>FTIF01004602.1_pt3 | contig 12839 bp, 10 predicted proteins | sample 1658001 | NCBI WGS metagenome assembly FTIF01 (sample SAMEA3914789, study PRJEB12502) | metagenome | biome: forest; material: soil | place: Canada | collected 2011-07-03 | depth 0.3 m | reverse complement strand
CGGCTTCGATGTGTGCATCGTCACCTATCCCGACCGCGGCCTCGGCGACATGCAGGTCTCGGCCGAATACGTGGTCAATGCCCTGCGCCGCATGCGTGCGAAGAGCGGCCGCAAGGTGGCCGTGGTCGGCCACAGCCAGGGCGCCACCATGCCGCGCTGGGCGCTGAAATGGTGGCCCTCGGCGCGGGCGGCGGTGGACGATCTGGTGATGCTGGCGGGTCCGAACCACGGCACCACCGCCACCGCCGGCCTGACCGATGCACTGGCCAAGGTGCCAGGGCTGTCGAGCCTGCCGATCGGCCTGCTGCCGGAGGCGTTCTACCAGTTCTCGCCGGACTCTAATTTCGTCAAGACGCTCAACAGCGGCGACGAAACGCCGGGCGATATCTCCTATACCTCGATCTATTCCGGCTTCTACGACGAGCTGGTCGAGCCGGCCCGCCCGGTGCCGACGGCGGGGCTGGACTGGGGCCAGACCAAACCGAACGTGGTCAATATCCTGCTGCAGGACGTCTGCCCGGGGCGCTTCGTCGACCACGTCACCATTGGCCTGACCGATGAACTGGCCTTCGACCTGGTGCTGGACGCCATCAGCCATGCCGGTCCGGCCGACGTGGCGCGGGCCGGCGGCAAAACCCTGTGCGGGCTGCTGCCGATCGTTCCCAGCCAGATCATCGCCCCGCAGATCATCAGCGGCCTGATCCAGGCGCTGAAGCAGGAACCGGCCAACGGCCTGCCCAACCCCCACCTGACCAGCAAGGAGCCGCCGCTGAAGGCTTACGCGCAAGCGCAATAAGGGGTCCCGGATTCGGCTTTGGCAAGCCCCGTGCTAGCATCACAGGGGCGCCGCACTCCTTATTTGTGTGCAGCGGCCGTTTCTCCGGTCTGGGCCGGGGATAATCCTCAATGGAGCAAGCCGGACCATGTCTTCCGTACACACCCTGCACCGCATCGATGCCACCGAGCGCGGAGGTCCCCGCGACCTGCGCCGCACTGGCCTGCATCCGGATCATTGGTACCCGCTGGCCCGCGCCCGCGACCTCAAGCCCGGCAAGACCCTCGGCGTGACCTTCGGCGGCGAGCCGATCGTGCTGGTGCGCCCGGCCGACGATAGCGCCGTCTACGCGCTGGAAGACCGCTGCGCCCACCGCCAGGTGCCGCTGCACCTGGGCGTGGTCAAGGGCGATCGCCTGCTGTGCAGCTACCACTGCTGGGCCTACAACCGCACCGGCAAGTGCATCAACGTGCCCTACCTGGACGAACAGCAGACCCTGCCCAACGGCGTGCGCAGCTATGCCTGCCGCGAGCAGTACGGCTTCATCTTCGTCTTCACCGGCAACCAGGCCCTGGCCGAGACCACGCCGATGCCGGATCTGCCGACGTATTCCAACCCGGCCTACAAGCATCGCCTGCTGGATCGCACCATCAATTGCCATTACTCGTTCATGCACGAGAACCTGATGGACATGAACCATCAGTTCCTGCATCGCAGCCTGATGGGCAGCATCCGCCCGACCCTGCTCGACGTGCGCGAGGGCGACGACTGGCTGGAAGCGGATTACACCTTCTCCCGCGCCGCCGGCAAGCAGCCGCTGGGCGAGCGCTTCATGATCGGCCGCGGCAAGCATGACGTGGCGAAGGACGGCCACGATCTGATGACCATCCGCACCGGCTATCCCTACCAGACGCTGAAATTCTGGACCGCGGGCTCCGGCACCGACGAGCCGGCGCTGGATCTGTGGAACGCCTACATGCCGACCGACGCCGACCAGCGCGCCAACCAGACCTACGGCCTGATCATGATCCGCAAGCCGGGCGTCCCGGGCATGATCCACCTGCTGTGGCCCTTCATCCACTGGTTCACCGAGGGCATCTTCGGCCAGGACCGCGAGATCGTCGAAGCCGAGCAGCGCGCCTACGACCAGCAGGGCAACGACCGCAACCAGGAAATCTTCCCCGCCATCCAGCGGCTGAAGGAACTGCTGACACGCCGCGGCGTGCCGTTGCCCCCTAGGCAGGGCTGAGGCGGCACCCGCAAACCCTCCGGCCGGGCCGGAGTTCGTCATGCGCCGCACGCTGTCGCGCAGCCTGTTCATCGCCATCATGGTGGGCGGGCTGGGCTATGTCGCCGCGACCTCGAATACGCTGCCCAGCCTGGTCGCCTCCCACTTCGGGGCGAACGGCCACGCCAACGGTTTCCTGTCGCGCGTCAATTACGTCGCCTTCATGCTGATCTTCGTCACCGGCTTTCCCTCGCTGGTGGTGACGGTGATGAGCAGCGTCTACCGCAGCTCGCGCGAGCGCATGAACCTGCCCAACAGCGATTACTGGTTGGCGCCGCAACGACTCGATGCCACCGTCGATTTCCTGGTAGCCCACGCCCAGTGGCTGGGCGCGCTGCTGGTGGTGTTCATCTGCCTGGTGCACCGGCTGGTGCTGCAGGCCAATGCCTTTTTCCCCGCGCAGCTGCCCGACTCGATTCTGGCTACGGGAATCGTGCCGCTGATGGCGATGATCGGCCTGTGGGTCGCAGCATTGATGTGGCGCCTGCGGCGCCCCCGATGAAGCCGCGAAGCCGACTCAGCCGGGCTTGATCGTCTGCAGCGCCAGCTTTCTTTTCTCGTAGCAGTCGCGGCAATAGGAACGGGTCTTGTCCCGTTTCGCGGCGAGCATGGCAATGGGACGGTGCCGGTGGCAGGAAGCGCACCAGAATTCAGGCTTGGCGGGGGTCGTTGCGGTCAATGGTTCACGCCGTGGCGGGCGATATCGGCTCTGCCTAGTATGCGCCGAACCGGCGGGCTTGTGCGGGCGCGGAAGCGGCCGGCACGGCCGTTCCGGGCTACTTGCCAATACAGAAACTGGAGAAGATGCGGCCCAGCAGGTCTTCGCTGGTGAAGCGCCCGGTGATTTCGTCCAGGGCCTGCTGCGCCAGGCGCAGTTCTTCGGCGATCAGTTCCGGCGAGGCGTTTTTGGCGGCGTGGGCGCGCGCCAGGCGCAGCGAGGCCTGGGCCTGGTGGAGGGCGTCGAGATGTCGCGCCCGTGCGGTGAACAGGCCTTCGCTGCCGGCGGCGGAGAATCCCGCGGCGCGCTTTATTTCAGCCGCCAGCAGGTCGACGCCCTGGCCGGCTCCTGCGGAAAGACGCAGGCGGGTACGGCCCTGCGGGTCTTTTTCGCGGGACGGCGCGGCACCGCTGAGATCGCATTTGTTGAATAACAGCAAAGTCTCGATATCCGGCGGCAGCCGCGCCAGCAGTGCGGCATCGGTATCGGTAAGGCCGTGACGGTCGTCGGCCAGGAACAGGATCAGCTCGGCTTTTTCCAGCGCAGCCCAGGCGCGGCGCACGCCTTCCTGTTCCACCGGGTCGCTGCTGTCGCGCAGGCCGGCGGTATCGATGATGGTGAGGGGCAGGCCGTCGACCACGATGTGCTCGCGCAGCAGGTCGCGGGTGGTGCCGGCCTGGGGCGAGACGATGGCGGCTTCGGCGCCGGCGAGGCGGTTGAGCAGGGTCGACTTGCCGACATTGGGCTGGCCGGCGATGGCCACGGTCATGCCTTCGCGCAGGCGACGGCCCTGCGCCGCTTCGCGGATCAGGTCGGCGGTGATTTCGACCAGGCCGGCAGTGCGGTCGTGCAGGGTCTGCGGGGTAATCCAGGGCACGTCCTCGTCGGCGAAATCCAGCGCCGCTTCGAGGTCGGCGCGCACTGCGATCAGCTCGTCGAGCAGGCCCTGCACGCGATTGGAGAATTCGCCCTGCAGGGAATGCAGCGCGGCGCGCACCGCGCTGCGGCTGGAAGCATCGATGAGGTCGGCCACCGCCTCGGCCTGGGCCAGGTCGAGGCAGCCGTTGAGGAAGGCGCGCTCGGAAAATTCGCCGGGGCGTGCCGGCCGTGCGCCAGCCGCGCAGGCGGCCTGCAGCAGCAGGCTCAGCACCATCGGTCCGCCGTGGCCCTGCAGCTCGATCACGTCTTCGCCGGTATAGGATTTCGGCGCGGGGAAGTACAGCAGCAGGCCCTGGTCGATGCGCTCGCCGCCAGCGTCGCGGAAGCTGCGCAGCGCGGCAGTGCGCGGCGCCGGCAGCGGACCGGCGAGGCGTTCGCCCACCTGCCGCGCCTGCGGCCCCGACACGCGCACCATGCCGACCGCGCCGCGGCCCGGCGGCGTGGCGATGGCGGCGATGGTGTCGAAGACCGGGGCTTTCATGCGGAGCAGTGTAAACCTGCGCCAACACCGTAGGTTGGGCTGAGCGCAGCGAAGCCCAACATTGCGTCACCGGAGCCGAAGACGTTGGGCTTCGCTGCGCTCAGCCCAACCTACCCGCTAAACAACGATCCCCGCGAGAGCGGGGATCGTTGCTGCAAACCAATCGTGTTGCGGCGCTTATTTCTTCGCGGCGTCCGCTTTCTTCAGGTCGGCGCTTTCCAGCCGGCGCGCGATGACCCACTGCTGCAGGATGTTGGTCAGGTTGCTGACCAGCCAGTACAGCACCAGGCCGACCGGGAAGAACAGGAACAGGCCGGTGAGGAAGATCGGCATGATGTTCATCATCTTCGCCTGGGTCGGGTCCATCGTCGCCGACTGGCCGGATAGGCGCTGCTGCACCCACATGCTGATGCCGTACAGCACCGGCAGGATGTAGTACTGGTCGGGACCGGAAAGGTCCTGCATCCACAGCACGAACGGCGCCTGGCGCAGCTCGACGCTCTGCGCCAGTGTCCAGTACAGGGCGAAGAACACCGGCATCTGCACCAGCAGCGGCCAGCAGCCGGCCAGCGGGTTGAAGCCTTCCTTCTTGTACAGCTCCATCATCGCCTTGTTGAGGCGCTCGCGGTCGTCGCCGAAACGCTCGCGCAGTTCCTTGATGCGCGGGCTGAACTTCTTCATCTTGGCGGTGGAACGGTACTGCGCCTCGGACAGTTTGAAGAACAGGGCCTTCACCGTCAGGGTGAGCAGGATGATCGACCAGCCCCAGTTGCCGGTGAGGGTGTGGTAATGCGACAGCACCCAGAACAGCGGTTTCACCACCGGCGCGAGGATGCTGTAGTCCTCGATCAGCTCGAAGCGCGGCGCCACGCCTTCGAGCCCCTGGTGGGCCACCGGGCCGATGTAGAGCTTGCTGTCGTAAGCCTGCTCGGCGCCATCGGCGACCTTGAGCAGATCGCCGACGTACTGCGCCTGGTATTGCTGGCTGGCCGGGTCCTTCTTGCCGGAGAAGTCCGCGCCCTGATCCTGCGGCGGGATGATGGCGGCGACGAAGTAATGCTGCAGCATGGCGATCCAGCCGCCGGTCTGCTTGTTGTCGTAAGCCTCTTTGTCGAGCTTGGTGAAGGCCTTCTTCTTGTAGGCGTAGTCGCTGCTGCCCGGCTTGTCCTGCTGGTACACGCCGATGCCGAGGAAGCCGCCCGCGGTGTGCATGAAGCCGGGGCCGGCCTCGGTCGGCGGCGGCGTGCGCTGGTAGCGCAGGAACGAGGCGGCCTGCAATTCCTTGCCGCTGTGGTTGACCAGGGTCTGGCTCAGGCCGATCTCGTAGCTGTCGCGCTTGAAGTGGAACACCTTGCGCACGCTGTAGCCGGAGGCGTCGGTGAATTCCAGCGGCACGTCGAGCGTGGCGGCGCCATCGGCCAGCTTGTACTCGGCCTGCGGCGAAGTGAAGCTGGACTGGCCGCTGGTCAGCGGCTTCTCGCTGCCGGCGATGCCGCTGAGCAGGGTGAACAGCTGGCCATTGCGGTCGTCGAGCAGGGCCAGCCTCTGGTCCGGATGTTTCTTGTCGGTGGCGAAGTTGCTCAGCTCGACGCGGCGGACTTCACCGCCGGCCAGGGCGATATCGACCAGCATCAGATCGGTCTGCACCTGCACATGCTGTTGGGTCGGGCCGCTGACCCCGGAGGCGACATCGGTGACGCCGGTTGCAGCGTTGACCGTGCCGCCCGCGCTCGCCGCACTATTGTTGCCGGCCGCCGCCTGCGTCTGCGGCGGCTTGGCGTAGTCGGTTTCCCAGGCCTGATACAGCAGGAACAGGAACAGGCCGACGAACGCGACCAGCACCATGCGGCGATTTTCCATGGAAAGCTTCTACCTGGGCTTACAGATTGTGGAGCAGTGGGTGGGCAGGTGTTGCGGAACCGGGTCGTGGCCACCCGGGTTGAGCGGATGGCAACGCACAATACGGCGCAAGGCTAACCAGCCGCCCTTGACGGGGCCATGACGCTCGATGGCCTCGACGGCGTATTGGGAACAAGTGGGATAGAAACGGCAGCGCGGCCCGAGCAGGGGGCTTATGAAGCGCTGGTAGGCGCGGATGAATCCGACGAGTAGGACTTGTAGCCACCGCATCGATCGATCACCTTGAGCCAGATCTCCGCCAGAGTCGCGCGCAGCTGCTCGTTGTTCATGCCGTGCAGGCCCGGCATGCCGTAGAACACCAGGTCCACCGGGGGCAGCCGCTGCTGATTGTGCCGGAAGCTTTCACGGATCAGCCGCTTGATGCGGTTGCGGTCCACCGCCCGCGGCGCGGCCTTGCGTGCGATGGCCAGACCCAGGCGCGGATGGTTCGCGTCGTTGTTCGGCCGGCACACTGCGGCGAGCGGTGTCCGTGTGATCCTGAAGCCTTTGGCGAAGGCCTGCTTGAATTCGGCAGGCTGGCGGATGCGGACGCGCCGTTGCAGCTGCGCGCCTTTTTGCATCAGTCCTAGCTCAACCTTGAACTCGGCAAGCAGCTTACGGGATGAGACGGGCGCGGCCCTTGGCGCGGCGACGCGACAGCACCAGACGACCACCAACCGTGGCCATACGGGCGCGGAAACCGTGGGTGCGCTTGCGCCGCAGGGTGTGCGGCTGGAACGTACGTTTCATGACTGCTTGCTCGAGCGGGACAAAAGAGAGCTATTTTATAGGTCTAACGCCCCATCAAGCAACAGCGGCCCCGGAAGGACCTTGAGAAAGGCCCCAAAACCATCGCTTCGCGCCGGCTTCGACGCGCGCCCGGGAATATTCGGTTGCGATACAAGGGTGTCCGCCATTGTAGTCGATGGGGTCACTTCAGCCTGTGGATAAGTCAGCCCCCAGCAGCTAGACTCGTCGTCCAAAAACGATTGATGACGGACGGGCGGGGCATGCTGAGAGAGGACCTTTGGGATCGGTGTGTCGAGCGCCTCGAAGCGGAACTCCCCGGCAAGGAAATCGGCACCTGGATCAGGCCCTTGCGCGCCGTGGTGTCGGCCGACCAGGTGACTCTGCTGGCGCCCAACCGGGTGGTGATGGAGCGCGTGCGCACCGACTTCCTGCAGAAGATCCAACGCGCGGTGTCGAGCCTCGCTGCTTATGATTTGATCGTCAACATCGCGGTGGGCAGCGCCGCCGAGACGCGTCCCGTCGCGTTCGGCAATGCCAACGGCGCCGCGCCGGCGGAAGCGGACGACTACTCGCCCTTCGTCAAGGGCCGTCTCGATCCGCGCTACACGCTGCAGACTTTCATCGAGGGCAAGTCCAACTCGCAGGCGCGCGCCGCCGGCCTGCACGTGGCCAGCAGCCCGGGCAATGTCTACAACCCGCTGCTGATCTACGGCCAGTCCGGCCTGGGCAAGACCCATCTGATGCACGGCATCGGCAATGCCATCTCGGCGGGGCGGGACAATGCGCGCATCGTCTATGTCGGCGCCGAGCAGTGGTTCAATCAGATGGTGTCGGCGATCCGTTTCGGCCGCCAGGCCGAGTTCAAGAATTTCTACCGCTCGGTCGATGCGCTGCTCATCGACGACATCCATTTCCTTGCAGGCAAAGAGCATTCGCAGGAAGAGTTCTTTCACACTTTCAATGCGCTGATCGACGGCCGCAAGCAGATCGTGCTGACCTGCGACCGCTATCCGCGCGAGCTGGATGCGCTCGACGAGCGTCTCAAGTCGCGCTTCACCTGGGGCCTGTCGGTGCCGATCGAGCCGCCAGAGCTGGAAACGCGCGTGGCGATTTTGCTGGCCAAAGCGGACACGCTTGGCATCCGCATGCCGGAGGATGTCGCCGCCCTGGTGGCGCAGCGCATCCGCTCCAATGTGCGCGAGCTGGAAGGCGCGCTGCATCGTCTCAATGCTTCCGCGCGCCTGACCGGCACGCCGATCACCACCGAGTTCGCGCGCAGCTGCCTCAAGGACATGTTCGCGTCCTACGACCGCGCGGTGACGCTGGAGAACATCAAACGCACTGTTGCCGGCTACTACAACATCCGCCTGACCGATCTCAGCTCGGTGCGCCGCACGCGCACGCTGGCGCGTCCGCGCCAGGTGGCGATGTCGCTGGCGAAGGAACTGACGCAGCATTCCTATCCGGAAATCGGCGCGGCGTTCGGCAAGGATCACACCACGGTGCTGCATGCCTGCCGCAAGGTGGTGGAGCTGAAACGCGACGACGAGCGCCTGCGCGAGGATTACGAAAACCTGCTGCGCATGTTGACTAACTAGGAGCCTCGCAAAGCTGGGTACGGAGGCTGGAATTGCCTGTGTATAATCCGGCGGATAAGACTGAATATCTTTTTATGCACAGCTTGCTAGATGCCCGCCAAGCCTTGCACAAGTGCTGAATTCAGATGAAAAACGAGAACAAGTTATTGAAAACACTGGATTTTACTGATTTATCCAGTGAAAAGTAGCGACACTATTAATACAGCTGTTTTTATATTTAAAAACCATATTTATCTTTAGTCCCCCTGCCCAACGATCCTGAACTCGCTCCATGAATATCCAAATCCCGAGAGGCGAGCTGCTTTCCGCACTTCAGTCGGTGATCGGCGTCGTCGAGCGAAGGCAGTCCTTGCCGATCCTCAGCAATATCCTGATGGTGGCGCAGGAGGATGAGCTGGTGCTGACCGCTACCGATCTCGAGCTGCAGGTCGAGCGCCGTGTGCAGGTGCAGAACCTGACGCCGGGCAAGACCACGGCGCCGGCGCGCAAGCTGCATGACATCTGCCGCGGCCTGCCCGAAGGCGCCACCATCGGCGTGGAGCTGAGCCAGAACCGCCTGACCATGAAGTCCGGCCGCAGCCGCTTCACCCTGGCCACGCTGGATGCCGGTGAATTCCCCTCGCTCAATGCGGCGGGCGCCGAGACCAAGCTGACCCTGACCGGCAAGGAACTGAAGGAGCTGCTGAGCCGCACCCAGTTCGCCATGGCGCAGCAGGATGTGCGCTATTACCTCAACGGCCTGCTGCTGGAGATTCGCGCCAACCGCGTGCGCACCGTCGCCACCGACGGTCACCGCCTGGCCATGGCCGAGCTGCGCCGTGACACCGGGGTGAAGAAGGACCTGCAGGTGATCCTGCCGCGCAAGACCGTGCTGGAACTGCAGCGCCTAGTGGAAGCCGACGACACCGAGATCCAGCTGAATCTTTCCGCCAACCAGGTGCAGGTCGACCTGGACGGGTTGAAGCTGACCTCCAAGCTGATCGAGGGCCGTTTCCCGGATTACGAGCGTGTCATTCCGGAAGGCTCGGACAAGACGGTGCAGGGCGATCGCGGCCGGGTCCGCGCCGCGCTGTCGCGTGCGGCCATCCTGTCCAACGAGAAATTCCGCGGCGTGCGTCTGACGCTGTCGAGCGGCACCCTGCGCATCCAGACGCAGAACCCGGAGCAGGAAGAGGCGGAAGAGGAAGTCGAAGTGCAGTACACCGGCGCGCCGCTGGAAATCGGCTTCAACGTCGGCTACCTGCTGGATGCGCTCGATGCCATCGAGGGCAACGAGTTCATCATGGAACTGCGCAGCGGCGATGCCAGCGGCCTGGTCTATGACGCGGCCAACAACGCCAACAAGTACGTTGTGATGCCGATGCGGCTCTGAGGGCTGATCGGCATTTCAAACAAAACAGCTTCCACCGTAGGGCGGCCTGTGGCCGCCGGAGTCGCGAGGCTCGGGAACAGCCGGCGGCCACAGGCCGCCCTACAAATGCTTAATTGTCGAATTTCACCTAACGCCTCCAGGTTCACTCTTGGGGGCGTTTTTGTTTCGATTGTTGTGCCGATGCGGGTTACGTCATGCTGATCTCCCAGCTCCAGGCGCGCGACTTCCGCCTGTTCGCTAATCTGCAGCTCGACGCGCATCCGCAGTTCAACCTGATCACTGGTGACAACGGCGCCGGCAAGACTTCCTTGCTGGAGGCCCTGCACGTGCTGGGCCGGGGCAATAGCTGGCGGGTGTTGCCGGCACAGCTGTCGCGTGACGGCACCCAGGCCTGGCAGGTGACAGGGCAGGTGGTCGATCCCTCGGGCGTGCCGCCGGAGCTGCTCAAGCTGACCTGGCGCGAGCGGGAGATTGCCATCGAGTTCGGGCAGTCGGAGCTGGCGCTGTCCGAGCTGGTGCGACGGTTGCCCTTGCAGATCCTCGATCCGGGCATGCACCGCATGCTGGAAGAGGGGCCGGGTATCCGTCGCCGCTTCCTCGACTGGGGTGTGTTCCACGTGGAACATCGCTTCATGCCAGTCTGGAAGCGGACGCGCCGTGCCTTGCGCCAGCGCAACGCCATGCTGCGTGAGGGCGGTTCGCCAGCCATGCTGGCGCCATGGAACCGGGAACTGGCCGAATCTGCCGAGCAGCTTAGTAGCCTGCGCCGCGCCCACGCCCTGGAAGTGGAAGCCCGCAGCCAGGCGCTGCTGGCCGAGCTGTTGCCGGGGGAGAGCTGGCAGTTGCGCTACGCCCAGGGCTGGGATGCGGATCGCGGCTACCTGGAAGTGCTGGAGGCGAGCCTGGAACGGGATCGCCGCCACGGCCTGACCATGAGCGGGCCGCAGCGGGCCGAACTGGGCTTCTATACGGCGCACCTGGATGGCGACGGTGGAGCCGCCAAGTCGGTGAAGGGCCGCATCAGCCGCGGCCAGCAGAAACTGCTGGTGGCGGCCTTCATCCTGGCCCAATGCTGGATCGTGGCAGAGCGCGGCGGGCGGGTGCCGGTGCTGCTGCTGGACGATTTCTCCGCCGAGTTGTCTTCCGAGTTCCAAACGCGTCTACTGCGGGTACTGCTGAGCTATCCCGGACAGAAGTTCGTGACCGCGCTGGAGCTCGCCGGCCCCCTGAAAAACATCCCCGATGCCCACATGTTCCACGTGGAACATGGCCTCCTGCGAACCCTCGCACACTGGTAAAATAGCCAGTCAGAACAGAACCAGACGATGAACACTCCCCCAAGCGACGACACCAGCTACAACGCCAGCAGCATCAAGGTCCTCAAGGGCCTGGACGCGGTCCGTCAGAGACCGGGCATGTACATCGGCGACACCGATGACGGCACCGGCCTGCACCACATGGTGTTCGAGGTGGTGGACAACGCCATCGACGAAGCCCTGGCCGGCTATTGCACCGAGGTGCAGGTGATTCTCCACGCCGACAACAGCGTCTCGGTGATGGACAACGGCCGCGGCATCCCGGTCGACATCATGGAGGAAGAGGGTCGCTCGGCGGCGGAAGTGATCATGACCATCCTGCATGCCGGCGGTAAGTTCGGCGGCAGCGGTTACAAGGTTTCCGGCGGCCTGCACGGTGTCGGCGTGTCGGTGGTGAATGCGCTGTCCGAGTTGCTGCTGCTCGACATCTACCGCAACGGCCGCCACTACCACCAGGAATACCGCATGGGCGAGCCCCAGGCGCCGCTGGCGGAGCAGGGCGAGACCGGCAAGCGCGGCACCATGGTGCGCTTCTATCCCAGCCACAAGATCTTCACCCAGACCGAATTCCACTACGACATCCTGGCGCGCCGCCTGCGCGAGCTGTCCTTCCTCAATTCCGGCGTGCGCATCGTGCTGCGCGAGGAAGCCACCGCCCGCGAGGATGTGTACGAGTACCACGGCGGCATCCGCGCCTTCGTCGAGTACCTCAACAAGAACAAGGCACCGCTGCACGAGACCATCATCTACGTCAATGCGGAGAAGGACGGCATCGGCGTCGAAGCGGCGTTGCAGTGGAACGATTCCTACCAAGAAGGGGTGTTCTGCTTTACCAACAACATCCCGCAGAAGGATGGCGGCACCCATCTCACCGGGTTCCGCAACGCGCTGACCCGCACCATGAACGATTACCTCGAAGGCGAGGGCATGGCGAAGAGGGAAAAGGTCGAGCCGATCGGCGACGATGCGCGCGAAGGCCTGATCGCGGTGCTGTCGGTGAAAGTGCGCGACCCCAAGTTCTCCTCGCAGACCAAGGAAAAGCTGGTCTCCTCCGAGGTCAAGGTGGCGGTCGAGCAGCTGATCGTGGAGAAGCTCAAGGAATTCCTGCTGGAGCGCCCGCGCGAAGCCAAGGTGATCGGCGCCAAGGTGGTGGACGCCGCCCGCGCCCGTGAAGCCGCGCGCAAGGCCAAGGAGCTGAACCGGCGCAAGAGCGTGCTGGATATCGCCGGCCTGCCGGGCAAGCTGGCCGATTGCCAGGAGAAGGACCCGGCGCAGTCCGAGATCTTCCTGGTCGAGGGCGACTCCGCCGGCGGCTCGGCCAAGCAGGGCCGCGACCGCCGCTTCCAGGCGATCCTGCCGCTGAAGGGCAAGATCCTCAACGTCGAGAAGGCGCGGCTGGAGAAGATGCTGTCCTCGCAGGAAGTCGGCAATCTGATCACGGCGTTGGGCTGCGGCATCGGCCGCGACGACATGAAGCCGGAGAACCTGCGCTACCACCGCATCATCATCATGACCGACGCGGACGTCGACGGCGCGCACATCCGCACCCTGCTGTTGACCTTCTTCTACCGCCATATGTACAGCCTGGTCGAGCGCGGCCACGTCTACATCGCGCAGCCGCCGCTGTACAAGCTCAAAGCCGGCAAGCAGGAAACCTACATCAAGGACGACCGCGAGATGGAGGAGTGGCAGCTGCGCGCCGC
>FTIF01348846.1_pt1 | contig 12847 bp, 13 predicted proteins | sample 1658001 | NCBI WGS metagenome assembly FTIF01 (sample SAMEA3914789, study PRJEB12502) | metagenome | biome: forest; material: soil | place: Canada | collected 2011-07-03 | depth 0.3 m | reverse complement strand
CCAGCAGCGCGGCGCGATCGTCGGCGGTGAGATCGACCAGGCCGGCCTTTTGGACGAGGCCGCCCAGCTCGATTAGTTGGCGGGTGCGGGCGCGGCGTTCGATGGCCCAGGCGCGATTGTCAGAGCGGGCGCGAACAGCTTCAGCGCGCGCCATGGCCGCCGCTGTCCGCCGCAGAGCCCGCGTCGTCGCCAGCAGACCCGCCGGCGTTTTTCGGTGACCGCGCGCGTCGCTGAAAGAAGGCGGCCCCTCGCCGGCGCCAACCCTCCCGCGTCTCGGATTTCTGTTGTTCGACGGCTTCGAGCAGGAGGCCGGCCAAGGTCTCGGCATCGAGGGTGTCGGCGCCGGTCGCGGTCACCAGCTCGCCCAACTGCAAGACCTTGCGCGCCTTCAGGGACTTGGCCTTGTCCTGAAGCGTTCGCAGTTCAGCGTCGATATCTCGGGGTTTACGCACGGGGGCTCTCTCCGCTCATAGCCCCCTCGTGGACACCCTAGCAGCCGACTCCCCGGAGTCCAGCTTGGCCGAAATGGAAAGGTGGGGACAGTCACGAACGACGAATGGAGGTGAGTGCGCGCTTATACGTCGTGCCGACGTGCGCTTGTAGAAGGCGCTGCGCTGAGTCATGTTGCCGTCGTGGCCATCTATCATTTCAGCGCCAAGGTGATCTCCCGCGCCAACGGCTCCAGCGCCGTGGCGTCGGCCGCCTACCGTTCGGCCTCCGAGCTGCACGACGAGCGGCTAGGGCGGTCGCACAACTTCACGGACAAGATCGGCGTCGTTCATTCCGAGATCATGGCCCCGGAAGGTTCGCCCGAGCGCTGGCAGGACCGCGAGGCGCTGTGGAACGAGGTCGAGGCCGGCGAGGTCCGCAAGGACGCCCAGCTCGCCCGTGAGATCGAGTTCTCGATACCACGGGAGATGAACCAGGCGCAGGGCGTCGAGCTGGCGCGGGATTTCGTGCAGCAGGAGTTCGTCGATCGCGGGATGGTCGCCGATCTCAATGTGCATTGGGACATCGGGCCGGACGGCCTGGCGAAGCCGCACGCTCACGTCATGCTGTCGATGCGCGAGGTGAAACCGGACGGGGAGGGGGCGTTCGGCAAGAAGGTCCGCGAGTGGAATTCGACCGACCTTTTGACGGACTGGCGCGAGCGCTGGGCTGAGCATGTGAACGAGCGCCTGGCCGAACTCGACATCGATGCGAGGGTCGATCACCGGACGCTGGAGGCGCAAGGAATCGACCTGGAGCCGCAGCACAAGATCGGCCCAGCCGGCGCGCGGCGCCTGGACCGGGGCGAGGACGCCGAGCGAGCGGTCGATCACCGGGAGATCGCCCGGCGCAACGGTGAGAAGATCATCGCCGAGCCGAGCGTCGCCCTGGACGCCATCACCCGGCAGCAGAGCACCTTCACCGACCACGACCTGGCGCGCTTCGTTCACCGGCACACCGACGACGCCGATCAGTTCGCCCAGGCCATGAGCACAGTGAAGACCTCGCCCGAGCTGGTCGCGCTCGGCAAGGACGGCACCGGCCGCGAGCGGTTCAGCACCCGTGAAATGCTGGCGACCGAGCAGCGGCTGGAGCGGTCGGCCGAGCAGATCGCGGGGAGGGGACAACACCGGGTCTCGCCGGCGTCGCGTGAGCTGGCCTTGGCTGCCGGCGAGGGGCGCGGCCTGGCCTTGGCGGGCTCGCAGCGCGACGCCCTGGACCACATCACCGACGCCAAGGATCTTGCCCTCGTCGTGGGCTACGCCGGCACCGGCAAGAGCGCGATGCTGGGCGTCGCTCGCGAGGCGTGGGAGGCGCAGGGCTACCAGGTCCGCGGTGCGGCCTTGTCGGGGATCGGGGCGGAAAGCCTCGAGGCAGGTTCGGGCATCGGTTCGCGGACGATCGCCAGTCTCGAGCACGGCTGGGCACAGGGGAGGGACGTGCTCACCGCGCGCGACGTGCTGGTGATCGACGAGGCCGGCATGATCGGCTCGCGGCAGATGGAGCGGGTGCTATCGGCGGCCGACCTCGCCGGCGCCAAGGTGGTTCTGGTCGGCGACGCCGAGCAGCTCCAGGCGATCGAGGCTGGCGCCGCGTTCCGGGCGCTCACCGAGCGACATGGCGCGGCCGAGATCACCGAAATCCGGCGCCAGCGGGAAGGCTGGCAGCGGGCGGCGACGCGCGAGTTGGCCACGGGGCGCACAGGCGCCGCCTTGGACCGTTACGAGGCCGCCGGCATGGTGCGGGGCCACGAGACGCGGGAGGCCGCTCGCAGCGCCCTCGTGGACGGCTGGGATTCCGTGCGCCAGGCCCGGCCGGAGGCCAGCCAGGTCATGCTCGCCCACACCCGCGCCGACGTGGCGGAGCTGAATCAGCTCGCGCGCGGCCGAATGCGTGAGGCCGGCGCGCTGGGCGCCGACCATGCGGTGCAGACCGAGCGCGGCGAGCGGGCGTTCGCCCCAGGCGACCGCGTGATGTTCCTCCGCAACGAGCGATCCATGGGCGTGAAGAACGGCTCGCTCGGGACCGTGGAGCGGATGGAGCCACACGGTGGCGGGGGTTCGAGCCTCGCCGTGCGCCTTGATGGCGCCGATCGGCGGGAAGTCCGGTTCGACCTCAAGGATTACGCCCACATCGACCACGGCTATGCGTCCACCATCCACAAGAGCCAGGGCGTCACCGTGGACCACGGCCATTTGCTGGCCAGCGACGGTCTGGACCGTCACGCCGCCTATGTCGGGATGAGCCGTCACCGAGAGACGCTGGCGGTTCACTACGGCGCCGACGACTTCAAGGACCGCGCCCAACTCACCCGCACCCTGGGCCGAGAGCGGGCCAAGGATACGACCCTGGACTATGGCGACGCCTTCGCCGAGCGACGCGGGTTGGTGCGCTCGGAAATCCGGGTGTCGCCGGACCTGGCGAAATCCCCGGCGCGCGCGCCGTCGCGGTTTGCCGGGTTCAAGCCGAAGCCGGCGATGGACCGGCCCGCCGGGGAGCGGGCGCCCGCCCCCGCCCCTGCAGCGGCCCTGCAGCGTCAGGAGCTGACCGAGGGCGTGCGCGGCTATGCGCGGGCCTTCGCGGACATGGAGCGGATGCGGCGCGACGCCCTCCCGGTCCTGCCGCACCAGGACATTGCGTTTAAACGGGCTGAGACGGCGCTTTCGGCCGCCAGTCCGGAGGCCGCGCAGGATCTCCGTTCCGCCCTGTCGCGCCAGCGCGGGCTCGCCGGCCGTGTCGATCAGCCGGGCGGGATGGAGGCGATCGGCAAGGCCATGGCGCACGAGGGCCAGGTGCGGCGAGACCCGCAGCTCCGCGCCGAACGCTTCGTGGAGAGCTGGACGCGGTTGAAGACGCAGCACGCGGAATTGTCGGGCTGGCAGGACGCCGACGCCCGGCGGAAGGTCGAAGCTCGGATGAAGGGCCTCGCCGGCGGCCTCGCCCGCGATCCGCAGGTGGAGTCGGTCTTGGCCGGCCGCCGGCGCGAGCTGGGTCTGTCGCCGGGCGCGATGCCGGGCCGCAACCTGGTGCAGGACCTCACGCGTTCGCTTAGCTTGGGCCGGGGTCTTGGCCGGTAGGAGGAACGATGGCGGAGGACGAGGCCCACGGGGCCGAGCCCCAGGATGCGGCGGCCGAGGCGTTCGAGGCGCTTAGGGCCGAGGTCGCTCAGCTCCGCGTCGTGCTGGAGGGTTTGCCGACCACGGCGCCAGATTACTCGCCTACCCTCGCGGCTATCGCTCAAAGCCTTGCGGCGATGGAGTCCCACCCTGCCCTGCGGCTTACGCCCCAGGACCTTGCCTCCCAGGTTCGCCAGGCGTCGGAGGCCGCCCAGCAGCAGGGCCGGCGGGAGCTGGCGAACGCCGTGCAGCGGGTGGACGCGGCGGGCGCGGACCTGGAGCGCCTGGCTGAGCGGCAGCGAATCGGACGAGAGCAGGTCCGCCAGGTCGCGATCATGACCGCCGTGGGCGTCGTCGCCGGCGTCATCGTGTGGGTGTGCTTCTCGGGGCCGATCGCGCGCGCTCTTCCCGCCGGTTGGAATGTGCCGGAACGGATGGCCGCCGCGACGCTACGGCTGGATCGCTGGGAAGCCGGTGCGCGGCTTATGGCCAGCGCCAACCCGCAAGGGTGGGCGCAGGTCGCGGTGGGCGCGAAGCTGGAGCGGGAGAACCGGCCGGCGCTGGAGGATTGCTGGAGGGTGGCGACCCGGACGGGGAAAGCGCAGCGGTGCGTAGTCTTTGCTGCGCCTCCTGGAACGGAGACGACACCCCACTGAATTGCGTCCAATCCGAATGGCCGAGACACAACAGCGGCTGGGGCGCAGCCTAGAGCCGGATCTGACCCGCCCAATCGGGAAGGGCCGGATGCGCCCATTCCGACGTTATGCCATGGCCTTCAGTTCACCCTCGCGCTCGGATATTTCCTTGGTCAATTGCCTGGCTAGGTCCTCAAGGGGGTTATCGCCACTTGCATCGGCGGCCTCGATGGTTTGCCTAAGTTCATAAGCTTCACTCTTCTTGTGAGCCTCCAGCTCCAATCGGAGTTCACCAAGTCGGCGTCGAAGCTGGGCGATACGGCGGACCGTTTTCACGATGCGAGAGCCGATATCCTCCCCAACGATGGCCTCGGGGTCCTGTCCGAATTCGGCTACGAGCCGTTCGATTTCCTTCAGGTCACCGCGCTCATACGCGAGATTGAGTGCTGCCATCAGCTTGGTTCGACGCTGGCGTTCCGGTTCGGAGATTGCCAAATCCGGGTGTATAAGCTTCACCGCCTTGCGATATGCCTGTTTGAGATCGGGATCGATCGCCGACGAAGGCTTTGGTTGCTCTTCAATCAGACCTGCTTCCTCGGACGACCGCCTTGCCTGCTCCTGGGCGGAATGAGCGTGCGCTCTTAAGACGGTATCCTCAGGGTCCCGAGTCGCATTTATTTCGGCAATTTTGGCGTTGATGTTGTCTAGTGTGGCATAGAGGTGGCCAACCGCCCGATAGTAACGCTGCTGGAACACCGCAGTTTCAGTTCTGATCGCCTCAATCGCCAGTTCGGCCGAAACCACCTGTTCTTCAAGGACCGTTTGCTCAGCCAATAGCCGGGCGAGCTCCTGTTCTTCAGGCAGCACAATTAAGTTCATGGCTCCAAATCCATTCCCTGGCGCGGCCATGACCATTGGGACGCAAGGTGTTGAGCCTCGGCAATCTGCTTAGGCGACATCATACTACCGACCCAGTCGCGGCTTTTGACCACCTCGTCCCGCATCCACCAGTAATCCGTACCAACTAGGTGTTCAGAAGCTATTTGGTACCATTTATACGATGATACGTAGTCGCGAATGTTATTCTCTGCACACAAAGAATACATCGCACCAAGAAATTCCTGCGATCTGGCGTGTCCTTGATTCGCCGCTAGAAGAGCCAATCTTATTGCTTCAGCAGTTTCTTTGCGTTTCCCGGCGGCTACTGCGTCTGCAAACAATTCTTCTGGATTTGTCTTATCGGTAGGCTGGAGTGATTTCTTGGACCGGATGGCCACTAGCCCGCGCGCAACCAAGCCTCCGCCCCGCTCAGGGGTGGTCGCCACATCCTGCGATTTCGACTTTGCCGGTAAGTTGTCTTTGCCGGTCACGCCTTCGATCCCCCGTGGCCTAATTTAGCGAAACGCGCCGTTCGACCGGACGCAGCTACGATAGGCTGACCTGCTCGGCCCGCCGATCATAGAGCTGCGTCGCGCGTTGAGCTGTGATTGGCCATCGCCGCGGCCTTTTCAAGCGCGCCGCCGTTCTTGAGGCGGTCGGTGATGTCGGTTGAGCTAATTTCGGATCTAGCCGTATCGTGGACGCTGGCTATAGCGCTGTGCCGCAGCGTCGAGGCTTTGCAGGTAGCGCTGGGCGCGCGCTCGCGACCGTGATCTCCAAATGGATTTCAAAGTCTCCAACGTTTGGCTATCAATCGCCGGCATCATCCTGAAGGCGGCAACATTGCGTGCATGCTCGTTCCGCCAAAATCTCAGCAGGGATCGAAAGCGGGTCATTGTCCTTGTACTCCGCAGGGAAACGAACGCTGAAAGCTTAACATAAGTGCCCGCCTGCCGCGTCAGCTATATCCTCACCCGCTCGATCTCGTCCAGGTTCACCTGGTCGCAGCGCCGGTCATAGAGTTGGGTCGTCCGCGTGGAGCTGTGATTGGCCATAGCCGCGGCCGTTTCAAGCGCCCCGCCGTTCTTCAGATAAGCGGTGATCCCTGTGGCCCGAAAAGTGTGATTGCCAATTTTGGTCTCGATTCCGGCGCCGGCGGCGCGACGGCCGATCATGGCGTAGGCGTTGGCCTGCGGTAGCGGCGTGGCGGTGAGCCCTCCCCTGCCCCGCGCGATTGTCCGAAACAGCGCCCCCTTCGGATCGCCGGCCAGGCCGCAGCCGTCGATGTAGGCGTGCAGGTAGTCCTCTAGGAAATGGTGGCAGGGCATTTCGTGGACCTTGCCGCCCTTCTCGTGGAGCCGGACCCAGAGCCTCCGATGTTGGACGTAGACATCCTCAACCTTCATCGCGAGCGCGGCGCCGATCCGAGCGAAGCTGAACGCCATCAATCCAATCAGAGCGCGGTCGCGCAGGCCGATCGGCGTCGAGACGTCGATGGAGTCGAGCAGCGCTCTCGCCTCCTCCGGCGCCAGCACCGGCGTCTTGCCGCGCTTGACGCTGTGGGCCGGGCCCCGCACCGACGCGGCCGGATTGGTCGGTATCACCTGGCCGATCACCAACCAGTCGAATAGACGACGGATCGCTGCAAGGCGCTGCTTAGCCGTCGGCGCGGAACGCGCTCGGCTCAGCGCCTCGATATAGGCGGCGACATGGAGGGGTTGGATTTCGACAATCGAAGTGACGTCCCTCCCCCCACACCAAGCCAGGAATTCGGCCACGGCGCCGGCGTAAGCACGACGGGTGTTTGGGTTGCGGATGGAGGCGGCGAAGAATTCGAGAAAACGGAGTTGGGCCTTTTCCCCGGCGGCCGTGACCAAGGCTGAGAGAGCTTGTGAGGTGGCGATCGGGACGAGCTGGTTCATGTGTTTCCCATGCGGCGCGCCACCTCGATCGCCGCGAAATTTTTTGGCCCGAAACCCTGCGTGGTCATTGTCGGGCGTGAAGCCTTATACTTTGCCGCCAGGTTCACGATCCACTGTTCGCGGTTCGGGGCGTAGAGATAGCGATCTGAATGAGCCGCGAGCGCTTGGTTTATCCCCTCTACATGTTCGCGCTCGAATACCCCGAGCGGCCGCGCCGCCTCGTTCCATGACATCAGCAAGAGTCGGTTGGGTGAAAGCGGGAAAATGACCTCGGCCGTTTTGTTCGCGAACCCATGGTCGCCGTAGATTGGGTGCCGTGTCTTGGGGTCGACGTCCCGGATGAGAGGGTTGTCGGTCGTGATGAAAAAGCCGCCTGCCGGAGCAGCGACCGACCAAGTCATGTTGAACAGAATCGGCGCGAGGTTGTCCGCCGCCCCCAGGACCGTCAGGGTCCGTTCCTTGGGGACCTCCATGGCGTAGCCAGACGGATCCGCCAAATCTTGTCGAAGGCGTTCTCTCTGCTCTTCGGTGAGTGGCTCCAAGAACCCGTCCTTCTCCGCCTGGTCCACCAAGGCGTCGAAGGCTCGTTTGTCGCGACCGTAAGCGTAGGCCCGAATCTGAAGGTCGCGCCCGTAGAGTTCGCCGCTCATTCGGCGCATCGCCGGCGTTCTCACATACATCAATGCAAGGAAGCTCGCGAAATCGACTCGTGCCTGACTGCCGGCTGGCGGGATTTGGCACCGAAGAAGGGCTTCGTAGACGGGAGCAGCGTTGGATTCGAACGTCGAAAGATGGTCCTCGATCCTTGTATCCATCGTGCCGTCGTCGCGCTCGACGGAATAGAAATGCGATTGCACCGCCGTATTGTCGGGGATCGCCGACCAGGCCTCACCGCTCAATGCGTCATACGTCCAGACCTGCCCTTCTGGGGCCGGGCCTGCAAAGTGCTTGAGGTGCAAGATTGGGATATAATGCTGGCGCTTGCGGACGGGAGACATCGAGCTAGCTCATATATGTGATAATGTCCTTTATCACATATAGGGTCGCTGCACCATAGAGTCGCTGCCGGCCGCCCCCCGTGCGAGAATTTGGGATGAACAAGACTCCGATGCAAAGGCCGGATCGCGAACGACCGTTGACCGCTGGCATGATCAGGTCCGCGATCGGCCAGTTCCCCGAGGAGGTGCGCAGGAATAAGCCTCGGCTGTATTCATTCGCCTATATTTCAATAATCGAATACTTCTTAGGGGAACAATGGGCCGAACGCTATATTCTTCCGGAGACGGCGAAGAGAAAGTCGTTTCTTTTTCCTGACATAGAAGTGACCGGCAGGAATATTGTCTGGCTAATTGATATTCTGCAATTGGCCGACTGTCTCTATAACCTACAGAGCGTGCCGGGATTTGATGCGGCACTCGCTCCGATGAGGGGTGGCGACATAGAGTCGACTATGTCGGTCCTGATCGCCGGCAAGCTGCTCAAACAGGCCGGAAAAATCTTCCAGTTCATTGAGCCTATAGGCGTCGAAGGTGCAGATTATGATATTGCGGTGATGTATGCGCCGGATCAATTTGCTTTCCTTGAGGTAAAATGCAAGTCCAGAGCCACAGTCAAAAGTTATAACACTGTTATAAACACCTTGAATCGGGCAATGGGCCAGCTGCCGGCGGATCATCCGGGCATCGTGTTTATGCAGTTTCCCGACCCGTGGGTAGATGTGGTGGATGGTAACCGGCGCGTGAGCGGAGACCTATTCCTGGCCGCTCTAGATTTTCTCAGGAATTCGCGCCGAGTTGCGATGTTAGTTTTTTACACAACGTTCATCGGCCCCGGCGAGGAATCGACAACAGTAGATCATGGCCTAGTCGAGCTACTTAATGACGACAGCAGGTATGCGGGTAAAGACTGGACATTATTTGGTGCGCTCACACAGCAGCACATTCACCAAAACTGGGACGGCGTGGAGAAATACCCCCCAGAGGCGTTGATCACGTGACCTCATCGGCAACGCCGTTGCAGCTGCCGGCCGCTCAGCGCGGAAAATGCGTAAAGACGCTATCAAATTTCCCAAGATCATCCTCGGGGATCGGAGTGAAGCCGGGAAAGGCTCGCGCCTCCTCGGCAGAAATAAAATTGACTGCATCGATTCCGGATTCTCCCCAGAACAATATGACTGCCAACCCTTCTATTGTGTCATTCACAAAAGATTCCTTTTCAGGGCGATATTGATCTCGGATTTGCCTTTCGTAGGCGTCTGAAAACCTGGGCATGAATCCAAGCGGTGAGCTTTTGGCGTTTCCATCGACGACCGCGCTTAGGGCATAGACGAGGATGTTGGGCTGCCGTTTTGGTTTTCCGAAGCCGAACATAATGCCCTCATTGTCAGAGATAACCGGATGGTCTTTAGGCGGCGTCGGTTTGAGGATAGACGCGCCGCACAATGGCGCCCAGGCGATCATCGGTGATGGCGCGGCGTAGGAGCTGGGCGTCCTGAGCCGATGGCCAGTTGAACGTGCCACGAGCCGGTTTGGTGAAGAGATCAGGACGTTCCAGCGCCAGTCGCAGTAGGTTGGCCATCCCCTCGGACGGGACGGCCTTGGCCGTCTCGTATTTGTAGAACGCCGTGGGGCCGCCGCCGAAAACCTTGCCGGCCTGACGCTGGGACACGCCGACAGCCTCCCGCGCGGCGCGGACCATCAGCGGCGAAATCGGGGAGTGCTTCGCGCGCGCCATGACTTCGTGCAGGGCCGCGTCGGCATAGTCGTTGTCCGACCCTTCAAGAACCCCGTCGTCACCGTTTTCACAGTGCCAACCAGGCTGCTGGTAGGTCAGCGACTCGCCTTGAAAGGTAACCGTCTCTTCCTGAACGCCACGGCGCATGACGCCGTCGCAGGAGGGGCAGGGCCTTGTCTTTTCTTCGACCATTTCAAGCCTCCTTGAAGCTTGTGAGTAAAAACTTACCTTCGTCATCGACAGTGAACTTCAGATAGAGCGTGAGCCGACCGACAACAGGTTTGTAGCTATCGTGCCACTGTTGCGGGTTGTGGTGCGCCGTGGCGCTCTTGTCGAAGTCGGCGGGATATCGAAGCGCTTGAATCACCGCCACCACGGCCGCCGCGTCCATCCCGAGCGCCGAAGCATCCCGAGTTGCCACCTTGGTCCGGTTCAACGTCGCCGGACTCGCGAGCGCGGCCTTGATGGCGGCCAGATCGTGAGTGAGGCGGCGCTTCTCTGTCATGCCAACCTAGTGCAACATAGATTGTTGCACGTCAAGATTCAAGAGGTCCCCTCAAGACGGGCATGGGCGCGTCCCTGAGGGGACCGCGCTCTATCTGCGCTGCGCTCCGACCGAGCCGCCCTTGGCGTCTCGTCCCTGTCGGGTGACGATCGCTCGCGCGGGCGGGCTTAAGGCCCGCACGAGGCCGCCGGCGTCGCCGGCGTCGCCGGCGAAGATCTCCGTCAGAAGGGGAAAGGGGCGCGCCGCCCCCTCTCCCCGCAACGGCAATCGGCCGGGCCGTGGCTCGGCTGCGCCTGCGCCCGCACCACCCCGACCGATTCCCGCTGCCCCCTCTCTCCCGGCTGTTCGCCACGACGGCAGAGCCGATGGCCGAGGCCATCGCCCTGCGGCGATGTGAAGGGAGACAGTGAGATGATCCACGATAACCGGGAAAGCTGGCTGAATGGGGTGGCGGCGGGGATGGCGCCGCTGTTCGAGGCGTTGCGCGCGCGCCTCCCCGACCGGGTGCGGGTGGCGATCGGCTTCACCAGCGCCGGCCGCCGGAGCCGGGCGATCGGCGAGTGCTGGGATAACCGGCGCAGCGGGGACGGTCATTTTGAAATCTTCATCCGGCCGGACCTGGCCCATGCGCCCGACGCCATGCCGGCGCAGATCGCCGCGATCCTGGCGCACGAGCTGGTCCATGCGGCCGTGGGCATCAAGGCCGGGCATGGGAAGTCGTTTAAACGCATCGCGCTTGGGCTCGGGCTGGTCGGGCCGATGCGCGCCACCACGCCCGGCGAAGCGTTCCTTGCAGCGGTCGCCCCCATCCTCGCGGCGGCGGGTCCCCTCCCCCACGCTCGCCTCGACACCGGCGGACTGACGACCGCGCCCCGGAAGCAGGCGGTACGGATGCTCAAGTGCGAGTGCCCGGTGTGCGGCTACACCGTCAGGACCGCGCGGAAATGGCTGGAGACGGTCGGGGCGCCGCACTGCCCGATCCCGGGTCATGGCGCGATGCGCCACGAGCCGCTCGACGGGGACGAGGACGGGGAGCCCTAGAGATATGCGCCACGGGCTATCTTGGCGTCGCGGTGGACGTGTCCACATGTGGACACGTCCACCGGAAACGCTACGGCCCCGTGGCCTTGCTCCGATGGGATCGGACATTCTGGCATTTCCAGGCGAGCATCGGCATGGCGGCGATACGCGCCAGGACTTTGGCTGGCGCGTTCAGGCCGCTGGCGTCGATCTCGCCGCGGTCGAGGACTCCATCGAGGAATGCCGCTTCGCCGGCCGCCAGGTCAAAGAGCGGCGCCAGTTTCGCGCGGCAGAGCGCGACGGACTCCGCGATCCAGGCCTCTACACCCCCCTCCCCCACGAACCGGTCGCGCGGGAGGCAGATGGCGAGCTTCTGGCGCAACTCGTGAGGATCGCCCCCGATGTCGTTGATCGAGGCCTGACGCCAGTCGCGGCGCCCGGATGCGCCATAGGCAAGGACGGCGGCCTTAATCCAGATCCAGTCGAGATCGGGAATGTCGAGGATGCGGCGCGCGTCAAAGAGATCCCTGGCCGCTCGGCGATCGACGAGCGCCACCAGCTTGCCTGCCACCACCTCGTGAAGGTCGAGGACCGGGACATCGAAGGCGCGGGTTCCGCCCAGATCGATCGAATCCATGCGCGCGGCGCCGAACAGCGGCTGACGCGACATGTAGTTGATATCGACTTCCACGGTCGCGGCGCCGCCGAGCGCCGAACCATATCTCGCGATCCATTTGCCGCCGGCATGGTCGTCGGGCTGCCTACGGATGGCGTAGCCTTGAGCCGTCAGCAGGCGATTGAGCGCCGCATCGACCTGTGGACGGTCGGCCTCCATCGCCTGGCGGTCCAGGGCGCCGATGTAGTTCAGGTCTATATCGACCGAGAGGCGATCGAGCTTCAGGTGGAAGACGTTCAGCGCTGTGCCGCCCTTCAGCACCAGGCGTTCGGCCAGCACTGGATCGCGGGCGATCTCTTGCAGCACGTCCATGAGCCGCAAAACCTTTTCCAGCGTCCCGGCCGGCAGGCCGGTTTCGCCGGCGAGGCGCTGCAGGGTCTGGGCGGATGGAGCGGTCATGGCTGCCCCTCGAAGGATGGGCTCAGGACCGCTTCCGGCAGGATCACCCGCCACCCGGAAGCCACCTTGCCGGCGCCCGGACGGGCGCCCAGGGCGTAACGGTTCTGCCGGGGGGCAAGGGCGTGAAGATCGGCCAGGATTGAGTCGGCCACGCCAAGGCGCTCCTGGTTTGCTTCAAGCCACCAGCCGGCCGCCCCGGCGGCTGTGGCGTTGCCCAGCGCGCCCAAGCGACTCAGCACCAGGCGCGCGTCGAGACGGCTGATGAGATCCAGGGAATTGACCAGCTCCTCCGGGCCGCCGGCGAGGTCAGGCCGATCGAAGAGGTCGGCGGTTGTGCATTCCAGGGTGGTGACGCGGATCGTTTGACCCAGACGGTCGACGGTCGTGATGTCGTTGTCGGCGAGCGGTGCGGGTGCTTTCACGAAGCGGCAGGTAAAGTCGGCCGTCTCCAGCAGAGCGGGCTGTCCTGATGC
>FTIF01004370.1_pt4 | contig 12920 bp, 10 predicted proteins | sample 1658001 | NCBI WGS metagenome assembly FTIF01 (sample SAMEA3914789, study PRJEB12502) | metagenome | biome: forest; material: soil | place: Canada | collected 2011-07-03 | depth 0.3 m | reverse complement strand
ATCGACGGCCGCAGCGTGCAAGGCCCTGCCGGGCCGTTGACCCTGCACACCGCCGGCGCCAGCGTCGAGCGCTTCGCCCCGGACTGGCGCATGCGCCTGCTGGCGGTGCTGACCAATCCCACCATCGCTTACGCGCTGCTGCTGGTCGGCATCTACGGCCTGCTGCTGGAGGGCTACCACCCCGGCGCCATCCTGCCCGGCGTGGTCGGCGGCATCGCCCTGCTGCTGGCGCTGTACGCCTTCCAGATGCTGCCGGTGAACTACGCCGGCCTGGCCCTGATCCTGCTCGGCGTGGCGCTGCTGGTGGCGGAGACCTATGCCGCCACCTTCGGCGCACTGGGTTTCGGCGGCATCATCGCCTTCGTCCTCGGCTCGATCCTGCTGATGGACACCGACGTGCCCGGCTTCGGCATCAATCTCGGCGTGATCTCCGGCATCGCGCTGTGCGCCGCACTGCTGCTGGCGCTGATGCTGTTCCTGATCTGGCGCGCACGCCGCGCGCCGGTGGTGACCGGCAGCGGCGCCCTGATCGGCCAGACCGCCGAAGTGCTGGAGCCCTTCAATGGCGAAGGCTGGGCGCGGGTGCTGGGCGAGCGCTGGCGCGTGCGCTGCAGCGTGCCGCTGCCGGCCGGGGCGCAGGCGCGCATCACGCACATGGAAGGCCTGCTCCTGACCATCGAGCCCCTATGAGACAACTGACGCAATGGAGATGCTGACATGATCGGACTGTTTGCCGTGGTGGTCTTCTTCGGAGCCGCGCTGCTGTTCTCCGCCTTCAAGGTGCTCAACGAATACGAACGCGGCGTGGTGCTGACCCTGGGCCGCTACACCGGCGCCAAGGGGCCGGGTCTGATCATCCTGATCCCGATGATCCAGAAGATGACGCGCGTTGACCTGCGCACGGTGGTGATGGACGTGCCGCCGCAGGACGTGATCTCGCGCGACAACGTCTCGGTCAAGGTCAATGCGGTGGTGTATTTCCGCGTGGTCGATCCGAGCAAGGCAGTGCTGCAGGTGGTGCACTACTACGAGGCCATCAGCCAGCTGGCGCAGACCACGCTGCGCTCGGTGCTGGGCCAGCACGAGCTGGACCAGATGCTGACCGAGCGCGACACGCTCAACAAAGCCCTGCAGACGATCCTCGACAAATCGACCGACGCCTGGGGCATCAAGGTCAGCAATGTCGAGATCAAGCACATCGACATCGACGAGACCATGGTGCGCGCCATCGCCCGCCAGGCCGAGGCCGAGCGCACCCGCCGCGCCAAGGTGATCCACGCCGAGGGCGAGCTGCAGGCGGCGGAGAAGCTGAAGGAGGCCGCGCACGAGCTTTCCAAGGAGCCGCAGGCCCTGCAGCTGCGCTACCTGCAGACCCTGATCGACATCGCCGACGAGAAGAACTCGACCATCATCTTCCCCTTGCCGATGGACCTGATCACGCCGCTGCTGAACAAGCTGAATAAGAGCTAACGCTATCCGATGAACGCCTGCTATCGAGAAGTCGCACCGTGGCCGGAGCCTGCTCTTGCCGCAATTCCGTCGAGCGAGTTGGCCAGATCCTCCGGCAGTTCGAGTTCGGCCGCGGCGAGATTTTCCCGCAGGTGCGCGACAGACGAGGTTCCGGGGATGAGCAGGATATTGGGCGCGCGACGCAGCAGCCAGGCCAGCGCGACCTGCATCGGCGTAGCGTTCAGACGCGCAGCGATCTCCGACAGCGTGGATGACTGCAGCGGCGTGAACCCGCCGAGCGGAAAGAACGGGACGTAGGCGATGCCTTTGCGGGCCAGGTCATCGACCAGGGCATCATCGGCCCGGTGCGCGACATTGTATTGATTCTGTACGCAGACGATCGGGGCGATCCGCTGTCCTTCCTCGATCTGCGCGGGCGTGACGTTGCTCAAGCCGATGTGACGCACCAGGCCCTGGCGCTGCAGCTCGGCCAGAACCGTCAGCGGCGCTTCGATCGAACCTTCTCCCGGCCCATGGGTATCGAACATGGCCCGCAGGTTCACCACCTCGAGGACGTCGAGGCCGAGGTTGCGCAGGTTGTCGTGCACCGCCTGGGTCAGCTCGGCGGGCGAGAAGGCCGGAATCCATGATCCATCCGCGCCGCGCCGGGCGCCGATCTTGGTGACGAGAACCAGATCGTCGGGATAGGGGTGCAGCGCTTCGCGGATGATCTGGTTGGTGACGTGCGGGCCGTAGAAGTCGCTGGTGTCGATGTGGTTCACGCCGGCGGCGACGGCCTCGCGCAATACGGCCAGCGCCGCTTTGCGATCCTTGGGTGGGCCGAATACGCCGGGGCCTGCGAGTTGCATGGCGCCGTAGCCAAGACGCTGCACGCTGTGGCCGCCGAGGCGGAAGGTGCTGGCCCCTTCTTTACGGGACATGACTTCGATGCTGGACATGAGGGGTGCTCCTTGGAACGTGGCAGCATCCTAAGCCCTGGCCCCTCGTTCGATAATCCGGTATAAATCGAACAGGCTGTGCGGAATGGCGAACAATGCAGATCGATCTCAACGACCTCAGCGCCTTCGTCGCGGTGGCGCGCGCCAAGGGTTTTCGTGAAGGCGCGCGTGCCAGCGGCAGCAGCGCCTCCCGCCTGAGCGAGGCGGTGCGCCGGCTGGAAACCCAGCTTGGCGTCCGGCTGCTCCATCGCACCACCCGCAGCGTGGTCCCGACCGAGGCGGGGCAGCGCCTGCTGGAGCGGCTCGGTCCCGCTCTGAACGAGATGGAAGCAGCGGTCGACGTCGTCAACAGCTTTCGCAACACGCCGGCGGGGACCTTGCGGCTCAACGTCCCGGTCAGCGCCGCGCGCCTGGCGCTGCCCGCGATCATTCCCGCCTTCCTCGCCGCCTACCCCGAGATCGTGCTGGAAGTGATTGCCGACGACAGCTTCGTCGATATCGTCGCGTCCGGCTGCGATGCGGGCATCCGCTACGAAGAGCGGCTGGAGCAGGACATGATCGCGATTCCGATGGAACCGCGCTGGCAACGCTTCGCGGCTGCCGCATCGCCCGCCTATCTCGACCGTCACGGCCGACCGCGGCACCCGCGCGATCTGCTGCGCCATGCCTGCCTGCGCGGCCGTTTCAGCAGCGGAGCGATGACCTCGTGGGAGTTCGAGCGCGACGGCAAGCTGGTGCGCGTCGACCCGACCGGCCCCTTGATCGTGCAGGCTGGGGCGGCAACCGATCTCGCGGTCGACGCGGCGATCGCCGGCACCGGCGTCATCTACCTGTTCGAGGACTGGCTGCGCCCGCATCTGGACAGCGGCGCTCTCGAGCCGATTCTTGAACCCTGGTGGCCGCGCTTTTCAGGGCCTTTTCTCTACTACTCCGGCCGGCGCCTGCTGCCGGCGCCGCTGCGCGCGTTTGTCGATTTCATCAAGGCTACGCGCTGACTCCGGTTGATACCCGCTCCGTGCCATCCGTCGCCAGCACCGCCATATGCCGCGCCGCACGCCGCCCTGAAAAGACGCAGTCGGAATACGACAGGCCGCTGACATAGATGTTGGAGCACACGCCCACCGCATTGCGTCCCGCGGCGTAGAGTCCGGCAATGGGCTTGCCGCCGACATCCAGCACCAGGCCGCTGGCCTCGTCCACCTTCAAGCCGCCGACGGACATGGTCGCCATCGGCAGCAGGCGGCTGTCGGCCGAAGCGTCGATGGCATAGAACGGCCCTTCCGCGATCTCCGCCATTTCGTCGATGCGCTTTTCCAGCGGATCGGCCTGCTCGCCGCGCGCGCTGCGGTTGTAGCTGTCCACGGTGCGGCGCAGGGTGTCGCGGTCGAAGCCGATCTTGTCGGCCAGCGCCTCCAGCGTCGACGCCTTGTGGCAGTTGAACAGCAGGTTCAGCATCGCCACGTCGCGCTGGAACGGCACGATCTTGGGATCGCGCGCCTGCTGGAAGGCCTGTTTGCGCAAGCGCGCATCGAGCACGATCCAGGCCTTGCCGTTCTGCTTCTCGACGATGGCGTCGCCGAGCGAGGCGCCGTACAAGGTCTCGTTGACGAAACGCTCGCCGCGCTGGTTGAGCAGCATGCCCTGGGCCCAGGCCTTGGGCGGATTGATGAAGCGCCAGGCGCTGATGCGGCTCATCAGGTCCAGCGCGCCGCCGGCGGAGGCGCCGAGCACGATGCCGCTGCCGGTATCGCCGAGCGTGCCGTTGGGCAGGCCGCTGGCATAAGGCGCCGCGTAGTGCCGCACCATTTGCGGATTCATGATGAAGCCGCCGGCGGAAAGAACGACCCCCTTGCGGGCGCGGAACCAGCGCGGCTGGCGGTGCTGCGCTTCAATACGCTGCGCCCGCCCCAAGTACCAGCGGCCAATGGCGTAAGTCAGCCAAGCCAGCGGAAAGCTCGGCGGCAGCGCCGCGATCCATTTCGCCGCCTGCGCGCTGTAATGGCCGAAGCGCGCAGCCTCGGGACTGTCCGCCGGAATCTGCAGGGCCTTCACCCCGACCACTTGCCCGGACGCATCGAGCGCCAACTGGCGCACTTCGGCGTAACGGTGAAAGCGCAGGCCGAGCTTGAGCGCGGCATCGCGCAGCGGCGCCCAGATGCCGACGCCGAGGCCCCAGGCCTTCTTGCCGTTGCGAGCGTAGACGCGGTGGCCGCGCGCCGCCGGCTTGGCCTGCCGCGCATACGGTGCGGCGAGCGAGCTGTCCGGGTGATACAGGAAATAATCCAGCGGCGGATAGGAAGTCTTCTCTTTCCACACCTTGCTGTTGAGTTTGACGCCGTGGCCGATCATCCAGTCGACCGTCTCCACGCTCTCCTCGCAGAAACGGCGCAGGGTCTGGTCCGAGACCACGCCGCCGACTTCGATATGCAGATACTTGTACATCTCCTCCACCGAGTCCTGCTCGCCGGCCTCGCGCTGGATGGCGGTGCCGCCGCCGGCGTAGTAGATGCCGCCATTGGCGGCGCTGGACCCGCCGCCGTCATAGCGGTCGAGCGCGATCACCTTGAGCCCCTGCTCCACTCCTTCCAGCGCAGCAGCCACACCGGCGCCGCCGAGCCCCACCACCACCAGATCGGCGCTCTCGTCCCAAGCGTGACGGTCGGCATCGGCCAAGCGCAGCGGCGGCTCGATCTGCAGGCCCCATTGGGCGCCCCATGGGGCATCTGGTCGGGCTTCGGTGTTCACGCGCGGCTCCACAGCTTCTAAAGAATTCTGGAGCGCAAAACATGGCACCGGCCCTGCAAGACGGCGTCGTCCGATGGGACGACGCCGTCTTGCGGAGCGCCCAGCCGGCCCGGCCCTGCCGGTTTGCCTGTAGAGTTAGGCCCATCGGGAAAGGGCATCGGGATGCAGACCTTCATCGCTGAACTACGGCGGCGCAACGTCCTGCGCGCGGCTGCCTTTTATGCCGCCGCCGGCTGGCTGCTGGTGCAGGTCGCCACACAGGTGTTCCCGTTCTTCCATATCCCCGAGTGGGTGGTGCGCGCCATCGTCGTCGCGGCCATGATCGGCTTTCCGTTCGCCATGCTGTTCGCCTGGTTCTACGAGTGGACGGCGCAGGGCATCAAGCTGGAAAGCGAAGTGGTGCGCAGCGAGTCCGACACCGCGCGAACCGGCCGCGCCCTGGACCGCTGGATCATCGCCGTGCTGGCCCTGGCCGTGGTGGCGCTGCTGGCCAATGCCTTCGTGCCGCACCGGGACAGCGCCGTGGCGGTGTCCGCGGTGCCGGACAAATCCATCGCCGTGCTGCCCTTCACCGATCTCAGCCCGCAGCACGACCAGGAATACTTCTCCGACGGCATGGCCGAGGAGCTGCTCAACGCGCTGGCCAAGGTGCAGGATCTGAAAGTGGCCGGGCGCACTTCGTCGTTCTCCTTCAAGGGCAGGAACGAGGATCTGCGCACCATCGGCCAGGCACTGACGGTGGCCAACGTGCTGGAAGGCTCGGTGCGCAAGCAGGGCAACAAGGTGCGCATCACCGCGCAGCTGATCCACGCTGCCGACGGCTACCACCTCTGGTCCGAGACCTATGACGGCGATCTGAGCGACATCTTCGACCTGCAGGAGCGCATTGCGCGCGCCATCACCCAGCAGCTGCAGGTGGTGCTGGAGGGCGGACAGCAGCAGCGCCTGGTCAAGGTGGCCACCGACAATCCCGAGGCTTATGCCCTGTACCTGCGGGCGACGACCATCTTCAACCACCGAGACGGGCCGCATTTTGCGGACGCCATCTCCGAACTGCAGGAGGCGGTGCGGCTCGATCCGCACTTCGCCCGCGCCCATGCGCGGCTGGCGGCGCTGTACTCGATCGCGATGAATTACACGCCGATGCCGCTGGACGAGGCCCTGGCCGCCACCGAGCGCGAGGCCCAGGCGGCGATCGCGCTCGATCCGACGCTGGCCGAGCCGCATGCCGCCCTGGGCGAGATCTACGACACGCACCGCCGGCCGCTGGATGCGCGCAAGGCCCTGTTCACCGCCATCTCGCTCGATCCCGCCGACGTCAACGCCAACGTCTGGCTGGGCTCGGTGCTGTACGCGGAAGGTTACCGCGATGAGGGCAATGCCTATTTCGACAAGGCGCTGGCGCTGGACCCGCTGCTGCCGATCGCGCTGTTCTACCGCGGCATGGCGCACCTGTGGGCCGGACAGCGCGACGAGGCCAAGCGCATGAGCCAGCAGGCGCTCGACGCCGGCCTGCCCATCGCCGAACGCACGCTCGGCTACATCGCCCACGAGGAAGGGCACGATGCCGAAGCGATCGCGCATGTCGCGCGCGGCGAGCGTGCGTTCCTCGTCGGCCTGCCGGACGGGGCTTCCCAGTTGCTGGCGGAGGGCGCCTTCGGCGACGCTGCCGCCCGCAGCCGGGCGCTGGGCCTGATCGACGCCTATCTGGCACAACAGCACGGCGGCCCGATCTCGGGCGGCGTCAACTGGGCCCTCCTGGTGCTGCAGGAGCCGGCGCGGGCGTTGGCGGTCGGCCAGCAGTACCTGACCAACAATGATGGCCCCTTCTTCTTCACCCTGTGGTCGCCCTACGGCGCCGACGCGCGCCGCCTGCCGCAGTTCTCCGAATTCGCCCGCAGGGTCGGCTGGGCCGACGTGTGGGAGCAGTACGGCCCGCCGCCGGGCTGCCGCCGCAATGCGCCGCGTGACTATTCCTGCGACTAAGCCGGCTTCACGGCAGGGGGCTTGCCAACGTCCCTGTCTTAGCGATATTATTTCATTAATGAATTATTTGTATCTGGTTAATCAATACCTGTATGAATAGCCGACGCGTCATCATCGCCCTGCTCAGCACTGCGCTGGCCGCCTGCGCCGATTTCTCCGGCATCGCGCCGCAGTCGCAGCGGCTGGATGCGAACACGCTCGATCCCGGCGCGGTACTGAAGGCGCGTGCTGACGCCGCCTGGCCGACAGAGGCCTGGTGGCAGGCCTACGGCGATCCGCAGCTGAACGAACTGGTCGCCCAGGCCATCGCCGGCAACCCCGGCCTGCGTAGCGCCCGCGCCCGCGTCGGGCAGGCCACCGGCCTGGCCGCGATCGCCCGCGCCGGCACCCTGCCGCGCGTCGACGGCGCGGTGGAACTGGATCGCACCTACCAGACCCACGGCGCCTTCCCCGTCGACATTCCGGAGGCCTACACCTACTGGGAGAACAGCGCGCTGCTGAAGATCTCCTACGACCTCGACTTGTGGGGCAAGGACCGCGCGGCGATGGAAGGCGCGCTGGACAGCCTGCACGCCGCCGAGGTTGAGGCGCGCGCCGCGCAGCTCGCTCTGGCCAGCGCGGTGACGCAGGCCTATGTGCAACTTGCCGCGCAATACCTGTTGCGCGACGTGGCGGAGGCGAACCTGCGTCGCCAGCAGAAGGTGCTGGACATCGCCAAACGCCGTTACAGGGCCGGCATCGGCACGCAGCTGGAGATCAGCCAGGCGACGACGGTGCTGCCGGAGTCGCAGGCGCAGATCGAACGCATCGACGAGTCCGCCGCACTGCTGCGCAACCAGTTGGCCGCACTGGAGGGCAAGGGTCCCGGCGACGGCGAGCGCATCGGCCGCCCGGCACTCAAGCTGGAACATGGCCTCGACCTGCCAACAAATCTGCCGGCCGGCCTGCTCGGCCACCGCCCGGACATCGTGGCGCAGCGCTGGCGCGTGGAAGCGGCCTCGAAAGAGATTGCGGTAGCGAAGGCACGCTTCTATCCGGACGTGAATCTCGTCGCCGCTGGCGGCGTGGCCAGCTTCGGCTTCACCCGCATGTTCACGGGCGAAAACGCCACCGGCGAGTTCGGCCCGGCGATTAGCCTGCCGATCTTCGAGGGCGGCAGGCTGCGCGGCAACCTGCGCGCGCAGAGCGCCGCCTATGACGTGGCGGTGGAGGGCTACAACAGTGCGGTGCTCAATGCCGTGCACGAGGTGGCGGACCAGGTGACCAGCCTACGCTCGCTGGACCGGCAACTGGAGCGCACCGACGCTGCACTGGCTTCCGCGCGCACCGCCGACAATCAGGCCGAACAAGGCTTCCGCGCCGGCCTCACCGACTACCTCAGCGTGCTCAGCACCCAGGCCGAGCTGCTGGTGCAACAGCGCAACCGCGCGCAGATCGTGGCGCGCCAGCTGGAAACCCATGCGGCCCTGATGAAGGCCCTCGGCGGTGGCTACAGCGAGCCGGCGCCGGCAGCGACTCGATCCGCGCAAGCGGGGCAGGTGAAGCAATGACTACAAGCGACAGCCTCGACGCAGCATCCGCCATCCACGGCGACAGTTTCAGCGACGTCGAGCAGCGCATCGAGGTGACGCGACGGCGCCTGCCCGGCTACCCGCTGGAGCACGCCCGCCTGGCGCGCCTGATCACGCACATCCAGAAACGCCAGACCGAGCTGTGCAATGTGGTGCTGAAGCCGTATGAGCTGAACTACGTCACCTATACCGCGTTGATGATGATGTACGGCTCGGAACAGCAGACGCTGACGCCGTCCGAGCTGAGCAATGCCACGGGCGAGAAGCCGACCAATGTCACCCGCATCTGCGACGAGCTGCTGCACAAGGGCCTGATCGAGCGCTACCCCAGCACAGAGGACCGGCGCCGCGTGGTGCTGCGCCTCACCGCCAAGGGCGAGCGCCAGATCGAGCAGTTCCAGCCGAAAATCTGGCAGGCGCTGGACCAGCTCTATGGCGAGCTGGGCAAGACCGAGCTGCGCCAGGTCACCGGCCTGCTGCGCCGCTCGCTGGCGAATCTGGGCGAATAAGGCCGTGTCCGCAACCTCATCAAGCGGCACCTGGTCAGCCCCGGCCTGGCGCGACGCCTGGGGCGCCTGGGTGGGCGGCGAAGTGCCGGCCTGGATCTTCGTCGCCAAGACCACCTTCGCCGCGCTGCTGGCCTTGTGGATCGCCTTCCGCCTGGGCTTCGATTCGCCGCGCAGCTCGATGCTGACGGTGTTCATCGTGGCGCAGCCGCAGACCGGCCTGGTGCTGGCGAAGAGTTTCTACCGCACCCTCGGCACCGCCGCCGGCTGTCTCGCCACCTTCGTCCTAGTCGGCCTGTTCGCGCAGCAGCGTGAGCTGTTCCTCCTCGCCATGTCGCTATGGGTCGGCCTGTGCACGGCCGGCGCGGCGCTATACCGCAACTTCCGCGCTTACGCCTTCGTCCTCGCCGGCTACACCGCCTGCCTGATCGGCTTCCCCTCGGCGCTGCACCCGGAAACGGTGTTCAGCACCGCGGTGTTCCGCGTCTCCGAAGTGATGCTGGGCATCCTTTGCGCCGGCCTGGTCACCGACCTGGTGTTGCCGCAGCCGCTCGGCGCCGGCCTGGTGGCGATGATCCGCGGCAGCTACCGCGAGTTCCTCGGCTTCGTCACCAGCGCCCTGCGCGGCCGTCTTGACCACGGCACCATGGAGCGCTCGCACGACCATTTCGTGGCCAACGTCATCGCCCTGGAAGCACAGCGCGACGCCGCCTACTTCGAAAGCCCGGATGCGCGTGTGCGCAGCGACCGCCTGCGCCTGCTCAACGCCGGCTACATGTCGTCCACCACCAGCATCCACATGCTGCACCAGATGATGCAGCGCCTGCGCCGGCGCGGCTGCCATCGCGCGCTCGACCGGCTGGCGCCGCTGTACGAGGCGCTCGCCGCCGAGCTGATCCCACAGGAAGGCGTGATGCCGGCCACTGCCGCCGAAGCGATGCCGCTGGCGCAGCGCCTGGCTGCGTTCCGAGCGCAACTGCCGCAGCGCATCGCCGCCTCGCGCGCCGGGATCGGCGAGGAAGCGGACGCAGCGGAGTTGCTGGATTTCGACAGCGCCGCCGACCTGCTGCTGCGCTTCACCGAAGAGATGCATGAGTACACCGTCAGCTACGTCGCGCTGGCGCGGCCAGGCACCCGCTCGCTGCGGCAGGCGCCGGCCTATGTGGCGCATGCCGACTGGATCGTCGCCCTGCTCAGCGGCGTGCGCGCCACCGTGGCGCTGCTGTCGCTGAGCGTGTTCTGGATCGCCTCGGCCTGGCCCAGCGGCGCCGGCGCGGCGACCATCGCCTGCGTCTTCTGCTGCCTGTTCGCTTCGGCGCCGGCGCCGGTGTTGGCCCTGCGCGGCCTCAGCATCGGCTTCCTGTGGGGGCTGATCGCGGCCTTCGTCTGCGCCCTGCTGATCCTGCCGCAACTGGACGGCTTCCTGCTGCTGGCGGCGGCGATGACGCCGTTCATCATGATCGGCGTGAAGCTGACGACCAACCCGCGCACTGCCGGCATCGGCACCGGCTACAGCATCATGTTCGCCAACATCATCGGCGTGGAAAACGTGTCGCGCTTCGATCCGCTGCCGGTGCTCAACGACGGCTTCGCTTCCCTGCTCGGCGCCCTGGTCGCTGCGCTGGCCTATGCCCTGCTGGTCCCCGCCGGCACTCCCCGCCTGCGCTTGCACCTGGTGCGCAGCCTGCGGCGGCGCGTGCTGCTGGCCTGCTTCGGCAGGATGTCCGGCCTGCGCCATCGCTTCGAGAACAGCACCCGCGACCTGCTCGGCCAGTTGCTGGCCGGCGCCGACCGCGCCGGCGGCGAGGACCGCCGCCTGCTCGGCCGCGCCCTGTCGGTATTGGAAACCGGTCACGCCATCATCGACCTGCGCGAGGCCGCTGCCATCGGCACGCTCTCGGTCGGCAGCCGCGCCGCCCTGCACGCCTGCGTGCGCGGGCTGGCGCGCCTGTTCGAGAAGCCGACGCCGCAGCGGCGCCAGCAGGCGCTGGAAGGCGTGGCCCGCGCCACCGCCCGGATCGAAACCGCGCTCGAAGCGGAGGACATCGACGCCGCGGAGCGCGCCGCGCTGAAGCGTGGCCGTGTCGCCCTGCATCTTCTGCGCACCCTGCTGCTCGACGACGAGACCTTCGCCACCGTGTCCGCGATCGAGAACCCTGTTGCCACTGCGCCTGCCGCGCCCGGAGCGTCCCATGCCGCGTGAGATCGAATTGCTCGGCTTCTACATGCCGACCCTGTTGCCGATGTTCGTCCTGGCGTTCGCCGCGCAGTGGGGCATCGACTCGGTGCTGGCCCGTCTCGGCTTCTATGCCCATGTGTGGCACCCCTCCCTGTTCCGCTTCAGCCTGTTCGTCTGCCTGTTCGGCGCGATGGGGCTGGCTCTTTACCTTTAGAGATCTGCGATGAATCCGAAATCCCTGCTGCGCTTCCTCATTACCGGCATCATTTTCGCTGTTGCCGTGGTGGTGGCGATCGCGCTATGGCGGCATTACATGTATTCACCCTGGACCCGTGACGGCCGCATCCGCGCCGACGTCATCAGCGTGGCGCCCGACGTTTCCGGCATCGTGGTGGAAGTGCCGGTGCAGGAGAACCAGCTGGTGAAAAAGGGCGATGTGCTGTTCCATATCGACGCCGAGCGCTACCGCATCGCCCTGGCCCAGGCCGAGGCCGCGGTAGCGGCGCGCAAGATCGACTACGAGCTGAAAACCCGCGAAGCGAAGCGGCGCGCTTCCCTGTCCGGCGTGGTGGTGTCGAGCGAAAGCCAGGACTCCTCCGCTTCCTCCGCCAGCGCCGCAGCGGCGCTGTATCAGGAAGCGCAGGCTGCGCGCGACACCGCCGCACTGAACCTGCAGCGCACCGAAGTGCTGGCGCCGGTGGACGGCTACGTCACCAACCTCGACGTGCATCCCGGCGACTACGCCACCGCCGGCCGCGCCCTGCTGGCCGTGATCGACAGCCATTCCTTCCGCATCAACGGCTACTTCGAGGAAACCAAGCTGCCCTACCTGCACATCGGCGATGCGGTGAGCATCCACCTGATGAGCGGCGGCCCCACCCTGCACGGCCACATCGAAAGCCTGGCCCGCGGCATCACCGACCGCGACAACCCCAGCGGCCCGCGCCTGCTGGCCGACGTCAATCCGACGTTCAACTGGGTGCGGCTGGCGCAGCGCGTGCCGGTGCGGATTGCCTTCGATCAGATTCCGGACGGGGTAGTGCTGGCTTCGGGGATGACGTGTACGGTGGTTGTGAAGCCGGGTAGCGCCGGTGGCGAGAAGGCTGAGAAACCGTAATCTTCTTTTGGATATTGGCCGCGCGCATCCTGGCGTCGCAGAACAAGGACGCACGATCCCCCGCCTTTAGTCCCCTCTCTCCTTGGGGGAGAGGGCTAGGGTGAGGGGTCGGTAGCGGAGTGCATCGCTCGGACCCCTGGATTCCCGCTTTCGCGGGAATGACGATGGTTGGGGTGTGAGCTTTGCTTTTGATGTGGCTGCGCTTGGCTTTGTTTTTCTTTTGACTCCACTCCCCGTTGTCTGCGCCGAGCACCGCAAAGCCGGAGCGACCTGGGCCCGCGCCTGTTGGCGCGGGGCGAGGCAGGATGCCGAAGCGTCCATCGTCAGGCCAGGGATGGCCTGTCGATGGACCCCGCTCCGGCTGCGGAGCGCAGGGCACCCGCTCATCGCGCTTCTTCTTTTGCGATG
>FTIF01010417.1_pt1 | contig 12951 bp, 5 predicted proteins | sample 1658001 | NCBI WGS metagenome assembly FTIF01 (sample SAMEA3914789, study PRJEB12502) | metagenome | biome: forest; material: soil | place: Canada | collected 2011-07-03 | depth 0.3 m | reverse complement strand
ATCACGCTCAACAGCGGCATCGGCAATCTCAATGCCGGCCAGATCACCGCTGTGGCGAGCAACGTCAGCTCCCCCACCTATTACGACAGCGCCTATGCCGATGTCCGCATCACTGCCGGCAACACCCTCACCCTGGGCGGCATTTCCACCACTGCCACCAGCCCGGCGCCGGGCAACACGGCCTACGGCTCCTACGCCCAGGGCGATGTCACAATCAGCACCGGTACTTACGTCTACAACAACGGCTATACCTACTACGGCGGCGCCGTCAGCACCGGGAATATCACCACCAACGCCACTTCGGGCAAGGGCGGGGCTTCCGGTACCGTCAATATCAACACCAACTATCCCGGGCAGGTTGTCGGAACCCTCACCACCGGCACCATCTCCACCCAGGCCAAGGCCAGCAACGGCGCGACCAACGCCAGCATCACCCTCTACAACTACGATGGTGCCATCAGCGCCGGCAGCATCACCGCCCAGGGCACCGCCACCGGCGGCAACACCTCCGGCGGCAACATCATTCTCACCGCCAACAAGGGGGGCAGCATCAACACCGGCAACCTCAGCGCCCTCGACAGCAGCATCACCGCCACCACCAATGGCGGCGGCAATATCACGCTGGGCACCTTGTCCGGCGGCTCATCCGGTGCCTTGACCAGCGTCGACCTGGAATCTTCCGGCACGCTGCTGCCCGGCACTACCACCATCAGTGCCGGCACCATCCGGCTCATTGCCGGTGCCGGCAATCTGAGCTTCGGCGCGCTCACCGCCACCAACGGCAGCGTCTTCGTCCACGACAGCGGCGGCAGCCTCACCGTCGGCGATGTCAGCGCCAGCGCCAGCAGCTCCACCAGCGCCACCGCCAACGTCGATCTGCTCGGCAGCACCGGCCTGACGATCGGCACCATCAACACCTTGGCCAGCACCACCCAGTCCGGCACCGCCAATGCAGACATCACGCTCAACAGCGGCATCGGCAATCTCAAGGCCGGCCAGATCACCGCTGTGGCGAGCAACGTCAGCTCCCCCACCTACTACAACAGCGCTTACGCCGACGTCAGCGTCAACGCCGGCAACACCCTCACCCTGGGCGGCATTTCCACCACCGCCACCAGCCCGGCGCCCGGCAACGCAACGTACAGTTCCTACGCCCAGGGTAATGTCTCGATCAGCACCGGCACTTACACCACCGGCCCCACCGTCTACTACGGCGGCCCGGTCAGCACCGGCAACATCACCACCAACATCACTTCAGGCAAAGGCGGGGCTTCCGGCACCGTCAACATCAACACCAACTACTACGGCCAGGTGGCGGGCACCCTCACCACCGGTGCGATCAGCACCCTGGCCGATGCCACCAATGGCTCGGGCAGCGCCGGCATTGCGCTCTACAACCACGACGGCGCTATCAGCACCGGCAAACTGACCAGCAAAGGCGGCTTCAGCGGCAGCGGCAACACGTTCAACGCCGATATCGCCCTGACCGCCGTCAGCGGCAATATCAACACCGGCAACCTCAGCGCCCTCAACAGCGGCATCAGCGCCTTTACCTACACCAGCGGCAATATCACGCTGGGCACGTTGGATGGCGGCAACGGCGGCGCGCTGAGCACGGTCGATCTGGAGTCTTTCGGCACGCTGTCGCCCGCCACCACCACCCTCACCGCCGGCAGCATCCGGCTGGCCGCTGGCAGCGGTGCGCTGAGCTTTGGCGCCCTCAGTGCCACCAACGGCAGCGTCTACGTCCACGACAGCGGCGGCAGCCTCACAGTCGGCAATGTCAGCGCCACTGCCAGCGGCTCCTACGGCGCCACCGCCAACGTCGATCTGCTCGGCAGCACCGGCCTGACCGTGGGCACCGCCGCTTCCGGCGGCGCCGGCACCGGCACCATCACCACCTCAGCCAGCACCACCCAGTACGGCACAGCCAATGCCGACATCACGCTCAACAGCGGCATCGGCAATCTCAATGCCGGCCAGATCACCGCTGTGGCGAGCAACGTCAGCTCCCCCACCTACTACAACAGCGCTTACGCCGACGTCGATATCAGGGCCGGCAACACCCTCACCCTCGGCGGCATTTCCACCACTGCCACCAGCGCGGCGCCGGGCAACACCACTTACGGCTCCTACGCCGAGGGCGATGTTTCGATCAACACCGGTAACGCCGTCTACAACGGCACCGGCTATACCTACTACGGCGGCGCCGCCAGCACCGGCAACATCAGCACCAATGCCACTTCAGGCAAGGGCTCCGCCTACGGCACCGTCAATATCTACACCAACTATTACAACCAGGTTGCCGGAACTCTCACCACCGGCACCATCACCACCCAGGCCAATGCCAGCAACGGCACGGCCGGCGCCGCCATCATCCTCAACGACTACGATGGCGCCATCAGCACCAGCAACATCACCACCCAAGGCAGTTTCAGCGGCACCAACAATAGCTTCGCTGGCAACATCAGCCTGACCGCCGACACCGGCGGCAGCATCAATACCGGCAACCTCAGCGCCCTCGACAGCAGCATCACCGCCACTACCAACGGCGGCGGCAATATCACGCTGGGCACCCTGTCCGGCGGCCCGTCCGGCGCCTTGACCAGTGTCACTCTGAACTCTTCCGGCACGCTGTTGCCCGGCACCACCACGATCACCGCCGGCAGCATCAACATCAGCGCAGCGGCGGGCAATCTGAGCTTCGGCGCACTCACCGCCACCAACGGCAGCGTCTACGTCCACGACAGCGGCGGCAGCCTCACCGTCGGCAATGTCAGCGCCACTGCCAGCGGCTCCTACGGCGCCACCGCCACCGTTGATCTGCTCGGCAGCACCGGTTTGACCGTCGGCACCGCCAATTCCGGCGGCGCCGGCACCGGCACCGTCACCACCTCGGCCAGCACCACCCAGTACGGCACCGCCAATGCCGGCATCACGCTCAACAGCGGCATCGGCAATCTCAATGCCGGCCAGATCACCGCTGTGGCGAGCAACGTCAGCTCCCCCACCTATTACGACAGCGCCTATGCCGATGTCCGCATCACTGCCGGCAACACCCTCACCCTGGGCGGCATTTCCACCACTGCCACCAGCCCGGCGCCGGGCAACACGACCTACGGCTCCTACGCCCAGGGCGATGTCTCGATCAACACCGGTTCCTATACCTACAACAGCACCACCGGCTATACCTACTACGGCGGCGCCGCCAGTACCGGCAACATCACTACCAATGCCACTTCTGGCAATGGCAGTGCTTCCGGCAGCGTCTATATCTATAGCAACTACTACAACCAGGTTGCCGGCGCCCTCAGCATCGGCACCGTCACCACCCAGGCCAGCGCCGGTAACGGCTCGGCCAATGACGGCATCACCCTCAACAACTACGATGGCGCCATCAGCGCCGGCAACCTTACCGCCCCCAATGCCGCGATCAGCGTCAGCAGCAGCGGCACCGGCGGCAATATCACACTGGGCGCCTTGTCTGGAGGCTCCACCGGGGCGCTAACCTCGGTCAATCTCAATGCCTCCGGAGGATTGTCCGTAGGCGGCGCGGGGATCACCGCTCCCACCATCTCGCTATCCGCGGCGGGCGGCAACCTCAGCGCCGGCAATCTCGATGTCACTGGCGCCGGCAATGGAATTTATGTCTCGGACAGCGGCGGCAGCCTGACTCTCGGCAATGTCGGCACCAATGCCGGCGTCACGCTTATCGACTCCGGCGGCAACCTGACGGCCGGCAACCTGACTGCCGGCAACGGCGCCATCGACGTCGTCAACGGCACCGGCACGGTCAACCTCGGCAATCTTGTGGCCAGCGCCAGCGGCTCCGAGGGCGCGAACGCCAGTGTCACCGCCTACTCCAACGGCAGCCTCTCCGTCGGCAGCGTCACCACCAGCGCCACCGTCACCGGAACCACCGGCTACGCCAACGCCAACGTCGACCTCGAGGCCAACTACTACTACTCAAATACACTCGGCGGCGCCCTGACCATCGGCGGCGCGATCAGCACCAATGCCCAATCCGCTGCGCCTGGGTATTCACCCGATGCGCAGGTGGTCCTGAGCAACAACAATGGCTCGATCAACGACAGCGCCAGCAGCAATGGCGTCGTCACCTACAACAGCATCACGAGCGGCGGCAGCGGCAGCTCGCTGATTGACAATATCCAGATCAGCACCAGCAATGGCGGCAGCATCGCAGTCGGCAACCTCACCGCTGCCAACAGCAGCATCAACGTCAGCTCCAGCGGCAGCGGAGGCAACGTCACTGTCGGCACGCTGTCGGGCGGCTCCAACGGCGCGCTGACCACGGTGAGCCTTGCATCGGCCGGCACCATGACCCTCTCGACCCCCAGCATCACGGCCGGAAGCGTGTCGCTGTCGGCGGTCGGCGGCATCAGCGATACCGGGTCCCTCGCCGTCACCGCAACCAGCGGCGATATCAACATCCTCTACGGCCTCACGGCGACCGGCGCTCTCAGCCTGAACGCCATTAAGGGCGGCCTGTTCCTGGGCACCGCGCTCACCGGCCAATCGGTCTCGCTCACCGCCCTCAACGGCATCAGCGACCAGGGCAGCCTCTCCGTCAGCGCCACCGGCGGCGGAATCAGCATCAATTCCGGCCTCTCGGCCGCGGGCGATTTGAGCCTGAGCGCGAACGGCGGCGGCATCGTCACCGGCAATCTCACCGCGTTCAACAGTGGCATCTCCGTCTCCACCAGCGGCAGCGGCAGCGGCGGCAACATCAGCCTGGGCACCTTGTCCGGCGGCAGCGCGGGTGCGCTGACCTCGGTCAGCCTCACCGCGTCGGGAACCCTGTCGACCAGCAGTTTCAACATTACGGCAGGCAACATCACCCTGTCCGGCGGCGCCGGGTCACTCGGCTTCGGTGTTCTGACCGCGACCAATGGCAATATCAGCCTTACCGACACCGCCGGCAGCATCAGCGCCGGCAATCTCACCGCCACCAATGGGGCCATCACCGCTTCCACCAGCGGCAGCGGCGACAACATCAGCCTGGGTATCTTGTCCGGAGGCAACGGCGGAACGCTGACCTCGGTCAGCCTGACATCAGCCGGCACACTGTCCACCGCGAGCACCAATATCAGCGCCGGCAGCATTACGCTCGTGGCGGGCTCGGGCAAGCTCAGCTTCGGGACGCTTGATGCGAGCCAGGGTTCGATCAGCCTGCAGAACGGCGGCGGCAACGTCACCGTCGGCAACGTCATAGCCAACGGCAACATCCAGCTCGGCGCCAGCAATGGCAGCGTCACCGCCGGCACCCTCACCGCCAACAGCAGCGGCATCAGCGTGGTCACCACCGGCAGCGGCGGCAATATCGCGGTCGGCAACCTGTCCGGCGGCAGCGGCGCGCTGACTTCGGTCAACCTCAACGCCTCCGGCGCTCTCAGCACCACCAGCACCAACATCACGGCGGGAAACATCTCCCTGGCCGCGGGTGCGGGCAACTTCACCGCCGGCAACCTCGACGCCACCACCAGTGGCATCAAGGTCAGCGACACCGGCGGCACGCTGACGCTGGGCAATGTCAGCGCCAATGGCGATGTCGTGCTGAACGACAACGGCGGCGCCATCAGCGCCGGCAATCTCATGTCGGGCAGCGGCGTGATCGATGTCAGCGCCAGCGGTAACGGCAGCAACGTCACCGTTGGAGCGCTCTCCGGAGGCCAGAATGGCCTGAATACGGTGGACCTCAGCGCCGGCGGCTCCCTGTCCAGCGGCAGTTCCGGCATCATCGCCGGAACCATTACCCTGAGCGCGGGCGCCGGCGCTCTCAGTTTCGGCGCTCTCACCGCCAGCAGCGGGGCCCTCAGCATCAGCAACAGCGGTGGCACGGTGCACACCGGCGACCTCACCGCCAACAGCGGCATGCTGACGCTGCTGTCGAACGGCGCCCTGACGGTCGGCCAGGTCAGCGCCTCCAGTGTGACGGCGATGACCCGCGGCGGCAACGCCAACTACGGCGATCTCAGTTCCACCGGCGTGATCAAACTGACCGTCAACGGCGGCAACCTGAGCACCGGCAATATCAGCGGCAACCAGCTCTTCACCACCCTGGATACCGGCAACGAACGGCTGGGCAATGTCACCGTCATCGGCAGCGGACTGCTGTTCTCCCTGGGAGACCATCCGGGCCAGAGCCTCAGCGTTGCCAGCCTCAACGTCGCCGCGGCATTCGACCAGTCCATCGCCTGCGCCAGCTGCAGCGTCAGCTTCGGCAGCGTCAACGTCGGCGGCGGCTTCTCCATCGATTTGACCAACGGCAATCTCAGCGTCGGCAGCGTCACCGCCGGCGGCAACATCAGCCTTGCGGCAGCCAACGGCATGTTCTCCGTCGGCAGCCTCAACGGCGCCAACATCACCCTGTCCACCGGCCAGGCGCTCACCCTGAGCGGCAGCAACATCGACGCCACCGGCAATTTCACCCTGGCATCAGGAGGCAACACCAGCATCGGCAATTCATCGATCAAGGCCGCCAGCGCCAGCATCACCAGCGGCGGCACACTGGGCATCGACAACAGCAGCGTGATCGCGCAAACCGTGGCGCTCAACGCCAGCGGCGCCCTCAGCATCAGCAACAACAGCCTGATCGGCACCACGGCGCAGGGTGGACTTGTCGGCGGTCCGCAGCCGCGTGCCACTGTTGCCACACCCAGTGTCAGCCTCACCAGCGGCGGCGACGTCAGCATCGACAAGTCCACCCTGCAAGCGACGCAGCTCGCAATCAATGGCCACGGCATCCATCTCGCCAATGGCGCCAAGCTGAGCGGTACCAACGTTGTCCTCACCGGTACCGGCACAGTCGATGCCAGCGGCGGCACCTCCAGCATCGACGCCGGCGCTCTGTCGGTGCGCGGCGGCAGCATCGATTTCACCAATGCCGTCCTTACTGTCGGCAGCGGCAGCGCTGCCTTCGGCAGCGACGCTGCCCTGCTGGCAAAGATCCAAGCCAGGAACCCGACGCTGGCACTGCCCAGCCACGGGCCCAATGCCAGCTTTTCCGCCGCAGGAGGCGTCAAACTGGGCAAGCTGAGCATCGCTGGCGGCTACCTGTTCATCGAGGCGCCAACCTTGCAGTTGCCGACGGCTCTGAGCGGCAACAGCGCCATGTTCGTCGATTTCCTGCCCAGCGATCCGGCTGCGCTGCTCAGCGTCAATCTGACGCAGCCGATCGGCGGCGTCACCACCCTGGTGTTCGGCGGCAGCCCGCAGAGCGGCAATATCCAGGTCGGCGACGGCGCCCAGAGTTTTGCCCTGACCAGCAATACAAATCTGGTGTTCGCGACGTCCGGTTCGACGCTGTATCCAGACTCGATCAGCACCAATGGCGTGGTGGTGGTGTTGGGAGACACCGTGCTGCGCACTCCGCCGGTCGTCATCACCGATGTGCCGCTGACTCCCGATCAGTACACCATCGATCAGCCGAACACCGGCGTGCTCGCCTTCAACGGCGACCAGGGCGATATCAACGCCCCCGGGGTCAACGACGCCAACAAGGGCCGTATCGACATCAAGACCAGCACCCAGCAGACGCTCAGCTGCGGCATCGGAGGGGCACAGTGAAGTTCTCGCAAGGCTTGCGCCCGGCTGCCCTGCTGCTGGCCCTGTTCGCTCCGGCCATCGCCGGAGCTGCCACGCCGGCGGCGAACGTGACCCTGGTCACCGGCCGCGGCACTGCCTCGGCCACCGTGGGCGGCATCCGCACCCTGGCCAAGGGCGATGCCGTTTACTCCGGCGAGATCGTCCATTCCAGTGCCAACAGCTACGTCGACCTGAAATTCAGCGACGGCGGTTACTTCCTGCTGCGGCCGAACAGCCGTTTCCAGGTAGTGGATTTCGCCAATCACAGCGGCAGCATCGAGTCCCCTGCCGCCGCGCCCGAAGCTCCGGCCGTACCCTCCACTCCGGCAGCGCCCGCATCAGCATCGCCGCCGACCGTTCCAGCGGCGGCGCCCCTGGTCACGGCGCAGCAAGCCACGCAGAACGGCGCCTCGCGCGCTTTCTTCAGTCTGCTCAAGGGCGGCTTCCGCTCGATCAGCGGCCTGATCGGCAAAATCAACCAGGACGAGTACCAGGTGACTACCCCAGTCGCCACCATCGGTATCCGCGGCACCGACTATCTGGTAGTGATCTGCGACGCCACCTGCGCCACCGACCCGCAGATCGCCGCCGTGCTGCCGCCTGGGGTCAATCCCCTGGGCGGCATCGTCTCCACCGTCTATGCGCACAGCATCGTCATCACCGACGCCGGCGGCAGCGTGACCCTGCTGGAAGGGCAGTACCTGCTGGTGCTGCCGGACGGCACCAATATCCTGCTGCCGATCGAGCCGCATTTCCTGCACGTCGATCCCACGCCCAATCCCGCGACCTGCGCAGGGTGAGGGTCCGCGCTTGGGCGATGACTCGATGTCATCGCCTGCGGGATCGAACGCCTGGCTATCCGAAGAAAGGCAACGCCGCGCCAGGGACGGCAGCGCCGAACCAACGGAAATAGTGCTCCGATGACTCAATCTCATCGCTTGCGGGCCGCCCGATAAAGCCAATGCAAGCAACGGCTGCTAATATTCCCCCATGGACCAAATCACCTTCCAACTGCCTCCGGGCTACACCTCTCTCACCGGGCTCGACCGTCATCAGCACGCCGGCCTCTCCATCCTGCCGGACCGCAACCAGGCCTGGTGCAGCAAGCTCAACAGCGTGTTCCTCAATGTCGTGGAGCTGGGCAAAGCCTGCGCCGACTACCCCATCGCCTTTGTGCGCGAAGCGAACAGCGGCGAATATCTGCCGGTAGCCCTGCTCGGCCTGCGCACCGGCGAAAACCAGTTCGTCGACGACAAGGGACACTGGCTGTCCCGCACCTATCTGCCCGCCTACGTGCGCCGCTATCCGTTCTGCATCGCCGAAATGCCCGCCGCCGGCGGTGGCGAGCCACAGCGCCTGATCTGCGTGCAGCAGGACCAGCTGGGCCCGTCGGCCACACCATATTTCGACGCCAAGGGCGAAGCCACGGCGGAGTGGAAGCCGGTGCAGGAGCTGCTCGAAGCCGTGGAAAGCGCCCGCCAGCAGACGCGGGCCTTCACTCGCCGGCTGGAGGCCTTCGGCCTGTTCACGCCGTTCGATGCGCTGGCCTTGCCCAAGGGCGGCGGCCAGCAGATGCGCCTGCTGGGCCTGCACCGCGTCGACGAGGAGAAGCTCAATGCCCTCGGTGCGCGCGAACAGAAGCTGCTGATGCGCAAAGGCGAGCTGCGTGCGGTCTATGCGCATCTCCTGTCGCTGGAGAACTTCGCACGTTTGCTCGACATGACGGCGGAGGCCGATGGGCGTCGAAATCCGGTTAACTGATCGCGAGTTGCCCGTCTCGCCGGTCTTCATCGACTTCCTCGCGCACCTGCTGGATGGCCGGCCCTTCGACGACGGCGAATGGGCCGACCAGACTTCCGAGGCCCTCAATTTCAGCCTGCCCGCATTGCAGCAGCGGGCCGAGGCAGCCGCTCCCGGCGTGATGAACGACGAGCGCGGCCGCGCCTACATCGGCCGCGCCTACAGCTTGCTGATGGCGCTGCTGATCGGCGACTTCAAGCCGATCGAGGAACTGCAGCAGCGCTTCCATTTCATCAACGTCATCGGCATCCCGCGCACCGGCGGCTCCTACCTCACCGCCGAACTATACCGCTCGCTAGGCATCGCGCCCCGCAACGTGCCCTTCGCAGTAGCGCATGACGGCTTCCCCGAAGCCGGCCCGTTCGAGATGGCCCCGGCGGCGAACAGCTGGGTGCGCAGCCTGCACACCATGGCCGAATACCTGAGCATGGTGGAGCTGTACTTCGGCGCGCGCGCGCCGCACCAGGGCCGCATCGTAGTGCCGAAGAAGCTGACCAAGGGCATTTACGCCGGCGGCTTTTTCCACCGCATCCTGGGTGAAGCGGTGGAGCACATCATCACTCTGCGCCACCCGGTCGCCGCCTGCGTCTCCTCCTACGAAAAATCCGGCGGCTTGCCCGCCGATGGCCGCTTCACCATCCGCTCCAATATCGAGGACTGGTGCCGGCGCGACCTGCTCTACACCGGCTGCACCGCGGATGAGCTGTCGCGGATGGATTATTTCGACGCCTATCTGCGCTACTGGGAGCAGTACCACTACTACATCGCCACCACCGGCCTGTCCGCCAATCGCGAGCTGCGCGTGGTGGTCTATGGCAAGGAGCGGCTGCAGGCCCAGGCGCAGACCTTCCATCGGCGTTACGGCAGCAAGCTGGCGCCGGGCGATTTCAAAGTCAGCGCAGCGGCACGGCAACGGCACCCGGACTGGATCGGGCGGGCCGAGCCGGCATTGCTGCGCGTGGCCGGGCTGTGGCAACGGGTCGGCATCCCGTTTCCACTCGACGAAGCAATGGAATGCTGGTGAGTAAAAGCAGTAGTCAGTGGTTAGTGACTAGTGGCCAGAATCTTTGGCCCGCTCGTTGTTGCTTTTGCTTGACCGATCATTGCTCACTAACCACTAATCACTATTAATGGCCAGAGTCCTGCTGGCCTGGGAGCTCGGCGGCGGCTACGGCCACCTGGCCAGCCTGCGCATCGCCGCCCGCCAGCTCCGCGCCGCCGGCCACGACTGCCTGTTCGCCGTGCGCATGCTGGAAAACGCCGCGGAATTCCTCGAGCCGGAGCTGGGGCCGGTATTGCAGGCCCCGGTGCGCCTGGGCAACGGGCGCAACCCGGTGGAGCTGCAGCTGAGCTACGCCAGCCTGCTGCACAACATCGGCTTCGACGACCCGGCAGGACTGGCTGCGCGCATTGCCGCCTGGCGCGAACTGATGCGCACCTGGAGGGTGGAACGGCTGGTGGTGGATCACAGCCCGATCGCGCTGGTCGCGGCACGCAGCCTGGGCATTCCCGCAGCCGCCATCGGCAGCGGTTTCGACCTGCCGCCGTTGCAGCATCCCTTCCCCAGTTTCCAGCCCTGGACACCGGTGCCGGAAACGCAACTCGTTCACAACGAAGAACAGGTGCTGACCGAGTTGAACGGCGCGTTGCAAAGGCTGCGCCTGCAGCCCTATGAAAACCTGCAGGCGATCTACGCCAGTTGCGCCCGCGCCCTGCTCACCTACCCCGAGCTGGATCACTACGACACGCCGCGTGCGGAACCTTACCTGGGCATGCCGGACTATGCCCTCGGCGCCGCGCCGGCATGGCCCGCAGGCAGCGCACCGCGGGTGCTCGCCTACCTGCGCGCGCATCCGCAACTGGACCCCATGCTCAAAGCCCTGTCCGCCAGCAAGGCCCGTGTGCTGCTGCGCATCGCCGAGATCGAGCCGGAGCGGATCAGGCCCTACCTGCGGCCGGGATTCGAGGTCATCGGCCAGTCAATCAATCTGCATCAGGCGGCGCAGGAATGCGACGCCTACCTGCACTACGCCGCGCATGGCACCGTGGCGGAAATGCTGCTCGCCGGCAAGCCCGGCGTGCTATGGCCGGACAACGTCGAGCGCTGGCTGGTGGCACGCCGTGCCGAACAACTCGGCGCCGTGCTGGTGGCGCCGCAGAAAGGCGCGTTCGATGCAGCCGCTGCACTGGAGCAGGCACTGAGCGATGCCGACCTGCGCCGCCAGGCGGAAAAATTCGCCCTGCGCTACCGCAATCATGACCGCGCGGCGATTCCGCATAAACTGATGCAGCGCCTGCTGTCCGCCTGAAACGCTCGCAAGGAACCGAAGCTCAGGCGTTTGCCGCCTGCCGCGCCAGCCAGGATTTGAGCGGCCCCAGCTTGCCCACCGCTTCCATGCCCAGGCCCAGGACGGCCTTCAGCCCCGGCACACGCAGGCGGAAAGCGCGATACAGGCCATCGGTCAGCGTCAGCATTTCCAGGTTGGCTGCCTTGCGCGCGCGCGCATAGCGTTGAAGATTGCGCAGGCCGGACCAGTCGCGTCCGGCGTCGCGTGCGCCGGCCAGAGTGAGGGCCAGCTCCTGCACGTCGGCGAAGCCCAGATTGACGCCCTGCCCGGCCAGCGGATGGATGGCATGCGCGGCATCGCCGACCAGCACCAGGCCGGCCCGCACATAGTCCTGGGCGTGCAGCAGGCGCAAGGGGAAAGAAATACGCGGCGTGGTCTGGACCACCTCGCCGAGCGCCTGCTCCAGAGCCTCTCCAAGCCTTGCCATGAAGGCCGCTTCATCCAACGCCAGCAGCTCACGCGCCAGCGCCTCTTCCGCCGACCAGACGATGGAACAGCGCCCGTCCGCCAGCGGTAGAAAGGCCAATGGACCGCTGGCCAGAAAACGCTGCCAGGCGGTGGCGCGATGCGGCTGCTGCGTGCGCACATTGCAAACGATGGCGCGCTGCGCATAACCCCAGCTCACCGTTTCGATGCCGGCAAGGCCGCGCAGCTGGGAGTCGGCGCCATCGGCCGCCACCACCAGGCGCGCGCACAACTCGCGGCCATCGGCCAGCCGCAAAGTGGCGCCGGATTCACCGAATACGGCAGACTCGATGGTGCTGCGCTCGTAGCGCACCACACCGCCCAGGTGCGCCCACAGCCGGTCCACCACCAGGCTGTGCTCCACGATCCAGCCCAGCTCGGCGCGGCCAGTGTCGGCGCAATCGAAGCTCAGCGCATGTTCCGGCCCGCGCTCCCACACGCGCATCGCGGCGTAAGGACTGCTGCGCCGGGCCAGCACCGCTGGCCACACGCCCAGCCCGTCCAGCAGGCGCGCGGCGTGCGGCGCCAGTGCGTAGACACGCAGGTCGTAGTCAGCCGCATCGTAGGCCGGCGGCGCGCTGCCGCGCTCCAGCAGCGCCACATCGAAACCCTGCTGCGACAACGCCAATGCCGCCGCGGCGCCGACCGGGCCGCCGCCGACAACGATGATATCGAACGTGCTTTTGCTCACTCGCAATCAGCGCTCGCTAGCCCTCTCCCCTTGGGGGAGAGG
>FTIF01315768.1_pt1 | contig 12961 bp, 10 predicted proteins | sample 1658001 | NCBI WGS metagenome assembly FTIF01 (sample SAMEA3914789, study PRJEB12502) | metagenome | biome: forest; material: soil | place: Canada | collected 2011-07-03 | depth 0.3 m | reverse complement strand
GCGCCCGCGGAATCCCCAGCCGTTCAGGCTGGGATTCAGGCGCACGCGACCCGGAGAGCCAAGCCCCCGCCCGGCCTGCCGCTCGCGACGACGCCCCCCGGGAAGCCAGGCGCGCAGCGCCTGGCAAAAGAGCGCCGCAGGCGAACTGCAAGACCAAGCGCATACACCAACTTGCCCGCGCAAACGACAAAGCCACCCGAAGGCGGCTCATGCCGGAGAGCCAAGCCCCCGCCCGTCCTATCGCTCGCGCGATGTGCCAACCGGGAAACCAGGCGCGCAGCGCCTGGCATTTATTCCTGTCCTCGAAGCGCCACGCCTGCGCCTCGCCGCCACTTCGCGACCAGCCTCAACCACGGGGCCAGATGAAAGCCGCTCATCAGAAGGTACATCGGCACCATGCCGCCAAGCCACGACAGCTCTTGCGAAGCCGTGCAGATCAGCGGTATTTTTGCTGACCCGACGACTCCGGTGAGCATCGCCATGATTGCAAAGGTAGGCGCCGCGGCAAGGCTCAACCAATCGGCCACGCCCATTGCGGTCGTGGCAGCGGTTGCGCGCTCGCTGCGCTCCGCGTCGCCTGCGTCGGCCGCGCCCGGTGCTCCGCATCGCGGGACTCTCGGGCCTAGGCGGTCCTGGCGTTCTTCCATACCGCTTGTCCCGCGTTCGACACCTCGATCCACCGCTGGTCAGTCTCCACTTCGACAGCGTACTCGTCGTGCCATCGCCACCACTGGTACGGCGCGACCTGGGGGTAGCCCGCGGGCGAGTCTTCCCAGGTTTCCTGGCGTCCGAGCGGCGTCGCGTCCAGGTAGCTCCAGACGGTCCCCATCGCCTCGTCGCCGCGCGAGTTGATGAAGTAGGTACGAAACACCTGGTCGCCGTCGCGGACGAAGACGTTGTGGCCATGCCATTGGTCGACGTCGAAGTCGACATCGAAGTCGTCCGTCAGGGTGACCCACGGCATCTTCCAGCCCATGCGCGCCCTGAGCCGCTCGATGTCGGCTTGCGGCGCGCGAGACGCGAAGACCAGCGTCGTGTTCCGCGCGTTCAGGTGGGCAAGATGGGAGACCTGGTCCGCGCCCAGGGAACAGCCGCGGCAGGCATGCTCGGGCCAACCGAAAACGCCGGGCTCGAAGAAGGCGCGGTAGACGATCAGCTGCCGCCGCCCGGCAAAGAGGCCGGGCAGGTTCGTCCTGCCTTCCGGGCCTTCGAATTCATAGTCCTTCTCCACGCGCACCCAAGGCATCCGCCGGCGCTCGGCGGCCAGCGCATCTCTGGCCTTGCCAAGGGCTTTCTCCTTCGCCAGCATGTTCGCATGCGCCGCTTTCCACGCCTGCGGCGAAACGACGGGCGGCATGCTCAAGGAGGGCTTTGTGGCGCCCGGGTTCGTCGCGGGCGAGTCTTTGCTGTCGGCTTTCATCGTGTTGCTCCATGGGAGGTCGTGGTTGCGTCACTTCGGTTCGTTCGGCGTCATGGCATCGTGCGATGAAGCGACGTCCGTTCCATGCTTCAGTGCAATGGACAAGTTGGAATCTACGCAAGCGTCGCCCTGGCGGGGAGTAACAAGATTGTCGTGAATGGGAGCGGTCTTCGACAGCAAGCGGTGGCTGCCATGAGGTCGCGTGATGACCGCCTTCGGGCGCTCAGGCTCTCCGCAGCGCCACCCTCGGAAACGCCTCCAGCGCGGGCAGCCTGCTGACGAGCGCGGCGCGCTCCAGGCAGAGCTCGAGGCGCTCGGACGCGAGGTGGGGCAAGGTTTCGCGCTGGGCGACCTGGCACGTCTCCTGGCCGATTGATCTCGACGCTGGCTTTCCGCGCGAGTGCCAGCCAAGCCGGCGGAACTTCGTCGATTTTTCCAAATCTAACAGGGCCCGTTCAACGCCGGAGAGATGGAAATGGAACACTTCCTTCGCCACTCCACGCAGCCGGATCGCGCCGGGTCGGCGCGAACCTGGAGACAGGCGGCCCCGCTCATCGCGACGTGGCTATGGCCTCCAGCCACAGGGGATGCCGGTGCTCGACAAGATGACGGCGACGCTACGGCTGCCGGGCAACCGCAGCATCTCCACGGCGATGACGCCTGGCGCATCGAGACCATGCGGTGGGTACCGCTGGTGGTCCCGCTGGCGGCGTTGGGCATGCTGCTGCTGGCCGTTCTCATCGGCACCCGGCTCTACTAGCGCCGATACCAGCCGACCACGCCCGGCTGCAGGTTGATGTTGACCTGCTTGACCTGCTGGTACTCCTGCAGGCCGTTGACGCCCAGGTCGCGGCCGTAGCCGCTCATCTTGTAGCCGCCCCACGGCGCCTCGTTGAAGGTCGGGTTGTAGCAGTTGATCCAGGTGACGCCGGCGCGGATCTCCTTGATCACGCGCAGCGCGCGCGCGCCGTCGCGGGTGAACACGCCGCCGGCCAGGCCGTACGGCGTGTCGTTGGCCATCGCGATCGCCTGCGCTTCGGTCTGGAAGGTCTGCACGGCGACCACCGGCCCGAAGACCTCTTCGCGGACGATGTCCATGTCGGGGCGGCAATCGTCGAACACCGTCGGCCGCACGAAGAAGCCCTTCGCGCATTCGCCGTCGGTGTAGCGCTCGCCGCCGCACACGAGCCGCGCGCCCTGCGCCCTGGCGCGCTCGATGTGGCCCAGCACCTTGTCGAGTTGCGCCTGCGAGACGATCGCGCCCATGTCCGGGTCGCCCATCCCGTCGCCGATCGTCATCGCGTTCGCGCGCTCGGCCAGGCGCGCGACGAAGCGGTCCTTCAGGCTCTCCTCGACCAGGAGGCGCGAGCCCGCCGAGCACACCTCGCCCTGGTTGAAGAACACGCCGATCATGGCCCACTCCACCGCGCCTTCGAGGTCGGCGTCGGCGAAGACGATGTTGGGCGACTTGCCGCCCAGCTCCAGCCCGACCTTCTTCAGGTTGCCCACGGCCGCGCTGGCGATGAGCTGGCCGGTGCGCGTGCTGCCGGTGAAGGTGATCATGTCGACGTCGTGGCTCAGCGCCAGCTCGTGGCCGGCCGCCGGGCCGGTGCCCAGGATCAGGTTGGCGGTGCCCGCCGGCAGCCCCACCTCGTCGACGATCCTGAACAGTTCCACGGCCGACAACGGCGTGAGCTCGCTGGGCTTGAAGACGACGCAGTTGCCGGCCGCCAGCGCGGGCGCGAGCTTCCAGGTCGCCATCAGCAGCGGATAGTTCCACGGCGTGATCAGCGCGCACACGCCCATCGGTTCGTGCATCGCGTAGGAATGCATGGCGCCGAAGCCGTCGCTGACCTCGTAGAAACCGCCCTGCGGCTTCGTGACCAGTCCCGCGTAGTAGCGCCAGCACGCCACGGCGTCGTCGACGTCGGCGCGCGCCTCGCGCAAGGGCTTGCCGTTGTCGCGTGTGTCGAGCACGGCGAGTTCGTCCGCGCGCGCCTTGATGGCGTCGGCGATCGCCAGCAGCAGGTCGGCGCGGCGCGGGCCGCTCGTGCGACGCCACTCGCCCTGGCCGTAGAACGCCTTCTTCGCGGCGGCGATGGCCAGGCGGGTGTCCTCGGCCTGGCTGTCGGCGACGAGCGCGATGACGTCGCCGTTGGCGGGGTTGACGATCTCGCGGGTGGCGCCGCCCAGCGCGGGCTGCCATCGGCCGTCGATGTAGTTGTTGCGGATGTCCATGGCGAGGTCCTCGGTCGGTGGCGCCAGGTTCACTTCAGGCGACGTAGATCTTGCGCAGCGTGGCCGTCACTGTCCAGCGGGTCGCGCTGCCGGCGACCAGGCGGCCGACGCTGCCGGCGCGCAGTTGCAGGCTGGGCGAGCCGTCGTCGAAGTCCACGGTGGCCGCGCCGGACAGCACGATGAAGAACTCGTCGGCTTCGACGTCGCTGCTGATGCTCGGAGACAGTTCCCACACCCCCACCGTGCGGTCGCCGAGCCGGCCCAGTTCCGCGCTGCCGACGCGCGGTCGACCGGAGACGACCTGCTCAGCAGGCAGGTCGCGATACGTCAGCACCACGGCGGCGGCGTCGATGCAGTGATTGGCCAGCAGGGCAAGCGCGTGTGTCATGTTGGTCAGGAGTCGAAGCCCAGGCCCAGCGCGTCCAGCGTGCGCAGCAGCAGGTTGCGCTTGCCGTGGTTGTGGTCGGCCCGGTTCAGCGACTAGCGCGTCGCCTGCACCGCCGCCCAGGTCAGCGGCTCGGGCGGGAACGGCATCGGCGTCTCGCGCACCATGCGCAGGCGGGTGCGTTCGGTGTCCAGGCCGTCGACCTTGTCCAGCAGCACGTTGGCGGCGAAGCGCGTGGCGCCGACGCCCAGGCCGGTGAAGCCGGCAGCGTGCGCCACGCGGCCGCCGTGCGCGTCGGCGAAGAAGGCGCAGAAGCGCGAACAGGTGTCGATGGCGCCGCCCCAGCGGTGCGTGAAGCGCAGCCCCTCGAGCTGCGGGAACGTGGTGAAGAAGTGGCTGGCGAGGCGCGCGAAGGACTCGGGCCGGTCGTCATGCTTCGCATCCACCTTGCCGCCGAAGTTGTAGACGGCGTCGTAGCCGCCGAACAGGATGCGGTTGTCGCGCGTGATGCGGTAGTAGTGGAACTGGTTGCCGAGGTCGGCCAGGCCCTGGCGGTGCTTCCAGCCGACGGCGGCCAGCTGCCCGGCGTCCAGCGGCTCGGTCATCAGCACGTAGTCGTAGACGGGAATCGTGTGCGAGCGATAGCGCGGGAGCAGCGACGGAAACACGTTGGTGGCCAGTACCGCGCGCGCCGCTGTCACGCTGCCGCCCGCCGTCTGCAGGCGCACGCCGCCGCCGGCAGGCTGCAGCGAGCTCACGCGCGATTTTTCGTGGATCTGCACGCCGAGCTCCGCGGCCACGCGCGCCAGCCCCGTCACCAGCTTGCCCGGGTGCAGCATGGCGGTGCCCTCCTTGTCCCACCGGGCGGAGAGAAACGTCGGCGACGCGACCTCGGCGCGGGCCTGTTGCGCGCTCATGGTGCCCGCGCCGCGCAGTGACTCGACCTGGTACGGCTCCACCGCGACCGCCATCACGCCGGTGCGTTCGAAATCGCAGTCGATCTGGTAGCGCTCGACGGCCTGCGCGATCTCGTCGAGGTTGCGCATCCCGAGCGCGTGCAGCTGCTCGACCTCCTCGGCCCAGCGCCGCTGGCCGTTCTCCTCGCCGTGCGTGAGGCTGGCCTCGCAGAAGCCGCCGTTGCGGCCGGAGGCGGCCCAGCCGACCTGGTTGCCTTCGAGCAGGATGACGCGCCGCGCCGGGTCGCGCTCCTTGACCAGGATGGCGCTCCACAGGCCCAGGAAGCCGCCGCCGACGATCGCGAGATCGGTCGTAGCGTCGCCGCGCAAGGGCGCGAAGCGGGTGCGCGGCCGGACGTCGTCGAGCCAGAACGGCCGGTTGACGCTGCCTTGCAGCGCGGCGGCGACGACCGCCGGCCGCGGCACGAGTCGTTCGAAGACGGTCGGGTTCATACGTGCAGCAGCAGGTGCTCGCGCTCCCACGGCGAGATGACCTTCATGAATTCCGCCTGCTCCAGCTCCTTGATCTCGGTGTAGACCGTGACGAAGGACTCGCCGAGCACCGCGGCGAGATCGCGGTCGTTGCGCAGCAGCTCCACCGCTTCGCCCAGGCTGCGCGGCAACTGGTGCTCGCCGAGGTAGGCGTCGCCCAGGCATTCGGGGCCGGGCTCGATGCGGTTCTTCATGCCCAGCCAGCCGCAGGCCAGCGTGGCGGCGAGCGCCGCGTACGGGTTGGCGTCGGCACCGATCACGCGGTTCTCGACGCGGCGCGCCTGCGGCGTCGCCACCGGCGAGCGGATGCCGACGGTGCGGTTGTCGCTGCCCCATTCGATGTTGATCGGCGCCGCCATGAAGCGCGACAGCCGCCGGTAGCTGTTGACATAGGGAGCGAACAAGGCCATCGCCGACGGGATGTACTTCTGCAGTCCGCCGATGTACCAGTAGAACTCTTTCGAGGGCGAACCATCCGCGTTGCTGAAGATGTTCTTGCCGGTGGCCGCGCTCACCACGCTCTGGTGGATGTGCATCGCGCTGCCCGGCTCGCCCGCGATCGGCTTGGCCATGAACGTCGCGTACATGCCGTGGCGCAGCGCCGCCTCGCGCACGGTGCGCTTGAAGAAGAACACCTCGTCGGCCAGGCCCAGCGGGGCCGCATGGAAGAAGTTGATCTCCATCTGGCCCGCGCCCACTTCGTGGATCAGCGTGTCGACGTTGAGCTTCATCTTCTCGCAGTAGGCGTAGATGTCCTCGAACAGCGGGTCGAACTCGTTGACGGCGTCGATCGAATAGGCCTGGCGCGACGTCTCCGCGCGGCCGCTGCGGCCGACCGGCGGCTGCAGCGGCATGTCGGGGTCGGTGTTGCGCGCGACGAGATAGAACTCGAGTTCGGGCGCGACGACAGGCGCCCAGCCTTCGGCCGCGAACAGGCCGCAGACACGCCTGAGCACGGAGCGCGGCGCGAACGGCACGAGTTCGCCGTGGCGGTCGTAGCAGTCGTGGATCACCTGGGCCGTCGGGTCCGTGGCCCAGGGCACGATGCGGACGGTGGCCGGGTCCGCCTGCAGGTGCATGTCGATGTCGTTCGGGCTGATCACGTCGAAGTAGAGGCCCGCCTTGGGCACCTCGCCCGTCACGCTCATCGCGACGACGGCTTCGGGCAGGCGCATGCCGCGATCCTCCGTGAACTTCTCGCGCGGCAGGATCTTGCCGCGCGCGACGCCGGTCAGGTCGGGTACGAGGCACTCGACCTCGGTCACGCGGTGCTCGTCGAGCCAGGCTTCGAGCTCGCTGAAATTGAAATCGTTGAGGGGCATGGAATGCTCCGGCTGTCGAACAAGTGACACGTCGGCGCGCGACAAGGCCCGCGGCACCCGAAGGCCGGGGCCGCTTCTGTCGCATCGCCGGCGCGAAGGTGGCGGCTAGGTGGTGCTCTCGGGATGGCGGCGGAACCAGCGGTCGACCTGCTCGATCAGGTCGAGCCAGTGGCTGGGATGCCATTCGAAGCTGTGGTTGTCGTCCGGATAGCGCACCAGCGCCGCGTCGACGCCGCACAGCTTCAGCGCCGTGTAGTACATCTCGGATTGCGCGATCGGCGTGCGCGCGTCCTTCTCGCCGCACAACACGATCGTCGGCGTGCGGACGTGGCCTACGCGCGAAAGCGACGAGCGCTGCCAGTAGTGCTCGTGCATCCCTTCGGCCCAGGGTGGCGCGGGCGAGCGGAAGTAGCCGAAGTAGTCGGGCCGGTCGACGGTCAGTGTCTGGCTGATCCAGTCCATCACGCCGTAGATGACCGCGGCCGAGGCGAAGCGCCGGCTGTGTCCGATCAACCAGCTGGTCAGGACGCCGCCGGCGGATTCGCCCGCCAGGTGCACGCGATCCGCCGCGATGCCGCCGCGCGCGACGACCGCCTCGACGCAGTCCAGCAGTTGCAGCTCGCTGCCGCACGGAAAGCCCGCCTGCAGTTCGTCGGTGAACCCCTCCCCGTATCCGAGCGAGCCGGGCGGGTTGATCATCAGGACGGCGTAGCCGCGTGCGGCCCAGACCTGCGGCACGATCGCGAAGTCGGGCCCCCAGGCCAGGTACGGGCCGCCGTGCAGCCACAGGATCAGCGGCACCTCGGCCCCGGCCGGCACGTCCGCCGGTCGCATCAGCCAGGCCTGCCAGCCGCGGCCGGGCTGCTTCGTCGGCAGCCACATCTCCTCCATGGACGCCACGGTTCGCGCCGCCAGCCAGGCCGACTCGTTCGTCAACACCGCCTCGAGCCGGCCGTCCGCGCGCAGCAGCGCGACCTCGTCGGTGCGGGCGCGGCTGCCGTGCAGGCAGGCGACGCGGCCGTCGCGAGCCACCGACAGGCCCTTGGCGTACAGCGCGTAGCCGGAGCTGGCGCCGCCGCCGACGTCGCGGTTCAGCGTCGTCCACTGCCCGTCCAGGCCCACGCGTGCAAGACAACCGGCTCCCTCGTGGACCAGCAAGGTCAGCAGGCCCGAGCTGTCGGGCAGCCACTGGATGCCTTGATCCACGTCCAGAGCCTCGGGGTGCGGCAACGCGACGATCTCGCCGCCGTGTCGCGGCAGCACATGCACCACGCTGGTCTGGAAGGACGCCTGCCGGTTGCGGTAGCCGACGAAGGCGATCCAGCGGCCGTCGGGCGAGACCGTGGCGCGGCAGACCGGGCCGCCGAATTCGGTGAGGCGCCGCACCGCGCCGTCCGCCACGTCGAATTCGAAGACGTCGGCCTCGACCACCGTGCGCGGATCCAGCGGTCCGGCCTGGGCCGGATGGCGCTGCATCGACATGACGATGTGGCGGCTGTCCGGCGTCCACGAGATGCGGCCGGCGAGCCCGAGCTTGGTGACGTCGACCAGCGGGCCGCCGTGCTCGTACGGGCCGTCTGTCAGCTGCTTCAGGTCGCTCGTGGCCAGCGTCAGGACGAAGATGTGGTGGTAGCCGTCGGGCTGCTCGCCGTCATGGCCCTCGACGCGCCGGATCAGCTTGTCGCTGTAGACGCCGGGCGCGCTCCACTTCGGCGTGCGCAGCGCCTCCCAGGCAGGCACCGCGACGGCGACCGGCGCCACCGGCACGCGCTTGACGAACGCGAGACGGTTGCCGTCGGGCGCCCAGGCGAGGGCGCTGGGCGCCTCGCTCAGCCGCACGAGCGCCTGCCGCTTGTCGGTGTCGGGAAACCAGCGCTCGATCGCGAACCGGCCTTCGGCCGCCGTGACGAAGGCCACGCTCAAGCCGTCGGGCGCCCAGCGCGGCTGGCTGCCGCGCCCGAGTTCGACGTGCACGCCCGACGCGGTGTCGACCACGCAGACCTCGTTGGCCCAGCCGTCGGTTTCGACGTCGGCGCGCATGCGGACGAACGCCATGTGGCGGCCGTCGGGGGCGATCTGCGGGTCGCCCGGCAGGCGCAGCTGGAAGTGATCTTCCGCCACGATGGCGGCGGGATGGGAATGGCTCATCGAACGTCTCCGGGGCTCAGGACTTGCGAGGAAGAAAGTGCGGATTCGCGCCGCGCGTTGCGCCAGGCGAGCGACAGGTGCACGAACAGCAGGAGGCCGAACAGCTTGACGATCAACATCGCGTACTTCAGCGATTCGTGGCCGAAGCGCGGCTCGAGCAGGTCGCTGAACAGGCCGATCAGCAGCGGGCCGCCGCCGTCGCCGAGCAAGGTCAGCGCGAGCAGGAACACCGACGCCGCCAGCACGCGCATCGAGCGCGGCACGCTGCCGTGGATCATCGACATGACGGGCCCGTTGGGCATCGCGCCGAACATCGTCGCCGCCACGTGGGCGACGAACGCGAACTTCAGGTTCGGAGCGAACAGCACGCCCAGGATGCACGGGAACGTGAACAGGTAGGTGATCATGCAGAACGGCAGCAGGCGCTCCTGCTTGCCCGAGCCGATCCAGTTGCCCAGCAGGCCGCCCAGCAGCAGGCCCAGCAGCGCCCCGCCGGCGTACGCGCCGCCGAAGAAGGCGGCCGCCTGGTCGGGCGCCAGGCCGAACTGCCGGTTGTAGAAGCTGGGCATCCACTTCGACAGGCCCGAGACGGCGAACGACGCCCAGCTGAATCCCAGCATGATGTGGACGAAGGCGCGCCGCTTCCACAACTCGCGCAGGCCGTCGGCCCAGTGCAGGTTCGGGACGTCGGCCACGCCGCCCTCGTCCAGTTGCGCGGTCTCGGTCGCCGTGCGATCCGGCACCAGCCAGCGTTGCAGCAACGCCGCCGCGAGGATGCCGATGCCGAACACCGCGAACGCGCTGCGCCAGCCATGGTGGACGCCGACCCAGCCGCCCAGCACCAGCGGCAAGGTGTTGCCGATGAAGTCGCCCGCGGTGTAGACCGACAGCGCACCGGCGCGGCGCTGCGGCGGGAAGAAGTCGCTGACCAGCGCCTGCCCCAGCGGCCACGCCGCGGACGGGCCGACACCGGCCAGCAGGCGCGCGCCAATCAGTTGCCAGAACGCCGAGCAACCCGCCGTGAACAGGTTCGCCGCGCCGCACACCAGCATGCTCAGGCTCAGCACCAGGGAACTGCCGCGCCGCGTGGCCCAGTGCGAGATCGGCAGCGCGAGCAGCGCGAACGAGACGGCCGAGCCGTAGCCGGTGAGCAGCCCCAGCTGGCTGTCCGAGTAGCCGAACTCGCTCTTGATCAGCGGCAGCACCGCTGCCAGCACCGTGCCGCCCGACTGCGCCATCGCGTTGACCAGGGTCAGCACCACCAGCACCGTCCACGGGTGCGGGGCGCGGTGTCGGACGAGGGTGATGGCGGGCTTGGTCAGGGGCGGCACCAGTTCATTCGGGCTAGTAGTCATACCGCAGGCTGACACCGATGGTGCGCGGCTTGATCGGATACCACTCGGTGTAGTTGATCGCACCCGGGTTCTGGTAGGTAGAGTAGTTGACCTGCGCGGACGACTGGCCACGGCGATCGGCCACGTTCTGCACGAAGCCGGTCAACTCCCAGTTCGACCAGCCCAACGCGAGACGCAGGTCGGCGGTGGCGTAGGCCGGCAGCACCAGGGCGGCGTCGATCTGCGCCTGGCGCTTGCCCACGTACTGCAGCACCGTGGAAAAGGCCGCACTGCTCTGGAACGGGCCCGCGAAGCGATACGTCGCATTGAGGCTGGATTGCACCTTGGCCACGCCCGCGAGTTCGGTACCGGAATCGACCACGCGTCCGCTGGCCGACACGAATGCCGCCCCGAGCTTGGCGTCGGTCAACGCGAGCGAGCCGTCGAGGCTGAAATCCTGCGTGGGACGCCAGCCCAGCGCGGCCTCGACGCCGTTGGAGCGCGCCTTGGCCGCGTTGGTGACGATCACGAAGCCGTCCGGGTTGGTGGTCGACATCTGGATGTTCTTCCAGTCCAGCGTGAACACGCTCAGGTCCAGCGACACTTCCTTGGACGGCTGCATCCGCAGGCCGGTCTCGTAGTTCCACAGCGAGTCCGACTTGTACGGCAGCGAGCCGACGGTGTTGATGCCGCCGTAGCGATAGCCGCGCGACGCGGTCGCGTACGCCGACACCTCGGGCGTGAACTGGTAGCGCGTGCTGAACTTGGGCGTGGTGCCGTTCTCCTTGCTGTCGAACTCGGTGAACGGTGCGCCGAAGTTGGAGCGCTCGAAATCCACCTTGGTGCGGAAGTAGCGCGCGCCGGCGCCCAGCGACCATTGCGGCGTCACCTTCCAGTCCAGGTCGGCGAAGATCGAGTTCTCGGTGGCGACGCCGTGGCGCGCGGTCTCGAAGTAGATGTCGTCGGGCAGGTTGACCGGATCGTCGGCGCCGGGCAGCGTGACGAGCTCGCTGCGGAAGAACACGGCGCGCTGGTGGAACGCGCCGACCAGCCAGTTCAGCGCACCCGGATTCGCGGAGGCGAGACGGATCTCCTGCGTGAACGAGTGCGAGTCGCGGCGCTCGAAGTTCAACGCGCGATCGACCTGCGGATACGGGATGCCGCCGTAGATCGTGAAATCGGGCACCAGCAGGTACGAGAGGTCGTTGTCCTGGTTGCGTGTCTTGGTGGTGTAGCCGGTCAGCGACGTGAGGCGCAGTCCGGCCACCTCCCAGTTCGCCTGTACCGAGCTGAGGCTGAACTTCGACAGGATGCGGGCATCGGTGGGCGCGGCGAGCGTCAGCTCGCCGGGCTCCTGGTTGACGCCGCCGTCGCCGCCCTGCTTGCTCTGCTGCGTCGAATAGCTGGCGGCGATGTCGAGGTCGCGCGTGGGCTTGAGCGCGAGGATCAGGCGCGCCGATTCGGCGTTGTTCGCGTTGATGTCCTTCTTGCCGGTCTCCACGTTGTCGATGTAGCCGGGGTCCTTGCGCTTGGTCACCACCATGCGCAGTGCCGCGACGTCCTTGGACAGCACCACGTTGGCCATGGTGTCGGCGTTGTAGCCGGTGCCGCCGTGCGAAACGCTGGACAGCCCGGTGAGCACGCTGAACGCGTCCTGGTGCAGGTCGGGCTTGGCGTACAGGTAGCGCACCGCGCCGCCCAGCGAGGCCGAACCGTACAGCGCGCCCTGCGGGCCGCGCAGCACCTCGACGCGTTCGAGGTCGAACGGCACGACGTCCGGCGTGGAGATGTAGACGTACGGGTCGGTGACCGGCACGTCCTCGATGTAGATGCCGGTGGGCGACTGGCCGAAGACGACGTTGTCGGACACGGTGTTCGTGCCGATGCCGCGGATGCTGATCATCGCGCCGTCGGCGTTGTCCTTGCTGAACTGCACGCCCGGGCTGAGCTTGAACAGATCCTCGGCGTCGACCGTGCCGAGCTGCTCCAGCTTCGCGCCGGAGATCGCCGTGACGGTGCCCGCCACCTCGCTTTGCAGCTGCTTGCGCTTGCCGGCGGTGACCTCCACGTGCTGGATGTCGTCGTCGACGGCCGCCTTCGCCGGCGCGGCGCCGGACGCCGCCGACGCGGGGGCCGATGCGGCGGCGTCCGCGGCGGGCGCCGTCTGCGCCGATGCCGACAGGCCGAGCGCCGCACTGGCGGCGAGCACCGACCAATTCCGGACCAGCCGATGATTCCCGCGGGACTGCGTCTTGCTTTTGGACATGAAGCTTTCCATGATGGTGAGAAAGTGTGGGTTCCAGCGCGATGGCTTGCAAACAGTTCCGCATCGCATGGCTCCATGGTATGAACGCAGTCATCAGACTGAAATATCCCGTGGGGGATACGCCTTGAAAGACGTTCGGAAGCCGCATGGCACGTGACCCGATGAAAACTGCTCCCATCCCCGCGCCGGACGCGCCGCGCCGGCGCACGCGCTTCGCGTTGGCATTGGACGCGGAAGGCGTCGACCACCTGTGCGCCATCACCGACGGCGTGGGCCGGCCCGACTTCTACGGCGCCGTCGTGGCGTTCCTGCGCTCGCTGATCGACGCCGAGGTGGGCATCGCGCTGCAGTACTCGATCGACAAGCGGCCGCAGTACGTGACGATCCAGGCCGCCGCGGC
>FTIF01349045.1_pt1 | contig 13015 bp, 9 predicted proteins | sample 1658001 | NCBI WGS metagenome assembly FTIF01 (sample SAMEA3914789, study PRJEB12502) | metagenome | biome: forest; material: soil | place: Canada | collected 2011-07-03 | depth 0.3 m | reverse complement strand
GTCATGGTGAGGGCTCGCGTCAGCGAGCGTCTCGAACCACGCAAACCAAGCCCTGCAACCTATTTCCGAACGAGCTCTAAGGGCGCGTGCGGAAATACCGCTGAAAAATAAGTCCGCTCATCCCCGCGGAGGCGGGGATCCAGGTTCATCCACAAAATTTAGGGGGTTTCACCTGGATCCCCGCCTGCGCGGGGCTGAGCGCGATGAAAAATCGAAGCCTTTGCGGGTCAACGCCCCCTAGAACGAAACCTTGACCTCGCCCCCGACCTGCCGCGGCGGACCCCAGGTGATGTAGCGGGTTCCGATGCTGGTCGTATCCCCCTGGGCCTGGGCATAGGCTTGGTCGGTGAGGTTGGTGGCGTAGATCCGGGCCGTATAGCGCTGGTCGGGGCTCTGCCAGATCAGGTTGAGATTGACCAGGCCATAGGCCGCCTGGGAGTCCAGGGGCGCGTTGAATTCGCGGAAAAAGGTGCGCGATCTGTAGGTGGCGTCAAGGCGCGCCGTCAGCCGGCCGAAGCTCAAGGGATCGGTGCGATAGGCGATACCCACCCCGCCCGACTCCCGGGGCGAGTTGTTGAGCAGATGGCCCTTGAGGTTTTGCAGGCCCAGCTGCGGGTTCAGGCCGTCCGTATTGAAGAAGTTCGCATAGACCGCGTTGATGTATGAGAAATCGCCGTTGAGCGACCAGCGCCCATCCGGCGTCCAGGCCCCCTCCAGCTCCACCCCGTCGATGGTCGCCGCCGCGGCGTTGGTCACGTCCAGGGAAAACCCGACCACCTGGCTGACCTGGAAATCGCTGTAGTCATAGTGGAACACCGACAGGTTGAAGGTCGCTGTGTCATCGAACAGCCGGCTCTTGAAACCGGCTTCATAGGCGGCGATCTTTTCGGGGGCGAAATCGTCTTTACAGGCATAGATGTTGGCGCCGCCGGCCTTGAACCCCTTCGAATAGGTGAAATAGACGTTCATCTTGGCATTCAGGTCGTACTGCGCCCCGACGCGCGGCGTGAAGGAATCCGACTTCAGCCTGTCGGTTTCGGCGGGGCAGGTCGCCGCCAGGGGGACCTTGTGGCCGCCGATCGTCAGGCCAAAGACATTGCCATAGGTCGCGGTCTGGTCGTCTTGCGAATAGCGAGCCCCGGCGATCAGTTTCAGCGCCTTGGTGAGGTGGACGGCGCCGTCGGCGAACGCCGCATAGGAATTGATGTCGTACCGCGGCTGTTCGAAATCGAGATAGCTGGTCGGCGGCAGGCCCGAAAGCCCCAGGGGGAAGCTATAGGTCAGCCGGTTGAAGCTGGTTTCGCCGAGATAGAAGGCGCCGGCCACCCAATCCAGGCGAGTCCAGGTTCCGCTCAGGTCAAACTCCTGGGTGACCGCCTGGTCCCTGTTCTTGCCCATGAAGGGGGCGATGGTCAGATTGGCGCCGTCGCCATCGGTCTGAAAATTGTACAGATAGCTCTGATAGGCGGTGATCGACTTCAACTGCCCGAACGGAAGCCGCCAGGTGAAGGTCCCGCTGACGCTTTGATAATCGCGGCTGCCGCCGACGGGATCGTTGTCGTCGGTTCTCCAGGGCGTGCTGATGAACCTTGCATTGGCCAGGAACGGGCTGATCGCCAGGGCGACCGGCGACGGCGCGCTGTAGTCGCTCAGATATTGCCAGGGGCCGGTGCTGTGCGCCGCCGAGACGCCCAGGTCGAACTCCAGCTCGCTGGTGATGTCGGCCGCCAGCCGGAACCGGGCCGACAGGTTGCGGCCCTTGTCCAGGTCCTCACCGCCGGGATTGATGTTCTTGACGAAGCCGTCTTCCCGATCGCGGTAGTCGACCATCAGCCGGGTGCGGATGCGGTCGTTGACCGGCAGGTTGATCACCCCCTGAAGATGGTATTCGTCATAGGCGGCATAGCCGGCCAGAAGCGAGCCCCCGAACGTGGCCGCCGGCGCATTGGTCAGGAAATTGACCGCGCCGCCGGTGGCGTTGCGGCCATAGAGGGCGCCTTGCGGGCCCCGCAGGACCTCCACGCGCTCAAGGTCGTTCTGGGCCAGATCCACCGTGGTGGTCTGGGTCTGGTAGACGCCGTCGACATTCACGGCCACGCCCGACGTGCCGCCCGTGCCGACCGTGGTCGCGCCCACGCCGCGAATGGTGATGCCGGTCGAGCCGGTCAGCGTGCCCGAATGGAAGCTGGGCGTCGCAAATTGCAGGTCGTTGATGCTGGTTATGCCGCGCTGGTCGAGACCGGCGCCGGAGATGGCGGAAATCGCGGCGGGAATCGCCTGGACCGACTGGCTGCGCTTCTGGGCCGTGACCACCACTTCCGACACATCCGCGCTCGTGGCGGCGTGGGCCGCCGGCGCCGGGGTCAGCAATCCGCCGGCGGCGACCATGGCCGAGCACGCACAAAGCCAGGCCTGCCTTGTCGGCAAGCCGCCGGACCGAGATTCACCTGCAGGCATGCATTCCCCCGTTGTCGCCAGCGCGCCGACGCGCACAGAAGTCTTTTTCAGACTTGTCGGCCAAAGGATATGCAAAGCTTGGCTTGACAGCTCCGACCCACAAACCTGCACTTTCAGATCGCCGTTTTCCCCGCGGCTGGCGGGTTCTGTAAGGCCCGTCGCCATAGATGAGAGAACCCTTCCCCCTCGATGGGGGAAGGGCAGGGTTGGGGGTGTGTCCACCAGCGATGAAGATGCAAACGCTTTTGGCTCGGAGCCACTCGCGGTCTTCACCCCAACATCGCGGCCACACCCCCACCCAACCCTCCCCCATCGAGGGGGAGGGCTCTGACCGCGATTCCAAACCGCCAAAAATCACCGTGACGCGGCGCTAGGGGTCAAAATCTAACGCTCGGCGCCCGGTGTGATGCGCCGCCTCCCGGCCCGCCGAATGGCGGCTTTCGGGCAAGGCGCGCAGGGCAGTTCGCCCCATTGCGGACTCCGGGAAGGTCCGCTTGCGGGGCGTCTATTAACCCGGAACGGTTAGGACCGATTAGGCAACGGGGTTTAGCGCGTAGGCATCTGGGATCGGAGACGGTAGCGCGGCAATGACCGCCGAAGCCAGCATCCTATCCAACTCCTCGACCACCGCGCTAAGTATGGCAAGAACGTGCTGCCATGACGCACAATCTATCGCCTGGTCCTTAACCAGCACGAAGTGCATATCATGAATATCCAAGGCGCGGCTATCGCCTCTATGCATACCATTGTTATGATGAGAATTTCGAAGAGCGCCAGCGGTAAGCAGAACGTCACGGGTCTTGACTGGATCTGATGGCATCGAGAGGGCGATTAAACGCGCGACCATCGTCCCGTAAGCGCCAATAGCCCGGCTGTATGATCCTTCTGCTTTGAGCAAGGTTCTGCAATAGAACATCCACCTTAAACATAAACAGCACTAGGAGCCCGTTTTTCCACGCGTCCTCAACCATCCGGCGCGCTTCGTTCGGTGGCACGTTGGTGCGTCCAAATGATCGAATTATTTGTTCCTGTGTCCTATCGTAGACCATGGAGCTGAAACCAAACGCGTAACCGGCCAAAACCTCCTGCATTCCTCGCAGAGCAACCTGACGAGCATCCAGGTCGGGCATAGGTCGGAGCGCGCGACGCGACGCATCCAGCTGGACGCTCAGGTTATCAAAGATGAGCATCAGATCCGCGTAGGTCTTGGCATCCGAGAAGGTTGACATTGATCAAGGCTCCACGTGCCACAATAACGGTGCATATCCGGGGTTGGGACGAACAAATAGGGACCGTGACCCTACCGTAATCCCAAGGGTAGGGTTCCATCGTTAGCTGACCTCTCGTGGTTGCGTCTCAGAACGGTGGCGAGGTGAGTTTTGCAACCCGGCCCGCATGGCGGCCTCCGCCGAATTCGGTGGCGAGGAACGCTTCAAGGCAAGCCTTGGCCATATCAACCCCGATCAGCCGCGCGCCCATAGCGATGCAGTTAGCGTCGTTGTGCTCACGGGCGAGCTTGGCCGATAGCGGCTCGGACACGAGTGCACAACGCAATGCTGGGTGGCGGTTGACGGAGATCGAGATGCCGATGCCCGAACCGCAAAGGGCCACGCCGAATTGAGCGCTGCCGTCGGCAATCACTGAGGCGAGTTCGTAGCCATAGTCGGCATAATCGACTCGGTCTGGCGTGCCCGGGCCAAGGTCCATTACGTCGTGACCGAGGCCAACTAGGTGCTCGCGCAATTCAGCCTTCAGATCGAAGGCCGCATGGTCGGATGCGATGGCAATGCGCATGGGCAATCTTAATCCGACCTTGGGAAGTTAGCCAACGTCAGCTCACCACCCCGAACCGCCCTCGGAGGCGTCCGCTTGCGGCATCGGAGCCCGCGCGCCGTTAATGTTGTGTCCCTGACCGCCTCCGGGCGACGGCGCAAGATCCGTTGCCGAAGCTCACCAAGCAGCATCCAACATGCCAGCGGCCGCCGTCTTTGTCGGTTACAGCCGTTATTGAGGCTGAAGCCCGTGTCCGTCGCCGTCGGCCACCAAGCGGGCAGTTACGCCAGCGCCTTCCCTACTGATGACGAGCCGCTGGTTCCACAATGGAAGGGTGGCTTGGCCGGCTTGATCTAGGGTCAGTCGTCCGCTCCAGATCTTGACCTGGGCTCCATCCCGTTCAGCGATGAGATCAAGGTCCAGGCGGTCGCGTCGAATGTTTTCGACTTTCAATTGGAGCGGCAATGAGCCCAGGAGGTCTGTGGAGCTGGCTTCAATGGTAAACCAGCCCTCCTCGATGTTATCTTCGATATCGACGTCCGGCGTGATCAGCCAGACTTGTCCGCGCTGTGTCTGAAAGCGATAGAGCCCTCGGTGCCGACGTTGAAGGCAGGCAACACTGTTGCCAAATCTGTTAAGGCGAAACGGACCGCACCAATACGATTGAAGGACGTGATTGTCGTCGAAGGCTTCAGTGTAGTGAAAAATCCAGCCTGTTTGGAAGTTTTGGTTCCAGTCAGGCCCCTGGGTGATCCTTCCTGTCAGCCGATGTGACGCTGTCACTGTTGCCAGGACGCCGCCGGAGACAATCGTTCCGTCCATTGCGCGAAGGGTGGTCGGGTCCAACCGAACCCCACCGAATGCGTACGGCTCTGACTGCACGACAGGTAGCGGTGGAAGGACGGGCGGCGCGCGTGTGGTCAGGTCTTGGGCAAGAAAGGTATCAAACCAGGCGGCCCGAGCCGGTGGCGTCGTTAGCTGATTTAACGCGGCCACCTCGCCGTCGAGCAGTTTGACGATCGAGTAGCCACGCGCCTCCATGCACGCATCCTCGGATTCCGCCCAAGCCCGAGCATCACGTCGGCCATTAATAAGGCCAACGATCAGGCCGCCAGCAACGGCGTTGACTGGATTGAGCGAAATTGGACTTGAAATGTGATTGGCAGGGGTTTTCATCGCCTCAGAAACGCAGGCCTGATCATCACCACTTGTCTTCTGAAATAAGGCTCCTGCTTTTGCGTAGACGTAAAGGTCTTTTGCGTCGGCTGATTCGCTGAAAGCGAGAAAAGCGACTGCGGCAAACGCGACGATGCATAATTTCACGGGCAATATCGCTCATGCACTTATATTTGGAGCTGAAAACGGCAGCTTAATGTGCGCTCTGCGATCGTCAGCGTGCTCTCGCATGTTTGCTTAGCTTGGCCACGCCTGGGGCGCAACCGATGATGGCAACGGCGACGTCCACCCCGCCGCGCCAACTCCAGCGGTCAGTCTGCCCCTCAAGTCCCAGCGATGATCCGCTATCAGCATCTTGGCTCACAGCCAAATCGATCTTCCTCCCGAACGACCAATCGACCCCGCGCCAGCACAACGCCCTGGCTACGGCCCCACCGCCGCGCCGAAGCTGGTGTCGAAGGCCTGATCGACATCCGGGGTCTTGTCGATCACGCCCGCGGCGCGGAAATGGTTCAGGGTGTTGTGCTCCTCGGCGATCACCGAGGCGTCGATGGGGACCGCGGCGGTGCGGGCGTGATCGACGGTGTAGAGGGCCACGTCCAGGGGCAGGCCGGTGTCCTTGGCCAGGGCCTGGGCGTAGTCCGCCTTGTGGTCCAGCCCCCAGCGCTGGGCGCGGGCGATGCGGGCCAGGAAATCCTGCAGCGCGGCGTGCTTGTGATCGATCGCCGCCTGGTTGGCGGCTTCGAAGCCGACGCCTGTCAGCAGGCCTTGTCCGTCGATGACGATCCGATTGTGATCATGCAGGGTGGCCAGGCCCACATAGGGGTTCCAGGTCGCCCAGGCGTCCACCGATCCCGCCGACAGGGCCGCCTTGGAGTCCCCGGGGGACAGATAGACCACGGTCACGTCCTTGACCGTCAGCCCCGCCTGCTCCAGCGCGCGCAGCAGCAGATAGTGGCCGATCGAACCCTTGCCGGTGGCGATCTTTTTGCCCTTGAGGTCGGCGGCGCTGTGGATGGCGGACTGGCCGGGCGCCAGGATGGCCACCGAACTGCCGGCGCCCGCCCCCGTCCCGCGCGACGCCTGCACCGCCTTGATCCTAGCCCCGGTGGAATAGGCGAACAGGAAAGGCGCATCGCCCACCGCCCCCGCATCCACGGCGCCGTCGCTCAGCGCCTCCAACAGGGTCTGGGCGGAGGGAAACTCGCTCCATTCCACCTTGTAGGGCGCGCCATCGAGGGCGTGGGACGCTTCCAGCAGGGCCCGCGTCCCGCCCCGCTGGCTGGCGATCTTCAGCACGGTCGCCCCCTGGTCGGCGCGGGGAGCGGGCTTTTGGCAGGCCGCGAGGGCCAGGGAGGCCAGCAGGACGGCGGCGAATATCTTGTTCATGGCTCCGCCTCAAAACCGCTGCGTCACGCGGGCGTACCAGTAGCCGCCGGTAATGCCGAAGGGTGAGAAATTGCCGTATCGGCCCGCCCCGGTCTGCGGATTGATGATGCCGATGGAGTCCGGATAGACGTTGAACAGATTGTCGGCGCCGATGCCGACCTTGGTGTCACGGGCCAGCTTGTAGTCGACCTCCAGATTGGTGATCCACTTGGCGCTGTAATAGCGGGGATTGGACAGGCCGAGGGTCGCCACCCCCGCCGTATTGGCCTCGGTATAGCGGCCATATTGGGTGGTCTGCAGATTGATGTTCCACTTGTTCACCGACCAGTCGCCCGACAGGATGACCTTGCTGCGCGGGGTGGCCACGGTCAGGTCGGCCTGCCGTTCGGCGTCGAACAGGATGAAGCCAAAACCCCCCAGGGCCGCCGGGGTGGCCTTGAGGTCCGTGATGTGGGTCTGGGCGTAGGAATAGGCGGCGCTGACATGCAAGGCGCCCAGGTCCCCGAAATTGCGGCTGTATTCGGCCACCACATCCACGCCCTGGGTCCGGGTCGAGGCGGCGTTGGTATAGTATTGCGCGCCCAGCCCGGTGGGAAACTGGGTCGAGAGGGCGCTCAGAATCGGCGAGTTGGTCAGATCCGCCGGCGTCAGGAACAGGCTGCCCGTCTCCAGGATGCGGTTGCGGATGTCGATCTCATAGGCGTCCACCGACAGCCGCAGATTGCTGATCGGCTCGGCGGTGAGGCCCAGGCTGTAGTTGATCGATCGTTCCGGGGTCAGGGGCGTGGCGCCCAGGGCCTGGGCTATGGGCGAGGCCACTGGGAAGACCTTCAGGGGATAGGTGACCAGGGTCGGGACCCCGCCCACGCTGACCACATTGCCGTTGATGGTGTTGGACGCATAGATCTCCTGGGCCAGGGACGGCGCCTTGAAGCCGTTGCTGACCGTGGCGCGGATGGCGTAGCCGGGCAGGAACTCGTAGCGGGTCGAGACCTTGCCGCTGAAGGTGTCGCCGGCGCTGTCGGTATAGTGCTCGTAGCGGCCGGCCGCCCCGACGAACCAGGTTTTGGTCACACTGGTGTCGAGATCCACATAGAAGGCGAAGTTGTTGCGGTCCTTCGAGCCGGCTTCAGCGGGCGAGGTGCCGTTATAGGAGGCCAGGCCCGGCAGGGGCGCCACGGGGACGGTCTTTGAGTTGTTGGGCTGGCCGGCGGGGATCAGATAGTTGCCGATCTCATAGGACGCCGGATCGCCAGCCTGGATCACATAGCGTTCATAGCGATGCTCGGCCCCGAAGGAGACCGACAGCGGCTTGGCCAGGCCGATCTCGAAATCACGGCTCACATCGAGATTGTTCGTCCACTGATTATAGATCTGGTTGGCCAGGTGGAAATAGGTCGGGCTGTCGGGTCCCAGCGAGGCGTTCAGCGTATTTTCGCCGTCGAGCTTGGTATAGTCGCGGCCATAGGTCGAACTGGCGTCCCAGCTCCAGCCCCTCAGCACGCCCTTGGCCCCGCCCGTGGTCTGGAAATCCAGTTCGCGGATGCGCCGCTGGGCGTTGAAGCCGTTCGGATAGATCTCGGGCAGGCTGTCGCTGTAGTTTGGCAGGAAGGAGCCGGTCACCTTGCGCGAAAGCCTGTGGCTGAGGGTGGTGAAGGAATAGAGGGTGAGGCCGTCGTTCAACGGCTGTTCCAGATTATAGGCGCCGCTGACGATCTGTTCCTGTCCGGGGCCATAGCTATAGCCCCACTGGCTGCGGTTGGCGGTGGCGTTCCGGGGGTCGCCGGGACCGTATGGCGTGGCATAGGTGGCCAGGATCGAGCGGTTGGCCGGCTGCTCGTATTTCAGGTCCAGCGCGACATTGGCGAAGCCGCCATTGGGCAGTTTGGTTCCATAGTCCAGGGCCTCGTGGAACTGGGCGCCGTCGCGGCCATAGTTCTGGCCCCGCGTGGTGTCGGACTCGCCGCCGCTGCTGTTGTCCTTGAGGATGATGTTGATTACCCCGCCGATGGCGTCGGAGCCATACTGGGCCGAGGCCCCGTCGCGCAGCACCTCGATATGGTCGATGGCTGCGGTGGGGATCAGGTCCAGATCCACTGGAACCCCGCCATTGCCGACCCGGGCCAGGTTGTTGATCAGAGCGGTGTTGTGCCGCCGCTTGCCATTGACCAGGACCAGCACCTCGTCCCCGGTGAGGCCGCGCACGGTGTAGGAACGCACCGTCCACGAGGTGCCGCCGCCATTGACGCCCGGCAGGTTGAACGAGGGGATCAGGACGTTGAGGATCTCCTTCAGGTCCGACTTGCCGGTGGCGGCGATATCCTTGGCCGAGACCACGTCGATCGGGGTCGGGCTGTTGAGCACGGTGCGCTTTTCCGAACCGCGCACGCCGGTCACCACCACTTCACTGGCCGCCGCGGAGTCCGCCGCGGCCGTCGCAGCCTGGGCGGCGGGGCTGGTGGCGTCGGCGTCGGTGGCGGCGCCGACAGCGGCGACCGTGGTCTGGGCCAGGGCTGGCGTGGCCGCCAGCGCCACACTGGCCAGGAGCACGCCGCGTAGCAGGCGACGGCCGGACAAAGTCTTGGAATAGATCATAAAGCCCCCTCGCGGCGTCGCTTTCAGCGATCGCCGTGGTCGTTCATCACTGGATTTCGGTTGGTTGCGGCCAGGGCGGCGCAGGCCGCCCCGGCCAGTCGATCAGGCCCGCACCCGATGCGGAATGTCGTCGCTGGCGATCAGCACCCGCTCCATCACCCGCGGATAATCGTCATAGTCGCGCACCGCATAGTGCAGGCCGGCGCGGTTGTCCCAGAAGGCCACCGAATTCTTCCGCCAACGGAATCGGGCGTGATATTCGGGCTTCTTCACCTCCTCATAGAGCCGCGCCAAAAGGGCGTCGCTCTCGGCGCGGTCGAGGTCGACGATGCGCGGCTTGAGGCTGAAATTGACCCAGAAGATGTCCTCGCCGGTCTCCGGATGGGTGCGCACGATCGGGTGAGCCACCAGGGGATAGATCTCGCCGGCCTTGGTTAGGGCGTCCTGATAGTCGTGGATCACATAGAGGTCGTCGATCCGCGCCTTCAGCTCCTGCGGCAGGCCGCGATAGATGGCCCCGCCATTGGCCCAGATGGTGTCGCCGCCCACCTCGGGCACGTCCACCGCCCGCAGCACCGCGCCTAGGGACGGATTCAGCCGCCAGCTGGTGTCGGTGTGCCAATGATTGCCGCGGAAGGCGGGGGTCTCGGCGTATGTCTTGAACGCCTCGGCCGAGATCGGCTGAATGATCCGATGGGTTTCGACCCCACCCGTGGGGTGGGCGTAGAGCTCGCCGAACTGGGCGGCGAAGGCCAGTTGCTGGTCGCGGGTGATGTCCTGGTCGCGAAAGAACAGCACCTTGTGCCGCAGCAACAATTCGCGGATCTCGTCGCGCCGGGCGCGGCTCAGGGGCTGGCCCAGATCGACGCCGGACACCTCGGCGCCGATATTGGGGTTCACACGCTCCACCGTCAGGGTCTGTTCGACCGGCCGGGTCTTGGTCGCCACAGTGCTCATCGCCATCTCCCGCGCATCATGCGCGCCGCCGTGCGCCGCCCGTCGGGCCAAGGCCCTTCGCTTGATGGGCGCCCTCGCCCAGCCGCGCTGTTCACGAGAGGGATGAACGACATTTTCTAAACAGCTTCGAGCTAGAAATTCTCCGACAACATCCAGTTTATTATATATTTTTCATTCATCTATCGGGTATTTGCCACGCAAATGAGAGATAGCTTATCTGTATGCGCGGCGCCATCGACTGAGCGAAGCTCAAGACGCCCCGCCCTGGCCCAGCCGCCCCGCCCGCGTGATTTTTCGGTCAGCAGGCCCCGTTATGTGCTAGGGTCATCGTACGGAAACCGGCGAGCCGCCGGGCAGGATGAGGATCGCCGCGCGTCGCGCGTCTTCTCAGTCCGCTCCTGAAAGTCGCTCATGGCCGCAGATTCTTCCGTCCCCGATCCCGCGAAAGCCGCGCCGCAAGCCAAGCCGGCGGCCAAGGCCCCCGCAGCCAAGGCTAACGAGTCCTGGGGCATGCGCCGCAACCCCCGCAATTCCGCGCCGCTTCGGTTGGTCAGCGCCCTGCGCGGCCAGGGCGGCGTGATCTGGTCGGGCGGGTCGGTGACCGCAAGCTACGAGCTCGACCTGTTCGACCGGGGCGCCGTTCACATGGCCAGCGGAAATCTAGAAGGCGACTTTTCCGCCCTGGTCGGCGACGATGAGGGGGTGGCGGCCCAGGCCGCCGGGGCGCGCCTGCGCCTGGACGACGGCCGCGAGCTGGACATCGACCTGCTCAGCCTGGAAGCAGACTATGCCGACTTCGAAGCCCATGGCGCCGATCTGGCCGCCCTGGCCCCTCCGCCCAAGCCCTAAGCGGCACGGAACGATTTCCGTACAGCAACGTTCCATCTCTGAGGGAAGGCCTACGCCATTCCCCGGAGATATCCCAAAAAATGCGTAAGCACCTCTTGGTCGCCGGCCTCGCCGTTGCGGCCCTCGTCCCGTCATGGGCGTCCGCCCAGACCTGCGGCCAGCAGCGCGACAACCGTGTGGCCGGCACGGTAGCCGGAGCCGGCGTCGGCGCCCTCCTGGGCAGCGCCATCGCCGGACGCGGCGACCGGACCACCGGCGCCGTCCTCGGCGGCATCGGCGGCGCCGTCATCGGCAATCAGATGACCAGGCCCAGCGCCGACTGCGCCCACGCCTATGGCTATTACGACCACAACAGCCAGTGGCACGCCACCGGCGTCGACCATACCCTGGCCTCCGGCTATTACGACCGCGACGGCGCCTGGGTCGATGGCGCTCCCAATGGCTATTATGACCATGACGGCCGTTGGATCCGAGCCAATGCCGACGCCGCGGCCAGCGGCTATTACGATCCGCGCGGCCGCTGGATACCCGCCTCGGCCAGTGGCTATTACGACACCGACGGCCGCTGGGTGGCCAGTTCCGCCAGCGGCTATCATGACACCAGCGGTCGCTGGATCGCCGGCCCCGCCGTCGGCGCCTATGACGCCAGCGGACGTTGGATGCCCGGCGCGCGCAGCACCCACAGGGACGCCAACGGCATGGAAGTGGCCGATGTGCAGCCCGGCTATTACGACAACGGCGGTCATTGGCGTTCCGGTCCCGCGGCCGGCTACTACGACTCCCGCGGCGCCTGGATCGCCACCGCCCCCAGCGCCGGCGCCACCGGTATGGACGCCAGCTATGTCGCGCCTCGCGAACATACGGAGGCCCCGCGCGACATCGCCACCCGCGAAGCCTGGCTGGACCAACGCATCCGCAGCGGCGCCAGCGACGAGAGCATCAGCCACGAGGACGCCCGCCATGCGCGCCGCGAACTGCGCTCGATCCGCGAGCAGGAACAGGCCATGCGCCACGACGGCGGCCAGCTTTCGCCCTCGGACGAAGCCAACATCCAGGCCCGCCTGGACAGCCTGAGTTCGGAACTTCACGTGGCGCGCCAGGACGCGGTCGCCAACCATTAGGTCTGGTCCCATCCAGTCCCAAGGGCGCCGGTGGTCCGCCGGCGCCCTTTTCATTTGACCGCGGCGCGTTTGCGGGGGCTTCTCGGCCGGCGGCGACCCGCCGCTCGGCGGAGGGCGCCAGTTTGCAGATCAGGGTTTTGCGCGGGCCGGAGATCACGGCCCTGATGTCCATGGCCGACTGTATCGACCTGATGCGCACCACCATGATCGCCGTCTCCCAGGGCCGGGCGCTGGTTCCCCTGCGCACCATCATGCCCCTGCCGGGCGGCAAGGGGATGATGGGCTCCATGCCCGGCTATCTGGCCGAGCCCGACTGTTTCGGCGTCAAGCTGCTCAGCCTGTTTCCCGGCAATGTGGCCGCCGGCCATTCGTCCCACCTGGGCCTGGTGCTGCTGTTCGAGCCGGTCCATGGCCTGCCCGTGGCCCTGATGGACGCGGCCGAGATCACCGCCATCCGCACCGCCGCGGCCAGCGGCCTGGCCACCCGGTTGCTGGCCCGGGAGGACGCTGGCGACCTGGCCATCCTCGGCGTCGGCGAACAGGCGCGCAGCCACCTGGAAGCCATGGCCCTCGCCCGCCCCCTGCGCCGCGTGCGGGTCTGGGCGCGCGATCCGGCCAGGGCCCGGGATTTCGCCGAAACCCAGGGCGCGCGCCACGGCCTGGCGATCGAGGCCAGGGCCAGCGTGCGCGAGGCGGTG
>FTIF01000365.1_pt1 | contig 13075 bp, 15 predicted proteins | sample 1658001 | NCBI WGS metagenome assembly FTIF01 (sample SAMEA3914789, study PRJEB12502) | metagenome | biome: forest; material: soil | place: Canada | collected 2011-07-03 | depth 0.3 m | reverse complement strand
GTGTGGATGGTCTCGCCGGCCACGAAGTCGAAGGCTTGGCCCGCGGCGTGGGTCCGATGCGAACGCAGCGCTTGCAGGTGCATCTCCACCCTCCCCTCCATCCGGTTCCAGACCGCCCGATGGGCGAAATCCGCCAGGTCGAAGTCGCCGCCCAGCTCGCGATTAATCCTTTCCAGCAGATTGAGGTTGAACGCCGCGGTGACGCCCGCCGCGTCGTCGTAGGCCGCCGTCAGAGTTTCCTCGTCCTTGGCCAGGTCGATGCCGATCAGGAACCGGCTGCCTGGACCCAGCAGGCTGTGGATGCGGCGTAGCAGCCCGACCGCCTCGGCGGGGGCGAAGTTGCCGATGGTCGAGCCAGGGAAGAAGCCGAGCCTGGGACCCTCCGGCAAGGCGCCGCCCAGATCCTCCACGGCCGTGAAATCCCGCTGCAGCGGCGCCACCCGCAGGCGCGGGTAGTCCCGGCCGATGGCGGCCGCCGCGGCCTCCAGCGCCGAGGCGCTGATGTCGATGGGGGCATAGGCGGCGATCTGCGGCGCGGCGTCCAGGACGACCCGTGTCTTCACGCTGGCCCCGCTGCCCAGCTCGACCAGCACGGCCCCTTCCGCAATGGTCGCCGCGATCTCCGGCGCGACTCCCTCCAGCAGCGCCGCCTCCTGGCGCGTGGGGTAGTACTCGGGCAACTCCGTGATCGCCTCGAACAGGTCCGAGCCTCGGGCGTCATAGAACCACTTGGACGGCAGCGTCTTGCGCGGCGCGGAGAGGCCGGCGATGACGTCGGCGCGGAAGGCGTCCTGCGCTTCGCTGGCGACCTCGGCGTCCTCGGCCAGGCGGACACCGGAGAACATCCAGCGCTGGTGCGGGTAATAGAAGTTGCGGTAGCTCGGCCGCGTGTGCCCGGCCGGGGTGATCTGGGCGCCGCCCTTCAGCACGATCTGGCCGACCATGAACTTGCCATTGTACTCGCCCACCGCCCCGGCGGCGGCCGAGAAACCCGGATGCGGGGAGTAGGCGCTGGAGGTCCATTGCCAGACTTCGTCGTCGACCTGCTCCAGGCTCGGATCGCGGGCCGCGGTCTCCCACTCCGCTTCGGTGGGCAGGCGCTTGCCCGCCCAGGCGGCGAAGGCGGTCGCTTCGTAGTAGCTGACGTGGCGCACCGGCGCCGCCGGATCGACCGGCCGCAGCCCGGCAAGGCTCATCGCGGCCCAGCCCGAATCACCCTGCTCCCAATAGAGCGGCGCCGCCCAGCCCTCGGCCTGGACCCGGGCCCAACCGTCGGCCAACCAGAACTCCGGCCGCTGATAGCCGCCGTCGGCCATGAACGCCTGCCATTCGCCGTTGGTCGTCAGCCGGCTGGCCAGGCGGAACGGCCGCAACAGCACTTCGTGCCGGGGCCCCTCGTTGTCGAAGGCGAACCCAGCGCCCTCATGGCCGATCGCAATGCGTCCGCCCTTGAAGGGAATCATCGCCCCCTCCCGCGCGGCGGGACGGGGCGCCGGCCAGGTCGCGCAATAGGCCGGCCTGAGGGGATTCACGGCGAACAGGCTGAGGATGTCCATCAGCACCAGTTCCTGGTGTTGCTGCTCGTGCGCCAGACCCAGTTCGATCAGGGCGCGGGCGGCGGCGTCCAGGTCCAGGCCCAGCAACCGCGACATGCCCGCGTCCACGTACTGGCGATAGGCCAGGACCTGCGACACCGGCGGCCGCGTCAGCAGCCCCCGCGCCGGCCGCGGATGCCGGGCGCCCACCGCCTCGTAGTAGGAATTGAACAGGTAGCCGAAGGCCGGGTCGAACTCGGCGTAGCCGTCCAGGTGCGGCTTGAGCAGGAAGGTTTCCCAGAACCAGGTCACATGGGCCAGGTGCCATTTGGTGGGGCTGGCGTCCGGCATCGACTGGGCGCCCTGGTCCTCGGCCGACAGGGGCGCGGCCAGATCGACCGAGGTGCGGCGCACGGCCGTGTAACGCTCGGACAGGGTCGCGACCGACCTCACCGCCGTTCCGGCGAATCGGTCTTCGAACAGCGGGGCATCGTCGTGTGGCGCCATGGTTTCAACTCTCCAGACAACCGTGGCGATCACCGAGCGCACTCGGCCCACTTTTCGCCCCGCCCCTTTGGTTTGTTACAGACGGGGAACGTTTGTTCCCTGTCGGAGTTGCACGAGTCTGAGACGCCCATAGCCAGGAACAGAGGGGGCCTAGGCGCGTTCGCATTTCCGGACCCATTGACCCAACGGGAGTGTTGATCGTCAAGCGCCGCCCCTGTGGCTCTTGTCAGGGTTTGTCAGCACCATCGTTACAAGTGCGTGAGTGCGTGAATTTATGTCGGCTGAACAAGACGACTGGCGGGATCTGGTTGTGGAACAGATCCCGGCTCTTCGGGCCTTCGCCTGGTCCGTGAGCCGCAACGGCCCGGACGCCGATGACCTTGTGCAGGAAACCCTGATCAAGGCCTGGCGTCATCGGGAGCGGTTCACGCCGGGCACAAATCTGAGGGCCTGGCTGTTTACCATACTCAGGAACACCCACTACACGACCCTCACTCGCCGGCGGCGGGAGGTGCGCGATGAAGACGATCATCACGCGCGCATGCTGGAGTCCGAACCCAACCAGGAATGGGGCGCGGCGCTGGGCGCCCTGCGCGCGGCGCTCGAGCAGTTGCCCGGCGAACAGCGCGAGGCGCTGATCCTGGTCGGCGGCGCGGGCCTCAGCTACGAAGAGGCCGCCGAGATCTGCGCCTGCGCCGTTGGCACGGTCAAAAGCCGGGTGAACCGCGCCAGGGCGCGGCTCATCAAGCTGATGGACTACGGATCGGGTCCGGACGACGATCAGGGCGCCAGCAGCACCCGGCCCACCGCCTTGCGGCTTTCGATATAGGCGTGGGCCTCGGCCGCCTGGGACAGCGGGAAGGTGCGGTCAATCAGCACCTCCAGCTGGCCGGCGGCCGCCTCGTCGATCAGGCGCTGGATGTTGTTGTAGGCCCGGTCGCCGCCGATCTCGGCGCCCAGGAACACGCCCTGCAGGGTGCGGTTGCCGCCCATCAGGGAGGCGACGTCGACCTTCATGCCTTCGCGCCCGGCGCCGCCGACCATGGACACCCGTCCGCGGTAGCCCAGGGACAGGATTGAGCCTTGCAGGGTCGAGCCGCCGACCGGGTCGACCACCAGGTTGACGCCCTTCTTGTTCGTCAGGCGCATGACCTCCTGGACCACGTCGTGGGTCTTGTAATTGATGCCATGGTCGAGGCCGAAGCGCTTCAGCTTGTCCAGGCGATCGTCGCTGGAGGCGGTGGCCAGGACCGTGGCGCCGGCGCGCTTGGCCAGCTGGATGGCGGCCACGCCCACGCCGCTGGCGCCGGCCTGGACCAGCACCGTCTCGCCCGCTTTCAGGTGGCCGAACTCGAACAGGCAGTCGTCGGCGGTGCCGAAGGCCACCGGCATCACGCTGGCCAGCTTGACGTCGAAGCCGGCCGGCACATGCCAGGCGCTGCGGGCGGGAACCGAGCGCAGCTCGGCGTGGGAGCCGAAGGCGCCGCTGGTGGCGACCTTGTCGCCGACCTTGAAGTTGGCGACTTCCGAGCCGACCTCGATCACCTCGCCGCCGGCCTGGTAGCCGACGATGTGCGGATGGGTGACCAGGGGTCCGCCGAAGCGGTTCAGGATGTCGCCGCCCTCGATGCTCACCGCCTCGACACGGACGAGTATGCCCTTGGGATGGCACACCGGATCGGGGGCATCCTCGTATTTCAGGACACTGGGATCACCGTTTTCGTAGTAGACCGCCGCCTTCATTGGGCGCCTCCCTTTTCATACGCACGTTTGAATGTCATGCAGCCCGCGTAAAGCAAACACAACAGCAGGAAATCTGGAGGGGGATGAGGAAAAGTGGGTACCGGTCTTCCGCCCGCCTCCCCCTCCAATGTTTAGAGGGAACCCGCATGGATATGGCCAAGCCTCAGGTCGACATCGGCCTTTCAACCAACGACATCGAGCCGATGCTGCGCTTCTGGCGGGGCGAGGCGGGCCTTCCCTTCGACCATCTGCTTCCTATTCGCCCCGGCCTGAACCAGCACCGCCATGACGCCTTGGGCTCGGTGCTCAAGATCAACCACCATGAGGCGCCCCTGCCCGACAGTCCGCCCTGCGGCTACCGCGAGCTGCTGGTGGCGCGCGAGGGGCTGGCGGCGCCCAGGGCCATGACCGACCCGGAGGGCAACCGGGTCACCCTGGTCCCGCCGGGGTTCCTGGGCGTGACCCAGATCGGCATCCGGCTGGCGGTGCGTGACCTCAGCGTCCATCGCGCCTTCTACGGCCAGGCCCTGGGCCTGCCTGAGGAACCGACCAGCCAAGGCGCCGCCTTCCGGGCGGGGCAGACGCTTCTCCTGCTGGAACAATCCGACGATGCCCCCAGCGATGCGGTGATGCAGGGCAAGGGCTGGCGATACATCACCTTCCAGGTGTTCAAGGTCGACCAGGAACACGCCCGCGTCCTCGAACGCGGCGGTCGCGAGGCCATGGCCCCGGTGACCCTCGGAACCACCGCCCGCATCTCCATGGTCCGCGACCCCGACGGCAACTGGATCGAACTGTCCCAGCGCGCGTCGATCACGGGGAGCCTGGAGGTCTAGCTAGGGGCGCGATCTTCGAGGCCTGAACCCCTCACCCTCCCACGGCTTCGCCGCGGGCCCCTCCCCTCCCTCCGGAAGAGATTCTATGGGGTAGGCGGCGAGGGTGATGCGCCATTGCTGCTGTCCACACACCCATGGAGGTAGCCCATGCCACGGATCGTAGATGACCTGAGCCACGCCCTCGTCGCCTTTGAACAGGATAGCACGTTGGCGGTGGTTGTTGAGTTGAGTCAGTCGAGCTGACTGGTCGCGGGACTGGTTCCGGGACTGGATCGCCAGCCGCTGAAGAAGCTGGAGCCTAGCGGACCGGATCTGTTGGCGTTGGTGCATCGCTGGCGCGACGAGGCGGTGCGGGCCGGCGCTGCGATCAAGCGGATTGTGCTGGCGTTCGAGGCGGACCGTGACGGGTTCTGGCTGGCGCGGTGGCTGATCAAGCGCGGGATCGAGGCGCTGGTGGCGGAACGGACGCGGCTGGTGAACCGGGCCAGGTCGGTGCTGGCGCGGTTCGGGATCTCCGGCTGGCCCGGCCTCGGATCGCCTCTTAAGGAACCCACCACATGACCGCTTGACAGAAAAAGCCCCATACAAGGCGTTCCGTGCTTCAGCCGGCAAGACCCGTCTGCGAAGCAAATGGGAGGGCGTCGGCCGACTTCACTCCGGCCACACCGGCTCATGCGTCCCCAGCGGGACCACGGGCCGCGTCCACCGCGCCGGGGTCGCGGACATCCGCACCGCGGGGCCGAGGTGACTCATGGGGCCCCAGCCGCTTTGGCTGTCGATGGTGAAGCGGCGGATCTCGTCGCCGGACAGGGGGACGGCGCGGTCGAGGCGCTCGGGGGGCTCGATACCCAGGCTCCGCACCCAGACGCCCGTCTGGCACAGCGACACCCGCACCAGGTAGCTGCCGCCATAGAGGGCGCGCCGGTGCAGGGCGATCAGGCTGCCGAAGGCCGCCAGGTAGCCGGTGGTGTAGTCGGTGACGGCGCCCGGCTGAAGCTTTGGCCCCTCCTCACCCCCGTGAACGTGGGCCATGCCGGTGACGGTCTGGGCCAGTTGCTCCCAGCCGGCCCGGTCGCGCCAAGGCCCCTCGTGGCCGTAGCAGTTGATCGAGGTGTAGATGATCCCCGGCCGCAGCCTGGCCAGATCCAGGGGACCCAGACCCATGCGCTCCAGGGCGCCGGTCCGGTAGCCCTGAGAGAAGACGTCGGCGGTCCGCACCAGTTCGCGCAGGCGCTCCAGGTCCGCCGGCGTCGTCAGGTCCAGCCAGGCGGAAAGCTTGCCGTGGTTGGTGTCGCTGATGAAGCCGGTGGAGGCCGGCAGGGTCGGCGAGGCGATGTAGAGGACGTCGCCGCCGTACTGGGCCAGGGTGCGCGCGCAGGTGGGGCCGGCCAGGACGCGGGTCAGGTCCAGCACGCGTATCCCGGACAGCGGCGAGTCGCCCTGCGCCGGCAGCGGCTGGGGCGGGCTGTCGGCGATCTTGATCACCTCCACCTGCGGCCGCGAGGCGAGGATGCGGCCCTGTTCGGAGGCGTCCCACTCCTCCGGCGTGCGGACCATGGCCGTGCAGCCGCGCTGGGCGGTGACGCCGTTCTCGATCTCCAGGGCGGTGTGCGTGAGGCAGGCGCGGTTGACCGCCTCGGGGTCGTCCTCGCATTCGAGGGCGGTGAGGATCCGCTGCGTCCCCGGTGGGAAGCTGGGATGCAGGAAGACGTGGCGAGCGTCGGCGGTGGGCTTGAAACCGAAGGCCGCGGTTCGCTGCATGGCCGCCACGCCCTCCCGGGTGGGTGGCGCGCGGTCCGGATCAGCGAAGCGCTGGAAGGCGAAGCTGGTGAGGCTGGCGGCGGCCTGGCGCGTCGAGACACTGACCGACTGGGCCTCGCCGGTCCGAAGCCGCCACAGGTCCGCGGCAACCGTGGCCCCGGCGGCCAGGGCGGCGCTGGCCGCCTCATCGGCGCGAAAGCGGGTGGCCAGGACCGGCGCGCCTTCGTCGAAGCTCACGAAGTCGGGGTCCGGCCGCCCGTACAGCCGCATGAACCCGGCGAAGGCGTCCGTCGTGACCGACATGCGGCCGCTCCCTGGTCTGATCTGATATCGGCGATCATCACCCAGCGCGCGCCGCGACGGAAGGCCCGGCTGTCCGGGCCGTCCAGCAACACCAGCCGCCGTGGCTGCTGGCCATTGAGTGGTCAGCCCGGAGCGTCTTCTCGGAGACGGTCGATCTGATGCATCCGCTCGTGCAGCACCGTCACGACGCCAACACTGCCGTCGCCAAGCAGCTTCCAGTAGATGAAGTGCTTCTCATAACGGCAGACAAAGCCGTCCACCCCAAATTGGGCCGGGATCGGACGCCAGGGAAAACGCCGGGCGGCGATTGCCTCGAACCGCTCAAATACGCCGCGGATGTAACTCTGCGCCTGCGCCTCGCCCCATGTCTCACGGGTATAGGTGTAGATTTGATCCAGGCGGTGACCTGCGCCGTCCTGGACTTTGAATGACGTCACGCCGGATCGCGCCGCGCGTTACGACCGATCACGTCGTCGGCGGCGAGCGGGCGGTATGCGCTGTCCGGCGCCGCGAAGGCGCGCGTCAATTCGGCCTTGAGTCGTTCAAAGGATTCGCCCTCGACCCGCGCCATGTCGCGACGGATGAGATCGCGAACGTATTCGCTGACATTCTCATAGCCACCGTCATCGCCAACATTGGCCGCAACGAACGCGCCGAGCGCGCCGCTGACCCGCACGTTCAGCGTCATGGTCTTGGTCATGGCGGCCTCCAATTCGTCCTCATATTATGCAATATTGTGGACGCTGCAAGTCGCGGCCTATCCCGCCACCGCTTCTCCCGTTTGGGCTCAGACGCGCCCTCGAGTCGTCTGTTTGGAACAGGAGTCTCTGACACCACCCCCTGTTTCCACTGGCGAAATTCGGGCGCCTATCGCCGGGCATTGGGCGCATTGCTGCGCGCTCCGTCGTAGGAATTGGCGGTGACGGAGGGATTCGAACCCTCGGTACGGCTTTACACCGTACAACGGTTTAGCAAACCGCCGCCTTCAGCCACTCGGCCACGTCACCCGCGAGGGGCGTCCGATAGCGTGTTCGATCGGCGCTGGCAATCGGCGCTGTTAACGCGGCGCCAAGGCGTCCTGAGGCATTTGGTCGGCCCAAGTCTTGCTGGGCGGCGTGCATGATGGTGGCGGCTTACAAACAACGGGACAGGCGGGCGTACCGGGATGGCGCAACCGCGCCGCTCGGGGGCGTATCGGTGTCCCAGACCGGGATGTTGGGCGCGAACCTGGCCGACGCGGTGCGACTGGAAGACCTGCCCCCCGCCGAGATCGACCCTAGCGACCGGCGCGGCCCGATGCGTCCGGACCAGCTGACGCCAACCCGCTCGCGCCTGCAGGGCTGGACCCTGGGCGTCATCTTCCGCGCCTGCGACCTGGTCGCCGTGGCGCTGGCGGTGGCCCTTGTGGGACTGGTCGAATGGCGCACGGGGGCGGCCGGCGGTCTGACCGACCTGGCGCCGCTGGCGGTGGCCGGCGCTGCGCTGATGTGGAGCCTGGGGGCGACGCGGGCCTATGGCCTGGGCCACAGCGAGGGCCTCGGCCGGCACCTGATCCGCGTCACCGCGGGTTTCGGCCTGGCCGGCCTGTTGCTGGGCGCCCTGGTGCTGGCGTTCAAGCCGGCGCCGCAGATGATCTCAACCCTGGCCGCGTGGTTCGGGGTGACCTTCCTGCTGCTGTGGGGCCTGCACGGCCTGTGGTGGGGCCGCGTGCGGCGCTGGCGTCAGGTGGGCCGCCTGACCCCCAACATCGTGGTGGTGGGCGCCACGGCGGCCGCCCAGAGACTGATCGCCTCGGCGCTGAAGAGCCATGAGGTGGCGGTGCTGGGCATCTTCGACGACCGCCTGGACCGGGCGCCCAAGCGCATTGAGGGCGTGCCGGTGCTGGGCGACACTGACGCCCTGCTGAACCATCGGATCATGCCCTTCGTGGACCGGGTGGTGATCGCGGTGCCATCCCTGGCCCGCTCGCGCGTCAGCCAGCTGGTGCAGCGCCTGAGCGTGCTGCCCAACGACGTCATGCTGCTGGTGGACTTCGACAACGCCGCCGCCCGCTCCGCCGCCCTCTCGCGGCTGGCGGACGCGCCCCTGGCCCAGATGGCCGGCCAGCCGGGCGACGAGCGCCGGGCCCTGGTCAAGCGCGTCCAGGACCTGGTGATCGGAATCACGGCCCTGATCGTCTTCGCCCCGGTGCTGGCCGCCGTGGCGATGGCCATCAAGCTGGACACCCGCGGCCCGATCATCTTTCGCCAGCGCCGCCACGGGTTCAACAACGAGGAGATCCTGGTCTGGAAGTTCCGGTCTATGCGGGTCGAGGCCACTGACGCCACCGCCTCGCGCCAGGTGAGCGCCGACGACGACCGGGTGACGCGGGTGGGCCGCTTCATCCGCATGACCAGCCTGGATGAGCTGCCGCAGCTGCTGAACGTTCTGAAGGGCGAGATGTCCCTGGTCGGGCCCAGGCCGCACGCGGTGGGGATGAAGACCGGCGAGACGGAGAGCGCGCGCCTGGTGGCCGAATACGCCCACCGGCACCGCATGAAACCGGGCATGACCGGCTGGGCCGCCATCAAGGGCTCGCGCGGGCCGGTGGATACGGCCGAGCTGGTGCGCCGCCGGGTGGCGCTCGACATCGAATACATCGAGCGGCAGTCGTTCTGGCGCGACCTCTACATCATGGCCATGACCATCCCCTGCCTGCTGGGCGACGTGAAGAGCGTGCGCTGATCTTCTGGCGCGGCGTGATCGGCTATTTGCCGGTGAACGTCGCCCCAGGGGATCGTTGGCCTGCTGGCGATCGTGACGTTCACGCGGCTGCTGACGCCCGAGGAATACGGGGCGTACGCCCTGGGCTTCTCGGCCATGAGGCTGGGCCACCCCCGGGCTTCACCTGGAAGGAAGCGGCCATGGCGCGCTTCTATGCTCGCGAGGCGGCGCTGTGGGCCTGGCCGACGCCCGGCGTCCATGACATGCCCGGCGACCTCGACGCCCTGCGCGCCATCTTCATGGCCGGCGGGCTTCAAGACCACCGCCAAGGTGGCCGAGGTGGTGATCATCCGCCGCGGCCCCGAGGGCCGGCCGATGATGCGTACGGTGGATCTCAAGCTGGTGCTTCGACAATCGGCGCACACGGACCTTGTGCCCCTGCGCCGATTCGACATCGTCTATGCGCCACGGTCCGGGGTGGCGGAGGCGGGACCATGGGGCCAGCAATCCTTGCGCGACCTGACCCCGGTGGACCTCGGCTTCAGCTACGCCTTCGGCGCCGCCGGAATCGTGCGCTGACCGCAGGGCGGCCGTTCGCCTTGTCCCAACTTTCGTCCTAGCCCTCAGCCAACCAGCGGCGCGCGGCGCGCTGGGCCTCGGCGACATCGGCCGGGTCCATCTCCTGGCTCAGCTCCTTGCGGTAGGCCTTGGCTTCGTCGGAACCGCGCATGGCCGCCAGGTTGAACAGCATGTGGGCCGACACGTAGTCCAGAGGCGCCCCGCCCTGGCCGGTGGAATACAGCAGGCCCAGACGAAACAGCTCGTCCCCCGTGGCATGCGGACCGGGCACGGGCATGAGCCCTTCGCCTTCGATCGCTTGGTGCAGCATCTTCTTCCCTCCTCCGGCGCCGACCGTCCCATTCTGGAATGACGGACGACACTTTCGATGAGACAAGAAAAGTCGATGCCAACTGAATATATAGTTAAGGCCGCCAAGTGACGCCGTCCGTTGGCTATGCGGCAAGAATTCGCACCAGTTACTTGCTGTAAAGGTCGATCACCAGCGCGTTAAAATGTCGGCTTGACGACAGTCCAAAGCGGTGCGCACGGCGCTGCGCGCCCCCGGAGACTCATCGCGCCTTCTGGCCGAACAGCACCTTGCGCGCTTCTTCGGCCTCCTTGCCGCTCTGCTGCAGGCCGACTCCGTTCCGTACGCTGGCGGCCTGGGCCAAGGCGCGCTGCACCGTTTCGCGCGCGCCGACCCGTTCCTTCCACGCCTTCAGATGCGGAAAATCCTCGATGATGAGGGCGGAGTCGGAGCGGCCCTGCACCCACGGCCAGGAGACCATGTCGGCGATGGAGTAGTCGCCGCAGATGAAGTTCCTGCCGGCGAGCTGGCCATTCAGAACACCGTACAAACGGTTGACTTCATTAGTGTAACGGTTGGCGCCGTAGGCAGATTGCCGCTGGTCCGCCAGCATGGCCGGGGCATAGTTGCGGAAGTGGTTCCTCTGGCCGGCGTTGGGACCAAGGTTGGCCATTTGCCAGTGCACCCACTCGTCCACCTTCACCCGCGCGCGTTCGTCGGCGGGATAGAACCGGCCGGTCTTGCGGCCGAGGTACTGCAGAATCGCGCCGGACTCGAAGACAGCGATGGGCTCGCCCCCCGGCCCTTCCGGATCGATGATGGCGGGCATGCGATTGTTGGGGGAGATGGCCAGGAAATCGGGCTTGAACTGGTCGCCGCGGCCGATGTTCACCGGTGTGATCGTGTAGGGCAGACCCATCTCCTCACAGGCAATGGTGACCTTGTGACCATTGGGCGTGGGCCAGTAGAAGATTTCGATCGTCCCGCTCATGTTGCGCTCTCTCGTTTGTGTTGGCCCAAGCTGGTAATGGGCAAGACATGGCGGTGAACGGGCAGGAACGCAATTCAGGCGTGCTCGTTCAGGTCGGGTTCAGCCCCCAGGCGGCACTTATTGAGGCCAAACTGGAGTTGGTGAGCATGAAGAGACACCTCCTCGCCCTAGCCGCGACCTTGAGCCTGGCGACGCCACTCGCGGTGACGGCGGAGGATCAGGGTCATCATGGGCGCGGCGGCGGCGACCATGGCGGCTCCTGGCATGGCGGCGGCGAGCGCGGTGGGGAACGATTTGGCGCCGACCGCGGCCCCATGGAACGCGGCGGGATGGGGCGCGGCGGGATGGAACGCGGGGGTGACCGGGGTGGTGGCGACCGGGGCGGCGAACGCGAAGGCCGTCGGCCGGCGCAGGGCTTCAGCGACGATCGCGGGCCCCGGCTCTATGACCAGGGCGGCCGCTGGGGCGGCGGCGGACCGGCTGGCCCGGCCTATCGCGGCTCCCGATGGGACGACCGACGCAACAACGGCTACTGGATGAACAGCCGCTGGCACTATGGCCCGCCGCCTGTAGACTTCTACGGGCGGCCCGGCTTCGCCCTGGGCTTCAGCGAATGGCACAGGGGAAGCTATCTGCCGCCCTACTACCGGGGCTGGGTGGTGGACGACTACGCGCGCTGGCGCCTGCGCCGCCCGCCCTATGGCTACAACTGGGTCCGCGTCGGCAACGACTACCTGCTGGTCGCGGCCGCCAGCGGCCTGATCTTCGACATCGTGCGATACTGACGCAAACCGGTGTGTTGCGGCGAATTTCCAATGTCGCTGCTGCCACAAACGGCGTCCGCGAGCGTTAAAGGTGCTGGGCGCCGTAGGGCGCGGACGCCTCTGGCAGGAGCACGCAGATGAACACGCAAGAGATCGCCACGGATCTGGTCACCCTCTGCAAGCAGGGACAGTTCGCACAGGCCGGTGAGAAATATTGGGCCGATGATGTGGTCAGCGTCGAGGCAAGCGGGGACAACGCCGAGTCGCACGGCAAGGCCGCCGCCCGCGCCAAGGGCGAGTGGTGGTCGAAGACGCACGAGGCCCACAAGGTCGACGTGGAAGGCCCCTATGTGAACGGCGACGAGTTCGCGGTGCATTTCGTGATGGACGTGACCGACAAGGAAAGCGGCCAGCGCATGACCATGGACGAGGTCGGACTCTACAAGGTCCGCAACAGCAAGATCGCCGAAGAACGGTTCTTCTATTCGGCCTGACGGACCGCGCGGGCTGTCCATCGCGGCGCGATGGCGTTTCGGCCGATACCGACCGGGTGCCATCGCGCTCCGCCACTTGTCCGGTTCGATCTGACCGGGCGGCGTTTCGGCGCGCTGGACCCCTGGGACTGATGGTCCCAAGGCCGATTGACAGCGGCCAGGCCAGGATCGAAAGAGCCTCCGACGTACCCGCGTTACGCCAGATGGATTTTGCATGAGGGTCATGATGGGACTGAGCATCGGCGACGTAGCGCCAGACTTCGAAGCCCAGACGACGGACGGACCGATTCGATTCCATGACTGGATCGGCGATTCCTGGGCGGTGCTGTTCTCGCATCCCAAGGATTTCACCCCGGTATGCACGACGGAACTGGGCTACATGGCCCGGCTCAAACCGCAGTTCGATCGGCGGAACGTCAAGATCATCGGCCTCAGCGTCGACCCCGTGGACAACCACGCCCGCTGGGCCCAGGACATCGCCGAGACGCAGGGCGCGGCGCCGAACTATCCGATGATCGGCGACACCGACCTGAAGGTCTCCAAGCTCTACGGCATGTTGCCGGCGGACAC
>FTIF01005790.1_pt1 | contig 13109 bp, 10 predicted proteins | sample 1658001 | NCBI WGS metagenome assembly FTIF01 (sample SAMEA3914789, study PRJEB12502) | metagenome | biome: forest; material: soil | place: Canada | collected 2011-07-03 | depth 0.3 m | reverse complement strand
CTGGTGAGCCCGACCTGCGAGCTCAGTTCCTGCAAGCTCATCCGGGCATCGCGTTGGAGGCATTCGAGGATGGCGGTGTCGATGCGGTCAAGTTGCATTTTGAAATTGTGTCGATTCGCAGAATGTTTTCCTGAAGTTTATGAAAACATCGAAATCTTCGAAAGACATTTCTGCACCGAGCGCTGAAAAATGGACGGATGGAAACCCTCTCAGTACTTGGTGTCATGCGCCCCCTGCGATCAACGGGAGTCGCGCTGAGTCATGCCACCCGCTCACCTGCCAGGAATGGCGCGCAGGTGTTGATCGACACCTTGATCGAACTCGGTGTCGATACGGTCTTCGGGTATCCCGGCGGCGCGGTGCTGCCGCTATACGACGCGCTCGTCGACCGACCGCGCTTGCGCCACATCCTTGTCCGGCACGAGCAGGCGGCTGTGCACGCCGCCCAGGGATACGCACGCAGCACGGGTCGGCCAGGAGTCGTGTTCGTCACATCCGGCCCCGGCATGAGTAACACGACGACTGGCCTGCTGGACGCGTTGTGCGACTCGACACCGATCGTCTGTATTTCCGGCCAGGTGGCGACGTCTGCACTTGGCACTGATGCCTTCCAGGAGTGCGACGCACTTGGCATCTCGTTGACGGTGACCAAGTGGAACGCCCAGGTGCGTGATGCTGAGAATCTCGAGCAGACCCTGCGCAAGGGCTTCGCCATTGCCTGCGGTGAGCGACCAGGTCCGGTGCTGATTGACGTACCCAAGGATGTGCAACTGCAATCCGTCAGTGCATGCGCGGACAGGGAGACGCGCAAGAGCCGGCGTACGGCACCGACCACCAGGTTGCCAGCGGAGCCTTTGAAGCGCGCTGCGCGGCTCATCTTGGAGGCGCGTCGACCGGTTCTGTATGGCGGCGGCGGCCTTATCAATTCCGGCGCGGGTGCCTGCGCGGCGTTCACCGAGTTGGCGCTGCGGACGGGCATGCCATGCACTTTGACGCTGATGGGGCTGGGGGCGTTTCCAGCGTCCAACCCGCAATGGCTGGGCATGTTGGGCATGCACGGCACGCTGGAGGCGAACCTGGCCATGCATGGGGCCGACCTCGTCGTTTGCGTCGGGGCGCGATTCGACGACCGCGTCACGGGGCGAACCGATCTGTTCTGCCCCGCGGCGAAGTTCATCCACATCGATATCGACCCGACTTCCATCAACAAGGTTGTGTGGACGGACGTGCCACTGGTCGGCGATTGCGAGGCGCTGTTGCAGGCCCTGCTTGAAGCGGTGGGGTCGACCGAGCTCGATCCGGCGCGTCTGGAACCCTGGTGGTCATCGATCAAGGAGTGGCGTGCAGCAAAATCCTTGTCGTTCAACGACACGCCGGACATCATTGCGCCGCAGGCACTGGCTGAGCGCCTGCAGGTAGCGCTCGACGGACGCGATTCGATCGTCTCGACCGATGTCGGGCAGCATCAGATGTGGGCGGCGCAGCACCTGCGTTTCGACGAACCGCGGCGCTGGCTCACATCAGGAGGCGCGGGCACGATGGGGTACGGTCTGCCTGCTGCGATCGGCGCGCAGATCGCCCATCCGGAAAGGCTGGTCGTGTGCGTGAGCGGTGACGCGTCGATCCAGATGAACATTCAGGAACTGGCGACTGCCGTGCAGCACCGCACGCCAGTGAAGGTCGTGTTGTCGAACAATGGCTACATGGGCATGGTGCGGCAATGGCAGCAACTGATCCATGGTGGCCGCTACAGCCATAGCTACACCGACGCGCTGCCGGACTTTGTGATGGTGGCCAACGGGTTCGGTTGGCAGGCGCGCCGCGTCGACCGACGCGACCAGCTCGACGAGGCACTTCGAGAATGCCTGAATTCCGATGGGCCGTTCTTCCTCGACGTGCGTGTCGCGGCCGAAGAGAATTGCTTCCCGATGATGCTGGCGGGACGGGGCCACGACGAGATCCTGTTGGCCAAGGACAGGCCATACCGGCGCGGAGATTGAACTCCGCTCAGGGCCGCGCGACGGAACTGCTCAATCTGCGATGTTGGAGTACTGTACGCATTGCGCCTAGGGGGCAATCTTGCCTGGTCGGCTGCCGTCAGTGTCGTCAACTGGTGTCTGAGGTGACGAGGAGTCTGAGCTCTGTCACTTGACGCGGCAGCGATCAGTTGGCGAGACAGGCGCTAGCCACGCTCGAGAGTTAAGGGTATGTACTAGGTGGGATGAGGGCGTGTGGCGCGTCATACCGTAGCAGACCATGCTGCAGGCTGCAGAAAGACTCGGGAGACCAGATGTCTTTAAGGACGGACCTACCTGAACTGATCGGGTCCGCGACGGCGCAACCAGCGCTGCGACCCATCATCGCGGCAGCTACTAAGTGGCTGCCCGAGCTTGCGTTCGTCCAAGATTTCTCGGTTGGATGTGACCCCGGTACGGTCTGGTCCGAAGGTGCTGATCCGTGCGCTGCAGTGTTACGATTCGACGCCGAAGCGATGTGCTGCTTGCCTCAGGCGAAACTGGCGCGGGAGCGGTCGCATTGCAACCCGCGATGACTCTCGCTGACATCTATCGTGCGCGCCGTACCGCCCTGGAGCGGTATGTTCGAAGATTTCTGGGGAATCCCGAAGAGGCCGCCGACGTCGCACAAGAGGCTTTCCTCAAAGTCTACGCGGCGGAGGTCGGTCATCAGACGCCGGTCAGTGAGGCACTTCTCTTTACCGCAGCTCGCAATCTTGCCTTGAGCGAATTGAGAAAGAGAACATCCCGGGCGACGGACGCCATGGGCGATATGTCGGAGCTCGGTGTCGAGGCCATCGGCTCGAATCCAGAAGCCATCGCATCGAATCGTCAGATGATCACTGCAGTCGAAGCTGCCATGAAGAACATGTCTCCCAGGTGCCTGGAAGTTTTCCGGCTGCGCAAGCTGGACGGGTTGTCGCACCTGGAGATCTCGCAGAGCTTGGGCATGTCCACGAAGTCGGTCGAGCGACACATCACGCATGCGTTGCAGTTGTGCCACGAGGCTCTACTGCACGACCGTTCTCGCAGCGGTGTACGCCGTCTCCCTGGTAGGTGGCGCGAATGAACGAGAATATTTCATCGATCGATACGGGGTTGCCGCCAGAGGCCATTGCGAGGCAATGGATCGTCCGCATCGATGCCGGCCCGCTTGGGGCAGACGAGCGTGAGCAACTGAACCGTTGGCTGGCGCTCGACCCTGCACATGCCGCACTGCTCGATGCGCATGCGCTGCTGTGGAGCGCCGCCTCGAAGGCGTCGTTTCCGAAGACTGCCCCTGAAAATCAACCGGCTGGGCGAACTGCTGCAACCACCCGGCTCTGGGCAGTTCCCGCTACCGCTGCGTTGGCGTCCATCGCAGTCGTTCTCGCGCTGTGGGGCGGCGTGCCTCGCGTATTGGGCAACCACGCCGGCGAGCAAACATTCAGCACGGCCGTGGCCGAACATCGATCTGTTGCGCTGGTAGATGGGTCGAGCGTGAACCTGGACACCGCGTCGACAGTCGACGTGACCTATGGCTCAAATGTTCGAACAGTGCGACTGGAGCATGGACAAGGCTATTTTTCGGTGGCCAAGGATCGCGCTCGGCCATTCGAGGTCGTCGTGGGCAAGACGATCGTGCGGGCGGTCGGAACAAAGTTCACCGTGCGCCGGCTCGAAAACGATCAGGTGGAAGTCGTTGTCTTCGAAGGCGTCGTCGAGCTGATTCAGGCGCAAGGCTTGCAGCGGTTCCTGCATCCTGCCAAGTGGTTCGAGGGGGCCTCTCCGATCCGACTCGGTGTGGGGGAAGCGGCTACCGAGCGCGGTGAAAGACTCATCCTGAAGACTTTGCCTGAGCCCCAGCTCGAACACCTCCTGGCCTGGCAGCAGAACAGGATCGTGTTCGAGAACACGCCGCTCGGGGAGGCCGTTGATCAGGTGAATCGCTATTCGAAGACTCCTTTTATCCTCACCGACCCTGCCCTGCAGGAAATTCGTATCTCGGGCTCATTCTCGACGCTCGACATGCCTGTATTCGCGCGGAGTCTTGAGTTGGGGTTTGCCCTCAAGATCAGGCAAAGCGCGCACGGCCTCGAAATCTCTCGGCCGAGTTCCTGAATAGGTAGCCTGCGCTGAGCTCTCGCCAGCGCCGCGTGGGAGTCGAGTCTGAAGATCTGATGCCTGCCCGAACCCTCCTTCTCCGATCTATTGCCGTGGCCGCAGCACTCGGGGGGCTGGCATGGCCGGCGATCCCGGTCGTCCGGGCACAGGTGCCGGATGCGCCGCATCTTCAGGCGCAAGCAATCGACATCCCGGCGCAGCGCGTAGAGCTCGCGCTTAGGCGCTTCGTCGAGCTGACGAACTATCAACTGATCTATTCGCCGCAGATCCTGCGCGGGTTGATTTCCAGGCCAGTGAACGGCAACCTGAGAGCGCGCGAAGTGTTGGCCTCGATGCTCGCTGGGTCCGGCTTGCAGATCATTGATACGGGTGACGGCGCGGCAACGCTACGCATGGCGACCGACGCGGCGGGGGATGCAGAGACTGGCGCGATGGAGGCCCAGTCGGTACTGGTGACGGCACGCAAGATGACTGAGCGGATGCTGGATGTCCCGATCGCTGTCACGGCCATCACACGCGACGGCCTGCGTCGCCGTGGGGCGGCGAGTGTCGCCGACGTGCTACAGGATGCGCCTGGGGTCTCGGCCGTCGACAACGGCGGCTTCACCGTGATCGCCATCCGCGGTGTTTCCACGTCGCAAGGGGCCAACGCGAACGGCTACTACCTTGATGATTTGCCTTTCACCGGCGTGACGGTGCCGATCTCGCCCGATGTGCGGGCCTGGGACATCGACCGCGTCGAGATCTTGCGCGGTCCGCAGGGGACGCTGTTCGGCGAAGGCTCGATGGGCGGCACGGTGCGCATCCTGACCAACAACGCCCGGCTTGGGGAGTTCTCATACGCCGGCCAGGTCGGCGGATCTCAAACGCAGGGCGGCAGCGGCAACAGCGCCGAAAAGGCGATGGTCAACGTGCCGCTGGGTGAGACGCTCGCCGTTCGCATCGGCGCGACGCATGAGGACTTTTCGGGCTGGATCGATGATCCAGCGACCGGCCGGCGCAACGTCAATGAGTCGCACATCGATACGCAGCGTGCGCGTGTGCGCTTCGACCCGACGGATCGACTGACGATCAACGGCAGCTATTGGAACTACGACGCCCGGCTGGGCTCCGGCAACAACGCCACGGACAAGGGCACGCTGCCGCAGTCCCTGTCGCTGATCTCCAGTGAGAAGTACAGCGTCAGCGGTCTGAATGCGACCTACGACTTCGAAGACGTCTCGCTGTTCTACGGCTATTCCAGGAACACGTTCTCGTTGCCAGAAAGCGGCGCGCTCTTCGGTGGCACGGTGAACGTGGGCATCGACATTGGCGTGGCCTCGCACGAACTTCGTCTTGCGTCCAATGGCAGCGGCCCGCTGAAGTGGACAGGTGGTTTTTATCACCGCGGGTCCAATCGCTCCGACACGTTCCTGTTCCCGCTGTTCAGCTTGAACAACATCAGTAACACCGAGTCCGCGGCGGATGCGGTTTTCGGGGAAGAGTCCTACATGTTGTCAATCGTTCCCATCGAACTGACAGCAGGCTTGCGCAGGTTTCGAGATCACCTGCGCTCGCGGGACTTCAACTTCGGCGTGCCGACGCCGCTGGCGGACTTCACCTTCCACAGCACTGACCCCCATTTCTCGCTCTCCTGGCGTCCCAATCGCGATCTGCAGGTCTACACGAGCGCCTCGAAGGGCTTCCGATCCGGGCAGATCCAGCCTTCGGCTTCGGTGGCCCTGGCCGGACCGCTAGGCATCAGCCTGAACCCGGCGCTCAAGCCCGATTCGATCTGGACCTATGAGCTCGGCGCCAAGACCGCACTGTTGGATCATCGGATGACCGTGGAGGCGGCGATCTATCACAGTGACTGGAAAGACGAGGCCGTACGCATTCCGCTCGGGGCGACCGGCTTCAACGGATTGATCAATTCCGCCGGCACCGCCACCGATGGTATCGAGGCGCAGGTCACACTCAACGTGACGCAGGCGCTCGATGCGACGCTTGGCGCAAGCTTCAGCGACGCGCGCTATGCGGGCGATGTACCTGGCACTGGCATTCACAAAGGCTCCCGTGTGGACGGTGTGCCCACGCTGATCCTCAGCGGCTCGGCCGAATACCGCTTCCCCGCCTTCGGCGCCTGGCAGGGAACCGGACGGGCCGGCATCCAATACAACAACAAGCGCGAAGGACCTTCGTTTTTTCCAGCCCAGACACCAGGCGACGCTATCACTAATGCGAACGCCCGTTTGAGCTTCGCCCATCAAGGATGGACGCTTGCCGTGTACGGTGAGAACCTCACCAACGAGGACGACGCCGTCAGCGCGCGCACGGTGGCCGCAACCTCCGCCGGCAGCGAGGCATACGCGAACCGATTGCGTCCACGCACTTTCGGCCTGGAGATCAGCTACAGCCTTGGCCGTTGAAAGGCGCATCTCGCTATCGGATACCTTCACGGGACCCTGTTGCCAACAGTTCGCCGCAGATCTTCAGTTCCTCTTTGACTGCAGCCAAGGGTTTCAACTAGGTGGGGAGAGGTCGACCTGGAGCGTCTTGTCATTACCAGCAATTTTGCATGGCAGTGACATGACGCACTAGGAGTCTCGATGCCCAACCGAACGGATCTACTCAAACCGATTGCCCACGCCGCCGCGATCGCGGTCATGGGTCTTTGCACCTTGACTCTGGCGCATGCGCAAGTCCCGAGCCCAGCTGAAAGCCAGACCCAAGCCTTGGCCATCGACATCCCCGCCCAGTCGGCGGACCTCGCGCTGCAGCGCTTCGTCGAGTTGACGAAATATCAATTGGTCTATTCAGCTGAGGTTCTGCATGGGATGAGATCCAAGCCGGTGAGCGGAACAATGAGCCCACGCGCGGCGTTGGTCGCCATGCTGGAGGGAACCGGCGTGGAGATCGTCGACACGGGTGCAGGAGCGGCAACGCTGCGCCCTCCGAAGGCCGCACCGGCCATCGCTGAGTCCGGTGCGGCGCAGATGCAGACGGTCATGGTGACCGCGCGCAAGGTATCGGAGCGCATGCTCGACGTTCCAATCGCCATCACAGCCATCACGGGCGACGACTTGAAGCGTCGAGGAGCGGTCAGCGTCGCCGACGTATTGCAGGATGCACCCGGAGTCTCGGCCGTCGACAACGGTGGTTTCACCATCATTGCAATCCGCGGCGTTTCCACTTCGCTGGGCGCAAACGAGAATGGCTACTACCTCGACGACTTGCCTTTCACGGGCGTGACCGTGCCGATCTCGCCCGATGTGCGGGCATGGGACATCGACCGCATTGAGATCCTGCGCGGCCCGCAGGGAACGCTGTTCGGCGAAGGCTCGATGGGTGGGACGGTACGCATCCTGACCAACAACGCCCGGCTCGGCGAGTTCTCGTACGCCGGCCAGGTCGGCGGATCGAAAACTCAGGGCGGCAGTGGCAACAGTGCGGAGAAGGCGATGGTCAACGTGCCGCTGGGCGAGACGCTCGCCGTTCGCATCGGTGCGACGCATGAAGACTTTTCGGGCTGGATCGATGATCCGGCGACCGGTCAACGCAACGTCAATGAGTCGCATATCGACACGCAGCGCGTACGCGTACGCTTCGACCCGACCGATCGACTGACGATCAACGGCAGCTATTGGAACTACGACGCCCGGCTGGGCTCCGGCAACAACGCCACGGACAAGGGCACGCTGCCGCAGTCCCTGTCGCTGATCTCCAGTGAGAAGTACAGCGTCAGCGGCCTGAACGCGGCCTACGACTTCGATGACGTCTCGCTGTTCTACGGCTATTCGAGGAACACGTTCTCGTTGCCGGAGAACGGCTCGCTCTACGGTGGCACGTTGAACGTGGGCATCGACATTGGCGTGGCCTCACACGAGCTTCGCCTTGCGTCCAGCGGCAGCGGTCCGCTGAAGTGGACGGGTGGTTTCTATCATCGCGATTCCAATCGCTCCGACACGTTCTTGTTCCCGCTGTTCAACTTGAACAACATCAGCAACACGGAGTCGGCAGCAGATGCGATTTTTGGGGAAGCGTCGTACATGTTGTCGGTGGTTCCCATCGAACTGACGGCCGGCGTTCGTCGGTTTCGAGATCATCTTCGCTCGCAGGACTTCAACTCCGGCGTGCCGACGCCGCTGGCGGACTTCACCTTCAACAGCACGGACCCGCACTTCGCGTTGTCCTGGCGTCCCAGTCACGATCTGCAGGTCTACGCGAGCGCCTCGAAGGGTTTCCGATCCGGGCAGATTCAGCCTTCGGCATCGGTAGCCCTGGCCGTAAAGCAGGGCATTCACCTGAACCCGGCGCTCAAGCCCGATTCGATCTGGACCTATGAGCTCGGCACCAAGGCTGCACTGTTGAATCACCGGATGACCGTGGAGGCGGCGATCTATCACAGCGACTGGAAAGACGAGACCGTGCGCATTCCGATCGGGGCGACCGGCTTCAACGGGTTGATCAATTCCGCGGGCACCACCACCAACGGCATCGAAACGCAGGTCACGCTCGATGTGACTCAGGCGCTCGATGTATCTGTCGGCGGAAGCTTCAGCGACGCGCGCTATGCGGCCGACGTTCCCGGCACCGGCATCCGCAAGGGCTCGCGCGTGGACGGCGTACCCTCGACAGTATTGAGCGCTTCGTTGCAGTACCGCTTGCCTGCCATCGGCAACTGGCAAGGGGCGGCGCGGGCAGGAGTCCAATACAACAGCAAGCGCGAATCGCCCTCGTTTCCCACGAATCTTCCGGGCGACGACATCATCAATGCGAATGCCCGCCTAAGCTTCGCGAATCAAGGGTGGACGATCGCCTTGTACGGTGAGAACCTCACCAACGAGGACGGCGCCGTCACCGCGCGCACGGTGGCCCCGACATCCACTGGCACCGAGTCGTATGCAACTCGATTGCGTCCGCGCACTATCGGTCTCGAGGTCGGCTATGCCTTTGGACGGTGAATGCGCAATGCACCCGCACTCGCAGGTGGACGCGTTGCAGTGGATGGAGGCGCCATACGACGCGCGTGCCCTTAGCTGGGCGCGGGAGGCGACGCGATCGTCCACCACCCTGCTTCAAGGACTGCCGAGTTACGGCGACGTGCTGGAGTCATTGACGGAGATCAATGCGACGACTGGTCAGGTGGCGTCCATCGGCATTGCGGGCCCCCGTGCCATCCGGCTGAGCAAGAGCATTGCGCAGCCACGTGGCATTCTGGAGGTGGCGTCGTGGGATGGCGTCGCACTGGGCGATTGGCGGACAGTGTTCGACGTGGGGGCCTTCAACGAGAGCGAAGGGAAAGACGTCCACCTTTATTGGGACATCAAGTGCTGTCTCGCACCGCACTTCGAACGTTGCCTTCTGGCATTGCACGAAGCCGGTGGCGACGAGGCAGAGTTGCGGGAATTCGACCTCATCACGGGGCAGTTCGTTGAAGGTGGCTTCGCGGTGCCAAAGTCGCGCTGCAGTGCCGTCTGGCTCGATGCGGACACGCTGCTGCTGGCCCACACCATCGGCGATGCGCCAAAAACTGTCACGGGCTGGCCTGCCACAGCCACGCTTTGGCGGCGCGGAACGCCATTCGAGGAGGCTCGAGTGGTGTTTCGCATGGAACCGCAGCACGCGCTGATGTTCCTCCTTTCCTCCGGAGAGCAAGGTCAAGCGGTCATCGTCCAAGCGATGGACTATTCCACGTTCGCGCTGCATTTGGTCACTGGTGACCAGGTTCGCAGTCTGGCGTTGCCCACGACTCTGAAGATGGTCTTTGGCGCCAATGCGGATCATGTCTTCGCAGTCCTTGCGGCGTCAGCAATGCTTGATGGTCGGGTCGTGCCCGCAGAAAGCGTCATTGCTATGCCGTTGAAGGGTGGCGATGCGGCAGCGCTCTTTGAGGTGGTTCATGTTCCCAAGCAGGGTGAAGTCGTCAATGACCTCTTCAGCCTGGCGATTTCTCCCACCGCCGCGGCGCTGAGCCTGCGCAGGGGCATCGAATTGCGCGTCGATATTGCGAAGCGTGAGAAGGGTATCTGGCAGGTCGGAAGCCTGATCAAACAGCGGACCGGTGTGAGTCCGAAGGTCGTGAGCGCTGGCCTTGGAGCCGATGGCTTCGTCATCATGAGTGATGGGTTTCTGACTCCGCCAGTGCAGGAATGGGTAGGCGCAGATGGCAGCGAACGGATCACGCTCGATGCACGGGCGCCGGCATTCGATACCTCCAGATTGGAGGTCGACGTGCGGCAAGCGATCAGCCAGGATGGCCAGGTCATCGACTTCCTGGTCGTCGGACCCCGTGAGCACGCGGGTGGCTCGGTACCCACGCTGATGACGGGCTATGGCGCATTCGGCCTCACGATATCCCCCGCCTATTTCAGCTCGCCTCATGGCGGGATCTTCGGCGGGGCAAGCCTGAAAATTTGGCTCGAACGTGGCGGTGCACTGGCCGTTCCCGCCTTGCGCGGTGGTGGCGAGCATGGTGCCGCGTGGCACGACGCTGCCAAGCGGGAGAAGCGTCAACGCTCGTACGACGACTTTCATGCCGTGGCGCAGGCCTTGATCGATGGTGGCTATACGGACCGCCGTCACCTTGGTGTCTTCGGCTTGTCCAACGGCGGACTTCTGGCCGCGGTGGCGGGCACGCAGCGACCCGATCTGTATGGCGCCATCGTCAGTGACGTGCCGCTCGCAGACATGCTGCGTTTCCCGGAGATGGGCATGGGCGCGGCCTGGATCGACGAGTACGGCGACCCAGATCGGCCCGCCGATGCTACCTGGCTGGCCGCGTACTCACCGGTGCACAACGTGAAGCCGGGCGTGGACTATCCGACCTTCCTGGTCACCGTGGCGACGACCGACAACCGAGTAGGGCCCGGCCATGCGCGAAAGTTGGCAAAACGTTTGATGGACGTCGGAGCCAGCGCGATGTTTCTTGAACCCGAAGGTGGTGGGCATGGCGTGAGCGACCCGCTGCAGCAGCCAGAGGTGATGGCGATGCGATCGTCATTCTTCATCAATTCGCTGATGAACTCGGAAGTTTCGCGCTGAATCGAGCCGACTGCATCCGCATCCAATCGTCGCGACAACCTCTGTATCTCAGTCAGTCACATTTTGACAGGTCAACCCACAAAAAAGGCCATGCTCGCCGTTGCGGCGATGCTCGATATAGCGCTTCGAACGACTCAAGGGCCCGTGACGTTGCTCGATGTTGGGAGGCGGCAGCGTATATCGCAGACCAATTTGGAACTCATGTTCAAGGCGCTGCGAAGCAGTGGCCTCGTCTTGAGCACACGCGGACCGGGTGGGGGCTACCAACTCGCACGCTCGGCCGATAGCATCTCGGTCGGGGAAATTGTGTGGGCCGTGGATGGCAATCGTGAGCAAACCCAAGAAGATCATCCGAGTGTCGAAAGGGCTATCGCCATTGAGCTGGATGGAGAAGTCGCGGCCACGGCGCACCAATACTTGAGTGTCATCGCATTGTCCGCACTCACTCATTTGCAAAGGGATCCGGGCTTGCGGATTCGGCGTGCAAACCATCAATCGACGACGGCCGTCGATGGCGGTATTGACCTGAGCGGGGTACCAAACTCTGTTTTCGCCTTGGCTAGTAAACTTCGGCCTTGAGCGAGGCCTCTCGCCAGTAGCAGTCGCATCCGAGCGCGCAGCATGAATGCCTTCGGCCTACAACGGTATTGCCGCGACCGCAGGCTTCGTTTGTCGCCCCTGCATGCCGCAAGCCCCAGCCTCACATCGCCTCATGGATTGCGGCTTCCGCTGGATTCTGGTGAAGAACTTGGTTCGCTGTCCCAGCAGTTGCCCTTGCGGCTCATCGACGCCGTCATGTCGTACTCGACGAGCTTGTAGCGCATCGCGTGGCTTGCGCACCGGCTGCTGCGGTCGCTATGGAAGACGATGCTGGCCTCGGGCTTGCGCCGGAACCATACCATCGACAGCGCATCGGTCACGATGTCGGCGGTCATCCTCGGCTTAATCGATCAGCCAATGACTTCTCGATTGGACAGGTCGAGAGCGCCGTGTGTCGCCAGTTGCCGAGCTGGCTACTCCTGCGACCGTTGTAAATCCTCCATTGCCAGCCTTTGCGGCAATGATTCAAGCCATCTCCCGACGACGACCATTTCATCCTCGCTGAAGCCGTTGCTCAACTTGGCATTCAACGCGCCCAACGCGGCCTTGGCACGCTGCCCGGCAGCGCGACCTTCCTCGGTTTGGAAGAGTCGCGTAGTACGGCCATCCAACTCATCGCGCTTGCGCATCAAGTAGCCTGCTTGCTCCAGCCGATTGGCAAGGCCAGACATGGCCGATGCGCCAATTTTTAGGGCCTGCGCGACGTCGCCAACGAGCGCGCCGTCACTGCGCGAAAGAAAAAACATCGCGCCCGCTTGCGCCGCCGACAATGCGGCCGGCCCATCCGTGCTGCTCTCGATCCAGCGCTCCACTGCCCGCTGAGCGACGTTGAGCAAGAACACCAGCCGCGTTTTCTTCTGATCTTTCATTCGATTTCTCTCCTGGTGCGGGAACTCAATATTATTTCGTGCGCGAACTATATAATTCGTGCGCGAAGCAAGTTTCGCACACCCGCTCTCACGGTCTTGGGGGCGAAACCCTCTGGAGAACCCATGTCCAATCACGTCACCATCCAATCCGCCCAAGGCGTTCTCACGCTCACCCTGGCCCGGCCGGACAAGATGAATGCGCTCACCAGCGCGATGTATGCCACCTTGGCGGAGGCTCTCGCCGACGCCGAGTTGGACCCTGCTGTCCGGGTCGTCGTCATTCGAGGTGAAGGTGCAACGTTCACCGCCGGCAACGATCTCGCCGAGTTTGCCGCGCTAGCCGCAGGCGCCGCGGCCGTCGGCGAGAGCCAGGTTGTCCGATTTCTTCGCGCGCTAGGAGTTTGGGCGGCAGAAGGCATTTCCCTGTCATCGGGTGGAGGGGATGGTCCGTTGTTGGCAGATGGCCGCCAACTACCTCCCTTACGACCCGCAGCAGATG
>FTIF01001293.1_pt2 | contig 13159 bp, 12 predicted proteins | sample 1658001 | NCBI WGS metagenome assembly FTIF01 (sample SAMEA3914789, study PRJEB12502) | metagenome | biome: forest; material: soil | place: Canada | collected 2011-07-03 | depth 0.3 m | reverse complement strand
TTCCAGCAGGTGGGCGGCATCGACTGCAAGCCGATCACCGGCGAGATCACCTACGGCCTCGAGCGCCTGGCGATGTACATCCAGGGCAAGGAAAGCCTGTTCGACCTCGAGTGGACGCCGGGCGTCAGCTACCGCGACGTGTTCCACCAGAACGAGGTGGAGCAGAGCACGTACAACTTCGAGCATTCGGACGTCACGTTCCTGCTGTCCGCGTTCGGCGAGTACGAGAAGATGTCCAAGCACCTGATGGACCACCAGCTCGCGCTGCCCGCCTACGAACAATTGCTCAAGGCCGGCCACACGTTCAACCTGCTGGACGCGCGCGGCGCGATCAGCGTCACCGAACGCGCCGCCTACATCGGCCGCATCCGCAACCTGGCGCGTGCCGTCGCGCAAAGCTATCTCGAGAGCCGCGCGCGCCTCGGCTTCCCGATGGCGCCGCGCGAATGGGCCGACGAAGTCGTCGCCCAGATCGACAAGAAGAAGGCCGCCTGATGACGACCGCTACCAATGATTTCCGCAGCTTGCTCGTCGAGCTTGTTTGCGAAGAACTACCGCCGAAGGCTTTGAAGAAACTGGGTGAGTCCTTCGCGACGAATCTGGTGAGTTCGCTTCTGAAGGACGGTCTTACGGTTTTGCCGCCCGAACTTTCGCATGATGGCTTCGCGTCGCCGCGTCGCCTCGGTGTCCTGATCCGTAGCGTTGCTGCAAAGGCACATGACACGGCCAAGAGCATAAAGCTCATGCCAGTCAAAGTGGCGCTGACGCCAAGTGGCGAACCTACTCAGGCGCTTCTCAAGAAGCTAAATAGCCTTGGTCTTGATGCCTCTGCGGTATCAGGCCTTCGACGTGAAATGGATAGTGGCACAGAAGCGCTTTTCCTCGACAGGCAAGAGCCGGGCGCGACGCTGGCCGAAGGCCTGCAGAAGGCGATCGACGAGACGCTGGCCAAGCTGCCGATCCCCAAGGTCATGAGCTACCAGCTGGCCGACGGCTGGACCGACGTCAAGTTCGTGCGCCCCGCGCATCGCCTGCTCGCGCTGCACGGTGCCGACGTGGTCCCCGTCACGGCGCTGGGCCTGGCGGCCGATCGCGTGACGCAGGGCCATCGCTTCGAGGCGAAGAGCGCCACCATCACTGTGCGCGACGCCGACAGCCACGCCGCGCAGCTGGCCGACGAAGGCGCGGTGATCGCCGGCTTCGCCGAGCGCCGCGCCGAGATCGTGCGCCAGCTCGCCGCTGCAGCCGAGAAGCAAGGCCTGACGCCTATCCACGACGACGCGCTGCTGGACGAAGTCTGCGGCTTGGTCGAGCGCCCCAACGTCCTCACCTGCCAGTTCGAGGCCGAGTTCCTCGCGGTGCCGCCGGAAGTCCTCATCCTCACGATGAAGGCCAACCAGAAGTACTTCCCGCTGCTCGACGCCGCGGGCAAGCTGACCAACAAGTTCCTCGTCGTCAGCAACATCAACCCGCAGGACCCGAGCGCGGTGATCCAGGGCAACGAGCGCGTGGTGCGCCCGCGCCTGGCCGACGCCAAGTTCTTCTTCGACCAGGATCGCAAGAAGTCGCTGGCCGATCGCGTGGCCGGGCTCGACAAGGTGGTCTATCACGGCAAGCTGGGCAGCCAGGGCGCGCGCGTGGAACGCGTGCGCCAGATCGCGCGCGCGATCGCGGGCGAGCTCGGCGACCGCGGGCTGGTCGACCAGGCCGACATGGCCGCGCGCCTGGCCAAGGCCGATCTCGTCACCGACATGGTGGGCGAGTTCCCCGAGCTGCAGGGCGTCATGGGCGGCTACTACGCGCGCCACGACGGCCTGGGCGCCACGATCGCCGACGCGATCGAGGATCACTACAAGCCGCGCTTCGCCGGCGACGCGCTGCCGCGCAACCGCGCCGGCCTGGTCGTCGCGCTGGCCGACAAGCTCGAGACGCTGGTGGGCCTGTTCGGCATCGGCCAGGTGCCCACCGGCGACAAGGATCCGTTCGCGCTGCGCCGTCATGCGCTGGGCGTGATCCGCATGCTGGTCGAGGCGGCGCTGCCGCTGGATCTGGACACGCTGCTCGCGCTGGCCGTGCCGGCGTTCGGGCAGCTTGTCACCGATCCGCGTGCCGCGGTGTCGACGTTCATCGTCGAGCGGCTGGCCGGCAGCCTGCGCGAGCAGGGCTACTCGGCGCACGAGGTCGATGCGGTGCTGGCGCTGGTCGTGCAACGCCTGGCCGACATCCCGCGCCGTCTCGAGGCCGTGCGCGCGTTCGCCGCGCTGCCCGAGGCCGCGGCGCTGGCGGCCGCCAACAAGCGCATCGCCAACATCCTGAAGAAGAGCGCCGAGCCGGTCGAGGCCAGGGTCGACGCGGCGTTGTTCGCGGAGAGCGCCGAAGGCGCGCTGTGGGCGGCGTTGAACGATGTCAAGCCCAATGCAGACGCGTTGTTCGATCGCGGCGAATACACCGCCAGCCTGCAGGCGCTCGCGTCGCTGCGCGCGCCGGTGGATGCGTTCTTCGACGGCGTGATGGTCAACGCCGACGATCTCGCCGTGCGCGCCAACCGGCTGGGCCTGCTGGCCACGCTGCACGGCGTGATGAACCGCGTGGCCGACCTCGCGCGGCTCAGTGCCTGAAGCGTTGCCGCCGCCGACAGAAACCGGAACCGAGGAAGCCAAATGCAAACCCCGAAGCTCGTGATCACCGGCCGCGACGGCATCCTCAACGTGTTCCGCAACGACCACGTGAAGGCGCCGGAGGAGTGGCAGCCGATCCCGGGCGCGCTGGAGGCGGTGGCGCGGCTGAACCACGCGGGGTGGCACGTCGTCGTGGCCACCAACCAGTCGGGCATCGGGCGCGGCATGATCGACATGACGTCGGTCAACGCCGTGCACCAGCACATGATGCGGCTGCTGGCCGAGAAGGGCGGCCGCATCGACGCCGTGTTCTTCTGCCCGCACGCGGCCACCGAGCAATGCGAGTGCCGCAAGCCGGCGCCGGGCCTGATGCACGACATCGGCGAGCGCTACGGCGTGGAGCTGTCCAACGTGCCGATGGTGTGCGACACGCTGCGCGACCTCGAGGCCGCGAAGGCGGCCGGCTGCCGGCCGCACCTGGTACGCACCGGCCGCGCGGCCGTGGCGGACGAGGAGACGCTGGCGCAATGGCTGCAGGCCGTGCCGGGCACCACGGTGCATGCGGACATGGCGGCGTTCGCCGTGCACCTCGTCGGCATCGAGAGCTGAACAACCTGTGAACCAGCGGGCACGCGAGGTTCATTCGCAGGCTCCGACCTTACCGGCGTCGCGACGCCTCGCCAGACCCTCACCGACAAGAAAAATCAAGGCATGACCAAGGCTCTCTCCGTCGTCCGCTCGATCCTGTTCTTCCTGTACATGGCGCTCTCGGTGATCCCGTGGGGGCTCACGGTGTGCATCTGCGCGCCGTTCCTCAGCGCCGACGCGATCTACCGCTGGTGCATCAACTGGGTGGCGCTGGCCCACCACGGGTCCGCCTGGATCTGCGGCGTCAAGAAGCGCGTGATCGGCATGGACAACATCCCGACGGCCCAGGACTCGAAGGCCGCCGTGATCCTGGCGTCCAAGCACCAGTCCACCTGGGAAACCTTCGCGTATCCGGTCGTGATGCCCCACCCGCTGGCCTACGTGTTCAAGCGCGAGCTGATCTACGTGCCGTTCTTCGGCTGGGCGATGGCGCGCATGGACATGATCCACATCGACCGCAGCAAGCGTGCCGAGGCCTGGAACAAGGTGGCCGCGCAGGGCAAGCGACTCAGTGCCCTGGGTAAATGGGTGATCATGTTCCCCGAAGGCACGCGGAGCGCGCGCGGTTCGAAGGGCACGTACAAGTCGGGCGCCACGCGCCTGGCGATCGCCAACGGCGTGCCGGTGGTGCCGATCGCGGTCGACTCCGCCCGCTGCTGGCCGCGCAAGAGCTTCTGGCTGAAGCCGGGCGTCGTGACGATCTCGATCGGCAAGCCGATCTCGCCCGAGGGCCGCGAGCCGGAGGAGATGATGCGCGAGGTCGAGGCGTGGATCGAGGCCGAGATGCGGCGTCTCGACCCCGAAGCCTACGCACCGGCCGCCTGAACGCCGGCCGCCGCGCGCGGCGCTCAGTGGCCCGCGTGCACCTGGGCGGCCAGGTATTCCACGACGGCCAGGGTCTTTTCCGCGCCCTTGGCCAGCGACGGGGACGTGAGGAATCGCCCTTGCACCGCGATCGTCGGCACGCCGTCGACGCCGTAGGCATTCATCAGTGCGTTGGCCTCCTGCACCTTCGTGCGGATGCCGAACGAGTTGAAGATGGACATGAAGCGCGTGGCGTCGACGCCGTTCTTCGTCATGAACGCCGCGATCGCCTCGGGCTTGTCGAGCCGCTGGTGTTCGAGATGCACCGCGTTGAACACTTTCTGCTGCATCGTGTCGACCAGGTCCATGGCCTCCAGCGCGAAGTACATCGGCTGGAAGTTCACGGCGTTCTGCAGGAAGGGAACGGGCGAGCGATGGAAGTGGATGCCCGCCGGCTTGCGCTTGAGCCAGGCCTCGAGCGTGGGCTCGAACTCGAAGCAATGCGGGCAGGCGAAGCTGAAGAATTCGACCACGTCGACGGTGCCGGCGGGCGGCGACACCGTTGCGGGCGTGGCGATGCGTTGGTAGTCCTGTCCATCGACGGGCGCGCCGCCCTGGGCAGCGGCGGATCGGGCCAGGCCCAGGCCCAGCGAGGCGGCGGCGAGTGCGGAGAAGTGGCGGCGTTTCAAGCGAATCCTTTCAGTCGTCGATCGGGGGCGCCGCGCGCGTTGGCAGGAGCGGCGGGAGGGTGGGGGCCATTGTCACCAGTCTTGGTTTCCGGCGCAGGGCAGAGGTTCCGTCGCCGCGCGGGTGCCGTCGACCGCCGGACGGGCGGCCCGCCGGGCACGCGCGTTGGATAGAATTGGCTTCCATGCCCCGCACCGGCCCGGCCGACGACGCCCTCTCGCAGCTCTCGCTTTTCGACGCACCGCCGCCGATCGAGTCGCCGTCGACGCCTCGGCCCGCCGTGCCGCGCTCCGCGGCGCCGCGCGCGCCGGCCGCAAAACCGACGCCTGCCGTGCCTGCCACCCCCGAATTCGACGTCATGCCATCGCCCGCGCGCCGCAGCGAGCTGGCGCCGTTGCACTTCAGGCACCCGCAGGCCGAGCGCGAGGTGCAGCTCGGCGAACACCGTGTGGGGTATGCGCTGCGCCGCGCGCGCCGCAGCAGCATCGGCTTCGTCGTCAGCGCCGAAGGGCTGCAGGTGAACGCGCCGCGCTGGGTTTCGCTGCAGAACATCGATTCGGCCGTGCGGGCGAAGTCGGGCTGGATCCTGCGCAAGCTGCAGGAGCAGCAGGAGCGGGCGCGCCGTGTCGAATCCTCGCGCATCGAATGGCGCGACGGCACCAGCCTGCCGTTCCTGGGCGAGACGGTGATCCTGGTGCTCGACCCGCGCGTGGCCGGCGCCGTGCTCAACACCGACGCGCAGGCGCTGCCGGGCGTGCCGCGCCTGGTGCTGCACGTGGGCCTGCCGCAGACGGCCGAGCCCGAGCAGATCCGCGACATCGTGCAGAGCTGGCTGCAGCGCCAGGCACTGCGCATCTTCACCGACCGCTGCAACCACTTCGCCGCGACGCTGGGCGTGAAGATGCGCCGGCTGTCGCTCAGCGCGGCGCAGACCCGCTGGGGCTCGGCCTCCGCCGACGGCTCGATCCGCCTGAACTGGCGCCTCGTGCACTTCGGCCTGCAGGTGATCGACTACGTCGTCGCCCACGAACTGGCCCATCTGCGTGAAATGAATCACAGCGCAGCGTTCTGGGACGTGGTGCGCTCGGTGGTACCCGACTACGAGAAGCTGCGCAGCACGTTGAAGGACGTACCCGTGCCCGTATTGGGCTGAACGTTCGAGAAGCACTGGCTGCCGACGACGCGGCGCCGGACATTGTTGGCAGGCCTCCCCCCAAAAGGGGGATGCCGACTCGAAGGTCCGCAGGCAAAGTAGGCCTTGCATGCTGTCATCACCCGTCAGGGACAGGGAGCATTCAGGGAGCGAAAGCCGGACATTACCGGCAGCAGGGCCGGTCGTGTCACAGCGATCGGCTTTGTTTTTTTCCGAACGCTTTTTGATGTGCCGGTGATGTGATCTTCAGGCTGCCTCGATGACCGAGAAGCGCCGGACGCCGTCCGCGTCGAGATGCCCGCGCAGCTTGCCGGCCCCGGCCAGCGCATGCAGGTGGGCCACGGCCTCGCCCATCGCGAACGTCGTCTGGTGCAGGTCGAGCTGGCGCCGGAACAGCACTGGCAGCAGGTCGGATGCGCTGCACGGCTTCTCGCGGCAGGCGGCGATCGTCTCGGCGAAGTGCTTGTCGTGGTGTTGCGCGAGCTGGCGCACGCGTTCGTGCAGGCCGCGGAACGGCTTGCCGTGCGACGGCAGCACCAGCGTGTCCTCGGGCAGCTCGCGCATGCGTGCGATCGACGCCAGGAACAGCGGCAGCGGATCGGCCTCGGGCTCGAGATCGATCACGCTGACGTTGGTGGAGATGCGCGGCAACACCATGTCGCCCGAGATCAGCAGGCCCAGCGCCGCGCAGTACAGCGAGATGTGCTCGGGCGCGTGCCCGTAGCCGGCGTAGCAGCGCCAGTCGTTCGTGCCGATGCGCAAGGTCTGGCCATCGAGCAGGCGCCGGTACTGGCGCGGGACGGCGGGCACCATGGACGCGTAGTAGCCGCCGCGCCCGCGCACCTTGGCGATGGCCTCCGGATCGACCAGCCCGTGCTCGCCGAAGAACGCCGCCGCGTCGTCGCCGCCGAAGCCGGTGGTGGACTGGCTCGCGATGCGCGCCGCGTTCCAGTCGGTGGCGCTGATCCACAGGCGGCAGCCCCAGCGCTCGGTGAGCCACTGCGCGTTGCCGATGTGGTCGGGATGCATGTGCGTGACGATCACGCGCAGCACCGGCAGGCCGTCGAGGTGATGCGCGAACACCTGCTCCCAGGCGGCACGCGTCGCGTCGTTGGCGACGCCGCAATCGACGATGGCCCAGCCCTCGCGCCCGTCCTCGTCGCGGTCGCGCAGCAGCCACAGGTTGATGTGATCGAGGGCGAACGGCAGCGGCATGCGCAGCCAGCGCACGCCCGCAGCCAGCTCGATCACCGCGCCGCTGGCCGGCAGCATGTCGCCCAGCGGGTAATCGAGTTTCAGTTCGTCGGCGTTGGCCATGGGGGCTCCGGTGGACTAGACTTCCGTTTACGTCAACGTCAGTCTACCCATGAGCTCTTCTCCCAGTACGGCAGGCAGGAACAAGGCACCGAAAGCGGCCGCGGCCAAGGGCTCGGCCAAGAGCTTCACGATCACGGAGCTGGCGGCCGAGTTCGACGTCACCCCGCGTGCGATCCGCTTCTACGAGGACGTCGGCCTGCTGGAGCCCCAGCGCGCCGGGCGCAACCGCGTCTATTCGCAGCGCGAGCGCACGCGCCTGAAGCTGACGCTGCGCGGCAAGCGCCTGGGCCTGAGCCTGCAGGAGGTCAAGCAACTGGTCGACATGTACGAGTCGCCGTCGGACACCGCGCCGCAGCTGGAGGCCTTCCTGGTGGTGCTGCGCACGCACCGCAAGCAGATCGAGCTGCAACTGGACGACATCCACGTGACGCTCGAGGAAATCGCCCAGCACGAGGCGCGCTGCCAGCGCCTGCTCGAGGCGGCAGGCGCGGCCGGCGGTGCGCCCGCGCCCGCACCGGCGCCCAGGCGCGTCGCGCGCGCCTGAGAGGGACGCCGAAATCCCCGATTGATTTACGTTTACGTAAACGTCAACTAAAATCGGTTTTTCCGTTCACCCGACCCGGGCCCGCAAGGCCCAGAATCCGTCGGTGGGGCTCGGCGTGCGCGAGCTTCGACGATGTCGGCGACGATTTCCTTCCCCCACTGTTCCACGGCGCCGCCCCAGCAGCGCGCCAGCCCAGGAGACGAGAGATGAGCAACCTGCCCGGCCTGAATTTCATGCTCGGTGAAGACATCGACGCGCTGCGCGACGCCGTTCACGCGTTCGCCCAGGCCGAGATCGCGCCGCGCGCGGCCGAGATCGATCGCAGCGACCAGTTCCCGATGGACCTCTGGCGCAAAATGGGCGAGCTGGGCGTGCTGGGCATCACGGTGCCCGAGGAGTACGGCGGCGCGCAGATGGGCTATCTCGCGCACATGATCGCGATGGAGGAGATCAGCCGCGCCAGCGCCTCGGTGGGCCTGAGCTACGGCGCGCACTCCAACCTGTGCGTGAACCAGTTGAAGCGCAACGGCAGCGAGGCGCAGAAGCGCAAGTACCTGCCCAAGCTGATCAGTGGCGAGCACGTGGGCGCGCTGGCGATGAGCGAGCCCAACGCCGGCTCCGACGTCATCAGCATGAAGTTGAAGGCCGAGGACAAGGGCGGCTACTACCTGCTCAACGGCTCCAAGATGTGGATCACCAACGGCCCGGATGCCGACACGCTGGTGGTCTACGCGAAGAGCGAGCCCGAGCTGGGCGCGCGCGGCGTCACCGCCTTCATCGTCGAGAAGGGCATGAAGGGCTTCTCCGTCGCCCAGAAGCTCGACAAGCTGGGCATGCGCGGCAGCCACACCGGCGAGCTCGTCTTCAACAACGTCGAAGTGCCGGCCGGCAACATCCTGGGCCACCTCAACGGCGGCGCCAAGGTGCTGATGAGCGGCCTCGACTACGAGCGCGCCGTGCTGGCCGCCGGCCCGATCGGCATCATGCAGTCGGTGATGGACAACGTCGTGCCCTACATCCACGACCGCAAGCAGTTCGGCCAGTCCATCGGCGAGTTCCAGCTGATCCAGGGCAAGGTGGCCGACATGTACACGGTGCTGCAGGCCGGCCGCGCGTTCTGCTACACGGTGGGCAAGAACCTGGACGCGCTCGGCTCCGAGCACGTGCGCCAGGTGCGCAAGGATTGCGCGTCGGTGATCCTGTGGTGCGCCGAGAAGGCCACGTGGATGGCCGGCGAGGGCGTGCAGATCTTCGGCGGCAACGGCTACATCAACGAGTACCCGCTGGGCCGCCTGTGGCGCGATGCCAAGCTCTACGAGATCGGCGCCGGCACCAGCGAGATCCGTCGCATGCTGATCGGGCGCGAGCTGTTCTCCGAGACGATGTGAGGCGCCCGTGAGCGACGCGCGTCCCCCGTTGCCCATCCTGCAAGGCGAGCGTTGCCTGCTGCGCGCGCTGGTGCCGGAGGACGCGCCGGCGCTCGTCACGCACGCCGACAATCCAGCGGTCGCACGCAACATGTTCGACGGCTTTCCGCAGCCCTACGACATGGCCGCGGCGACGGCGTGGGCCACGCACGAGGCGAACTCGGGCGACTTCGGCCGCGTCTGGGCCATCGTCGTCGACGGCGGCCTGATCGGATGCATCGGCGTCAAGCAGGACAGCGGCTGGCTGCGTTGCAACGCCGAGATCGGCTACTGGATCGGCGAGGCGTACTGGCGCCGGGGCATCGCCAGCGACGCCGTGCGCCAGGTCACCGATTGGGCGTTCGCGGCCATTGCGGACCTGACGCGGCTGCACGCGGGCATCTTCGCGTGGAACGACGGTTCGCAGGCAGTCGCGCGCCACTGCGGGTACGTGCGCGAAGCGACCCTGCCGCAGAGCGCGATCAAGGACGGCGTCGTGATCGATCGGGTGACGTGGGCCGCCTACCGCACGCAGGTCGCGCGCCGCGCCGCCAACATCGACGCCACGCTCGCGATCAGCGCCGCCAATGCGATGGAGCGCTCGTGAGCGGCGCGGGTGCGATCGCCTGCATCGGCGGCGGAGGCTTCCTCGTCGACGACGCCAGCCACCTGCAGGAGCGCTATCTGTTGACGCTGCTGCCCGAGCCGCGGCGCGCGCGTCCGCGCGTGCTGTTCCTGGGCCTGGCGCATGGCGACAGCGAAGCGCGCCAGTTGAAGGCCTACAAGATGCTCGCCGGCATCAGCGCGGGTGCCAACTGCTGGTTCGAACACTACGTGACCGACAGCGTGCCCGGCGGCGGCATCCGTGCCGGCCTCGGGTGGCTGGCCGGCACCTTCTGCCCGCACCTGGACAGCGAGGCCTGGCGCCAGGCCGTGCTCGCGGGCGCGCCGAACGCGCCCGCGTACGGCGCGCGCGAGGGCGTGGTGATGACCTTTCGCGACGGCGCGCTGGCGGACGTGGTCGCCGACAAGCCGAACGCCGTCGCCACGCGGCGCCGGCCGGGCGATGCCGCGGCCGGCGACGTGCCGGCGCGTGACTTGTCGCTCGCCTGAAACCCGCCCTTCGTACACTGGCAGACCGCGCCTCAGACCCCCAAGGAACCATGCAAGACGACCACGTGAGCGGCAACGCCGGCGACCTCGACCTAGCGGAACTCTTCGCCAAGAACGTCCGTTGGGCCGCGAGCATGGAGCAGCGCGATCCGCGCTTCTTCTCGCGCCTGCTCGCGCAGCAGACGCCGCAATACCTGTGGATCGGCTGTGCCGACAGCCGCGTGCCGGCCAACGAGCTCGTCGGCCTGCTGCCGGGCGACGTGTTCGTGCATCGCAACGTGGCCAACGTCGTCGCCCACTCCGACCTGAACGCGCTGTCGGTGATCCAGTACGCGGTCGATGCGTTGAAGGTGCGCCACATCATCGTCGTCGGCCACTCCAAGTGCGGCGGCGTCACGGCCGCGCTGAACAACACGCGCGTGGGCGTCGTCGACAACTGGCTGCGCCATGTGCAGGACGTGCGCAACGCGCATCTCGAGTTCCTGCAGGCGGTGCCCGAGGCCGATCGCGTCGATGCGCTGGTGGAGCTGAACGTGCTGGAACAGGCGCGCAACGTGTGTCTGTCGACGGTGGTCGAGGACGCGTGGGTGCGCGGCCAGAGCGTCGTCGTGCACGGCTGGGTCTACGGCCTGCACAACGGCCTGCTCGAGGACCTGAGCTTCACCGTCAACAACATGGACGACGTCGCGCCCGCCTACCAGCGCGCGTTGTTCGCGCTCCGGTTGCGCTACCTGCCCGTGGCGCCGGCCACCGCCTCCGAGCCCGCCTGATGTTCCCGACCCGCCTCGACGACCCGAACGCGTTCGCGATCGCGCAGGCGATCGTCGAGGGCTTCGACCGTCACTACCGGCTGTTCACGGCGACGTGCCGCGACGCGAAGCTGCGCTTCGAGAAGGCCGACTGGCACGGGCAGCAGAAGGCGCAGGGCGACCGCATCGCGTTCTACGACACGCGCGTGGAGGAGGCCGCGGAGCGGCTGCAGAACGAGTTCGACGCCGCCCACCTGCACGCCGACACGTGGCAGCACGTCAAGCTGCACTACATCGGCCTGCTGACGAACCACCTGCAGCCCGAGTGCGCCGAGACCTTCTTCAACTCGGTCACGACGAAGATCCTGCATCGGCGCTACTTCCGCAACGACTTCATCTTCGTGCGCCCGGCCATCGCCACCGAGTACCTCGAGAACGAGGCGCCGGCAGCCAAGCCGACCTACCGCGTCTACTACCCGACGCGCGCCACGCTGCACGAGGCCTGCATGCGGGTGGTGACGAACTTCCAGCTCGACATCGAGTTCGAGGACCTGCGGCGCGACGTCGACCAGGTGCTGGCCGCCTTGCTGCGCGGCCTGAAGGACACGCGCTTTCGCGCCAACTTCCAGGTGCAGGTGCTGTCGTCGCTGTTCTTCCGCAACAAGGGCGCGTACATCGTCGGCAAGATCGTCAACGGCTTCAGCGAGCTGCCGTTCGCGCTGCCGATCCTGCACGCCGACAGCGGGCTGCTGACGATAGACACCGCGCTGATCGGCGCCGACGAGCTGGAGATGCTGTTCAGCTTCGCCCGCGCCTACTTCATGGTCGACATGGAGATCCCGAGCGCCTACGTGCAGTTCCTGCGCTCGCTGATGCCGCGCAAGAGCCGCGCCGAGCTGTACAGCCAGGTCGGGCTGCAGAAGCACGGCAAGAACCTGTTCTACCGCGACCTGCTGTTCCACCTGCGCCACTCGAGCGACAAGTTCCGCATCGCGCCGGGCATCAAGGGCATGGTGATGCTCGTGTTCGACCTGCCGTCGTTCCCGTTCGTCTTCAAGCTGATCAAGGACTTCTACCCGGCGCCCAAGGACACCACGCGCGAGCTGATCATGAGCAAGTACCTGCTCGTCAAGCAGCACGACCGCGTGGGCCGAATGGCCGACACGCTGGAGTTCTCCAACGTCGCGCTGCCGCGCCAGCGCTTCGAGGAGGAGCTGATCGCCGAACTGAAGCACTTCTGCGGCAGCCTGCTCGAGGACGACGGCGAGACGCTGGTGATCCGCCACTGCTACATCGAGCGCCGCATGATCCCGCTCAACATCTACCTGCGCGACGCCAACCCGGCGCAGCTCGCGCAGGCCGTCGTCGAGTACGGCAACGCGATCAAGGATCTGGTTTCCGCCAACATCTTTCCCGGCGACATGCTGTGGAAGAACTTCGGCGTCACGCGCCACGGCAAGGTCGTGTTCTACGACTACGACGAGATCGAGTACCTCACCGACTGCAACTTCCGCCGCGTGCCCGAGCCGCGCAACGAGGAAGAGGAGATGTCGGGCGAGATCTGGTACACCGTCAACCCGCGCGACGTGTTCCCCGAGACCTTCGAGCCGTTCCTGCTCGGCAACCCGGCGGTGCGCGAGGTGTTCATGGCCGAGCACGCCGACCTGCTGGACGCCGCCTACTGGCAGCAGCACAAGGAACGCATCCTGGCCGGCTACGTGCACGACGTGTTCCCGTACGACCCGTCCAAGCGCTTCAGTGCGCAGCGCGCCGTTTCCCGCATTCCCGAGGCACCGGCCACGCAGCCGTCGCCCGCCTGAGCCCGTTGCGGCTCGCCTTCCAGTTCATCTTTCCCGCCAGACCAAGGAGCACCTCATGTCCGATTCCATCGTCATCGTTTCCGCCGCCCGCACGCCCATCGGCGGCATGCTGGGCGACTTCTCCGCGCTGTCCGCCTGGGAGCTCGGCGCCGTCGCCATCAAGGCGGCCGTCGAACGCGCGGGCGTGCCCGGCGATGCCGTCGACGAAGCGCTGATCGGCAACTGCCTGATGGCCGGCCAGGGCCAGGCGCCGGCGCGCCAGGCCGTGCGCCGCGCCGGCCTGCCCGATTCGGCGGGCGC
>FTIF01001619.1_pt2 | contig 13220 bp, 7 predicted proteins | sample 1658001 | NCBI WGS metagenome assembly FTIF01 (sample SAMEA3914789, study PRJEB12502) | metagenome | biome: forest; material: soil | place: Canada | collected 2011-07-03 | depth 0.3 m | reverse complement strand
ACCATGTCGTCCTGGTCGATGCCGTCGCCGGAAACGCCGACTGCACCGACCAACTGTTTGCCGCGATACACCGGCACGCCGCCGGCGAAGATCTGCAGGCCGTCGCCGAGCACCGCCGGCACGGTGGTATTGAAGCCGGGCAAGGGTCCCGGCGGCCCGGCGCAGCTGGGGCCGACGTCAGGCCCGGCGCCGAGCCCGAAAAACACATGCTGGGCGATGCGCTCGTAGACCAGATCGAGCTGCAGCCCGGTGGAGAACGGGCTCCACTGCGGATAGGGCTTGCTCAGCGGTCCGTTGGCATTGCCGTCGATGCCGTCGGGAAAGAACGGTCGCTCGAAGTTGCCGACCGAGCGGGCGCCGTAGGCATAGGTGCCGTTGAGGGCATTGACGCCGATCAGCGCGGTCATGGCGTTGCCGTAGTCGGCGAACTGCACGGTGGAATCGCCGGGGCTGCCCTGCGGCTTGATGTAGGTGACGGAACCCGCCGCCTGCAGCGCCGCCGCAGCACCGGGCGAGGACAGGAACAGGGCGGTGCGCGCCTTCTGCAGCGCCACGTCGGTGCCGAACACCGGCGCATCGCGGGTGCGCAACACGCCGAGGATGACGCCCTTGGTGTCGACCACCGCGAATGAGCCGCGCATCTGCGAGCCCAGCGGCCGGCGAATCTGCGCGCGGGTGCGGTTGGCGACGGCGATGCCGTCTTTCAGCAATTCGGTGACTTCAGCGGTGGTGAGCAGGCCGTCGCTGCCGGCGCGCGGCGGATAGCGCGGCGTGCCGTCCGCGTTGACCAGGCGGAACGCGTCGAGCCCGTTGAAAGCGCCCTCGGTAGCGATGACATAACCTGACTGCGCGGTGCCGAAATCGGTGCCCGGCAGGATGGTGGCGGCGGAGTAGCCGCCCACCGCTTCAAGGGCACCCGAGGCGCTGGCCGCGCTGAAGCTCAGCGTATTGCGGCCGCCGGTAAGGCTGTCGCCGACTTCCACATCGGTGTAGCGCAGGGTCTTGCCGCCGACGGTGATGCGGTCGGCGCGGCGGTCGACCGGCGCGTCGAAGCCGGCGGTGGCGGCGATGGCGATCAGCTCGTCGACGTCATGGTCGCGGTCGGTGATGTCGAGGTCAAGGCTGTAGAAGCCGTCGGAGATGACGCCGACGCCGCCGACCACGGTGCCGTTCTTGTACAGCGGAAAGCCGCCGCTATCGGCCGACAGGCCGAGCGGTGAGCGCTTCGGGCCGATGTCGGCGGCGCCGCCGCTGTAACGTGTGTTGAAGTCCGAACAGGGCAGGGAGCTGAACTGCACGCCGAACAGCGGGCCGCCGGGCTGCCCCAGCTCGCCCGGATTGAAATGCTCCTGCACGATCTGGCTGGCGGTGCGGGTGGAGAAGGCATTGCCTTCGGAGCTGAGGTAGGCGCCGGTGATGGCCTTGGCGATTGCCGCCAGCGGTGAGGGCACCACGCCCAGCCCGTCGAGGCCGGTGCCGGTGTTGCGCTTCGAGTCCACCGTGACGCTGTTCCTGGCGTTGCTCATCTTGAACACGGCGAGCACGTTGCCGACGCGGTCGGTGACGGCGATGACGGCGCCCACTTTCTGCGCCTGCGCCTCCGCCACCGCCTGAGCGATGATGGTCTGCACCTCGGCGATCTCCAGCCGCTGCGGAATATCGGCCTGGCAGTTGCCGCTGCAGCCGCCGCCCGGACCACCGCCGCCGCAGGCGGCGAGCGTCAGCCCCAGTCCCAGGCCCAGCGACGACAGATAGCGCAGGCGCTTCACGGCTGGTGCTCCATCGGCACCGCTGCCGCTACCGCGGGCTTGTCCGCCATGCCCATCAGATGCTCTTTGGAGACGTGGTAGCCGTGGCACTCGACGCAGCTCGAGGGGATCTTGGAAGTGCCGCCGGGATCGCCGTGGCAATCGCGGCAGCGGCTGATCTCCGGCATCAGCACATCGGTGCTGAGCTTGGAAGTCTTGGCGGCATGGCAGCTTTCGCACTTCTCGGTGCGATGTGCCTGGTGACTGAACTCGGCATGCTCGAGCCGGTGCTGCGGCAGCACCACCGGCTCCACCGTCCACGGCAGCGTCGCGTCGCCGCTGCGCTTGACCGTGTGGCAGTAGCCGCAGACGCGCTTGTCGAACACCTCATCGATGACGATGGCGGACTGCTTGTCGGCCCATTCCAGCGCGGCCCGCGCCTGCGGCGGCGTCAGCTGCTCGCCCGGCTTGCGCCGCAACTGCACGATCTCCGGCGCGCCGGGCTTGGTGACGCCGCCGGACAACGCGGCGCGCGCATAGTAGTCGCGGATCACGCCCACCACCTGCGCCGGCTGCGCATGCGGCACCGAACGGTCGGGATCGTCCGGATCGAAGTCAAGGCGGTGGCATTCGGCGCAATGCTTCTGCATGTCGATCGGCTTGAACGACACGCCGGAGGAGTCCGGCTCATGGCAGCTGGGGCAGCCGAGCACTTTCTTGCCGCTGGGCGACTTGATGCCCTTGGGGTCGAGGTGCTTGTCGTGCGGGTATTTCAGATTGGTGTCCGAATGCAGGATCGCCGGCTCATCCTGGCTCGCTTCGATCCAGCCGAACGTGCGCGTCACCGAGTCATAACGCGCCACCTTCGGCGTGAACACTGGGTGGTGTTGCGAGAAGTCGGCGGCCGGCTGCAGCTTGATCTGGGGGAAGCGCTGCTGCGGCTGCGCATGGCAGGCGCTGCACTGCCCGCTGCTGCGCATCACCAGCGCCATATCGCCCTTGTGCTCGTGGTGGCAGTCCTCGCAGCGCGCCTTGGCGAAGTCGTCCAGCTTGAGCCAGCGCACGTCGTTGACGTGTTCTTTGGTGTCCTTGTGGCAGCTCAGGCAGGCTTCGTTGGGCACGCGGTCGAACGCGGTCTTGTGGCACTTGGCGCAGTCGTTCTGGAAGTAGGCATGGGCGCTGCTCGATCGGCCGGGCACCCACAGGTGATCGGTCGGCAGCGCCGCGGCCACGCCGGTTACCGGCTTCGGCGGCTTGTACTCGTTCTGTCCGACAGTCTGCTCGGCGGTCTGCCCGGTGATTTGTCCGGCCGTGACTGGCGCAGCGTGGTGGAAGCGCAGCCAGGCGGGCAGGGCGAAAGTCAGCAGCAGCACCGGCAGGAACAGCAGCCAGGCCAGCCGCCGCCGCGTCCACAGCACCTCGCCCAGGGTCATGCTCAGGCGCGTCTGGCGCTGGCTCTTCTCGTCGCGCGCCGAGACTTTTTCCTCGACGTCGATCTGCAGGTCGGCGCCGCCGATCCCCGGCAGGATAGTCAGCTGGTAACGGCCGATCAGGACCACGTCGCCGCCGTGCAGCTTGTGCTCCCGCGACGGCGCGCCGTTGACCAGCATAAAGGCGCCGGGCCGGGCTACCAGCATCGCGTTCTTGCCGCTGCGCACCAGCTCGGCGTGGGCCAGGGCGACGCGCAGGTCGGGCAGCTCGATGTCCTGGTCGGTGCCGCGGCCGATGCGCAGGCGCTCGTTGTCCAGCGCGCGGTCGTTCGAGACGTTTTCGCCGCCTTGACGGCTCCAGGTGCGGATCAGGAAGCGCACGGGGGCGGCTACCAGTAGATGAAGACGGACAGGATGTGCGCGGTCAGCGCCGCCAGCAGGGCGAAGCTCAGCGGCACATGGATGTACAGCCAGACCTGCATCTGCGCGTGCAGCCGGATGTCGCGGTTGATGCGGCTGGTGATGTCGCGGCGGCGCGCAACCAGGTCGAGCAGCTTCTGCGCGCTTTCGTTGTCGTGGCTGCCGCCGGCGAGCTGACCGGCCATGAAGGTGACGGTGGAGCCGGTATCCGGCGCCAGCGACGGCATGCTCGGTTGCGAGCGCAGCTGGGTGGCCATGAAACGGGTGGTCATGCCCAGCTCCTTCTCCACCCGGTCGAAAGCCTTGCGCATCGGCTCGCGCGGCCCGAACAGCTGCGCCCGCAGGTTGCCGCCGATGCGGATGCGGTCGATCGACTGCACAATCACCTGGTGCACCTGGGCATCGAGCGTGTCGGCCAGTTTCAGCGACTGCTCGTTGAGCTCGTCCAGCTCCGCCAGCCAGGCTTCACGCGTGCTCTGGTCGCGGTTCACCGTGATCAGGGTCGGATAGCGGGCGTAGACGATGATGCCGTAGACGCCGCTGGCGATGACCAGCAGCATCAGCACGTAAGACAACGTGTGCACATTCCAGCCGAAGCGGAAGCCGGTGTGCAGGGTGGCGATGGTGATCAACGAAAGGCCCAGGTAGACGTGGGCCGAGAGCCAGCCACGCACGGTGCCGAGGCGCGAGGCGTAGTTGCGCTTGCGCCGCCCCAGCCAGGTCAGCCAGACGATCAGCAGGGCGCCGACGGTGCCGAGGGTGTAGCCGAGCCAGGTGCCGCCATTGGGGCCGCCGGCCGGGTCGTCCCACCAGTACGCCGCCACCGCCAGCACGCACAGCAGCGAGGCCAGCTTGAAATAGCGGAAGTGGGCATGGACGAGAAAGCCCTCGTGGATCGCCGCCGTCGGTACTGTCCTGGTTTCGGCGGCGGTGCTCATTCCTTTCTCGCCACCCGCAGGAATTGCTCGGGACTGACGCGCCGCGCCGCGCCGGTGGGACAAGCGCGCACGCAGGCCGGGCCGCCGGGCAGGCTCTTGCACATATCGCACTTGGCGGCTTTCTTCGGCGTGTCGCCGTGATGGTGGTGGCCTTGCTCCTCGACGCCGGGCTCGCGGCCGCCGAACAGCATCCAGCGCCACAGGCTGGGCTTGGTCTTGCTCTCCACGCCCATCTGGATCACGCCGTAGGGGCAGTTGCGCTGGCAGTTGCCGCAGCCGATGCAGGAATCGCTGATGAACACCTCGCCGTTGGGCGCGCGCTTGATCGCGTCCGGCGGGCAGTCCTTCATGCAGTGCGGATGCTCGCAATGGCGGCAGGAGGTGGGCACATGCAGATTCTCGAAGGTCGGCCCGGCCTCGCGGTTGAGCCGCGACAGGCCGCCGTGGGTATCGGTGCAGGCCTTCTCGCACTGGTCGCAGCGGATGCACAGCGATTCGTCGATGAGCAGCACGTCGGTGGCTTCGCCGACACCCTGCGCCATCAGGAAGCCGATGATGCCGCCGCGCTCCGGCTGCTGCAGCGCGGAGACATTGCGCGCCAGGCGGCTCCTGTAGATTTCCTCGACCCGCGCCCGCACCGGCGGGTCCTGCGCCAGCAGTGCCTTGAAGGCATCGCCGTCGATGCGGATGGTCTCGGTGGCGACGGCTGCGGTCACCGTGGCGGAGCGCGGGATGTTGCTGACCAGGGCCATCTCGCCGACGTATTGCCCGGCGGGGACATAAGCAAGCACCACGTCGCGGCCGTCCATATGGCGCGAGATGGTCACCGAGCCCTTGCGGATCAGGTGCAGGCAGTCGCCCGCCTCGCCCTCGCGGAACAGCGTTTCACCAGGCTTGAAGGCCAGCACCGAGGCGCTGGCAATCAGATTCTGCAAGGCCGCCGGTGCGCGTTCCGGCGCGATCGCCGCCTGGATGGCGCGGCTCAGGAACGACTGGTCGAGCACCCGCTTCACTGCGGGGATCGAGTAGATCAGCTTGTTCATCGAACGGCGCGGCGTCTCCACCAGCACGCAGTTCTGGCCGGCGTGCACCGTGGCGGAACGGCGCCGGCCCGAGATCAGGCTCATCTCGCCGAAGAACTCGCCCGGGCCGAGCGTGACCGTGCGGGTGCGCTTGCTGCCGACCAGTTCGATCTCGACCTGGCCGTTGACGATGGAATAGAAGCTGTCGCTGTAGTCGTTGCGCTCGAAGATGGTTTCGCCTTGCCGCGGCGTGCGCAGGTCGGAGTCGAGCAGGAACTCGCGCAGCTGCAGGCGGGTCAGCGGCGCCAGCACCGGCACGCGCTGCTGCACCAGCTGCAGCGCCGCGTCCACCGTGGTGAAGCCGGGCAGGGCGCCGAACTTGCTGCGCAACAGCGGCTCGTCCGCCGGCTCGACGTTGCGGCCGAGGATGTACTCGACCACCTCGTAGCCCTGATTCATTGCCTGCTTGATCAGCGGGAAGCCGGCGAGGGCACCGATGATGTACAGCCCCGGCACGTTCGACTCGTACTGGCCGGATACCGCCGGCAGGCTGGTCGGCTCGGGCGTGGGGAACACCACGCCGCAGGATTCGACGAATTTGCGCGGCGGCGTGGCGCCGAGGCGGGCGATGACGCGGTCGCAGGGCAGGTGCACCTCGCCCGAGGCGGTATTCAGCACTATCAGGCCGCGCGGATGCCGCCCGGCCTGGTCCTCGGCCTTGCGCGGGCCGCTGTTGTAGAAACACTGAATGCGGCCGTCGGCGATGGCCTTGAGGATGGCGGCGTTGTTGGCCGACTTGGCGCGATCGAATTCGTCGCGGCGGTTGATGATGATGACCTTGTTGCGCTCGCACAGCGCCACGGCGTTCTCGATCGCCGCATCGCCGGCGCCGACCACGACGATGGTCTCGTCGTTGTATTCGTCCGGATCGTCGAGCTGGTACTGCACGAACTCCGCGTCTTCGCCGGGACAGCCGAGCTTGCGGATATTGCCCTGCAGGCCGATGGCCAGCACCACGTGCTCGGCTTTGATGACGCTGCCGTCACCGATCTTGATGGTGAAATCGCCGCGCGCACCGCTGAGGGCGGTGACCTCGCTGTGCAGGCGTTGGTTGACCTTGAGGCCGGAAGTTTCGTGGTTCCACTTGTCGAGAATCTGCTCGCGCTTGCCGGCGGCGAACGACACCGGGCTGCGCAGCGGCAGGATCGACGGCTCCGCCATCACGTATTTACCCTTCTGATAGCGGTAAATGGTGTTGGACAGGTGCGCCTCGGCTTCGAGCAGCACGTGCGACAGGCCAAGCTCCGCCGCCCGCGCAGCCGCGGACAGCCCGGCGGGGCCGGAGCCGATCACTGCGATTTTGAATGGCTCTCCCATACCCCCCATACGCGTGGTTTGACCACACGATCCCTGTACGTACTATGCTTCAAAGTAACAAAGGGCATCAATGGCTCACACCACGCGTATAGGGGGTATGCGTCACCGGACCGTGCGCCTGGTCACGGCGCTGTCGATTCTGTTGTCCGCAAACGTGGCGATGGCGGACGCTGCGGGCGACAAGCATCTGGGCGTCGCCACCTGCGCCGGCAGCACCTGCCACGGCTCCACCCGCCCGTTCGCCGACAGCCGCATCCGCCAGGACGAGTACTTCATCTGGCAGCGCAAGGATGCGCATGCGCGCGCCTACGACACGCTGAGCTCCGAGCGCTCGCAGGCCATCGCCCGCAAGCTCGGCGTGGCCGACGCCGCCACCGCGCCGCGCTGCCTGGTGTGCCATGCCGACAACGTGCCCGAGGCGCAGCGCGGCGAGCGCTTCCAGCTCAGCGACGGCATCGGCTGCGAAGCCTGCCACGGCGCTTCCGAACACTGGATCGGGCCGCACACCGCCGGCTACAAGACATTGGACGAGCGCACTGCCGCCGGCCTCAAGCCGTTATGGGACCCCATCGCTCGCGCCAGGGTATGCAGCGACTGCCATATCGGCAGCGACTCGCACCCGATGAGCCACGCCATCATGGCCGCCGGCCATCCGCCGCTGCTGTTCGAACTGGATACCTTCGGCGTGCTGGAACCGCCGCACTGGCATGTCGATGCCGGCTACATCCAGCGCAAGGGCCCGCAGGACCCGGCGCGCAACTGGGCCGCCGGCCAGGCCGAAGGCGCGCGCAAGGTCTTGGAGAACCTCAGCGGCCCGCGCTTCGGCAACGGCATGTTCCCCGAACTGGCCTTCTTCGACTGCAACGCCTGCCATCATTCTTTGGTGAAAGCCGACCGCGCCCGCCCGCAGCGCAGCGGCGGCCTGGCGGCCGGCGCCGTGCCGCTGGCCGACGCGCAACTGGTGATGCTGATCCGCTGGCTCGAAGTGGGCGATGCCGGCATCGCACGCAAATGGCACGACCAGTGGGTCGCCCTGCAAGGCGCCGGCCAGCGCGGCCCCGCCGAAATCCGCAGCCAGGCCAAAGCCATGCTGGCCACGCTCGACGGCAGCATCGTGCCGCAGGTGCGCAGCCGCACCCTGGACGACGCACAACTGCGCAAACTGCTGAAGAGCATCGTCAGCGACGCCCGCGGCGCCCACGTCGGCGACTTCAGCGACGCCGAACAGACCGCCATGGCCGTATCGGTGCTGACCACCGCACTGTCCGAACGCGGCGCGCAGCAGGTTTCCACCGGACTGCGGGCTGCGGTGGACGAGCTTTATGCCCAGGTGATGAACCGCGACGACTTCCAGCCCGAGCGCTACAGCAAGTCGATCGAACGGGTGGCGGTGGCGCTGGGACTGCCGGAAGCGGGCTGAGCGGCATAAACGCCCGCTATGAGAATTGATCCACTTTCGGATCAAGGACGTTGTACTCAGCAAATGCCATGAACCAACTAGCCAGTCGTTTCAGATCGCTCACACCGTTGCGCAAATCGTGCACTTCCATCTTCCTGTGAGCGGCCGAGTCTGAAGGCTTTTTGCGTTCAGGCATTACGTCAAGCTTCATGGGTTCAGTTGACTATCCCTAACCGCCGGAATGCTTTGTGCCGTGGTTCTCACCTGAATGCGTGCTGGCCGTTGCTCTGCACCCATGGGCGCAATAGCGGGTCGACATATGGCGCCAGCGGTGCACTACTTTGCAATGGGCAATGATATGAACTGGAAGCCGGACGGGCCTATGCCTTTTATCGGCTTAATGATCCGCCAAACCAGAGTCTTTACTACAAGCCTATTTCCGCTCATAGATACGGAGCCCCTATCAACACTCTTCACTACATTTACAAAAGCCCACAGACTGGTGAGTTGTTGGATAAAGCCACCAGTCCTACTCTTGTAACTGAAATAGAGTTCAAGTAAAACTCCAACCTGGCGCTCCAGTCGAGGGCGTGCGGTCAAGCCGCAGCTGCACTTGTGCCTTACCTCACGAGATAGCTCATGAAATATGCGTTCACCATTCCTGCATTACCTGCGCTGGGCGGCATAGCCTACACGGACGGCGTGCCTTGGCCTGATCTAAATATCGTAAAGGCATTTAAAGGCAGAGCGGCGACCATGGCAGACGTCGCCGAAGGCCGCGCCGCGTTCGCTGCTCCGACCACATATAAGGGGCATCCTATTTCTGGCATCGTAGTGCCGTACGAGATGGTCCTTCCGCAATATGCTTTCGTAGTCGGTCCACAAGGCACAAGAACTCCTGTGGTCGTGATCCAAGCAGAAGAGACAACAGGAACTCTTCCCGGAAAGGGCCGCCTTATCTTTGTTATATCGCGTACATTGACGGAGCCGTATTCGTACCCAGTCGAGCGATTGGAATCATATGAACTACTCGGGACGCTGGTGCCGCCGCAGTGAGATTAACAAAGCGTTCCAGCAAACGTAGGGTGGGCACGCTGCGCTTTGCCCGCCCTACGCATGTTGCAATAGGTGATGGATCATAAGGATCCAACGCAGCAGGAGCATATTGCCGCGAGTCATCATGTCAGTCACGACAGGGCATTTCCGGAGTGGGTTCCGCCCGAGGTTTTCGACCAGGCGCAGCGCCTTGGCGAGCACGAGGCTCTCCAGGCACTGGGCCTCGTGGGCGGTCGGTGCCCAGTCCGGCGCGCCAGCGCCGGGGATCACGAAAAGCCACGGAGATCATTGAATGCTGAAGGGTCACTGCTTTTGCGGCGCTGTTCGATACGAGGCTGGCGGCGTTCCCTCCCAGGAAACCTATTGTCATTGCTCGATCTGCCGTCGTACCAGCGGCGCCCCCTTCGTCGCCTGGTTCACGGTCCCGGCAAGCGAATTCCGTTTTGTTTCGGGGAGCCCGGCCAGTTTCGAGTCATCCGGACACGGCACGCGCACTTTCTGTCCGCAGTGCGGCACGCCGCTGACATTCCAGTCCAGCCGACAGCCCGCCAAAATGGATGTGACGACATGTTCCCTGGAACATCCGGAGACTCTGCCACCGAAAGACCACACGCGCGCAAGTTCCAGGTTGCCATGGGTACGGCTTGCCGATGATCTCCCTGTCCATCCGGAGGCGCGCCCCAAGTGAATGCCGTGCTTGGTTCTAAAATCCACCGGGCGGCCGTAGAGATTGAGCATCGGGCAAATATTCGGCGTCGGCTGGAGTTGGGTCGTGCACAAGCATGCGCCGCAGCGGATGAAGGGGGGCTTGGGCAATTGGCAGGCGCCTTCCCGGAATGACCGCCAGGCAACTTGGCTCAGACGACGCCGCTGCCTATCAGAGCCTGCGCCTTCGCGCCTTGCAGGAAAGCCCGACCCTGTTCAGTTTCAGTTGCTGTTGCACGAGATAACCTTGAAGAATGCCATGTGGACTCACGAAGACAGCATCGTAACTTCCGCTCATCCTTCCCGCGTTTGGAAATTCTTCTGCGATGTGGCGCAATGGAAGAACTGGAACGCCGGCATCGAGGTCATCGAGATCCATGGCCCGTTTGCGGCGGGCACCCGCTTTACCATGAAGCCTCCGGGACAGGATGCCTTCACCAGTACGCTCGTCGAGGTGCGGCACAACGAGAGTTTCATCGATGAGACGGTGGTGGAAGGAGTGCGGGTGCTGGTCAATCACACCCTGTCGCAGCTTCCGTCCGGCGGCACCAGGATCACCTACGGCACGCAGATCACCGGGCCGGGCGCCGAGGCCTTCGGCCCGATGGTGACTTCCGATTTTCCCGAGGTCCTGGCTGCGCTCAAGGCGCTCGCTGAGCAGCCCGAGTAGGGGCGGGCAGAGCGCGGCGTGTGCCGTCGCGCCAGCGGTTCCGCGGTTGATTTAGCGCGGGCTGTTCGCGATGGCTTCGCAGGCCACGCCGGACAGGGCGACATTCGCGCCCCTCGAGCGGATGACCCGCCGCAGGTAGTTCGTCCTGCCGCGAAGCGTCGCATGCGCCGCGGCCTTTGCCCATGACTGGGCATTGCCGGACCATTGCCGGCACAGGGCGAGCAGTTGCGCGGAGTGATGCTTGAATCGTTCGGGCACTTCCTTGCCGGTGCGCTCCAGCCATTGCCGTGATTCAACGCCGATGCTGGCATCGGCGAGCGACAGCAGCTTTTGCAGTTCGCCGATGGCCAGGAACAGGACGCCCACCGAGGCGAGCAGCAACAGGAGGCTGTTGGCCAGATTCCTGAAGGGCTCAAACTTTGCCAGGCTGGATTGCTGCGTGCGGCCGTGGCGATGGCCGGAGCGGAGCTGGGCATTGGCGTCGGGGGATTGCAGCCTGCGTTTGCCCACCACGTTGCCGCTGCGGCCGACGACGAAGACGCTCACGCCCTTGTCGCAGGAGATGGTTCTGACGAACCAGCCCGAATCCTGCCCACAGCGGTCCGGGAACGCGCTGGCTAGGCGATGCTCGATCGCCGCCGGCCGTGCGGCCGGCTGGGCGCTGGTGTCAGACCAGTACATATATGGTGCGCGGCGACGGCGGGCAGCCGAACAATACAGGCCCGAGCTTGCGATACATGGGTTAGCCTCCTTGCGCCCTTGTGCAAATCAGAGCCTGCGCGCCCATGTTTAGTTCCAGCGCGCAGAGCGCGGGCGCCGGCCTGGCAGGCCATTGCGGGCCTCCCGCCGCGCATTGAAACGACTCCGCAACACCTTGATCTGTGAACCAATTCATCTTCGGAATTGTGGTGTTCTGGCACACCCGCGGGGAGGCGGCGGCGCTATGCTATCGTCATCGCCCCAACGCGGAATTTCCGCGCCGTTCAGGAATGACACATGGCCTTAATGGACTTCCTCAAGAAACAATTCATCGACGTCATCGAGTGGACCGAGGACGGCGACGAGGTGCTGGCCTGGCGTTACCCGATGCAGGACCGCGAAATCCAGAACGGCGGCTCGCTGACGGTGCGCGAATCGCAGTTCGCGGTGTTCGTCAACGAGGGCAAGATCGCAGACGCCTTCGGGCCGGGCCGCTACACGCTCAATACCAACACGCTGCCGCTGCTGACCAACCTGAAGAACTGGGACAAGCTGTTCCAGTCGCCCTTCAAGAGCGATGTGTATTTCTTCAGCAGCCGCCAGCGCCTGGATCAGCGCTGGGGCACCAGCCAGCCGGTGACGCTGCGCGACAAGGAGTTCGGCGCGGTACGGGTGCGCGCCTTCGGCAACTACGCCTTCCAGATCGCCGATCCGAAAGTGTTCCATTCGCAGGTATCCGGCACGCGGGATGTATATCGCATGGCCGACCTCGACGGCCAGTTGCGCGGCCTGGTGGTGCAGGAGATGGCCAACGGCGTTGCCGCTTCCGGCATCGCCTTCCTCGACCTGGCCGCCAACCAGAACATGTTCACCAAGGTGCTGACGGATGCGCTGGCGCCTTCGTTCCTGGCCCTGGGCCTGAAGCTGGACACGCTGACGGTGCAGAGCCTATCGCTGCCGGACGAGTTGCAGAAGGTTCTCGACCAGCGCATCGGCATGGGCATGGTCGGCAACGACATGGGCAAGTTCATGCAATACCAGACGGCGCAGGCCATCCCGAACATGGCCAATGGCGCGGCCGGTGGCGGCATTGCCGGCGACGCGATGGGTCTGGGTGCCGGCGTGGCCCTGGGCCAGGTGCTGGCGCAGAACCTGCAGAAAGGCCTGAGCGGTTCCGCCGCTCCGGCAGCGGCGGTGGAAACGGTGAAGGCGGACGACGTGGTCGCCACCATCGAGAAGCTGCACGACTTGAAGACCAAGGGCATCCTCAGCGATGCCGAATTCGATGCGAAGAAGGCGGAGCTGCTGAAGAAGCTGACTTGAGAAAGTTTTTCGTCGAGAAAAGAACAGCGCGCATCCACAGCGCAGCGGGAGGATCGGCCAGATCCTTCGCTGCGCTCAGGATGACAAACAAAGACAAGTAGACCGCAGCAAGCAACCAGAACCCGATCGTGGCTCAACCACCAGGCTCCGGCCCGACCAATCCCGCCGGACCGCAACGCCACTGGCAGGCGCCGTGCCCCAATTGCGGCGCGCCGGTGGAATTCCAGTCCGCCGCTTCGCCGGTGGCGGTTTGCTCGTTCTGCCGCAGCACGGTGGTGCGCGACGGCGAATCGCTGCGCAAGATCGGCGAGAGCGCCGAGCTGTTCGCCGACCACACGCCGTTGCAGCTCGGCGCTTCCGGGCAGTTGCAGGAGCGCACCTTCACCCTGGTGGGGCGGCTGCAGTACGGCTACGGCGCCGGCATCGAGCCGGG
>FTIF01000612.1_pt2 | contig 13284 bp, 10 predicted proteins | sample 1658001 | NCBI WGS metagenome assembly FTIF01 (sample SAMEA3914789, study PRJEB12502) | metagenome | biome: forest; material: soil | place: Canada | collected 2011-07-03 | depth 0.3 m | reverse complement strand
GCGATGGCCGCCGCGGTGAGCGGGTTGTCGCCGGTGATCATCACCGTGCGGATGCCCATGCGGCGCAGCTCGGCGAAACGCTCGCGGATGCCGCCCTTGACGATGTCCTTCAGATAAATCAGGCCGAGGACGCGGCCATCCTTGGCCACCGCCAGCGGCGTGCCGCCGGCGCGCGAAATCTTGTCCGCCGCCTCTTTCAACTCCTTCAGCACGGCGCGCTGCGCGATGCTGTCGAACTGCGCGCCGTGCGGGCCCTCATTGCCGAGGCCCTGCACGTACTTGACGATCGCCTCGACCGCGCCCTTGCGGATGGCGTGGCCGTCGAGGTCGACGCCGGACATGCGGGTCTGCGCCGAGAAGGCGATGAAGCGCGCATTCAACCCGGCCACCTCGCGGCCGCGCATTCCATATTTCTCCTTGGCCAGCACCACCACCGAGCGGCCTTCCGGCGTCTCGTCGGAGAGGCTGGCGAGCTGCGCCGCGTCGGCCAGCTCCTTGTCGTCCACGCCCTGCAGCGCGATGAACTCGGCTGCCTGGCGGTTGCCCAGGGTGATGGTGCCGGTCTTGTCCAGCAGCAGCGTGTCGACGTCGCCCGCCGCTTCCACCGCGCGGCCGGACATGGCCAGCACGTTGAAGCGCACCAGGCGGTTCATGCCGGCGATGCCGATGGCCGAGAGCAGGGCGCCGATGGTGGTCGGGATCAGGCACACGAACAGCGCCACCAGCACGATCACGCTGATGCTGCCGCCGGCGTACTTGGCGAAGCTGGGAATGGTCGCGGTGGCGAAGACGAAGATCAGCGACATGCCCACCAGCAGGATATTGAGGGCGATCTCGTTCGGCGTCTTCTGCCGCGAGGCGCCTTCCACCAGGGCGATCATGCGGTCGATGAAGCTGGAGCCAGCCGCTGCGGTGATGCGCACCACGATCTGGTCGGACAGCACGCGGGTGCCGCCGGTGACAGCGGAGCGGTCGCCGCCGGACTCGCGGATCACCGGCGCCGATTCGCCGGTGATGGCCGACTCGTCCACCGTGGCCACGCCCAGCACCACCTCGCCGTCGCCGGGGATGATGTCATTGGTCTCGATCAGCACCAGGTCGCCCGGCTTCAGCTGCGGCGCCGGCACCAGGATGTACTCCTTGCCGTCGGCCGACTTCAGGCGCTTGGCCACCGTCTCGGTCTTGGTCTTGCGCAAGGAAGCCGCCTGCGCCTTGCCGCGCCCTTCGGCGATGGCCTCGGCGAAGTTGGCGAACAGCACGGTGAACCACAGCCAGACGATGACCTGGGCCGAGAACAGCAGATGCTGGCCGCCGCCGAACAGGTCGCGCAGGAACAGCAGGGTGGCGACCAGCGACACCACCGCGGTGATGAAGATCACCGGGTTGCGCGCCAGCGAGCGCGGGTCGAGCTTGCGGAAGGAGTCCCCGATCGCCGGGCCAACGAGGGCGCGATCGAACATTGAGGGAGCGGATTTTTGTGTGGTCATGGGATTTGAACAGGCCGTATTGCTTGTTTGAACAGTCCGGCCCAGGGATGGGCCGGTGCTTGAACAGGACGTTCAGTACCTCGTCGTTAGTAGAGGTTTCCGGCGAGCATCGAGAAGTGCTCGACGATCGGGCCGAGCGCCAGCGCCGGGAAGTAGGTGAGCCCACCGACGATGATCACCACGCCCACCAGCAGGCCGATGAACAGGCCGCCGTCGGTGGGGAAGGTGCCGGCCGAGGCCGGCGTGTGCTTTTTCACCACCAGCGAGCCGGCCACCGCCATCATCGGCACGATGAAGGCGAAGCGGCCGATCATCATCGACAGCGCCAGGGTGATGTTGTAGAACGGCGTGTTGGCCGAGATGCCGCCGAAGGCGCTGCCGTTATTGCCGGTGGCCGAAGCGTAGGCGTAGAACAGCTCGCTGAAGCCATGCGGCCCGGCGTTCGACAATCCGGACAATCCTTGTGGCAGCACCACCGCCACCGCGGTCATGCCGATGTTGGCCAGCGGCAGGCACAGCAGCGCCAGCATGATCATCTTCACTTCCTTGGCCTCGATCTTCTTGCCGAGGTACTCGGGTGTTCGCCCGACCATCAGGCCGGCGATGAACACCGCGGCGATGGCGAATGCCAGCATGCCGTAGAGGCCCGCGCCGACGCCGCCGAAAACCACTTCGCCGAGCAGGATGTTGACCAGTGGCACCATGCCGCCCAGCGGCGTGTAGCTGTCATGCCAGCTGTTGATCGCACCGCAGGAGGCGTCGGTGGTGATGGTGGCGAACAGGGTGCTGCGGGCGATGCCGAAGCGCGCCTCCTTGCCTTCCATGTTGCCGCCGGCCTGCAGCGAGCTGGCCTGCTGGTCGATGCCCAGGGCCGCGAACTGCGGGTTGCCCTGGCTTTCCGCCCAGTAGCAGGTGGTGACGCCGACGAAGAACAGCACCGCCATCGCCGAATAGATCGCCCAGCCCTGCAGCTCGCTCTTCACCATGCGGCCGAGCAGGTTGGTCAGCGCGGCGGGAATGGCGAAGATCAGCAGGATCTGGAAGAAGTCCGACAGCGCCGTAGGGTTCTCGAACGGATGCGCGGCGTTGGCGTTGAAGAAGCCGCCGCCGTTGGTGCCGAGCATCTTGATCGCCACCTGCGAAGCCACCGGGCCCTGCGCGATGCTCTGCTTGGCGCCTTCCAGCGTGGTCACGTCGGTATAGGCCGACAGGTTCTGCGGCATGCCCTGCCAGATCAGGACCAGCGCGGCGACGATCGCCAGCGGCAGCAGCACATACAGCGTGCAGCGCGTCAGGTCGACCCAGAAGTTGCCGATGGTCTTGCCCGAGCGGCGCGAGAAGCCGCGCACCAGGGCCACGGCCAGGGCGATGCCGGTGGCGGCGGAGACGAAGTTGTGCACCGTCAGGCCGAGCATGTCCGTCAGATAGCTCATGGTGGTCTCGCCACCATAGGACTGCCAGTTGGTATTGGTGACGAAGGAGATCGCCGTGTTGAAGGCCAGGTCCGCGGTCAGGCCGGACATGCCCTGCGGATTCAGCGGCAGCAGGTTCTGGTACAGCTGCATCAGGTACAGCGCAACGAAGCACACCAGGTTGAACACCAGCATCGCCAGGGTGTAGCTGGTCCAGTGCTGCTCCGCCTTGGCGTCGACGCCGGCGAGCTTGTAGAAGCCGCGCTCCACCGGCCCCAGCACCCGGCCGATCAGCGTGCTGCGGCCTTCGAACACGCGGAAAAGAAAGCCGCCGAGCGGACGCGTGATCAGCGTCAGCAAGACGAAGTAAATGAGTATCTGTGCCCAGCCGTTGAGTGTCATGGCAATTCCTGAAAAGAGCATCCCGATCGCAGGCTCCCGCCGCGGACGGCGGGGCCCTGCGATTAAAAAATTAGAATTTTTCCGGTTTGATCAACGCATAAACCAGATAAACCAGCATGAAGGCCACGGCGAGGCCGCCCAGCACATAGTCGAAAGTCATGGGGGGATTCCTTCAGACGCGGTCGCAGAAAATCACGTAACCGGCCAATGCGCCGAACAGGGCAATGCCGAACAGGGACAGCAGGATGATCATGTGAGCAAAACTCCGTCGGTCATGAATACACGCTGGACTCCCTGCAGCCGCTCCGCATCGACGCGAAGCGGGCCTTGCAGGACTGTGGCCCGGCCTGCCGCGGGCACCGCATCCGCGGCTTGCGCAAGCCACTGCTTGCCAGCGTCGGCATTAGGCGCCGAATGCCCGTATGAATTCGAGAGGCGGGGCGGGGTGGGGAAATAAAGAATGCATAAAAGTCCACAACAGCTGAGCCTGCCCGGTAGGTCGGATCAAGCGAAGCGGATCCGACGGTCGGTCTCGATACAGCCGATGAATCCGCCCCACCCAGCCCCATATTTTTCCAAATGGCAAACCCCTCTCATCACCCCCATTCAGCCAGCAGCAAGTTTCTCCCTGCTATAAGGAGTGGCATCGGCCGCAGGAGGCCTTGATGAACGCCCCATCAGATCGGATCGCGCAGTCCAGCTTCAAGGCCGGTTTCCGGCCGCGGGCGGCCTTGCTGGCCGTTCTGACGATGGCGCCCCTGCTCGCCGCGGTGAGCGCCCCGGCCTGGGCCGCGGCAACCGACCAGCCCATCGTCGCCAGCCTCAACCCGCCGCCGGCCGGCTTGGCCTGCGACGCGGCCGCAGCCGCCACCAGCGTCTACTTCCAGTTCGCCAACCCGCCGTTCCAGGTGTCCCAGGTCAGCCTCTACCTCGACGGCAAGGGCGTGCCGCAGGACGCGGTCGATGAGCACTGGCCCACGGTGACCCTGAGCAAGGGCCTGCATCCGGGCAGCAACACGGTGGATATCGTCGCCAACGGCGCCTCCGGCCAGCACATCGAGCGCCGCATGGTGGTCCAGGTCGGCGGCTCTTCCGATGGCGCCACCGGCACCGCCCAGGTCGCCTGCGACGACAACGCGGTCGCGCAGCAGGCGCCGGACGTGGTCGACCAGGGCGCCGTGGTGGTCGACCAGCCCCAGCCCATCATCGACGACAGCGACCCCGAGCCGGTGGTGGTGCAGGACACCCCGCCGGTGATCTACGACACCCAGCCGCAAGTGGTCTATGCCTACCCGGCGCCGGTCTACGTCTACAGCCCCTACCCGGTGGTGGCGTTCGGCCCCTGGGTGCCGTTCGTGCCGTTCTTCAGCTTCGGCTTCTTCTATTCCAACTACCACCCCTACTGCCCGCCGCCGCGCTTCGTGGTGAACAACAACTATTACGGCCATGGTGGCTGGAATGGCGGTGGCTGGCACGGCGGCGGCAACGGTGGAAATGGCGGCGGCGGTTGGCATGGCGGCGGCGGCAACGGTGGTGGCTGGCACGGCGGCGGCAATCCCGGTAACGGTAACGGCTGGCATGGCGGTCCCGGCGGCAATGGTGGAAACGGCGGCGGCTGGCATGGCGGCGGAAACGGCGGCGGCAACAATGGCGGCGGCTGGCACGGTGGCAGCAATCCCGGCAACGGCAATGGCTGGCACGGCGCCCCGCTGCCCGCACGCCCGCCAATGAACACCGGCAACAACGGCGGCTGGCGCGGTCAGCCCGGTGCGCCGCAGAATCAGAACCACGGCTGGCAGGGTGCGCCCCAAGGCGGCCAGCAGTTCGGCGGCCAGCATTTCCAGCCGCGTCCGGCACAACCGAACGGGCAGTTCCGCCCCACCTACAACCGTGCGCCGGTGCAGCAGATGCAGCAATTCCGTCCGGCGCCGCAACAGAACTTTCGCCCGGCGCCACAGCAGAATTTCCGCCCGTCCGCACCAGCCTTCCGCGGCGGTGGCAACGGCGGTGGCGGCGGGCACGCGCAAGCAGCCCACGGTGGCGGCTTCGGTCGCCGCTGAAGGCTACGCCTTAGGCGCCGGCTAGAGAAAATTTTCTTCCGTCATATACAACTCCCCTCTCCCGCTTGCGGGAGAGGGGTTGGGGAGAGGGCGCTTTTCCCTCGCCGCAGCAGGCAGCCGCTCACAGCCAGCCGGATCGGCTCAGGCAGAAGTCCGGTTGCGACAGCTTGTCCGGCCGCGCCAATCCGTGCACGCTGCGCAACCGCAACACCCAGGGCATCCATTGAGCACACCAACTTTGCGTGCAGCGAAAGCGCTTGCTTGCCTGGGCCTGGCCGTACTCGCCGGCTGCGGCGGTTCGCTCAAGCCCGAGCCGGAGACGCTCAGTCCCGAGCAGGCGCGCGCTCTGATCGCGCAGCAGCTGCCGCCGAAGATCCCCGATCGCAATGGCTGGATCACCGACATCCACGCCGCCTTCACCGCCATCGACATCGCCACCACCGCCGAGCACGTCTGCGCCGTCGCCGCGGTGGCCGAGCAGGAGTCTGGCTTCGAGGCCAACCCGGCAATACCCGGCCTGCCGGCCATCGCCATGAAGGAAATCGACGCACGCGCGCAGCACGCCGGCGTTCCCTCCCTGGTAGTCCACGCCGCCTTGCACCTGCCATCGCCCAACGGGCGCAGCTACAGCGAGCGCATCGAAGCCGCGCACACCGAGCGGGACCTGAGCGACATCTTCGAAGACCTGGTTGGCGTGGTGCCCCTGGGCAAACTGTTCCTCGCCGACCGCAACCCGATCCGCACCGCCGGCCCGATGCAGGTCAGCGTCAGCTATGCCGAGTCGTACATAGACCGGCACCCCTATCCGTACCCTATCGAGCGCACCCTGCGCCGCGAAGTCTTCACCCGGCGCGGCAGCGTCTACTTCGGCGTGGCGCACCTGCTCGACTATCCGGCCGCTTATGACCAGCTGCTGTACCGTTTCGCCGACTACAACGCCGGGCAATACGCCAGCCGCAATGCCGCTTTCCAGCGCGCGCTGAGCCTGGTCTCCGGCGTTCCCCTGGCGCCCGATGGCGAGCTGATCAGACTCGATGGCGGCGATCCGCCGACCAGCACCGAGCTGGCCGCGCGGGTGCTGCGCAAGCGCATCGACCTGAGCGATGCGGACATCCACGACGATCTTGAGCACAGCCGCCGCGAAGACTTCGAGCGGACCGCGCTCTACGAAAAAGTCTACGCCCTGGCCGATCGGCTGGAAGCGCGCCCGCTACCCCGCGCGCAAGTGCCGCAGATCGAGCTGAAAAGCCCGAAGATCACCCGGCATCTCACCACTGCCTGGTACGCCAGCCGGGTCGACTGGCGCTTTCACGGTTGCATGCAGCGCGCCCGGGCAGACGGCGCAGCGCAGTAGGCTGCCGCACACGCTACTCTCCGGATATTCATCGATACGGCTCTTGACCTGGTCGACCAGAGTGCGCGGCAGGCTTGATCGCAGCCTGGCGGAATCCCGGCATCGCTCCAATAGCATTGCAGGTTCTTTACTCAACCATGCTACCGATCGGCTTTCCTGCAAGCGAGGCCTGCGTGCTTGCCTGCCCGGCGTGTCACACATTTGACGTAAACCTCCGCTAGCTTTCTGCGTTACGCCTACGGAAGGAGAAGCCAAATGAACCACAAGAAGCTGGTATGCCTTGTCGGTGCCGTCGCGACGCTGTCGGCTTGCGGGAACGACAATTCATCGACATCGTCGGGCTTCGCTATCCCTGCTTCCGTTGCCGCGGCCGCGCCCGGCTACAGCATTTCGGTGTTTGCCCAACTCCCGGGAGTGTTGCGTCCGGATGACCTGCTGGTGCATGGCAACAAGCTCTACGTCGTGGCGCAGGACAACAACAACAATCCCGACGGCACCGCCGTGCCTGGCACCACGCCGCAAAGCCAAGTGATCGAGTACGACATGAACGGCAATGTGGTGACTACGTTCAACGTTCCGGGCCACCCGGACGGCATCATGGAGTTCGACGCCAATACGATCTGGGTCAGCACCAACGAGGACGCGAACACACAGCTGATCATCATCAATACCGCGACCAATGCCCAGCAAGTGCTTACGCCCGATGTCACTCCGGCACATGGTGGCGGCCTGGACGACATCAAGCTGCTCAACGGCGTGGTCTACGCCTCCGCTTCGAATCCGGCGCTGGGCGCCGCCACGGCGACGGCGCCGAACGGCGTCAGCACGGTGCCTTCTGCCTACACCGTGACCTTGAATTCCGATCAAAAGACTTTTCACCTGACCTCGGCGCTGATGGGCAACGCGGCTGCGACCAACATAGCGACCAGCACGCCGGCGACGTTGAACATGACGGACCCGGATTCCTCGGCGATTGACCCGAGCGGTGACCTGGTGGTGGATAGCCAGCAGGATGCCGAGCTGGTGTTCGTGAAGAGCCCTGGCGCAAGCCAGACGGTGAGCGTGCTGCCGCTGACGCTGTACGGCAATCCGTGGCCGGTGGACGATACGCGCTGGGCGCCCTCGGGCAAATCGTTCATGCTGCTGTCGGACAACCCGGCGCACCTGATCTACCGCATCACCGCGGCTTCCGGCTTTGCCGCGGGCACGGCGTACAGCGCCGGGCAAGGAACCCTCCTGCAACTGGATACATCGACCGGGGCCCTCACCCCGGTCTATACCGGCATGAGCAATCCGCACGGGCTCATCTTCGTAGCTCAATAGTTCGGACCTGGCCACCCGCCTCCGCCTCTTCGGCTACGGGCTTTCTGGGGCTCTCCGACGCTACCCCGCGCCCAAGTGCCGCAGATCGACCTGAAAAGCCCGAAGATCACCCGGCATCTCACCACTGCCTGGTACGCCAGCCGGGTCGACTGGCGCTTTCACGGTTGCATGCAGCGCGCCCGGGCAGACGGCGCAGCGCAGTAGTGCGGAGAGAGCGGTTGGCCGATCACCGCCGCCTGTCTCCCCAATCGATCATCCTGTGAATCATCGCCGGTGTCGGCTTTCAAGGGAATGCGCGTGCGCCGCAATCGGCCAGAACCGGTCCATCAGCGCCAAGTTGCAGCTCTCCGGAAAGCGGACACCCACACTGGGTCCGTCGCTTGATGAAAAGGGGCTTCCACGGCGCACCTAGTCGCCCCCTTTCGCCGAGGCTCGCAAGGCGCCAGCACCGGTCGCAATATTCCCTCGGTAGCGTCGGTCCTTAGTACGGTTTGTCGGTCTTCTCGAGGACGAATGGCGAAAGCGGCCCATAGACGCCGTTCACCGACGTTCCGCCGTTGTGGATCGCGGGAAACATCGGCTGCATGTTTTGCGGAAATCCGAAAGTGGGCTTTGTCAGCGCGTCGAGGTGCGCGAGCTCGGCGGCTGTCAGCACCAGCTCAAGCGACTTCAGATTGTCCTCCAGCTGGCTGAGCCGGCGGGCGCCGATGATGGTCGAGCCTACGCCCGGCTGCGTCCGCACCCAGGCCAGCGCGACCCGCGCGACCGTGCTGTCGTGCGCCTTGGCGATGACCTCGAGCTCGTCGACCAGTGTGTAGGTCTTCTCGTTGAGAAATGACCCCATGAACGCCGAGCGGCCGGCCTTGGCCCCGTTCGCCGACGAGCGCGTGTACTTGCCCGACAGCACGCCGCTCTTCAGCGGCGACCACGGCGTGATGCCGAGCCCCAGCTCCTGCGCCATCGGCACCAGCTCCTGCTCGACCGAACGCTCAAGCAGGGAGTACTCGATCTGCAGGCCGATAAACGGCGACCAGCCGCGGAACTGCGCCATCACGTTGGCCTGCGCCACCTTCCACGCCGGCGTGTCCGAGACGCCGATATAGCGGACCTTCCCCGAACGAACCAGGTCCTCCAGCGCCGCCATCGTTTCGTCGATCGGCGTGTGGACGTCCCAGTTGTGCAGCCAATACAGGTCGATGTAGTCGGTCTGCAGGCGGCGCAGCGAGTGCTCGCAGGCGTTGATCACCGACTTGCGGCCGGAGCCGCCCCCATTCGGATCGCCCGGATAGAGATTGCCGCTGAACTTGGTCGCGATCACCAGGCGGTCGCGCTTCGCCGGGTCGCGGCCGATGTGGTCGCCGATGATCTTCTCCGAGTGGCTCTTGGTGTAGAAATTCGCCGTGTCGATGAAGTTGCCGCCGGCCGCGATGTAGCGGTCGATGATCTGCTGCGACTCCTCGACGGAGGAGCCCCAGCCGAGGCCCTCACCGAAGGTCATCGCGCCAAGGCACAAGGGGCTGACGCGCAGGCCCGAACGGCCAAGCGTCACGTAATGATCGAGAGCCATGCAAGTTCTCCGTGGTATATTTGGTTCAAGTCGGGATTAGTTCAATTACGACTATATTTAATATTAAACTAATTAGGTGTCAAGCCGCATGGGGAAAATCGACATCACCAAGGTATGGACGCTCAATTACCGACTCGTCGTATCGGTGATCGGCGAAGTCGCGCCCGCTCTACACAAGCTGGGGATCGAGGTCAAGGAACTGTTTCTCCTGGCGGAGCTCGACGCGCATCCGCACCCGGCCGCACTCGCCGAGACTTTGTGTATGCCAAAGCCGAGCGTCACGGTGTACCTGAAGCGGCTTGAGGCAGCCAGACTCGTCAAGCGCGAGATCGATGGTGCCGACCTGCGCCGCCACAAGCTCACGCTGACGCCGGAAGGCCGAAAGATCATGACCGGTGGGCTCGCCCTGCTCGCCGAGGCATTCGGCCAGCGCCTGGCCCGCCTCACCGCAGCACAACAAGCCGAATTGAAGTCGCTGCTCGAAAAACTGAGATAGCTCCGTCGGTGGGCAGATCGTGTGCCTATGTCGTCGCGTCATGCGACACGGATGCACTCGCACGGATCGCCGCAGGATGGCCGGGAAGCAAAAAACCAGGAACAACAACCGGAATGCGCAATAGACAACGACAGTCATGCTGGGCACGCATGACCGCGTCGCTTGCTATCACCGACTGCTTCTCGGCACATTGACAGGCAGCTTTGGGCCGGGTGAAGGTGGTCGAGTGACATCCGCGCAAAATAGCGGACGTTTTCCAAAACCCTCAGCTTATCGGGGTAAGCCCCCAGTTCGTTCGCGCGGCAGGGCTTGCCCCCCCCGGCTGCTTTGGCCATACGGGCACATCCTTTGCGTAGTCTCGCCTCTACATTCCGAATGAAGGATTCTCGATGCGCCTGGCACTGGCCGGTCTGTGCGCGCTGTCCGTTCTTTGCGGCTGCGCAGCTTCCGGCGATGCGGCTGGGCCCTACAGCGCCGCGAGCCGTTCGGTCCCCTACGTCTCCGGCCATCGCGGCGGCTCCGCCTACGCGCCCGAAGACACCATGACCGCCTACCGCAACGCCGCGCGCATCGGCGTCGACGACTTCGAGACCGATTCCTACCTCAGCAGCGACGGCGTGCTGGTGCTGATCCACGACGCCACCCTGGATCGCACCACCAGCTGCAGCGGCAGCGTCACCGCAAAGACCCTGGCCGAGTTGCGCCAGTGCGACGCCGGCTACTGGTACTCCCCCGGCCAGTCCATCACCAAAAAGGACGAATCGCTGCCGCACCCGCTGCGCGGCAAGGGCGTAGTCATTCCCACCGCCAAAGAGCTGTTCGATTTCGCCGCCGGCCTCGGCCCCTACGGCCCCACCGTCACCATCGAAATCAAGCAAGCCGGCGCCGCCGGCCTGGCCACCGCCGCGCCCCTGGTGGACCTGATCCACGCCAGCGGCATCCAGAGCCGCATCATCGTCCAGTCCTTCCACGAAGGCCCGCTGGCCCAGGTGCGCAAGCTCGACCCCACCATCAGGACCCTCTTCCTCGGCGACCTCGCCGCCCCCAACCTCGCCACAGCCAAGGCACAGGGCTTCGACTACAGCTCGGTCGACGGCAACGCACCGGACTTCAATCAGGCCTACGTCGACGCCGCCCACCAGGCCGGCATGGGTGTGGTGCCGTGGACGCCAGACTCCAGCGCCGACCAGAAAAAATTCATCGACGAAGGCGTGGACGGCATCATCACCAACTACCCAGCCTGTCTGATGCAACTCCTCGGCCGCCCCATCCCCGCCCACGTGCTCGCGCCGGAGATCCAGGGCTACGACGACTTCCAGCCCTGCCGGGCCTACTAAGACAAAGCTAGAGAAGCCTTGAAGAATTCAGGAATCGTCATTCCGGCGAAAGGCAGCCCCGACACGGTGCCCGGAACGGTGGGTGCGGGAGAGGCTGCATCGCCTGCGATTTGAGGGGTTCATTTCGGGGCCGCTTCGCCTGCTCCCGCACCCGCGCTGGCGCGGCACCGTGTCGCAGGCGAAATCCAGAGCAATCAAAACACTGGGCCCCGGCAGTCGTCGAGGCGATGACTTGATCAGAGTTCCCCCGGACGCGCAGCCCGTACTTCTTCAGGAAGGCTTCGCGATGTTCGTAAAGCTCCGTGCACGCACCAGCCGCTCATTCACTGCCTCCCAGCGGACGTTCTGGAAGAACGCGTCGATGTACTTGGCCGCCGCCGCGCCATAGTCCATCTGGTAGGAATGTTCGTACATGTCCATCACCAGCAGCGGCAGGGTCGAAGCCGGACCGTGCAAATGGTCCCATAGCCAGTAGTTCTCGATTTGCCCGGTATGAACGTTGAACCCGAGGACGACCCAGCCGGAGCCGCCGCCCAGGCCGGCGCCGATCTTGCGGAACTCCGTCTCCCAGGTGTTGAAGTCGCCGAAGGAGGTGCCAATGGCTTTGCGCAGGTCGGCATCGGCTTTGCCGTCGCCGCCGAGATTGTCGAAGTACAGCTCATGGAACACCACCGAGCCGGTGCGCATCAGGTGCTCGCGCTTGAGATCGTCGTAAACGAAGGGCGGCGTGTCCTTGTCGGCCAGGGCTTGCGCCAGCTTTTGCTTCACCGCGTTGAGCGTCTTGACCGAGCCGCCGTAGTTGTTCTCCCAATGCGAGTGGATCAGCTTCTCGGAGATGCCGTTGAGCTTGGCCGGGTCGAAGGACAGCGGCCTGGGCTGATGGATCGGCGCAAAGGCCGGAATGATGGCGGACATGCCTGCGGTTCCTTCTGCCTTGTCGGAGGCCTGCGCGGCACCGGTGACGACGGCGCCGGCAACGGCGATGGATGCGGTTTGAAGAAATTGGCGGCGGGATGGGTCATTCATTGCAAATCTTCCTTGACGTTGGGGGATTTCAGGGATGCGCTGCCAGCGGGTAGATCACCAAGCCAAGCAGGGCCGCGGCGGCAACAATCGCCGGCTCGGGCACTTTCTTGAATTTCCACAGTGCACCGACGGTAGCGAGTGCGATCAGCAGGGTCGGCAGATCGATGACCGAGCGCCTGCCCAGCACGATCACCGAGCCGGCGATGGTGCCGATGGCGGCGGCGGTGGCGCCGTTGACGAAGGCAACAATGGCTGGGCGCTTGCCGTACTTCTTGAAGTACGGCGCCGGGATCACCGTGAACAGATAGCACGGCAGGAAGGTGCCGAAAGCCGCCGCCATTGCCCCCGGCAATCCGGCGATCAGGTAGCCGATAAACCCAACCGTGATGACCACCGGCCCGGGAGTGATCATCGCTACGGCCACAGCGTCGATGAACTGCCGCTCGGTCAGCCAGTGATGTTCCGTGACCACGCCGCCATAGAGGAAGGGCACGATCGCCAGCCCGCTGCCGAAGACGAAGGCGCCGGCCTTGGCGAAGAAACCGAGAATCTGGCCGAGCAGAGGCCAGTCCAACCCGGTCGCCGCCGGAGCGAGCGCCGCAAGAGCAAGAGTATTGCCCGTACCTTTCAGTACCTTAGGCGGCGCCCTCACCAGCCAGACTAGGACGCCACCGATCAGAAACACCCAGATGACTTCCGAGGCCGTGATCGCGGTGACAGCAGCGCTCACCAGGAAGATCGCCCACAGCAGGCGGTCGCTGCCGATGTTCTTGGTGGTGAGCTTCCAGGCGCTCAGGCTGACGATGCCGATCACCGCCGC
>FTIF01005312.1_pt1 | contig 13303 bp, 10 predicted proteins | sample 1658001 | NCBI WGS metagenome assembly FTIF01 (sample SAMEA3914789, study PRJEB12502) | metagenome | biome: forest; material: soil | place: Canada | collected 2011-07-03 | depth 0.3 m | reverse complement strand
GGCTCGGTGGCGATCAGCGGCACCACCCTGTATGTGGTGGACACGCTCAACAGCCGCATCCTCGGCTACAGCGCGGTGCCCAGCGGCATCGCCGGCGCGGCTTCGTTCGAGCTGGGGCAGGGCGATGCCACCGGCACCGACTTCAGCGACAACAGCACCAACGGCGGCCAGTACGGCCTGGCCAACCCCAGCAAGATCTCCATCGCCACCAGCGGCAGCATTACCTACTTCGTGGTGGCCGACACCGCCAACAACCGCGTGCTGATCTGGAGCTCGCTGCCCAGCGCCAACACTCCGGCGGACGTGATCATCGGCCAGGCCGATTACAACGGCGACTCGCCCAACCAGGGCAATTCGGCCCCCACCGCCGCCACGCTGAGCAATCCCACTTCGGCGATGATCGCCAACGGCAAGCTGTTCGTGGTCGACCAGAACAACAACCGCGTGCTGATCTGGAACAGCATTCCCACCGCCGACGACACCGCCGCCGACCTGGTGCTGGGCCAGTCCGGCTTCATCACCGCCACCTCCGGCATCGATACCTATTCCTCGACGCTGTTGACCTACACCATGGCGATGAACCAGCCCTCCGATCTGTGGACCGACGGCCGCGGCAACCTGTTCATCGCCGATACCGGCAATAACCGCGTGCTGTACTACTCGGTGGTGCCCACCGGCAACAACCCGCAGGCCACCTACGTCATCGGCCAGACCGCCTTCGGCCAGAACACCTCGTCATCCGGCGCGCAGCATTTCGATTCGCCCTGGGGCGTCTACTCGGACGGGTCGAATCTTTACGTCGGCGACACCGGCAACAACCGCGTGCTGCAGTTCTCGCTCAGCTCGCTGGCCTCCGGCGTCGATGCCGAGTACGTGTTCGGCCAGGAGGACTTCACCCACACCGCCTACAACGACGACGACCAGAACGGCGAGAACGGCGATCAACAGAACAGCCAGACCAATACCGATCCCACCAACAACACCCTGCACAGCCCCAAGGGTGTCTACGCCACCTCCGGCGGCGTGCTCTACATCGCCGATTCTGGCAATAACCGCATCATGCAGTACGCCAGCGATGCCGGCGTCAACGGCACCGATACCTCCCTCTGCACCACCCAGACGACCGCCACCCAGTGAGAATCCGCCGGGATTTGTGAAGCAATCGTAAAAGGCGGCGGGGCCGCAGGTCCCGCTGCCTATGCTTGGCGCATCGCGTCAGGCCGGATCAGCTTGCGCTCCGGCAAGCAGGGACAAGCAGGGAGATACCAGGTGAAGTCATCGCTGCATGGCAGGCGCGCTGCGTACCGTCCGGGCGGGCCCCGCTGGCTGCTGCTGGCCGGTCTGGCCTGGGCCACAGCGGCTGCGGCGGACCCGGCGCCGGGCGCTGCCGCACAGTCCCGCATCGTCAAGGCGCTCGACGCGTCCGCCATGACCGCCCTGCAGGGCAATGTGCAGCCCCTGGCACAGCCGCGCTACGAGCGTGGGCGCGCCGATGCGGAGCAGGTGATCCACGGCGTTTCGCTGAACTTCAAGCTGTCCACCGCGCAGCAGCAGGCGCTGGACCTGTTGCTGCGCCAGCAACAGGACCCCACCTCGGCCAGCTATCACGCCTGGCTCACCCCGGCGCAATACCGCAGCCGCTTCGGCATGAGCCTGGACGACCTGACCACGGTGCAGAACTGGCTGCGCAGCCAGGGCTTCAGCATCGAGGACATCGCCCCCAACGCCAACCGCATCAGCTTCAGCGGCAGCGTGGCGCAGATCGAGGCGGCATTCCACACCGAGATGCACCGCTACCGCATCGGCAGCAGGAATCATTACGCCAATGCCACGGCGCCGGCCCTGCCGGCGGCGCTGTCCAGCGTCACCCTGGGCCTGCGCAACCTGTCCGACTTCCGCCCGCGCGCCCGCGTGGTGCCGCATTTCACCTCCAGCATCTCCGGCAGCCACTACCTGGCGCCGGACGACTTCGCCACCATCTACGATCTGCAATCGCTGTACAGCGCCGGCATCACCGGCGCCGGCCAGAAGATCGCGGTGGTAGGGCAGAGCGCGGTCTACAGTTCCGATATCACGGCCTTCCGCAGCGCCGCCGGCCTGGGCTCGAACCTGCCCACCATGGTGCTGGTGCCGCACAGCGGCAGTTCCACCGTGCAAAGCGATTCCGGCGACGAGGCCGAGTCCGATCTCGACCTGCAATGGTCCGGCGGCATCGCCCGCGATGCCGCGATCAGCTTCGTCTACACCGGCGCCAGCAGCAACTACGGCGTGTTCGACGCCCTGGTCTACGCCGTGGAGAACGACACCGCGCCGCTGGTCAGCCTCAGCTACGGCGATTGCGAGACCGACTACAGCGACGCCGACGTCGCCACCCTGGAGAGCACTCTCAAGCAGGCCAGCGCCCAGGGCCAGACGGTGCTGGTCGCCTCCGGCGACAGCGGCGCCGCCGACTGCGACTACGCCACCGACACTGATCTGGTGACCACCGCCAGCCACGGGCTGGCGGTGGATTATCCGGCGTCCTCGGCCTACGCCACGGCAGTGGGCGGCACCAGCTTCAATGAGGGTACCGGCAGTTACTGGAGCAGCGGCAACAGCAGCCACAACGGCTCCGCGCTGTCCTACATCCCCGAGATCGCATGGAACGACACCTCCGCCAGCGTCGGACTGGAAGGCAGCGGCGGCGGCAAGAGCGTGCTGTTCGACAAGCCGTCCTGGCAGAGCGGTAGCGGCGTGCCGGCCGATGGTGTGCGCGACCTGCCGGACATCGCGCTCGCCGCCAGCCCCAATCACGACGGCTACCTGTATTGCTCGGAAGGCAGCTGCAGCAACGGCTTCCGCGACAGCCAGAACTACCTGACCGTGGCCGGCGGCACCTCCTTCGGCGCGCCCGCGTTTGCCGGCGTGCTGGCGCTGGTCGGGCAGAAGACCGGACTCGGCGCGCTTGGCAGCATCAACAGCCGCCTGTATGCGCTGGCCGCGTCCGGCTCCAGCGTGTTTCACGACATTGTCAGCGGCAACAACAAGGTGCCCTGCAGCAGCGGCAGCACCGACTGCGGCAGTAGCGGCAGCATCGGCTACAGCGCCGGCAGCGGCTACGACCTGGTCACCGGGCTCGGCAGCATCGACGGATTCAATCTCGCCGACCAGTGGTTGGCGAGCACCTCAAGCAGCAGCAGTTCCTCCTCCTCCTCGGGCAGCAGCTCAAGCAGCAGCTCGTCCTCCAGCGGCAGCACAAGCAGTTCGAGCGGCTCTTCTTCCAGCGGCAGCTCTTCGGGCGGCAGCTCAGGCGGCGGCGCATTCGATCCGCTGCTGCTCGCCGGCCTGATGCTGCTGTTGCCCCTGCGCCGCCGCCGATGAGCAAACCACCAGGAATGGAATCCATGTCCATACGCTTCAGAAGCCTGTTCACGCTTGCCGCAGCCTTGTCCCTGTGCGCCTGCCAGAGCAACTACACCGCCTATGCCCTGACCAGCACCGGCTCGATCATCAAGTTCGACACCAGCACCCCCACGACCATTTCCGCCACCGTCGCGGTCAGCGGTCTCAGCTCCGGCGAGACGCTGGTGCAGCTGAGCTATCGCCCCGAGGATGCCCAGTTCTACGGCATCACCAACGACAACCTGCTGTGCACCGTCAATGCGGACAGCGGCGTGGCGACGCTGGTCAGCAGCAGCGCCTTCAGCAGCGATACGCTGTCCGATGCGGCGATCAGCTTCGATCCGGTGCAGGATCAGCTGCGTGTCGTCTCCACCGAATACAACCTGCGGGTCAGCAGCAGCGGCACCCTGGCGGCATCGAACACCAAGCTGGCGTTCGACGGCAGCGACAGCAACAGCGGCAAGACGCCGCAGGTCGCCGCGATCGCCTACACCAATCCCGCCGCCGGAGCCTCCAGCACCACGCTCTACGCTCTTGACGTGACGACGCAGAGCCTGTTGCGCGTCGGCAATTCCGATGCCAGCGCCACCACCGCCGTGGACAGCGGCGACCTGCATACCGTCGGCAGTGTCGGCGTCAGCTTCACCGCCGATGCCGGCCTCAGCATCCGCTCGGGCAGCGATACCGCCTACGCCGCGCTGCAGCAGAGCGGCAGCGGCGCGGTGCTGTACACCATCGATCTGAGCACCGGTGCAGCGGCCGAAGTGGGCAGCATCGGCGACGGCAGCCAGACCCTGATCTCGCTGGTGCTGCTGCCCTGATGAATCGCCCGGCGCGTTTGTAAAGCTGGAGTAAAGATGGCGCATGTCGCGACTTGCAGCATTTAGTATGGCTGCACCGGTTGCGGCTCGCAGCGACGAAACGGCAAGTCGTCCACGACGGCACCGGCAGCGATTCGAGCGTACGGATCGGTTGAAGGATTGGTTGAAGGAATTTGCGCAGCGGCCCGCATGGGCCGCTGCGAGTCGAACTCACCATGCGGTATTCCCTGCCCATGGTGTGTGGCCCGGTTGACGTCTTCCCCATTCGTCAACCACCGCGGAGGCGTCAGCGAATGTAGTCCCCCTGCCTCGCTGACGTCTCCCATTTTTTTTGGCGCTTCCGCGCCATCCCGTCAGGCACTGGCAAGAGCACGCCCGCAGTGACGGAATCCCGCCTTCCCCTGCCTGCCGCCTGGACCGTCCATCTCCGGTTCCACCCCCTCCTTTGCAATCCAGGGCTTTCCGCTATCAAATGAACACATCGAATCCATTCACGGCCCATCCGATGAAGCTCGAGGAGAAATCCGCCCTGACGCGCATCCTGTTGATCGACGACGATCGCAAGCTGGTGCGCATGCTGGCGGAGTACCTGGAGGCGCAGGGCTACGTCGCCGCGGCGGCGCATGATGGAGCGGAAGGCGTGGCACGGGCGCGGGCCGAAGCCTGGGACCTGATCGTGCTGGACGTGATGATGCCCAAGGTCAATGGCTTTGAAGTGCTGCGGATGCTGCGCGAGACCTCGCAGGTGCCGGTGCTGATGCTCACTGCGCGTGGCGGCGACGAGGACCGCATCCACGGGCTGGAGGGCGGGGCCGACGACTACGTGCCGAAGACCGCGTCCTCGCGCGAGCTGCTGGCGCGGATCCGCGCCCTGCTGCGGCGCGCGGCGGCAACGGCACCGGCGCTGTCGCCGTCGCGCGAGATCGTGGCCGGCGAGCTGCGCATCGACAGCGCGGCGCGCAGCGTCACCTTGCGCGGCGCACGGCTGGTGCTGACCCCGGTGGAATTCGACCTGCTGCTGGCCATGGCCCGCTACCGCGGCAGCGTGCGCTCGCGCGAGCAATTGCTGGAGCAGGTGCGCGACCGCGAATTCGAGGCCTTCGACCGCTCCATCGACGTCCATGTCGCCAGCCTGCGCCGCAAGCTGGGCGACGATCCGCGCATGCCGCGTTACATCCGTACCGTGCGCACCGTGGGCTACATGCTGGTCGACGCGGAAGCAGCCACGCCGTGAGCAAGCGCCGGTGAAGGTACGCAGCTCGCTCTACGCCAAGCTGCTGCTGTGGCTGGCGCTGAACCTGCTACTGATCGGCGCCCTGTTCTTCGCCTTTCCCGGCCGTTCCGGCCTGGGCTGGAACATGCTGCTGTCGGAGCCGGTGCGCGACCGCCTGCTGACCATCGGCGAGCGCATCGGCAAGGACCTGTCGCTGACACCGGAAGCCGGCTGGGAGCAGGTGCTGGAAGTCTACAGCGCCGAATACGGCGTGGCCTTTTCCCTCGATCCGCACGACGGTGGCGGCTTCTTCCCCGCGCATGACGGCCGGCCGCCGCCGTGGCTGTCATCGAAACCATCGGCCGATGGCGCGCCACCCGAAGCGCCGCCGGGCGGCGCTCCGGCAGAGCCGCCTCAGGATGGGTTACCCCCAGGGGCGCCGCCACCCGATGCGCCGCCGGGCGACCACACTTTTCATGGCGCCCTGGGCGGCGGCTTCGGTGCGGCGGGCGTGCTCAATCGCGCCGGCCTGCCGCCGTTCGCCAACCGCAAGATGCGCGGCAACCTGATCGCCATCCGCCATCCGCATTCCTTCGACGCCTACGAGCTGCGCATTCCCGCCATCGTCGAACGCAACGCCGAGCCGACGCGGCCGGTGCTGCTGCAGGTGCGCGCCGCCAGCCTGGGCAGCTTGCTGCGCTTCCTCGGCGTGACCGAATGGCTGCTGTTCGCGCTGCTGGTGATCGGCCTGTCGGTGCTGCTGTGGTGGCCCTTCATCTGGGGCATCACCCGGACCGTGGTGCGGGTCACCGATGCCACCCGCGATATCGCCGACGGCCGCTTTGAAACGCGCATCGCCACCAGCCGCCGCGACGAGCTGGGCCGCCTGGCCGATTCGGTCAACCGCATGGCCGAGCGGCTGCAGAACTACGTCAACGGACAGAAGCAGTTCCTCGCCGACGTCGCCCATGAAGTCACGTCGCCGCTGGCGCGGATGCAGATGGGCCTGGGCGTGCTCGAGTCGCGCCTGGGCGGAAACGCCCAGCAGACGCTGCAGGACGTGCAGGAAGAAGCGCAGCAGATGTCGCGCCTGCTCAACGAGCTGCTGCTGTTCTCGCGTGCCGGCATGGAGATCGAGCGGGTGCCGGCCGGCGCGGTGGAGTTGCGCCCCCTGCTGCTGCAGGTATTGCAGCGCGAAGACCCGCGTCAACAGTTGCGTTTCGATGGTGTGGATGGCCTGCAGGCCATGGCGCGCCCGGCCTTGCTGGAGCGCGCCGTGGCCAATCTGGTGCGCAACGCGCTGCGCTACGCCGGCGAGGGCGAGGCACCGGTGGAGCTGGTCGCCGCCCGCAGCAACAGCGGCGTTCACATCCTGGTGCGGGATCGCGGGCCAGGCGTGCCGGAGGCGGCGCTGGCGCGGTTGGGCGAGCCGTTCTTCCGGCCCGAGGTATCGCGCGATCGCGATAGCGGCGGCACCGGCCTGGGGCTGGCCATCGTCAAGCGCTGCATCGAAGCCTGCGACGGCACGGTCGTTTTCCGCAACCGCGAGGGCGGCGGCTTTGAGGCGGAAATCCGGCTGGCCGCCGCCTGAACGCGCTGGCGTCGTCGGGCATCCGGCGCGGCGCCTGTCTTCGGTAAACCTTGTGTAAATTCCGCCGGCTGCGGCGACCGCATGGCATACCGTGGCGGCCTGGCTCAAAGCACAAGGGAACCACATGCACAAAAAAACATTGAGCGGCCTGCTGCTGGCCTCGGCCATCGGCCTCTGCGGCTGGGCGAACCTTGCCGGCGCCGACGACAAGCCGCTCGAACACCGGCCGTCCCCCGGCATGATGCCCGAAGGCCCGATTGGCACTGATGCGCCGCTGGCGCACGGCTTCGGTCCCGGATTCGGGCCTGGCGCCGGTCCCGGCTTGACCGCCGGCGGTCCCTCGCATGAGGTGATCCAGACCCTGCTCGAGATCGAGCGCCTGTACCGCGAACAGGGTCGGCCGAAGGAAGTGGTGGCGCTGTACCTGGACGTCCTGGGCAAGACCAAGGACCCGCTGGTGCGCCACTTCGCCTATGAAGCCATTGCCCATGCGCAGCTACAGCCGGCGGATACCGACAAGGCCGTGGCCACACTGAAGCAGAGCCTGGACGAAAGCCTGCGGCATTTGAACGAACTCCCGCCCCCCGGCGGCCCCGCCCGTGATGGGGTCCCCGGCCGCGACAACGATTCAGGCGTAAAGGCGCCCTGAGACGTGGCGGCGGTTCCGTAGGGGTACTGCGGACCGCCGTCCTTTTTGTCAGGCTTCTTCAGGCTTCCTGCCGCACCTTGCCGGGCGCGAACCCCTGCACCCGCTTGAAGGCCCGCCGGAACGCCGCCTCGGTCTGATAGCCCAGGCGCTCGGCGATACGGGCCACGCTCTGGTTCGGGTCGCGCAGCAGGCGCAGCGCCTCGGCCATGCGCCACTCGGTCAGATACTGCATCGGCGCCACGCCGAGCACCTCGGAGAAATGCTCGCAAAACGCGGTACGCGACAGCAGCGCGATCTCCGCCAGCTCGGCGATGCTCCAGTTGCGGCCCGCATCGTCGTGCATCGCCGCCAGCGCACGCGACAGCCGCGGATCGTTCAGCGCCGCCAGCAGTCCCTGCCGCGGCAGGTCCCGCACCACGTGGCTGCGGATCGCCAGCACCAGCAGCGAATCGGCCAGCTTGTTCAGCACCAGCTGGTTGCCGAACAGCGACTGGCTCGACTGTGCCGCCATCATCTGGCCGAGGGCACGGAAATGCGCTGTCTCGTCCGGCTCGCTCACCACGAAGAAATCCGGCAGCGAATCCAGCACCGCATTGCGCTTGCCGCCCTGCGAGGTGAATTCACCGCAGAGCATCGCGGTATCCGCCGGCATATCCGCAGCAGTGCGCATCACCTGGCACAGGGTGTGGGCGCTGCCGCGCGGAAACACGATGAGATCGCCGGAAGTCAGGGTGAGCGGCTCGGGCAGGTAACTGGCTTCCACCCGGCAACTGCCGGCGCTGATCAGGTGGAAGATGCCGCGATCCATCTGCGGCTCGCGCTCGATCCACTCGCCGCAGTAGGTGACGTTATCGGTAATACGGGCGGAGATCTGGTACGCGCCCATGATCGAGGCGAATACCTTTTCCGCGGACTGTTCGAGCATGCGCCTAATTTAGCACGCTGCTCGTTGCAGTCCGATGCAATCCACCCGCTCCTTGCCAGCCCAGCGAAACCCCACCACTGTCATCCTGGGTGCAGCGAAGGATCTGGCTGCACATCATCAACTTGCGACGCGTTCCAACAGTAGGGCGGCCTGTGGCCGCCATTCCCCTCTCCCGCGAGCGGGAGAGGGTGGCCCGCAGGGCCGGGAGAGGGCCGTGGCGCGAATGAGCCGCCCGTTTGTCGTGATCCTTCTTCAATTTCGGAGAGAGAAACCCGCGCGGCGGCTGCAGAACCTCAAGCCACCTTCGGAAAATCCAGCGGCGTGTCATTGACCCGGTTCACCATGTTGGTGAAAAGGATCGCGCTGATCGCGTAGATCGCCTCGATGATCTGGCGGTCGTCGTAGCCGGCGGCGCGCAGACGCTCCACCGCCTCGGCCGGCAACGTGCCGGAAGTCTTCACCAGGCTCACGGCGAAACGGATCAGGGCGTCGATATTGGCGTCCTCGTCATAGGCGCCGCTGCGCAGCTTGCGGGCCTGCTCGACGCTGTAGCCGGCAGCCTTGGCGGCCATGGTGTGCGCCGCCACGCAATAGTCGCAACTGGTGGCCTCGCTCACGGCCAGGTTGATGGCTTCCAGCCGGCGCGCGCCCAGCGTGCCCTTCTTCAGCACGCCGGACCCCTGCAGCACCAGGCCCAGCACCGCCGGGGCGTTGCTGCCGACCGTGGTGTAGGCATTGGGCACCTTGCCCATGGCCTGCCGGATGGCGGAAAACAGCGGCGCGGCTTCCTCGCCGGCCTCGGCGACGTTGACGGTGTGCAGACGGTTCATGATGACGGCTCCTTTCGGGGTGGCTGCTGCTGTCGTTGCAGCGATGCGTCATCCTAGGGTGATGGGGTGCTACCATCCGCACATAAAAGTCTCGATTTAACACTGGATCGTCTCGCGTCCCCATGGACAGTCTCAGTCATCTGGTCCGCATGCTCGCGCCTTCCGGCTCGGTGGACCTGCGCTGCCGCTTCGCCGGCGACTGGTTCGTCGCTCACGATCCGCTGCCGCCGGGGCAGGTGCCGTACCACGTCATCCTCGAAGGGCGCGGCCGCGCCCGCATCGGCCGGGACACCCTGGAACTGGAGGCCGGCGACGTGCTGCTGTTCCCGCGCGGCGCCGCCCACATCCTGCGCAGCATCGGTGGCGGCGACAGCGAGGGTCCGGCGTTCAACAGCCTGCCGGCGCGGCATTTCAACGGCGTGCTGACCGAGGTGACGCTGCGCGGCGAGGGGCAGCCGCTGGACATGCTGTGCGGCACCTTCGCCGTCGGCGGCTCGGGCGGTGCGCTGCTGCGCACCCTGCCGGAAGTGCTGTGCGTGCGCACCGCGCAGCGCGCCGACTGCGCATGGCTGGCGGCGCTGATCGGCATGATGCGGCACGAAAGCGAGGCCTCGCACCCAGGCGGCGCGGCCATCATCGGCGAGCTGTCCACCGCCCTGTTCACCGTGCTGCTGCGCGCCCTGATGGCCGAGCGCGGCGCCAGCCACGGCCTGCTGGCCCTGCTCGGCGACGCGCGCCTGTCGCGCGCCGTCGAGGCCGTGCTGCGCGAGCCGGCCCAGCCCTGGACCATCGCCAGCATGGCCGCGGTGTGCAATCTGTCCCGCGCCACCTTCGCGCGTCAGTTCGCCCAGCTCAGCGGCCTGACCCCGCTGGAACTCGTCACCAGCCTGCGCATGGAGCTGGCCGCGCGACTGCTCAGCCGGGAAAATCTTTCCGCCGAACGGGTCAGCGAGCAATGCGGCTACGCCTCGCAGGCCGCCTTCGGCCGGGTCTTCAAGCAGCACTACGGGGTAGGGCCGGGCGCCTGGCGCAGGCAGGCTCGTGACGAGCGGGCGGAGCCGGGCCGGGCGGCGGCGCAACTGGATGGTTGAGGCGTGGCCCCGGCGCGGCGTAGTGATAGGCTGGTGCCATGAACGTGGCGCCTGCGCTGGCCCGCTGACGGTCCGCAGGCATTTCCCGATGCTGTAACTGCGAGAAGGATTGCCGCCATGAGCGATACCGACAGCCAGGCCCCGGACATCCAGGGCGTCGAGCCGTATCACGAACCGGCCGGTGGCTGGGGCGCGCTGCGCGCCACCGCAGCGGCACTGGCCCGCTCCCGTAACTCGCTGACCGGCGCCGGCCTGCTGCTCAAGCAGAACCAGCCCGACGGCTTCGACTGCCCCGGCTGCGCCTGGCCCGATCCCAAGCACACCTCCTCTTTCGAGTTCTGCGAGAACGGTGCCAAGGCGGTGTCCTGGGAAGCTACCAGCAAGCGCGTCACGCCGGAGTTCTTCGCCCAATACACGGTCAGCGAGCTGTGGCAGAAAAGCGACCACTGGCTGGAGGATCAGGGGCGCCTGACCCATCCCATGGCCTACAACCGCGCCAGCGACCGTTTCGTCGCGGTGTCCTGGGACGAGGCCTTCAGCCGCATCGGGAAAATACTCAACAGTCTGCCGTCCCCCGATCTGGCGGACTTCTACACCTCCGGCCGCACCTCCAACGAGGCGGCCTTCCTCTACCAGTTATTCGTGCGCCTCTACGGCACCAACAACTTCCCCGACTGCTCCAACATGTGCCACGAGGCCAGCAGCGTCGGCCTGCCGCGGGTCATCGGCATCGGCAAGGGCACGGTGACCATCGAGGATTTCGACAAGGCCGACATGATCTTCTGCATCGGCCACAACCCCGGCACCAATCATCCGCGCATGATGACGCCGTTGCGCGAGGCCTCCCGTCGCGGTGCGACTATCATCGTCATCAACCCGTTCCGCGAGCGCGCCCTGGAGCGCTTCGAGGCGCCGCAGGAGCCGCTGGAGATGCTGACACGCTCGTCCACGCCCATCAGCACGCAATATCACCAGGTCAAGGTCGGCGGCGATGCCGGCGCGCTGAAAGGCATCATGAAGGCGCTGCTGGATCTGGACGATGCCGCGCTGAAGGCAGGGCAGCCGCGCGTGCTCGATACCGCCTTCATTGAGACCCACACCCACGGCTTTGAAGCCTTTACCGCAGACCTGCGCGCCACCGAATGGGAGGCGATCGCGGCCGCCAGCGGCCTGACGCGTGCAGCGCTGGAAGGCATCGCTGTGGTCTACGCCAAGGCCGAGCGCCCCATCATCTGCTACGGCATGGGCCTGACCCAGCACCGCACCGGCACCTCCAACGTCGAGCAGATCGTCGCCCTGCTGCTGATGCGCGGCGCCATCGGCCGCGAGGGCGCGGGCATCTGCCCACTGCGCGGCCATTCCAATGTGCAGGGCGACCGCACCGTCGGCATCTCCGAGAAGCCGTCGAAAGCATTTCTCGACAAGCTCGGCGAGGTCTTCGGCTTCGAGCCGCCGCGCCAGCCCGGCCGCTCCGTGGTCGACACCCTCGCGGCGATGCGCGACGGCAAGTGCAAGTCGCTGATCTCCCTCGGCGGCAACCTCGCCGTGGCCGCGCCGGATACGGCGGTGTCGTTCGACGCCTTCCGCCGCCTCGAGCTCAACGTCAGCATCGCCACCAAGCTCAACCGCACCCACCTGCTCACCGGCGGTGTCGCCTTCATCCTGCCCTGTCTCGGCCGCACCGAGATGGACAAGCAGGCCGGCGGCCAGCAGTCGGTGACGGTGGAGGACTCCATGTCCATGGTCCACGCCTCGCGCGGCTTCATCAAGCCGGCTAGCGAGCACCTGCGCTCCGAGCCGGCCATCATCGCCGGCATCGCCAAGGCCACACTCCAGCCTTCGGCGGCGGTGGACTGGGATGCGATGATCGGCAACTACGACCTGATCCGCGACAAGATCGAAGTGGTGATGCCGGAACTGTTCCGCGCCTACAACGAACAGATCCGCCAGCCCGGCGGCTTCCGCCTGTACAACTCCGCTTCGGAGCGGGTCTGGAAAACGCCGACCGGCAAGGCCAACTTCGTTTCGTTCTGTGGGCTGGAAGAGGATGAGCATTTCAGCGATCCGCTGGTGCTGCGCCTCACCACCATGCGCTCGCACGACCAGTACAACACCACCATCTACGGCCTCGACGACCGCTACCGCAGCCTGTTTGGTCGCCGCGACGTGATCTTCATGAACGCGCAGGACATCCAGCGCGCCGGCCTGATCCCTGGCGCGCGCGCCGACCTCTGGTCGTTCCATCAACCGGCGCAGGGCGCGCAGCCGCGCGTGCTGCGCGGCCTCACCGTGGTCAACTACCCCTTGCCCGAAGGTAGCTGCGGCGCCTACTACCCGGAGGCCAACAGCCTGGTGCCCCTCGAGCATTGCGATCCGGACAGCCTCACGCCCTCCTACAAATCGGTGCCGGTGCGCATACTGCCGGCGACGAACACCGACGATGGCGGCGATACCACAGTGGCCACGGAGGGTCTGACCGGGCGGGCGCGGGCGGCGTCTCCAGCCTGAAGGCCAGCCGGTTCGGATTCTGTTGCTTGCGCGAGGCTGTGCCGTCGCCGCCGATCATGCCGTTGCAGTCATGCACGGCATTGATGGGCCGCCATAAACAAACATCAGTACTGCATCCACCGGCGCGCCCCTACGATGGCGCATCGTCCCCCTCTCCCCACCTGTGGGGAGAGGGATGGGGTGAGGGGCGAACCTCACCTACACGGAATCCCTTTGAATCAACGCGCCGAAGCACCCGGACAAGACTTCAATGACTCGATCCTTCACCCGCCTCCTCATCGCCAACCGCGGCGA
>FTIF01002762.1_pt1 | contig 13317 bp, 11 predicted proteins | sample 1658001 | NCBI WGS metagenome assembly FTIF01 (sample SAMEA3914789, study PRJEB12502) | metagenome | biome: forest; material: soil | place: Canada | collected 2011-07-03 | depth 0.3 m | reverse complement strand
GCGGCGGGGCGGCGCCGTTCGGAGGTGGCGTCAGACCGTCGAGGAGTCGCTCCATCATGCAATCCATCTCCGGCATCAGATCCTTCGGCGCCTTCATCCCGCGCCGCCGCCTGCAGCGGGCCGCCATCGCGGCGGCGCACGCCTGGGCCTTTCCGGGCCTGAAGGGGCAGGCCAAGGGCGAGCGCTCGATGTGCAGCTGGGACGAGGACGTGATCACCATGGCCGTCGAGGCGGGCCGGGACTGCCTGCGTGGGTCGAGCGCAGACACCCTGGGCGGCTTGACCCTGGCCAGCACCACGGCGCCTTACGCCGATCTCAACAATGCGGTCCTGGTCGGAGCCGCGCTGCGGCTGCCCGCGCAGGCCTCGAACGCCGACGCCGGCGGCTCCACCCGCGCCGGGCTGTCGGCGCTGATCGATGCCTGCCGCATCGCGGGTAGCGGCGATCGCATGGTCATCGCCTCGGAAAAACGCGTGGCCAAGCCGGGAAGCGTGCAGGAGATGCAGTACGGCTGTGGCGCCGGTGCCGTTACGGTCGGCAGCGGCGAAGGTTTGATCGCCCGCTTCCTGGGTTCGGAGACCGTGTCGGTGCCGTTCTTCGATCACTTCCGCAAGGCCGGTCAGGACTTCGACTACGCCTGGGAGGAGCGCTGGGTGCGTGACGAAGGCATCGCCAAGATCGTGCCGCAGGCGCTCGGGCGATTGCTCGAGCGCCTGGGCCTCGGAGCCGAGCGGGTGGCGCATTTCGGCATGTCGGGCGGCCCGCTGAAGGGCGATGTGGCCGTCGCCAAGGCCCTCAAGCTGCGTCCGGAGAGCGCGATCCCGGACCTGCAGCCGCAGGTGGGCGACAGCGGCACGGCCCAACCGCTGCTGCTGTTGATCGCGGCCCTGGAGCGGGCGCAACCCGGTGACATCATCGTGGTGGCGTCCTTTGCCCAGGGCTGCGAAGTCGTTGCCTTCGAGATGCTGCAGCGTCCCGCCGCCAGCGGCCGCCGCGGCCTGGCCGGTTCCATCGCGGCGCGCATCGAGGAAACCGCTTATCTCAAGCTGCTTTCCAATGACGGCCTGGTCGATCTCGACTGGGGCATGCGCGCGGAAACCGATCACAAGACCGCGCTGACCCAACTGTACCGCTCCGCCGATCAGATCTTCGGATTCGTTGGCGGCCATTGCAGTGCCTGCGGCACGGTGCAGTTCCCGCGGCTGCCGACCTGCGTCAAATGCGGCAAGCCGGATACGCAGACCCCGCAAGGGCTGGCGGACGAGCCGGCCAAGGTCGCCACCTATACCGCGGACTGGCTGCAGTATTCGCCGGCGCCGCCGCTGTACATGGGCCTGGTGCAATTCGAATCCGGCGCGCGGGTGCTGATGGAAATCGTGGACGTGGGGCCCAACGGCATCGACGTGGGAACGCCGCTGTCGATGACTTTCCGCATGAAGGAGCGGGACCGCCTGCGCGGCTGGGACCGCTACTTCTGGAAAGCGGCGCCGACGGCTTGATGCACGATTAAAACTGGAGAATCGAATGGCTACTGGCATCAAGGACAAGGTCGCAATTCTCGGCATGGGCTGCTCGCGATTCGGCGAGCGCTGGGACTGCGGCACCGAGCAGCTGTTGAACGAGGCGTTCGTCGAGGCGCTGGCTGACGCCGGCATCGAGCACAGCCAGATCGGAGCGGCCTGGTATGGCTCGGCCCTGGATCGCGTCAACGTCGGCAACTCCGCCATTCCGCTATCCACGGCCTTGCGGCTCGAAGGCATTCCCGTCACGCGCGTGGAAAACATGTGCGCCACCGGCACCGAGGCCTTGCGCGGCGCGGTCTATGCCGTCGCTTCCGGCGCGGTGGACATCGCTCTGGCCATCGGCGCCGAGAAGCTCAAGGACACCGGCTACGGCGGCCTGCCGGTGAACAGCAAGGGCACTTTCAACGACCTGTGGATGCCTTACGGCTCGGCGCCGGCGGGCTTCGCCCAGCTGGCCGCCGGCTATCGAGCCAAATACAAGATCAGCAAGGAAGACCTCAAGCGCGCCATCGGCCGGGTTTCCTGGAAGAGTCACCAGAACGGCGCCAAGAATCCCAAGGCACATCTGCGCAAGGCGGTCGAGATGGAGACCATCCTGGCCGCGCCGATCATCGCCGAGCCGCTGGGCGTGTTCGACTGCTGCGGCGTCAGCGACGGCGCGGCCTGCGCCATCGTCACCACCCCGGCCATTGCCCGCGCCCTGGGCAAGAGGGACCTGGTGACGGTGAAGGCCTTGCAGCTGTCGGCCAGCTCAGGCCGCGAGCAGGGCACCAACGAGTGGGATGGTTCTTATGTCCAGAACACCCGCAATGCGGCCAGGGCTGCCTACAAGGAAGCCGGCATCACCAATCCGCGCCAGCAGCTGTCGACGCTGGAGGTGCACGACTGCTTCTCCATCACCGAGCTGGTGACGATGGAGGACATCGGCGTTTCCGAGGAAGGACAGGCCTGGCGCGATGTGATGGACGGCGTATTCGACGCCGACGGCAAGATTCCCTGCCAGATCGACGGCGGCCTGAAGTGCTTCGGCCATCCGATCGGCGCTTCGGGACTGCGCATGGTGTACGAGCACTACCTGCAGCTCACCGGCCGTGCCGGCCCGCGCCAGTTGAAGAATCCGAAGCTCGGACTGTCACACAATCTGGGCGGCGTGCCCTACAACGGCGTCTGCGGCATCAGCATCGTCGGGCTAGAAGGCGCCTGAGACAAGGCGGATGCCGCATCGATCCGCCGCCACCAAGCCCACAGCCCCGCCGGGATTGCTCCCGACGGGGCTGCGTATGCTCGAACTACCGGCTGCGATCAGTTCGGCAGACCGGGCAGGGGCGCCATCGTGGTCAATGCCCCCCCGTGTTCTCCGGTGATCGTTCCAATCAGCACAAATATCGGATGCAATTGCGGGACGATTTTAGCGGCCACCGGCCCGGTGAGCGAAAGCACCGGCTGCAGCACCGGATTCAGCAGCAATCCCGTGGAATCCACCAGCTTGAACACCGGAGTCAGCACTACGCCAAGGCTGATGCCTTGAGCCTTTGCCGCCGGAGCGGCATCGGCGGCAGCCGAGATCCCCATCAACAGTGCAACGCCAATCGCGAATTTAAGCTTCATAGACACTCCTCCATGACTTGAACTTCTGATCGTACGACTTGAATGCCGCCAAACCGCACCGGTCGCCGTGACCGGCACTTTACCCATGCATCGACAGGCCGCCCGAGACGCTGATGGTCTGGCCGGTCATGAATGAAGCGTCGTCGCTGGCCAGGAAAGCCACCAGCCCAGGGTAATCCGAGGGCTCGCCGATGCGGCCGAGCGGCACGCTGCGCACCAGCGCATCGCGGATCTTCTGGCCTTCCTCGCCGGTGCCGGTGAAGGCGTCCATGGCCGGCGTGTTGGTCGGGCCGGGACAGATCGAATTGAGCAGCACGTTCTTGCGCGAAACCTCGCGCGCCAGCGCCTTGGCGAAGGCGATGGTGGCGCCCTTGCAGCCGGAATAAACCACTTCGCCGGAAGAGCCGACGCGGCCCGCATCCGAGGCGATGAAAATGACGCGGCCGCCATTGCGGGCCACCATGCCCGGCACCACCGCGTGGGTCAGGTGCAGCGGACCCATATAGTTGATGCTTACCACCTTCTGCCAGAAGTCCGGCGTGGTCTTGAGGAAGGGGATGGGCTTGTCCCAGCCGGCGTTGTTGACCAGCGCCCAGGTCGGGCCGATGCGGCCTTCGATGGCGGCCACGGCCGACTTGACCGCTTCGTAGTTGGTGATGTCGCAGGCTTCGAAATCGGCACGCCCGCCTGCCGACTTGATGGCGGCCACGGCCTTGGCGCCGGCTTCGGCGTTGATGTCGAGCACGCCGACGATCATCCCTTCCGCAGCCAGCCGTTCGGCGATGGCCAGGCCGATGCCGCTGCCGGCGCCCGTCACCAGGGCGACTTTGTCTTTCAATCCGCGCAAGAACTTATCTCCGAGTCAGAGGGGTACTGATTGCAATGTCATATAGTATGGGTCCATACTAACATATCGGTCATCCCAAGCAAGAGCCGCTTTTAGAGCGGTCGCCCGTGAAAGCGCACGGAGCGGCGCCAGGCTGTTGCGGGCAACAGCGCTCATTCGCGGAGGGGAATCAGATGTCCGATGCAGCAGTGCGAGCCGAACAGCCCGATGTGGCCCTGTACGACAGCGGTGGCCCGGGCCCGGTGCTGGTGCTGCTGCACGGGCTTTGCGGCACCTGGCATATCTGGAAGCCGGTGCTGCAGCTCCTCGAAACCCGGCATCGGGTCATTGCGCCGACCCTGCCGGGCCATCACGGCGGCCCCGCCTACAGCGGTGAGGGCGATGCGACGGTCGCCGGCATTGCCGACCAGTTGATCGCCTTGCTGCAGGCGCGCGGCATCCGCCAGGCCCACGTCGCAGGCAATTCCCTCGGCGGCTGGCTGTCGCTCGAACTGGCGCGCCGCGGCTTTGCCCTTTCGGTGGTGGCGCTGTCCCCGGCCGGCGGCTGGGCCACGGCGGCGGACTACCGCGCCGTGGCACGGCCGTTCCGCATCATCTATGCGCTGATGCCGCTGATCCTGTTGCTGTGCGGGCTGTTCCTCGGCTTTGCCGGATTGCGCCGCTTTCTGGGCAAGCAAACCATGGAACACGCAGACCGCGTGCCCACCGCGGATTTCCGCGACTCGCTGAAGGCGGTGTCCAATACGCGGATCCTGCCAGGCCTGTTGCGGGCCATGGGTCTGCACGGGCCCATCGCGCCGATGGATGCGCCGGTGCCGATCCGCATCGCCTGGTCCGAGCGCGATGCCGTCATTCCGTTCGAGCGCTACGGCCGGCCGATGCTGGCGCGGATTGCCGGCGCCGGCAGCACCACGGTCAGCGGTGCCGGCCACGTCCCGATGTACGACAACCCGCAGCAGGTCGCAGAGCAAATCCTGCAGATCAGCAGTGCGCCGCAAGCGCAGCCGGCGGCCGGGGCCGGGATGGCGGCATGAACCTGTTGGAGCTCAATCCGATCCTGGCGGCCACGCTGATCCGGCGCAAGCAGATGGCGCGGACCGTTGCGCGCAGCCCGCGTTTCATGGAGCAGATCGAAAAGCTGGCCGGCCAGCTGGGGAAATCCAGCGACAGCGTGGCCAGGGAGGCGCTGGGCGTCCTCGAGCAGATCGTCACGGTGCAAAGCCCGGCGTTCGCGCTGGCCTTCGACTTCGGGCTCGGGCCGATGCACACCCGGGCCTGGACCGTCGATGCGGACCAGCAAAGCCTGGCCCGCCTGAAGACGCTCAACGAGACACATGCTCTCGTTTATCTGCCGACGCATCGCTCCTACGCCGACGCCTTCATCCTGTCGCGCCTGCTGCGCGCCCACGGCATGAAGCGCAACTACATCCTCGGCGGCAACAACCTCGGCTTCTGGCCGCTCGGGACCATCATCCGCCGCGCCGGCGGCATCCTGATCCGGCGCAGCTTCCAGGATGACGAGGTGTACAAGCTGGTGATCCGCGAGTACCTGGCCTGGCTCGCCGCGCGGCGCCTCAATCTGGAGTGGTACATGGAAGGCGGCCGCTCGCGCACCGGCAAGCTGCGTCCGCCGCGCTATGGTCTGCTCAACTACCTGGCCGCCGCGGTCGAAACCGGCGGCGCCGACGACATGCTGCTGGTGCCGGTGTCGACCACCTACGACCAGATGCACGAAGTCACCAATATGGCTGCTGAGGAAGCCGGCATGGCCAAGGCGAAAGAAGGCCTGGCCTGGCTCGCCGGTTACGCGCGAATGCAGCAGAAGTGGATCGGCAATGCCTACGTCCGTTTCGGCGAGCCGATGTCGCTGCGCGACTCACTGGCTCGCGCCGACAGCGAGGGATCGGGCAAGTGGACCGTGGCGAAGATCGCGTTCGAGGTGTTCCAGCGCATCAACCGGGTCACGCCCGTCACCGCGCCGGCCCTGGTGACCCTGGCCTTGCTCGGTGTGCGCGACCGTGCGCTGACGCTCGACGAGGTCACTGAAACCCTGAAGCCCTTGCTCGATTACGCCAGTGCCCGCGGCCTGCCGCGATCCCAGCTCGACCCCCTGCAGCAGAAAGCGGGTGTGGACGAAACGCTGCGAACCCTGGAGAAGAGCGGTGTCGTCAGCCGCTATTCCGGCGGCAGGGAGGCGGTCTTCACCATCGAGCCGGGCCAGCACTCCGTTGCGGCGTTCTACCGCAATAGCGCCATTCACTGGTTCGTCAACCGCGCCATCCTGGAGATGGCCCTGCTCGGCTCCGCCGACGATGACCAGGCCGATCCGATGGAGCGCGCCTGGAACGCCGCATTCGCGCTGCGCGATCTGCTCAAATTCGAATTCTTCTTCAGCGACAAGGCCACTTTCAGCGAAGAGCTGAAAGAGGAGTCGCGCCTGCTCGACCGGCAGTTCCGCCAGCACGTCGCTACCGCGCAGGAGCGCAAGGCACTCTTGACCAAGTCGCCTTTCCTGATCGCGCACCGGGTGCTTCGATCGTTCCTGGAGGCCTACTTCATCGTCGCCGACCGGCTGGCGGAGCGTCCCGCCGACCGCAAGATCGACAAGAAAACCCTCACCGAGGAGTGCGTGGCAGTGGGCAAGCAGTATGTGTTGCAGCAACGCCTGCGCAACCCGGAGTGCGTTTCGCGCGAGATTTTCGGCAATGCGCTGTCGCTGGCCGGCAACCGCGGCCTGCTCGAAGCAGGCGGCGATGAACTGGTGAAGCGGCGTAGAGAACTTGCGGACCAACTCGATGCGGCCGTGCTTGCGGTGGATGCCATCGACACGCTGGATCAGGCGCGGCGCAATGCCGCCGGGAAGCTCGCCGCATGAGCGTCCTGCAGGAAACCCTGCGCCGCATCGAGGAGAGCGCCGAAGGCCCGGATACCGGCGCCTTCTTCGACTACGACGGCACCCTCATCGACGGATTCTCGGCCGGGGCTTACTTCATGGACCGCCTGCAGCGCCGCGACATGAGCCGCCGTGAAGTGCTCGACCTGGTCCGCATGGCGCGCAAGGGCGATCTCAGCGAGATCGAGTTCGGCGAAGTGATCGGCAAGGGCGTGCTCGAATGGGTCGGGCGCAGCGAAACCGAGATGCGCCAGTTGTGGCGCCGCCTGTTCTCGGAACGTGTCGGCACCACCCTGTTTCCCGAGGCCTGGAAGCTGGTCCGTGCGCACCAGCGCAAGGGACACACTGTGGTCATCGCGTCCTCGGCCACGCCGTACCAGATCGAACCGCTGGCCGAGGAATACGGCATCGAGCATATCGTCTGCACCCAGCCCAGGGTGCGGCAAGGCCGGCTGACGGGCGGCATCGATGGGACGCCGCCCTGGGGCAGCGGCAAGGCGCAGGCGGTTGTGAAGTTTGCGGCCGCTCATGGCATCAGGCTTGAGCAGAGCTTCGGTTACGCCAACGGCAATGAAGATATTCCGTTTCTGCAGTCGCTCGGCAAGCCGGCCGCGGTGCAGCCAAAGCCCGGCTTGGCTGAACTGGCCGGCAAAGAAGGCTGGCCGATTCTGCAGTTCGAGCGGCGCAATCGCGGACCGGCGAAATCCATGGCGCGGACGGTGGGTGCCTACGCCGCCATGGGCACGACTTTTCTCGCCGGCCTGGGCTACGCGCGGGCAACCGGCAACAACCGGCGGGCCGTGGATTTCGTGACCGCGGTATCGAGCGAAGCCGCGCTGGCGGTTCTGGGGGTGGAGGTGAGCGTGGTCGGCGAGGAGAACCTGTGGGCGCACCGCCCCTGCGTCTTCATCATCAACCACCAGAGCAAGTTCGATATGTTCCTGATGATGTATCTGGTGCGGCGCGGTTTTTCCGGCGTGGCCAAGAAGGAAGCCGCCAACGTCCCGGGTTTCGGCACTTTCATGAAGATGGCCGAGATGGCCTTTCTCGACCGTTCCAACACCACCCGGGCCATCGATGCGCTCAAGCCGGCCGTGGACCTGCTCAAGCGCGGTTTGAGCATTGTCATGGCGCCGGAAGGGACGCGCTCCTGGACGCCGCGTGTGGGCAAGTTCAAGAAGGGCGCCTTCCACATGGCGATGCAGGCCGGTGTTCCGGTGGTGCCGGTGGTCATCCGCAATGCCGGCGAGATCATGGGCCGCAACGATCAGACCATGCGCGCCGGCCGCATCCAGGTCGCCGTGCTCCCGGCGATCTCGGTGCAGGGCTGGAAAGCCAGGGACATCGACGCGCGCGTCGAAGACGTACGACGGATGTTCGTGGATACGCTGGAGCAATGGCCGGAGGCCGCGGCGTGAGCGGGCTGCGGCACAAGCTGCGGAGCCTTCCCGGGTGGATTGCGGGGAGAAATCCGTGAGCCGTCCGAAGCGCGTCGCCGTGCTCGGTGCCGGCTCCTGGGGCACCACCGTCGCCTCGCTCACCGCGCGCAATGCGGAGACCCGCATCTGGGCGCGGCGTGCCGAGACAGTCGACGAGATCAACCGCGAACATCGCAACGAGCGCTACCTGAAGGGGCTGCCGCTGCATCCGAATCTGCGCGCCACCGCCGACCTCGAAGAGGCGGTGCGCGATTGCGATGTGCTGGTCATCGGCGTCCCTTCGCATAGCTTCCGCGAAACCCTGCGCAGCGTCTCGCTGCAGATCCGCCCGTGGATTCCGGTGATCAGCCTGGCCAAGGGGCTGGAGCAGGGAACCCATCGCCGCATGACGGAAGTCATCCACGAGGAATTGCCCGGCCACCCGGCGGGCCTGCTCGCCGGCCCCAATATCGCGCGGGAAGTGCTGCAGGGCCTGGCCGCCGCCGCGGTCATCGCCATGCCCGACGAACAGATCGCCTGCGCCCTGCGCCCGCTGTTCACCAGCAGCGTATTCCGCCTCTACACCAACAACGACGTGATCGGCTGCGAGCTCGGCGGCCCCTTGAAAAACGTGATCGCAATTTCCGCTGGCATGGCGCAGGGCCTGAGCGTCGGCGAGAACACGCGCGCCATGGTGATCACCCGCGGACTCGCCGAGATCACCCGCCTCGGCGTCGCCTTGGGCGGCCGCACCGACACCTTCGCCGGCCTTACCGGCCTGGGCGATCTGCTCACCACCTGCATGAGCCCGCTGTCGCGCAACCGCCAGGTCGGCGAGCAATACGCTCTCGGCAGGACCACCGCGGAAATCGTCGCCAGCATGAACATGGTGGCGGAAGGCATCAAGACCAGCGGCGTCGCGATGGAACTGGCGGTGAGATACGGCGTCGCCATGCCGATCGCATCGGAGGTCGCGGCGGTGGTCAAGGGCGAGCACGGAGCGGTGCAGGCATTTCGCGGGCTGAGACGCCTGGCCGCGGGCGCCGAGCAGGATTCCGGTTAATGCATACCGAACAAATACCATGAGGAACGAGATGGGCAAGGCAGAGGTGACGGACCAGGCGATCCTGGCAGAACTGCACCAGTGGGGCGGTGCGGCCGAGATGAGCGCATTCGAAGCGGTGATGTGGCGTGCGGAGGTCGATCCGCGCTTGCGCTCGACCACCACCTCGGTGCTGATGTTGAGTTGCGCCCCCGCCTGGGAACGCCTGGTGGTGGGGCATCGCTGGGTGGTGTCCGCAGTGCCGCGCTTTCGCCAGCGCGTCGTAGTGCCCGCCTTCGGCGTCGGCAATCCGACCTGGGTCGAGGATCCGGACTTTCATCTGGACTACCACCTGCGGCGGGTCTCGTTGCCGCAGCCCGGCAGCGAGCGCCAACTTTACGATCTCGCGCAGACCCTGGCGATGACGCCATTCGACAAGGCGCGCTCCCCCTGGGAAGCGACCCTGGTGGAAGGCCTCGAAGGTGGCCGCGCGGCTTACATCCTCAAGCTGCACCACGCGACCTCGGACGGGCTGGGCATCATCCAGCTGCTGGCCCGCGTGCTGCAAAAGACGCCGGACGGGGCCGAGCGGCCGCGTCCGCGCTCCGCGATCACCCGCGGGCGTGCACCGTCGCCTGCGGAACTGGCGACCCAGCAGATGCGCAACGGCCTGCTGGCGCTGCCGACGGAAGCCGCCGGCGCCGTTTCCTTGCTGGCGGGATCGCTGCGCAAATGGGTGCGCCATCCGGCAGCGCTCGAGAAGGGCAGGAACTACCTGAGCTCGGCCAGGCGGGTGCTGGGCATCAAGCCGGTTGCCGGGTCCGGCTTGTTCAAGCGCCGCAGCCTGTCCTGGCGTTTCGATGGCATCGAAATTCCGCTGGCCGGGCTCAAGGCGGCGGCCAAGGCGGCCGAGGCGACGGTGAACGATGCCTTCCTGTCCGGTCTGATCGGCGGCTTCCGCCGCTACCACGAGCAAATGGGCGTCTCCATCGACAGCATGCCGATCGGCTTCCCGATCAGCCTGCGCACCGAGAACGACGCCATGGGCGGCAACAAGTTCGCGGGCTCGCAGTACGCGGCTCCGCTGAACGAGAAGGATCCCGTTGCACGCATGCGCCACATCCAGCGCTTCGTGCGGGACATGCGCGCCGAACCGGCCCTGGACATCATGATCCGCCTGATGCCGGTGGTGACGCGGCTGCCCCTCGCCGCGGTCACCGCCCTGACCGCGGACTTCACCACGGCACAGGATGCGCAGATCAGCAACATTCCCGGCATCCCTTATCCGGTCTACATGGCCGGCGCCGAGATCACCCATTTCTGGCCGTTCGCGCCGGTGCCCGGCTGCGGCATGATGATCGCGATGATTTCCCACAATGGGCGCTGTTGCATCGGCATCAATAGCGACCGCGCAGCAGTCACCGAGCCCGAGCTCCTGATGCAGTGCTTCCGCGAAGGTCTGGCAGAAGTGCTGGCCCTCGCGGAACCGGCACAGCGAGCGAAGAGGAAAGCCCGGTGAGCCACACGCAAGGCTGCTTCGAGGGCAAGAGCCGCACGCGCATCTACTGGCAGCAGTGGATTCCCAAGGACATTCGGGCTGCCGTCGTCATCGCCCACGGGCTCGGCGAGCATAGCGGACGCTATGAGCATGTCGCCAAGGCCCTGATGGATCAGGGCTGCGCGGTTTATGCGATGGATCACCGTGGCCATGGAAAATCCGGCGGCCCCCGGGCGTTCGTCGACAAATTCGCCAACGCGGTCGACGATATCAATTCGGTCGTCGACCTCGTCGTCGAAGCACAAAGGCCACGCGCCAGGAAAAAACCGATCTTCCTGCTTGGGCACAGCATGGGCGGCGCTCTTTCCCTCAGCTACGCGCTGAAATTCGGGGAACGTCTTTCGGGTCTGATACTTTCCGGCCCTGCGGTCGCCCTCGACGGCGCGCCGCCGCTGACCGGACCGATCAGCAAAGTGTTGTCGCTGCTGGCGCCCAGGCTCGGCATGTTCCCCATCGATCCCCGGCTGGTCAGCCGCGATCCGGAAATGGTTGCGGCCTACGAGCGCGACCCCCTGAACGCCCACGGCAAGGTGCCGGCCAGAACCTTGGGTGAGATCGTGAAGTTCGTCGAATTGCTGCCGGCCCTGCTGCCGGCGATCCAGCTACCCCTGCTGGTTATGCACGGCGGCGAGGACAAGCTCGCCGGCGTGTCGGGAAGCCGGATGGTGATCGAACGCGTCAGCTCCAGCGACAAGACCCTGAATGTCTACGATGGCCTCTATCACGAAATCTTCAATGAGCTGCCGGAGGATCGTGCGCGGGTCATCGGCGACATGACCGGCTGGATCAAATCCCGGGCGTCCTGAGTACAAGCACATGCCAGGCGAACCAAACAGCATCGAGCGGACCAACACGGAATCCGTGCGCAACGGGGCCGGGCGCATGCTCAAGGCCGCACCGAATTTCCGTGATCTCGGTGGCCTGCCGGCGATGGGTGGGCGCGTGCTTCGCACCGGCCTGGTGTATCGGTCCGGCGCGCTGGACGAGCTCGATATCGATGATGTCGCGCAGCTTCGCGCAGTGGGTATCCGGCTCTGTCTCGACCTCAGAAGCCGCAGCGAGCGCATCGGCAGCCCGAGCCGCTGGCCCGAGGACTGTGTGCCAAGAATACTGGCGCTGGAAGTTGCCACCGATATCCGGGCTCTGGATCGGGAGTTGGCGGATTGGTTGGCCGAGCATCCCGACCGGGACGGTGCGGAACGCCTGATGCGTGGAATTTATCGGAGCATGCCGCTCAGCTGCGCCCAGGTATTGACCCGCCTGTTCACGGAGCTTGCGGACAGCGACGATTCGCGGCCGGTGCTCATCCATTGCACCGCCGGCAAGGACCGGACCGGGTTCATTGTCGCGATGCTGCTCAAGGCCCTGGGTGTTGCCGATGCGGATGTTTTCGCCGATTACCTGGAGTCGAACAAGCACTACGACCAGGTTCGCCAGGATTCAAGGATTTCAGCCTTGCTGCAGGGAATGCTGGGATTCGAGCTCGGCGCGGAGGCGTTGAAGGCGGTGACCTGCGCCGATCGGCGCTACCTGGCCGGCGCTTTCGATGAGATCGGGAAGAGTTTCGGCGCGGTGGATCGGTACCTGGAATCCTGCGCCGGGCTTGATGCGGCGCGGCGTGATCGGTTGCGGCAAATCCTGCTTGCACCGGGGACCGCCTGAAATCGGGCGGCGTCATCAATATATCCGTCAGGAAAGCTTGAATGAGGATCGAACAACAAATCCAGTAATGCGGTGGCGGTGAAAAAAAGATGCTCCCGGCTCATCGGCAAGGTCGATGCTGGCGGCGCGCTCGGAGGTTTTTGACAATGTATGAAAAAGGATAGGTGCCTTAATGAACAGGATTGGCTATTGCTTGATTCCCTTGGTTCTCGCATCGGCATTCAGCGTCTCCGCGAAAGCGGACAACGATATTTTCGATGACCGGTTCTACGTCGCCCCAATGGGCTCCTTCGCACTGGTTCGTGGGGAGCACGAAACCTACAACGGCTACGGCGGCACGCTGGCTGCCGGCAAATCCCTGATTCCGCATCTTGGCGTCGAGCTGCTCGGCAGCTATCTGGACTACAAGGGTCGGACCACCAACACGCCCGGCAGCAGCAGCGGCTGCGGTCTTCTGGGCCTGCAGGGTTGTCCGATCAATTCGGTCACCAGCCCCGGCCGGCATCTGGCCAGCGGCGGCGCCGGCGCGAATCTCTATTTGCTGCCTAGCAACCATGGCCTGTTCCTGCACGGCGACGCGATGGGCGGTGACCGGCTCGTCTACAACGGCGGCCTGGGGTTCGATGCCCCCATCACCGACTACGGCATCGGCCTGCGCATCGAAGCCTTGTATCACAAGGAGGCAACGCAGCTGGGTGGGGTGCTGTTCAACCTGGGCCTGTTCATTCCCATCGGCAAGGTTCCCACGCCTGCGCCGCCTCCGCCG
>FTIF01349021.1_pt1 | contig 13350 bp, 15 predicted proteins | sample 1658001 | NCBI WGS metagenome assembly FTIF01 (sample SAMEA3914789, study PRJEB12502) | metagenome | biome: forest; material: soil | place: Canada | collected 2011-07-03 | depth 0.3 m | reverse complement strand
TGGCACACATGGCACGCATGGTGTTTTTCACCCCTTTTCCCGTCGACTGTCACATTCGTAGCCCCGAAAAGTAGGGTGGGTGGAGCGAAGCGCAACCCACCGTTGCCCGCTATATCGCTGGCAGGAACCCGCCAGGCCATCCCTGGCGAGACCTCGGCAGATTTCCTACCCCGGCCCGGCCATCCATGGCCGGGCGTTCGGTGCCACGCGAATGACATCGAGTCATTCGCGCAGCCCCTCACCATGCGTGCCAACAAAAACCCATGGCACACATGGCATGCATGGTGTTTTTCACCCTTTTTCCCGTCGACTGTCACATTCCTGGCCCAGCCCGTAGCCCGGGAAGCGCGCAGCGCTACCCGGGGTTTTCACAGCAGGGCGACCGGGGTTCCCGGCGCATACTAGGCGCACCGCTTCCGCAGGACAGGACCATGAGATTGCCGCCGCTGGTGTTCGCGCTGGGTTACGCCGGGCTGATCCCGTTCCTGGCCGGTCCGGCGTGGCTGAGCTTCTCGCCGCTGACCGCGCCGCCCTGGCTCGATCACCTGTGGCTGCTCTATGCGGCGATGATCGCCAGCTTCATGGCCGGCACCTTCTGGGGCATGTCCCTGCTGGTGGCGCAGGGGCCGAACGGCATGATCGGCATGGCCCTGTCGGCGCTGCTGTTCATCATGTCCTGGGCCACGCTGGCGCTGCCGTTCCGTCAATGCCTGTTCGCGCTGGCCGGGGTGTTCGTGCTGCTGGTGGCAGCGGAGGTCTGGCGCGAACGTACCATCGACCCGCTCAGCGGCTACTTCACCTTGCGCGCCACCCTGACCATCGGCGTGCTGGCGACCATCGCATGGCGGGTGATGCTGGGAATTTGAGGCTGGCTTTTCTCCCTTCTCCCTCCAGGAGAAGGGCCGGGAATGAGGGGCTGCGGCTAGTTGCTGCCGCGCACTCTGCCGCTACCGCACCCTTCACCCCAAACCGTCTCCCGATGGGAGCGGGGATTCATCAGGATGTCTTCACCAACCGCTTCTCGATCGCCTGCAGCGTATGCAGAAACCCCTTCGACAGCTCGCTCGCCAGCAGTGGCGTCAGCAGCTTGCCGATCAGCGGGATCTTCAGCTCCACCGTGGAAGTCCAGCTGACCACCGTGCCGCCCGGGGTCTTCTCCAGGCGCACGCTGCCGCACTTGTGCTGCACCGGCGGGAAGGACTTGGTGATCTGGTAGTCCATCCGCGTCGGCGGCTCGAAGCGGGTGATCTCCTCGGTGAAGCGGGCCTTGCCGGCGTCGATCCAGCGCACGGCGCCCACGCCGTTCTTCACCGAGGTGCCCATCCTGACCAGCTTCGAGTCCTTCACGCCGGGCAGCAGCTTGTAGTTGGCGTGGTCGCTCAGGATCTCGAAAACCTTCTCGATCGGTGCCGCGATGGTGTGTCTGACGTTGATGGTCTGCATGTCATGATCCTGCCCTGGCACCCGGCCGCGGCATGCGGGGGGAGAGGCCGGGCAGCCTTTCGGGGATAATGTAGCCGAATCCCCGAACCGATCGCGCGGCCCGCCGTCAAAGCCTGACCGCCCGGACCCGCCCCAAAGAGCCGATGAAAGAACTCCTGCAACTCGACCACATGCTGCTGCACAACCCGGTGCAGGACTGGCTCATCGCCATCGGCATCGTCCTCGGCATCATGCTGCTGGCCACTCTGATCAAGCGCCAGGTGATCAAGCGCATGTCGGTGCTGGTGCGCACCAGTGAGCGGCCGGCTTTCGGTGCCGTGGTCAGGGCGGCGCAGGCCACCAAGCTATGGCTGGTGGCGATCGTCGCCATCCAGCTCGGCAGCGAGTACCTGGACCTGCCGCATAAGGCCGATGTCACGCTCGAGCGCATCATGACGGTGGCGGCTTTCCTCCAGTTCGGCATCTGGCTCAGCGCCCTGCTCGATTTCTGGATCGCGCGCTCGCGCAACCATGCCTACGATGTCGCAGTGGTGGAGAGCAGCAGCCTCGATCCGTTCAGCTTCCTCGGCCGCCTGATCCTGTGGACCCTGGTGCTGCTGCTGGTGCTGGACAACATGGGCGTCAACATCACCGCCCTGGCCACTTCGCTCGGCGTCGGCGGCATCGCCGTGGCCCTGGCGGTGCAGAACATCCTCGGCGACCTGTTCGCCTCGCTGTCCATCGTCATGGACAAGCCCTTCGTCATCGGCGACTCCATCGCCATCGACACCCTCTCCGGCACGGTCGAGCACGTCGGCCTCAAGACCACGCGCATCCGCAGCTCCACCGGCGAGCAGCTGATCGTCGCCAACAGCGACATGCTCAAGGCGCGCCTGCGCAACTACAAGCGCATGCACGAGCGCTGCATCACCTTCATTTTCACCGTGCCGTTCAGCACCGGCGCCGACCAGCTCGAGAAAATCCCGCAGCTGGTGCGCGAGGCCATCGAGGGCCGCGAAGCGGTGCGCTTCGACCGCTCCCACTTCAAGGACCTGGGCGGCAACGCCTACAGCTTCGAGACGGTGTACTGGGTGCGCCTGCCGGACTACAAGACCTACATGGATGCGCAGCAGGCCATCAACCTGGCTCTGGTGCGCGCCTTCGCCAGGGAAGGCGTGCAGCAGTCCTATCCCTCGCAGACCCTCACCGTCGAAGCCCCGGTCAGCATCAAGGCCGTGGTCGCTTCCGGGCCGCAGGGCCAGACGGGAGCAGCGGCATGAGCCTGCAGTGCGAAATCATTCCGGTGACGCCCTTCCAGCAGAACTGCTCGCTGGTGTGGGACACCGACACCATGCGCGGCGCCCTGGTCGATGCCGGCGGCGAGGTGGATCATCTGCTGGAGCGCGTCCGTCACCACGGCGTGCAGCTGGAAAAGCTGCTGGTCACCCACGGCCACCTGGATCACGCCAGCGGCGTGCAGGATCTGGCCGAGCGCCTCAAGCTGCCGATCGAAGGTCCGCATCAGGACGACCTGTTCTGGATCGAAGGCATCCCTCAGGCCGCCAAACAATACGGCTTCCCGCCGGCCCGCAGCTTCACCCCTGACCGCTGGCTCCATCACGGCGACACGGTCACCGTCGGCTCGCTCACTTTCGACGTGCTGCATTGCCCCGGCCATACGCCCGGACATGTGGTGTTCCATCACGCCCCGTCGCGCATTGCCTTCGTCGGCGACGTCCTGTTCCAGGGCTCTATCGGCCGCACCGACTTCCCGCGCGGCAACCACGCCCACCTGATCGAAGCGATCCGCAAGCGCCTGTTTCCCTTGGGCGACGACAATCGCTTCGTGCCCGGCCACGGCCCGATCTCGACTTTCGGGCAGGAGCGGAAAAGCAATCCATATGTGTCGGATTCAGCGGTGAAGTCTTAGTCCCTGACACCCTCTCAACAAACGTCATTCCCGCGAAGGCGGGAATCCAGTTCTGCGCACTTTCCGACTCAGCGGCTGGTCGAACCAAAGACTGGATTCCCGCCCACGCGGGAATGACGATGAGGCAATGAAGGGCGCGCTGCTCAGGCAATCGACCTGACCACGCCCCCATCCACCCGCAACGCCGTGCCCGTGGTCGCCGAAGCCTGCTCCGAACAGGTATACACCACCAGGTTCGCCACCTCTTCAACCGTGATGAAGCGCTGGATCAGCGAACTCGGCCGCACGTTCTTGAAGAAATCCTGCTCCACCTGTTTTTCGCTGGTGCCCTGGTGGCGCGCCAGGTCGGCGACGAAGCCTTCCACGCCTTCCGAGCGCGTCGGCCCCGGCAGCACGCTGTTGACGGTAACCCCGGTGCCCGCCAGCGTCTCGGCCAGACCGCGCGCCACCGCGAGCTGGGCGGTCTTGGTCACGCCGTAGTGCACCATCTCGCTCGGGATCTGCAGGCCGGATTCGCTGGAGATGAAGACGATGCGGCCCCAGCCGCGCTGGGCCATGCCCTGGCCGTAGATGCGCGCCAGGCGCACGCCGCTGAGCACGTTGACGTTGAAGAAGCGCTCCCAGTCGGCATCCGGAATGTCGAAGTAGCCCTTGGGCTCGAAGATGCCGAGGTTATTCACCACGATATCCAGCTCGGGCCGTGACTGCTGCAGCTGTGCCGCCACCGCGGCATTGGACAAGTCACCGGCGAAGCCCAGCAATTGTGCGCCCGGCACTGCCTTGCGGATGCTTTCGATGGCGGCGGAGACACGTTCCTCGCTGCGGCCGTTGACGATCACCGTGGCGCCGGCTTCGGCCAGGCCCTTGGCGATGGCGTAGCCGATGCCCGCCGTGGAACCGCTGACCAGGGCGCGTTTGCCCTTGAGCTGGATCTGCATGTGAACTCCTTTGAAGGTGAAGGGAAGGGAACCGAAACCTGTTCAGAATCATGTCACTGCAGGCACCTGGCGGTTTGCCGCCCGGAACGTCTGCGGACCGCTGCTGTCCACTATTACGGCGTTAGACAGGGACAAGTCGTGGTGGTTTCTGTATGGGCTTTTTATTGGGCCTGCAGTCCCCGTTTCAATCGGCCACCCAACAACAAGGAGATGCACCATGGCAGCGAAGCCTTTTGTTTCAGACATCAAAGCGATCCGCCAGCGCGCGCGTGAGCACATCAAGAATGGCGCCGTGACCGAAGGCTACAAGGCGGATCGCAAGACCGTCATTAAGATCCTCAACGAGGCGCTGGCGACGGAAATCGTTTGCGTGCTGCGTTACAAGTACCACTACTACATGGCCTCCGGCATCCACGCCAAGGGCGTCGCCGCCGAATTCCTGGAACACGCCAACGAGGAACAGGGCCACGCCGACATGATCGCGCAGCGCATCACCCAGCTCGATGGCACGCCCAACCTGTCGCCGGACGGCCTGCTGTCGCGCAGCCACTCCGAATACGTCGAAGGCCATGACGTGGTGGAGATGATCGAGGAAGACCTCGTCGCCGAGCGCATCGCCATCGACAGCTACCGCGAGATCATCCAGTACCTCGGCAACGACGATCCGACCACCCGCCGCATGATGGAAGAGATCCTGGCCAAGGAAGAGGAACACGCCGAGGATCTGGGCACCATGCTGGAAGAGCTGGGCAAGAAGGGCGAGCCGGCAGCCGAGCCGCTGAGAAAGGCCAAGGCGCACGCCTAGCAAGCGATAGGTTCTCGCAGCCAATCCCCTCTTCCATTTGTGGGAGAGGGGATTGGCTGCCGTTAACGCCTAAGCCGCCGCGGCCAGCTTGCCGTCGCGATAGTCGGCCAGCGCCTGCTCGATTTCCTCGCGCGTGTTCATCACGAACGGCCCGTACTGCACCACCGGCTCGCGCAGCGGCTTCGCCGCCAGTAGCAGGAAGCGCACGCCTTCGGTGCCGGCCTGCACATGCACGCTGTCGCCATCCGACAGCACACCGGCGGCGCGGTGCGGCAAGGCCCTGGCCTTGCCGGCGCTGCCGATCTGCGCGCTGCCTTCATAGGCGTACAGAAAAGCGTTGTGCCCCGGCGTCAGCGGCGCATCGAATTCAGCGCCTGCCGGCAGATGCACATCCAGGTACAGCGGATCGGTGGAAAGCTTCTTCGCGCCGTTGACCGGGCCGCTGGCGTCGGCAAAGCGGCCGGCGATGAGCTTGACGCTGCCGCCGCTTGCCAGTTCCACCAGCGGGATCTCGCTGGCCGGAATGTCGCGGTAGCCGGCCGGCTTCATCTTTTCCTTCGACGGCAGGTTGATCCACAGCTGGAAGCCGCGCATGCGGCCCTCGCTCTGCTGCGGCATCTCGGAATGGATGATGCCGCGCGCCGCCGTCATCCACTGCACCCCGCCGGGGCCGAGGTCGCCCTGATTGCCGAGGTGGTCCTCATGGCGCATGTGACCGTCGAGCATGTAGGTCACGGTCTCGAAGCCGCGATGCGGATGGGACGGGAAACCGGCGAGGTAGTCATTGGGGTTGTCGGAGTAAAACTCGTCCAGCATCAGGAACGGGTCCACATGCAGCCCACGCTGGCTGCCGAGGCTGCGGCGCAGCTTCACGCCGGCGCCATCGGAAGTCGGCATCGACTCGATGACATGGACCATGGTCCGCGGGTTGGTGGTGTTCATGATTCGCTCCTTGAAAGAGAATCCCGCCGGCTCGCGCCGGCGGGCATTGCAGGGTGTCGCGGTGCTGCTCTTACTTCTTGCTGCGCAGTGCGTCCAGGCTCAGCCGTCCGGCGCCGTTGGCGACCAGGAACAGGAACCCGCCGGCCAGGCCGAAGTTCTTCATCAGCATGATCTGCGACACCTGGTCGTGACCGGCGTGGAACAGTAGGGCGGTGATGATGCTGAAGCCGGCCAGCAACAGGGCCACCAGACGCGTGTACAGGCCGAGGATGATGGCGAGGCCGCCGCCCACTTCAACCAGGATCACCAGCGGCAATATGCCGCCAGGCACGCCGGCCGATTGCATGTAGCCCTGGGTTGCGGCATAAGCGGCGATCTTGCCGCCGCCGGCCACCACGAACAGCGCAGCGATCAGAATGCGGCCGAGAAGGTCGGAATAAGCTTTGGTGGAATCGAAAAAGTTGTTCATTGCAGTACCCCTGAATAGTGAATTGTTTGTTTCAAGAATCCGCGCCAGGGAAGGCGCGGCTCTTCGACTGGGTGTCGCTCAGGCAGCGAGACGAGATACTTCGGCAGACGCTTTCGCCAGGCTCGCTTCCTTGCTCTGCGGGCTGATGGCGAGGCCTTCAGCGTAGACGAATTCCACGTCGGCCATGCCGAGGAAGCGCAGGAAGTCGCGTACGTAGCTGGTCTGCGTGTCCAGCGGCGTGCCGACATATATGCCGCCGCGGGCGGCGAAGACATAGACCTTCTTGCCGGTGAGGAGGCCGGCCGGGCCCTTCTCGGTGTACTTGAAGGTGACGCCGGCGCGGGCGATGTGGTCGAAGTAGGCCTTGAGCTGGGAGGGCAGGCCGAAGTTGTACATGGGCAGGCCCAGCACGATGACGTCGGCTTGCTTCAGCTCGTTGATCAGGGCATCGGAATACTCGACCACGGCGTGTTGCCCCGGCGTGCGCTCTTCCGGCTTGGTGATGAAGGCGCCGAAACGTTCGGCGTTCAGGTGCGGCACCGGCTCGGCGGCGGCGACATCGCGCACCACTACCTTTGCATCGGGGTGGCTCTGCTGGAAGGCGGCAACGAACTGTTTGGCCAACTGGCTGGACTGGCCGTTGCCGTTGTTGATGCTGGCGTTGATTTGAAGAAGGGTGGTCATGGCGCAACTCCTTTTTGAATCGGTGATGGAACGGTTCCGTTCCGGAGTGGCGCTATTTAAGTATTGATTGATTAGATAAAAAAGCACAAAATTTAGGGCTTACCTATCTATTGAATAGATAATGACTGCTAACCCTAAGATTTCATTGGAACAATGGCGTGCCTTGCTGGCGGTGGTGGATGCGGGCGGCTACGCCCAGGCCGCAGAAGCCCTGCATAAAAGCCAGTCGGCCGTGACCTACGCGGTGCAGAAACTGGAATCCCTGCTCGAAGTGAAGGTGTTCGAAGTGGTCGGCCGCAAGGCGCACCTGACGCCAACCGGGGAAGTGCTCTACCGCCGCGCCAAAGCTCTGCTGGAAGAAGCCAGCGTGTTGGAAAACGCCGCCGGCAGTCTCGCCGCCGGCTGGGAGCCGGAGCTGCGCCTGGCGGTGGAGATCATCTTTCCCACCTGGGTGCTGCTGCAATGCTTCGAGCGTTTCGCCGAGGAACGGCCGCAAACGCGCATAGAGCTGTACGAAACCGTGATCAGCGGCACCGAGGAAGCGCTGCTGCAGCGCAAGGTCGACCTCGCCATCTGCTCGCAAATCCCGCCGGGCTTCGCCGGCGATCCGCTGATACGGTTGCGCTTCATCGCCGCGGCGCATCCTGATCACCCCCTGCACCAGCTGGGCCGTGAACTGACCCTGCAGGACTTGCGCAAGCACCGCCACCTGGTGATCCGCGACACCGGCAGCCAACGCCGCAGCGGCAGTTGGGTCGGTGCCGAGCAAAGCTGGACCGTGGGCCAGAAAGCCACTTCGATCCACGCCGCCTGCATGGGAATGGGCTTTGCCTGGTATCCCGAGGAAACTGTGCGCAGCGAGTTGGAGCACGGCCTGCTCAAGCCGCTGCCGCTGCGCGAAGGCGGCGAACGCTGGGGCGATCTCTACCTGGTGTTCGCCGACCGCGACTACGCCGGTCCCGGCGCCCTGCGCCTGGCGGAAATTATCCGTGAGCAGGTGAGCGGCCGAGAGCAGGTGAGCGGCGAGTGTCGCAAATCCGGGGTTGAGCTGACTTCAGCAGGCAGGGCCGCGAATGGCGGGGCCGCTACGCCTCAGCCGGAATGGGTCAAGGCTGGGGGCAGCGGATGTTGATGGAGTGTCGTGCCAGCTGCGGCGCCTGCTGCATCGCGCCCTCGATTTCCTCGCCGATTCCCGGTATGCCGGACGGCAAGCCGGCGGGTGTGCGCTGCGTGCAGCTGGCGGAGGATTTCCGCTGCATGATCTTCGGCGATCCACGGCGGCCGCTTGTATGCGGTGGCCTTAAAGCCCGCACCGAGATGTGCAGCGACAAGAAAGGCCTGCCGGGACGCGAATACGCGCTGGCCTATCTCGGCCAGCTGGAGCTGGACACCCAACCGGGCTGATTCCCTCGGGGTGGCGCCCCCCAAGCCGGAGGACTAACCTGTGGCGAGATTCCAAGGCCGGGGGGCATAGATGAACAAACACAGCGGTGTTGAACTCGCGACACGTTGGTTCAGGGAAGTCTGGAACGAGCATAACGACGCCACTCTGGTGGAAATGCTGCACCCGGATGCGGTGGGACATATCGAGGACCGGGTCATTCTCGGCCTGGCAGGCCTGAGGCAGGCCCGCCAGGAAATCGTCGGCGCCTTCCCCGACTTCAAGCTGAACATCGAAGCGGTGATCGGGCACGGTGAGGATGTGGCGGCGCGTTGGACGCTCACCGGCACGCATACCGGCGATGGCTTCCCGATGCCGCCGACCGGCACCCGCGTTTCCATCCGCGGCATGACTTGGCTGCGCTTCGTCGATGGGCGCATGGTCGAAGGCTGGGATTGCTGGAACCAGGGCAAGCTGCTGCAGGAACTGCTGGTGGCCTACGAGAAGCAGCGCGGTCATTGAAGGGCGGTGCTTGCTTCAGGCTCCGGCTCGTCGGAGTAACAGCCTTATTTTGCGATGACCGGCGTCGCCGTTGCCATCACATCGCCGGGGACGTCCTGGGCGAGCACTATGTTGAGAGCATGGCCGTCGCCGTTGCTGGCCTGCGCGGCGGCGGGCAGGGTGGCGCTGACCTTGTCTGGGCCCAGCGTCCACATGGCGCCGGTCAGCGGATCGACGATGAGATAGCCGATCAGGCCGCCGATCAGCAGGTTGCCGCCGATGTACCAGCCGTTGACGGAAGAATTGACCGCGATCTGCTGCTGCACGAAGCCGGGCTTGGTGATCGTGACGAGGTAGTCCTCACCCTTGAAATAGCCGCGCGAAGGCTTCAGGGCAACCGTGTACGGCGTGGTACCGCTGGCGATGGCCTCCCCTTTCTTGTTGCTGATCGAGACCGCGGCCTCGCTCGGCGCGCTGGTGATGGTAATGGACTGCGGGCCGCCGCCCTTGATAATGGAGGCGCAGCCGGACAGCAGAGTGGCGCAGGCCACCGCCGTGAGCATCTTCTTCATGATTCCCCTGGTGCAAGTAACAACTGATTTTTCTTATTCCCCGCGCCGATTTGACCACTTGGTGAAGGCTGGCTTCCAGTGGCCAAAACAGGCTACGACCGGCATGCGCCGCCCCGGCGCATGCCGTGCGGCAACTTCTACGCTTCCAGCGTCGCCAGCTGCTCCGACGCCGCCAGCCACTCTTCTTCCATCTTCGCCAGCTTCTTCTTCAGCTCGCCCTGCTCCTTCAGCAGCTTCGCCACTTCGCCGCTGCGGCTGGCGTCGTACATGGCGGGGTCGGTGAGGCGGGCGTCGAGCGTGGCCAGGTCTTTTTGCATGCGGGCCATCTGCGTGTCGAGCTTCTTGATCGCGTCCTTGTGGGTACGCACCGCCACGCGCTGGTCGGCGGCGGCGCGGCGTTCGTCCTTGGCCGAGGTACGGTTGCCGCTCTTCGGCGAGCTGTCCTTGGTGGTGTCGCGCGTGCCGAGCCAGCGGGCGTAGTCGGTGAGGTCGCCTTCGAATTCCTGACAGCGACCGTCGGCCACCAGCCACAGCGAATCGCAGGTGCTGGAGAGCAGATGGCGGTCATGCGACACCAGCACCACGGCGCCGGCGTAGTCCATCAGCGCGGTCTCGAGCGCGTGGCGCATGTCCAGGTCGAGATGGTTGGTCGGTTCGTCGAGCAGCAGCAGGTTGGGCTTCTGGAACACCACCATGGCCAGCGCCAGGCGCGCCTTCTCGCCGCCGGAGAACGGCGCGATCGCTTCAAAGGCGCGGTCGCCGCGGAAATTGAAGCCGCCGAGGAAGTCGCGCAGCGACTGCTCGCTGGCCTTGGGGTCGAGGCGGCGCAGATGCAGGATCGCCGAGGCCTTGGGATCGAGTTGCTCCAGCTGATGCTGGGCGAAGTAGCCGATGCGCAGGTAGGGATCGCGCATGATCTTGCCGGCCTGCGCTTCCAGCTCGCCGGCCAGGGTGCGCACCAGGGTCGACTTGCCGGCGCCGTTGGGGCCGAGCAGGCCGATGCGCTCGCCAGGGGCGATGAGCAGCCGCAGCTTGTGCAGGATGGTCTTGCCGGCATAGCCGGCATCGATCTCGTCGAAGCGAATCAGCGGCGAGGGCAGGCGGTCGGGCGTGGGAAACTCGAAGGAGAATTCCGAGTCGGCGTGAGCCGGCGCCACCAGCTCCATCCGCTCCAGCTGCTTGATGCGGCTCTGCGCCTGGGTGGCCTTGGTCGCCTGCGCCTTGAAGCGGTTGATGAATTTCTGCAGATGCGCCACCTGGCGCTGCTGCTTGGCATGGGTGGCGGTCTGCAGCGCCATCTTCTCGGCGCGGATGCGCTCGAACTGCGAGTAGTTGCCGGTGTAGAGGGTGGCGCTAGTGCCTTCCAGGTGCAGGGTGTGGGTGGTCACCGCATCGAGGAACTCGCGGTCATGCGAGATCACCAGCAGGGTGCCGGGGTATTCCACCAGCCAGTCCTGCAGCCAGATCACCGCGTCCAGATCCAGATGGTTGGTCGGCTCGTCGAGCAGCAGCAGGTCGGAGCGGCACATCAGCGCGCGCGCCAGGTTGAGGCGCATGCGCCAGCCGCCGGAAAAGCTCGCCACCGGCCGTTCCTGCGCCTCGATCGAGAAGCCCAGGCCATGCAGCAGGCGCGCGGCGCGGGAGCGCGCGGCGTAGCCGCCGATGGTGCCGAGCCGTTCGTGGATCGAGCCGATCTTGTCGGCGTCGTGCGCGTCTTCGGCGATGACCAGGCGCCGTTCCAGGTCGCGCAACTCGAAGTCGCCGTCCAGCGCGAACTCGATGGCGGCATCCGGCAGGGCCGGGGTTTCCTGCGCCACGGTGGCGATGGCCAGGTTCTTCAGAACCGAGACATTGCCCTTATCGGCATGCAATTCACCAAGAATGGCGGCGAACAGCGTCGATTTGCCGGTGCCATTGCGGCCGACCACGCCGGTGCGCCAGCCCGGATGGATGGTAAAAGTGGCGTTTTCCAGCAACGTGCGCGCACCGCGCCGCAGCGTGGCTTGGGTCAGGGAGATCATCCGCGCATTTTAGCCCGCCGGGGCATTTATTGTGCGGAGCAACAAAAAGCCGGCCCCAGGTGATCCCGGGACCGGCATCGATCGCAGGCGCTGCGGTTTTAGTGTTTGGTCAGCGAATCGCGGAATTTGATGTAGTCGGCCGCCGACTGCGCCGGTGCTTCCAGCATCGGGAGATGCCCCATGTCCGGCACGATGACGACCTGGGAATTCGGCAGCAGCTGGTGCAGGATTTCGGCGCCGGAGTCGTTCAGGGCGCGGTCGTGGTCGCCCCACACGATCAGCGTCGGCGTCGACAGGTTCTTGACCTGCGGCTCCAGCGGCGCGTCCTTGACCAGTTCGGCGAAGACCTTCTGGTTGAAGTCGTAGCTCTCTGCGGCGCGCTGCGCCAGCACCGTGATCACCGCATGCGGCACGTAGGGGCGGTGCACGAAGACGAAGTCCAGCAGTTCCTCGTATTCCTGCGGTGTTCGCGCGATCAGCGGCACATGACCGCCCTGCTTGACGATCTTGACCAGATCGCTGTCCTGGGCAGTGGAGACTCCCGCAGGCGCCAGCAGCCACAGGCTGTTGACCTGCTCCGGATGCGCCGCAGCGTAGGCGCCGGCGATCCAGCCGCCCATCGAGTTGCCGCCGAGGTCGAAGTGGTCGAGACCCAGGGCCGCGGCGATCTGGCTGACATAGACCAGCTGATCCTCGATGCGGCTCTGCTCCGGCGACGGCTTGGTGCTTTCGCCATAGCCCGGCAAGTCAATGGCATAGACGTGGAAACGCGGTGTCAGGTAACGCGCCACGCGGGTCCAGTTGTCCTTGTCGGCGCCGAAGCCGTGCAGCAACAGCAGCGGCTGGCCCTGGCCGCCTTCGAGGTAGGCGACGTTGAAGCCGGGGATGCTGGTTTCCTTGCGCTGCAGTCCGGCGGCGCTGCGCTCGGCGCTCAGCGCGGCTTCGGCGAAGCGGGTGGGGAAGAAGAAATCGAAGACGCCGTAGACCACGGCAAACACCGCCAGCAACAGCACTACCAGCTTCAACACCTTGCGCATCGCGAGCTTTCTCCCCAGGACTGCGAACCGCGGCTGCCGATGCAGCCGGTTTTATTTGGCCGCGATTCTGTACAGAGCAGGGGCGATTGGCATTTGCCGCGGAGACAGGATGGAGCGGCGCCCGGCCAAGGACAGGCGCAAGCGGCTTTAGCCGCCGGGCTGCATCTGCCGCATCAGGTTTTCCTGCGCCACGCTCGCCACCAGGCGGCCGCTGCGGTCGTAGATCAGGCCGCGCGACAGGCCGCGGGCGCCCTGTGCCGAGGGTGAATCCATGGCGTACAGCAGCCAGTCGTCGGCGCGCACGTCGCGGTGGAACCAGAGGGCGTGGTCGATGCTGGCGACGGCGTTGTTGGGGTTGAGGAAGGACATGGCGTGCGGCCGCAGCGCGGTGGACAGCAGGTTGAAGTCCGAGGCGTAAGCCAGCACGCAGCGGTGCAGCATGGGATCGTTCGGCAACTCTCCGGCGGCCCGGAACCACAGGTTTTGGGTCAGTCCAGCGGTTTCCGGATTCAGCGGGTTCCAGGGCTGTACCGGCCGGAATTCGATCGGCACCCGGCGCAGCATGGCGTTGCGGGCGCGCTCCGGGCTATCCGGATAGGTCTTGGCCCATTCCTCGGACAGCTCGTACTGCGAGCGCAGCGATTCGGG
>FTIF01006866.1_pt1 | contig 13517 bp, 11 predicted proteins | sample 1658001 | NCBI WGS metagenome assembly FTIF01 (sample SAMEA3914789, study PRJEB12502) | metagenome | biome: forest; material: soil | place: Canada | collected 2011-07-03 | depth 0.3 m | reverse complement strand
CATTCGTGCGCTGTAACTTGCGCCGCGTGCACCTGCAAGCGATTGCGTCGAACGTCGGCGCCATCCGCGCCTATGAGAAGGCGGGTTTCGTTGTCGAAGGTCGCCAGCGAGAGCATGCCTGGGTCCGTGGACGATACGAGGACATCGTCATCATGGGGATCCTCCGCTCGGACTAGGAATCCCAGCTCGAACAGACTCGTCCCGCATAAAGCGATCCGCCAGCCGACGGGACGGACAACTCCCGATTCCCAGTAACTGCACGTCCTCGAACGAATCACAGTCCTATCTCCAGCAAGCTCATCAACTTCGAGATCATTGGCGCGATGATTCGAAGAACGCCTGCTTCCTGCTGACACCTACCGAGCAGCGGACACTCTTCACCTACTTCGCTCCAAGTGAGAAGCTCACCGACGATGAGCTGATCGTGCACCGAGTAGACATCTCGTTCATGGATCCTTTACTGCCACAACGAGCCGGCCGAGCACTCTCGAAACTGTGGGCAGCAAGCAAACGGCTCGATGAGCACCGCGCCCAGGTGATTCCGATGCCGCGTCCGCGCATGGCCAAGAACGTGGAAAAGCGGATCGTTATCTTCAGCGAGGTTCACCCCGTGCTTGATCCGGAGAAGTTTGCCAAGATCCTGATGGACATTGCCCGCGAGCAACAAGACAAAGCTGCTTAGCGCTGCCTATGCATCACATTGAAGACGGTTCCTTCCGAGCAGCCCACCGCATCCGCGATCTGCTTCTGCGCCCAACCAAGCGTCCGCAGCTCCAGTATCTGGTCGATCTGTTCCTGGCCGAGCCCGATGGGGCGTCGTTCGACACCCAGGCGGTCTAAAGCACGCCGGATCGTCGAGGGTGCGGCGCCAAACTGCTGGGACAGGGGAGTGACATCCTTCCCGTCGAGGTAGGCATCGACAATCTGCTGGTTGACACTCTTACCCATCTTTCTCGGGGCACGAGGGCTGCGGTAGACGGGGGCGCGTGGCTTCCTCGTCGCATGGGACCGTTCGGCATCGGCGATGAGCCTGTAGAGGTCAGAGGTCTCCTTGGAGCGATTGCAGTAACTTTGCAAGAGCCGCACCATAGGGGGCTTACTAGAATCGCCAACCCTTTGCGGATCGGCGATTTCAAGGGAGTCGATTAGCAGGTCCAGGAGACCGTTCTCAGGAACGGTCTCTTTTTCTGTTCGCGCTACCAAGCAGCCACGAGTGCGACGTGGCCGGACACGAGGGCTCCCTCTTCAGGCTGGGTTAAGAAGCACCTCGCGTCAGCTGGTTGCGGTGGATTGGCGCAGCACCAGCCGACACGGCACGCGCTCGACGCCGCTGCCGATATCGGCGCCGTCGATGGCGGAGAGCAGGCGCGTGGCCGCGACATGTCCGAGCTCGGCTAGCTGCAGGTCGACGGTCGTGAGTGGCGGGCGGGAGGCGTCGACCATGACATCCCAGTTGTCGACGCCGACGACGCCGACCGCGCGGGGCACGTCGACGCCGTTTTCCCTGAGGCCGTCGGTGACGCCGCGCGCGATCTGGTCGCTCGCGCAGAAGACACCGTCGAACGGTTCGGAGGAGCGGATGAGTCGGAGGGCAGCCTCGCGGCCCCACGCTTCACTCCATTCGCCCGAGAGCGGCGCGCCGGCCACGAGTGTCTCGCCCGCTGCGGCTAGCGCCGCGGCGGCGCCCGCGAGCCTGTGCTGCGCGGCGATGTGCCGAAGCGGCCCCGTGACGTGTGCGATTCGCCGCCGCCCTGTCTCGAGCAGGTGATTCACGGCGAGTGTAGCGCCACCCTCGTCATCGTGAAGGATCGATAGGTCGCGCTCGTCGTCCGACTGCACAAGCGCGTATACGACCGGAACGGGGAAGTCGCGGCCGAGCGTTGGCCTCATGTCGCTGGATCGTCCGGTGACGATGATTCCGTCGACTCGTCGCGCGAGCAGTACCCGCAGGTAGTGCTGTTCTCGGATCGGGTCGCCTCGGCTTTCGCACAGCAACATCGACATCTGCCCGGCTCCGAGCGCATCCTCCGCACCGGTGAGGAGCGGGATGGTGAATCGACCGATGCTGTCGGTCGTGAGCACCCCGACGGTGTACGTGCGGCCGGAGAGCAGACTGCGAGCGAGCAGATTGGGGTGGAAGCCGAGTTCCTGGGCCGCCGCCAGCACTCTCTCTCTCGTCGCGTCGCGCAGGTCGCCACGGCCATTGAGTGCCTTCGACACCGTGCCCGGAGAAACCTCTGCCAGCACGGCCACGTCTGCGACGGTGACCTTCTTTCGCGGCGATGAACTCGTCATCTGTTCTCATCTCTCGTCCAAACCCGGGCTTATTTGGGTTGACTTGGACCATACACGTTCGGAAACATTTCCGCAACATCGCTGCGTGATTTACTTCTGCCATCGCCTTGACTCCAGCAAACTACTGGCTCTATGGTTGCAGAAATCCTTATCCGTATGTTTCCGGAATATCTCCAGAAGTCCGGATGAGGCCCTCAACGCCAAGGCCCCTATCTTTCAAAGGAGAAAAGACATGTCCTCCCCTGTAAGCCGCCGCACCCGGCGCTCCCTCCGTATTGGAGGCGCCGCATCGGCCGTCGTGGTCGCCGCGCTCGTCCTTGCCGGCTGTTCGTCAAACAGCACCCCGACCAGCCAGAGCCCCGACAACGGCACGAAGCTGACCATGTGGGTGCGCGCCGCCAACGGTCCCGTCACTCAGGAGCTCGTCGACGAGTACAACAAGACCCACAAGAACAAGGTCAAGCTCACGATCATCCCGAGCGACAGCTTCCAGGCCAAGGTGGGCGCCGCAGCCGGCGCGGGCGCGCTGCCCGATATTCTCGCTTCCGATGTCGGGTATGCCCCCAACTACGTCAAGCAGGGGCTCTTCCAAGACGTCACGAGCGAGGTGAAGGGCCTCTCGTTCTACGACCAACTCTCGCACGCCCACACCCAGGCCGCGAGTCTCGGCGGCAAGATCTACGGCACCCCGCTCGTCGTCGACTCGTCCCTCCTCATGTACAACAAGACGCTATTCACCAAGGCTGGGCTCGACCCCAACCAGGGTCCGAAGAACTTCACCGACATTTATAACGACGCCAAGGCGATCCGGGACAAGGTCGGCGGAGACACATACGGCTTCTACTTCCCCGGCAACTGCGCGGGGTGTGACGCCTACACGATGATGCCCTACCTCGCTGCCGCGGGGGAGCCGCCATTCACGGACGACGGCAAGAAGGCGCAGATCGATACCCCGGCAATGAAGGGGACGCTCGATCTCTACAAGAAGCTGTATGACGAGGGCATCGTGCCGGCCAGTGCGAAGAGCGATGACGGCACGAACTGGACCAAGCTGTTCAACGCGGGCAAGATCGGCATCCTGCCGATCGGCAACTTCAACTTCGCCTCGGCGACGCAGGGCAAGGTCGACTACGGCGAGACGGCGCTCCCGGCGCCCGACGGGTCGTCCGCCTCCGGGTTCATCGGCGGCGACGTCGCGGGAATCACAAAGGCCGCGAGCCACCCCAAGCAGGCTTGGAACTTCCTCGCCTGGACGCTGGACCAGGATGCGCAGGTCAATGTGCTCGCGAAGGCGGGCAACCTCCCCTCCCGGGTCGACCTGGCCGACAACAAGTACAGTTCGCAGAACCCGGCCATCGTTTCGGCGATCAAGGGCGAGGCGACCGGCTACACCCCGGCTTCGACCGCATACGGGGCGCTTGTCAATGACGCAACCGGCGCGTGGCTCACGCTCTTGCGCAGTTACATCTTCGACGGGAACCCGGGTGCGCTCGCGACCGCGCAGACGGCGTTCACCGCGGGAGTCAACCAGAAATAGTGACGATGGCGCATCTGCGCGCGGTATTCGGCCGCGCGCAGGTGCGCCCCGTCGTGACGCTCAGAAAATACAAGCCATGACCACCGCTGAACTCCCCACAGCCACGGCGCGCCCCAAGCGCAGACGGTCCGGAACGCTGACGCGCCGCCCGGCGCTCGGCGTGCTGTTCGTCCTCCCGCTCGCCCTCATCGTCGTCGTCCTGTTCCTGATCCCGCTCGGCGTGCTCGTCTTCATGTCGTTCGAGAACTGGCCGCTGCTCGGCGGCCCGACGCCCAACGGGGGCGCCAATTATGCGGGGATCCCAGGCAACACCCTCTTCGTCGGCGCGATCACTTTCACGATCATGTACACCGTGTTCGCCACGATCATCATCTTCGCCGTGTCGTTCGTGCTCGTCGCGATCTCCAACTCGCGGCGACGCGGGGCACGCGTCTATCGCACCGCGTTCTTCCTGCCGTATGTCGTCGGCACGGCATCCGCGGGGCTCATCTGGTTCGCTGCCGTCAACGATCAAAACGGCATCGTCAACACGTTGCTCGAGTCGCTCGGCTTCAGCAAGGGACCGTGGGGGTTCCTCGACACACCCAACCAGGCGGTATTCACGACACTCACTCTCGTGGTGTGGAAGTTCATTGGCTTTCAGGTGATCGTGCTGCTGGTCGGACTGCAGTCGGTGCCTACGGAGCTCTACGAGGCTGCGCGCATGGACGGCGCGTCAACGCGTCAACGACTCCGTTACATCACGTTGCCGTATCTGCGGCCAACCCTTGCGCTGCTCTTCATCCTCTCGATCACCGGCTCGCTGCTGGCGTTCGACCAATTCCAGGTGCTCACCCACGGCGGTCCCGACAACAGCACGACCACACTCGTGATGGCGATCTACAACACCGCGTTCGTCAAGTTCAACCTGGGCAACGCGGCCGCGCTCTCCATCGTGCTGCTGCTCGCGCTCGTCGCGCTCAACGGGATCCAGCTGCTTCTCCTGCGCCGGAAGGACGACGCCTCATGACAACACTTCGTTCCACCATCGCCCGCCGGTCGCGGCGGACGAACCGAGTACGGTCAGCTGCGTTCAGCACCGGGTATCACCTGTTCAGCGGCGTCATCGCGACAATCTTCCTGGCGCCGTTGCTGTGGGTGACGCTCAACTCGTTCAAGACGCCAGCGGAGGCGAATGCCTCCTCTCCCACACTGTTTCCGCACACCTTCTCGTTCGATAACTACACCAAGCTCGCGAGCTATGGCGATGGCATCGGGGTGTACCTGTGGAACAGCATCTCGCTGTCGCTGATGGTCGTCGCCGGCACCGTCATCGTGACGGTTCTCGCGGGCTACGGATTCGCCCGCTTCCGCTTCCGCGGACGCTCCCTGTTGTTCGGTACCACGCTGCTGATCCTCATGGTGCCTTACGCGACCGTCCTCATCCCCCTTTACATCGTGCTCAGCTGGATCCACCTCACCAATACGGTTTTCGGTCTTGCGCTCATCCTCGTGATGTTCCAGATGCCGTTCGGCGTGTTTCTCATGCGCAACAGCTTCGAGTCGATCCCGCCGGAGCTCGAGGAGGCCGCCATGGTTGACGGCTGCGGCCCGATCGGGGCACTGCGGCATGTGTCGCTCCGGCTCGTCATGCCCGGTGTCGTCACGGTGGCGCTGTTCGCTTTCATCTCGTCGTGGAACGAATTCCTAGCGCCGCTCATCTTTCTCAACGACGGGTCGCAATACACGATGCCGATCATGCTCGTGGACCTGAGTCTCGGCCAGTACGGGCAGGTCGACTACGGCTCGCTGCAGGCCGGGGTCGTCGTCACCATCGTGCCCGTGCTGCTGCTGTATCTGCTGCTGCAGCGCTACTACGTATCCGGTCTCGTGAACGGCGCCCTGCGCGGGTGACCAGATCGCCCACCGCCGCATCCCACCATTCACAGCCTCTCAAGGAGAACCATTCGTGAAGACCACCCGTCCCGCCGCGCCGGTGCTGCCGCTCGCCCGCGAGCGACTCGCCTATCAGCCGATCGGCCTCGACTCCGCTCGCATCCTCGGCGGTGTGTGGGGAGACTGGCAACGCGACAATCGTGAGCTGACGACACCGCATGCGTTCCGTTGGCTCGAGTCCGATGGAACGATCGACAACCTGCGCCGACTCGATCCTGCCGTCCGGAACCCCGTCGAGCGTCGGGGACCGTGGTTCACCGACTCCGACCTCTACAAGGCGCTCGAGGGTGTCGCGTGGGATCTCGGACGAGCCGAGTCGGCGGAACTCGCGACGCTCGTCGCCGACATCGCCGGGATCCTTGCCCGCGCGCAGGACCCGGACGGCTACCTCAACTCCTTCGTGCAGGCCGGGCTTGACGTGCGTTGGGACAACCTTATGAAGAGCCACGAGCTCTACTGCATCGGGCACCTGATCCAAGCCGGAATCGCGCACCGTCGTTCCACCGGTCGCACCGAACTCTTCGACGTCGCGGTCAAGGCGGCCGATGTTGTCGTCGCCGACTTCGGGCAGCTGCGTCGGGGCGACACCGATGGGCACGAGGAGATCGAGATGGCGCTCGTCGAGCTCTACCGCGAGACCGGGAACCGTGATTATCTCGATCTCGCCCAGCAGCTAGTCGACGTGCGCGGTCATCACCTTTTCGAGACGTCGAAGTTTGGCGACAGCCCCTATTTCCAGGACGAGACACCGGTCCGTGATGAGACGACGGTCGTCGGTCACGCAGTCCGTGCGATTTACTTGCTCGCCGGCGTCGTCGACCTCTACATCGAGACCGGTGAGCGAGCACTGCTCGACTCGGCCCTGCGCCAGTGGGAATCGATGACCGCGACCAAGACCTACCTCTCGGGCGCGGTCGGCTCACGGTTCGTCGGCGAAGCCTTCGGTGACAGCTATGAGTTGCCGCCTGACCTCGCCTACGGCGAGACATGCGCGACCATCGGCAACATCATGGTGAGCTGGCGGCTGCTGCTCGCAACGGGCGAGTCACGTTTCGCCGACGCGATCGAGCGCGGGCTGTACAACCTGGTGTCGGCATCGACCGCGGTTGACCGACGCGGCTTCTTCTATAACAATCCGGGGCAGCGGCGAGCGCCGCTCGCCGCTGCCCCTACCGACACTCGGCCGTCGCGCACCGACGCGCCGGGAACACGGCCGGCCTGGTATGAGTGCGCCTGCTGCCCGCCCAACGTCATGCGAACCATCGCCTCGCTCTCGGCCTATCTCGCGACCAACGACGACGAGGCCGTGCAGCTGCACCAGTTCGTGTCGGCCGAGCTCGATCTCGAGTTGGGCGTCGGCTCGGCGCGCCTGACTATCGAGACCGGATACCCGGTCGACGGACGGATCGCGGTCACGGTAGCCGAGACACCCGCGAGTGAATGGGCGCTCGAGCTGCGGATCCCCTCCTGGGCGACGGGCGCGACCCTCACCGTCAACGATGTGCAGGAGGAAGTCGCGATCAACGATCGCGGCTATGCGGTGCTTCGGCGTGTGTGGGCCGCAGGCGACCGCGTCATGCTCGACCTGCCGCTCGAACCGCGACTCACGGTTGCGCATCCGGCGGTCGACGCCGTGCGCGGTGCCGTCGCGCTCGAGCGCGGGCCCGTCGTCTACGCCTTCGAGAGCCATGACCAGTCGGCCGGGGTCGACCTCAACCACGTCGAGATCCTTCGCGGCGAGCCGGTGCGAGCCGACATCCGCGACGACTTCCTCGGTCAGCCCGCCGCGATCCTGCGGGTGCGTGGCCGGGCCAGAGTCGACGCGGCGTGGAGGGAAACCAGCTGGATGCGCCTCGAGGATGCACCGACATCCGACGGCGAGGAGGTCGACCTGGTCGCGATCCCGTACGCGCTCTGGGCGAACCGCGGGCCCTCGGTGATGCGCATCTTCGTTCCGCTCGCGGAGAGGTGAGGAGTACTGCGTGCTCGGCGCTCAAAGCTCACAACGTCCTGTCGGCAAGGTTCGAATCCGCACGCAAGGACGAGAACGTCTCTCCCCAATGAGGTCACCGCGGGCCCGTGAACGGGTCGCCGATCACATTCCGAGCGCGGTGGACTGCGGGTTGACTGGTCGGTCTACCAGGGATATGTTTTACTCGGTTAATCGATTAAACAAGCAATTGATTGCGCACCGTGCGAGCCATTCCGTCGTGTGGATGCTGAGCCGGTCGCTCATTTAGCTCGTGTTCTCGCGCCCAACTAAGCAGCGTCGCTTATCAGAAAGGGCTACACAATGTCACTCAGATCCAGCCTTCTTCTCGCCCTCCGGGGGCACCATCGTCGGCGGTCCATCGCCGCAGCATCCATCGCGGCCGTCGCGCTCGTAGCGGGCTCGCTGCTCGCCGGCACGACGGCAGCTCAAGCGGTATCGCCACTGCCATGCGACATCTACGCGAGTGCGAGCACGCCATGTGTCACGGCATACAGCTCGGCGCGGGCACTCTACTCCGCCTACAACGGCAGCCTCTACCAGGTCACGCGCGCGTCGGACAACACCACGTTCAACGTCGGCTTGCTTGCCGCCGGTGACTACGCAAATGCGGCCGCTCAAGACAGCTTCTGTTCTGGCACGTCGTGCATCATCACGAAGATCTACGACCAGTCCTCGAACCACAACGATCTGACGATCGAGGGTGCAGGCGCGGCCGGCGCGGCCAACGTGGGGGCCACGGCGAACGCGCTTCCCATCACGGCGGGTGGCCATTCGGTCTACGGTATCTACCTTCCGCCGGGTGTCGGCTATCGCCGCGCGAGCGGCACAAACATCGCGACCAATGGCGCCCCTGAGTCGATGTACGAGGTGGCCAGCGGCACCAACGTCAACAATGGATGCTGCTCGGACTTCGGCAACGTGGAGACCACCCTGACGGACACCGGTGCGGGGCATATGGATGCCATCAACCTCGCCCTGCTGAATGCTGTCGGAAGCGCCGGTCACGGCCCGTGGGTCGAGGCGGATCTCGAGAACGGCGTGTTCGAAGGCGGCACCCCGGTCAACACCTCGAATCTCGGCAATGCCAGCAAGTTCGTGACCGCCCTGTTGAAGAACAACGGCCAGACGACCTTCGCGCTCAAGGGCGGCAATTCACAGACCGGCTCGTTGTCGACCTGGTACAGCGGTGCGCTGCCGACCGGATACACACCCATGCACCAGGAAGGCTCGATCGTCCTCGGAACCGGCGGCGACAACAGCAATCGCGGCACGCAGTCCTTCTTCGAGGGCGTCATGACCTCCGGCTACTCGACGGATGCCGCGGACAACTCAGTGCAGTCGAGCATCGTCTCCGCTGGGTACACGGCCGTCAGTACCGGTGGTGGTCCCGGATCGACCATCGTCGGACCGGGTGGCAAGTGCGTGGATGTCGCGGGCAATGACACCGGGACGAACCTCGCCGTCGTCCAGTTGTGGGACTGCTTGACCCTCGCGGCAGACCAGCACTGGTCCCCGTACGCGTTCGGCAACGGCGCGCTTTCCACCCTCGGTCGCTGCCTCGACGTCGCTGGCAACAGCACGACGATTGGCGCGAAGTTGGAGCTCTACGATTGCAACGGTGCCGGAGGGCAGAAGTGGGTACCACAGGAGAACGGTTCGCTGCTGAACCCGCAGTCGGGCCTGTGCCTCGATGACCCGAGCGGCAACACCACCAACGGGACGCAACTGCAGATCTACACCTGCAACGGCAGCACGGCGCAGCAGTTCAAGATCACCCGCGGGACTCCGGTCATCGGCAATGGCGGCAAATGCGTCGACGTCGCGGGAGACGACGTTGGCGGCAACCTAGCCGCCGTCCAACTCTGGGACTGCCTCACGATCGCCACGTCCTCACCGCTGGCCATCGATCAGCAGTGGACGCTCAACTCCGACCAGACCATGCGAACCATGGGCCGCTGCCTCGACATCCTTGGCAACAGCACCTCCATCGGCGCAAAGGCGGACCTCTACGACTGCAACGGCGTCGGCGGTCAGAAGTGGGTACCGCAGTCGAACGGTTCGTTGCTGAACCCGCAGTCGGGGTTGTGCCTCGACGACCCGAGCGGAAACACCACCAACGGGACGCAACTGCAGATCTACACCTGCAACGGCAACGTCGCTCAGGTGTTCTCGTTCAACTAACGCTAAAAGCGAAGGGCGGGGATGCGTCTCCCCGCCCTTCGTGCCGCACCGGCGGTAGTGGATGTGGCGGCGGACTGGCGGTCAATCGATAGAACGGCGGCATAATCGAAACGACCCGAGGAGCCGTCCATGAGCGAGAAAACGCGAGCTGCAGCATCCATCACGTTGACGGATGTCGCGGGCCGGGTCGGCGTGACCAGCGCAACCGCCTCGATGGCGCTCGCGGATAACTCGCGGATCAGCACGAAGACGAAGGATGCCGTGCGTAAGGCTGCTCAGGAACTCGGCTACGTGCCGAGTTCGGTGGGGCGTGCGTTGCGAAGACAGCGTGCGGGTGCCGTAGCGCTGATAGTTCCGAACGCATCCCAGCACGTGTTCGGGCAGTTCGGCCAGTTGCACGTAGTAGTTGGGCGTTGAAGGTTCTCGTCGACTTCCAGGCGCAGGTCAAGACCTACCCGTTCATGGACCAGTTCTGGCCGAACCCGAAGTGCTGAGTGCGATGGACGCGGCACACCTCCTCGATTTTGTGAGAACTTCGTGCTGTCGAGGCAGGCCCCGCGGCCTACGTCCGCGGGGCGCTTTCGGGCTCGGCGGCGGCGTCGAAAGCTCGTGCTCCTTTGCGTGATCTGAGGTCGTCGAGTTGCGGCACGATGATGTCAGCGATGGCGGCGGCCCATTTTCGGTAGGTTTGACCGTCGCGCACGCCGAGGGCGTTCGTCGGTTCGACGGCGGGCAGAGGAACGTACGTTGCGTTGAGGGCGTAGCCGCACAGCCGGGCGGTTACGTCGTTCATCTGCAAGGCGTGAGCCCCGACGATCTTGCCGAGTCTCGTGCCGAATCCGGGAATGGATTCCACCGGGGGGATACCTGTCACGAACGTTCTGGACAGTTCTGGTGATTTCTCGTGGAGGCCGCTCAAGACCGCGAAAAACTCCACACGCCATTTGCGCAGGGGCATCAATCTGACGGCGTCATTGGCGCCCAGAACGACCACGATGACATCGAAACGGCTCATGTCGATCGTACACAGCATCGGCAGGGCGTTGCCCACCGCGATCCGCATGTCTGCGACGAGTTCGACCTTCGTTCCGCGTCCGGTCCTGCGGCTCAGCGCGCGGGCCAGCGACCCGGGGAGGGCGATTTCGTTGGTCAGCACGCCCCAGCCGACCGCGGGGCCGGAACCGAATATCAACACGCGATCAGCATCGGGACCGGGGGCGTAGCCCTTCGGCGCGTCCCTCGGTCGCGGCGCCGTCTGATTACCTGACTGCTGCTGCGCGAGCCAACATCTCGCGAACGGAGTCGCGACAAGGCGACGCAGATCGTGCCGATGCAATTAAAAGACCACGCGTCGAACGGCTATGTATCGGCGGAGCACGTGCGATCCCTAAGGTGTAGGTCGAAGATCCCGGGAACCGCGAAAGCGATTTGATCTGGATCAAGCCTAGCAAACGTCTTCCGCCACTGCGCGCGAACTGGTGCCCCGCCGAACGATGCTCCCCAGACGCCGCTTCCAGAATAGTGATCTTTGTTAGGACATTATGATGTAGCATGATTCCGAAATCGATTATCTCCACAGAAACCAGACACCATCACGTGCGAGTTCGGGTTTGATGGGTGGTGCAGCGTTACCGCGAAACCCTTGTCGGCCATCACTTTTCTCCAGAGGTTTCCGCGTTCCGAGCAGCCCGCACCTGAAGAACACCGGCTGCGATGACAAAACCTCCGGAGAAACGAACACTGAGGCGGGTCCTCTGCGCGATCTCTGAGACACCTCCGGTGAGGACGTCTTCATCGGCTACGTCGAAAACGGCCCGCAGGACTGGTCGTTCGGGTTCGGTCGGGCGCAGTACGCCACGGGCGAGCTCGCGGTGCCCGCCGCGGCTCAGCGGTCGACGAGCGTGACCTCGAACGAGTAGAGGTCCGGCCGGTAGCAGTGTTGGCCGAATTCCACCGCGCGACCAGAGTTGTCGAAGGCCGTGCGTGACATCGTCAGCACGGCAGCCCCGCGCGGGAGATCGAGGAGTTCACTCTCCCGAGCGGTTGCCGCCCTGGCACCGATCTGTTGCTTGGCGACGCGCATCGTGACTCCGCGAGCGCGCAGCAACTGGTAGAGGCCGTGTTTCGAGAGAGCGTCGACATCCAGATCGACGAAATCGGCCGGCAGGACATTGTCGAGCAGAGCGAGGGGCACTCCGTCCGCGCGTCGAAGGCGCGAGAGGTGGATCGTTGGGCTGCCGGACGCCACTCCGAGGATTTCGGCGATCCTGTCGTCCGCCGTCGAGGTCTCCGCCGAGAGCACCACGGTATCCGGACGTTGCCCGGTGCGCTGCAGGTCTTCGAACAGGCTGGTGAGTTCGACGTTCCTCGTGACCTTGCCGTGCACGACCTGTGTGCCGATTCCCCGTCGACGCACGAGGAGTCCCTTATCGACCAGTTCCTGGATGGCCCGCCGAATCGTGGGACGCGAGAGTCGGAGTCGATTGCCCAGGGCGACTTCGTTCTCGAGCCGCGCGCCCGCGGGCAGAGTCTGGTCGCGGATCGATTGCTCGAGTCTCTGGGCGAGCTGGTAATAGAGGGGAACGGGACCGGAGCGATCGAGATCGAGGAACAGGTCGACCGGAAGCATTTGCTCCGCTTGTGCCATTGCTACTCCCTGTTCGCGCGTGACGCGCGGGTAATAGCACCCGTTGTCCTGACAATAATATACCTTCGCATGCTCCTGCCCACGGATCCGGTCCCCGGTCGCGTTGCCGACTCGAAGAGACCGAACCGGGTCAACCGATCACGCGCCGGCCCTTTATCCTCGGTAGAGAACGAACGATGGGAGCCCGACGACATGGCTGACGAAACTCTCCGCCTGCCGAACACGATCTTCCGGGCGGTGTTCAACCTCGGCGAGAAGCGAGCGGCGAAGATCACACTGCCGCCCGCGCTCGCGAATCCCGAACTCTTCGCCGAATGGCTCGAAGACGAGCAGGCGATCGCCCTGTATGTCGAATTCGATGACGGCCAACTGCACGTCGATTGCTCGGCCGCCGGGATCGAGTACCACTTCCACGACGGCTCCGGCGACAGCAGCGAGACCAGTCCCTGGTCGGCAGCCGAAACGGAGGTACTGGTCGAGTGGGCCTCGATGCTCGCGTCAGAGTTCTTTGCCCGGATGCCGGACCTGATGGAAGACGTCGAGGAGGCGGCCGCCTGGCAGGACGCCGGATATCCGCTCTACGTCTGTGAGACGGATCCGGCAATGCTCGACCTGCTCGAGGTCGAGATCGAGGGGGAGATCCTCACTCTTCCCTGGCTCGGGTCTGGCCAGGTCGGCCAGGAGCATCTCGAGGGTGACAATCATCCCGTCGCCCTCCTGTGGAACCCCGTGCAGGAGAACCCGGACCAGGCGATCGCGACCGCGTGGCTCGACCCGGCCACCGGCGAGCCGGCGACCGCGGCCGAGCCAGGCGTGGACTGGGATGCCGTCGGCCTGCCCGCCGACGAGGTTCTCGCCTGGCTGGAGGGCACCTACCTGAACAACCACATCACCCCGGACCCGGAGAGCGCGCTGATCCACGCCGCCAC
>FTIF01000683.1_pt2 | contig 13588 bp, 13 predicted proteins | sample 1658001 | NCBI WGS metagenome assembly FTIF01 (sample SAMEA3914789, study PRJEB12502) | metagenome | biome: forest; material: soil | place: Canada | collected 2011-07-03 | depth 0.3 m | reverse complement strand
GACGGAGGGGGCGCACCCCCGTCCAGCTTGATCGGGGCGTCAGAAAGCTAACCCGCGCCCGCGCCGCCTCCGTCACGCGCTAAGCCGCCTCCGTCACGCGCTAAGGCGGCGCGCCCCCTCCGCCGTGCCGCTTCGCGAAACAGCGGAGGAAACAGACCCATGGCTCAATCAGTTCGGGGGCTGGTACTGGACCGCGGCCCAGGCGGAGCGTCGGCTTAAACACACACCCATGAGGCGAGGCGGCGAAGGTTTGGGGGCCGCCAAGGCGCCGGCGTCAGCGACAGGTCTTGGGCGAGCCATGGTTGGTGGCAAATGGTCGCGCTTGTCTGATCATTATCGACTTTTACGATATAACGCTTTCGATCCCTCCGTCATAGTAGTATGGCTAGGATTGCGGAGTTCAACATGCTCGATATTCTTACGCGTTCCGATGATCATATTCGACAAGTATTAGATTACGACGTCGAAAGACGGCGGAGATTTGTAAACCTTCAAGCAATTGACTTAGAGCATATCGCAGAATTGAAGGAAGACGTCCTCAAACATCTTGACGAGCACGTCGAGGCATTCTTCAGCTATCTTGACGCCTTGCCCGAGGCTGGCGGCCTGTTTCTAGGCAGCGATATGCGCGCCGAAGCCATCCGCCTGAAGCGCGAACACCTGATCGCCATGGTCGGCGGCGAGTACGGCAAGGACTATGTCGAACAGCGCGTCACCCTCGGCATTGTCTACAGCCGGGCCGGGCTGGACGCGCGGATGTTCCTGGGCGGTTTCCACGCATTGCTCCGCTCACTGGGCGCCCGCATCATGCAACAGGCCGCGGAGCCGATGCCGGCCTTCGATCGCCTGACATCGCTGAGCAAGGTGCTGTTCTTCGACCTGGCGATCATCGTCGACGTGCTGATCGCCGATCGCGAGAGCACCATCGCCCTGCAACAGGAGGCGATACGCGAGTTGTCGACGCCGGCGTTGCAGATCCGCGACCGCCTGCTGATCATGCCGATCATCGGCGTGCTCGACACCCATCGCGCCCGACAATTGACCGAAGGCCTGCTGCGGGCGATCCGCGATAACCGGGCCAAGGTGGTGGTGATGGACGTCACCGGGGTGGCGACAGTGGACACCAAGGTCGCCAACCATCTGCTTCAGACCATTGCGGCGTCCAGGCTGATGGGCGCCGAAGTGATCATCACCGGCCTGTCGGCCGAGGTCGCCCAGTCCCTGGTCACCCTGGGCGTCGACCTCACCAAGCTCAACGCCGTCGGTGACCTGCAAGGCGGTCTCGAACAGGCCGAACGGTTGCTTGGATATCAGTTCGTTCGTCTCGCCCCACCTGCCGAACGCGCCTCGGCTTGAGGGTCTAGAACCGTGACGGTTCCCATTCTCAAACAGGGCCATATCTTGATCGCGTCCATCCAGGCCGCCCTGACCGACCGTGACCTGATCGAGCTGAAGGAAGAACTGACCACCAGCGTCGGCCGGTTTCGGTCGCGCGGCGTGATCATCGATGTCAGCGCCCTGGACGTGATGGATTCCTTCGCCGCCCGCACGCTGCGAAGCGTCGCCGAGGCCACCAGATTGCGCGGCGCGCGCACGGTCATTGTCGGTATTCAGCCGGATGTGGCCATTTCCATGGTGCAGCTCGGCCTGGGCCTCGGAGAGATAACGACGGCGCTCGATCTGGAGGGAGGGCTGGAAATGCTCGCCGCCTTCGGCCTGGCGGCGGGAGGAGCGGATGAGCGATGAGACCCGCCTGCGCGTCGAACGTGACGCGGATGTCGTCGCCGCCCGCCAGAAGGGGCGGGAATTGGCCGCCTTGGCCGGGATCACGGGCAGCGACCTGACCGTGGTCGCCACCGCCATCTCGGAAATCGCCCGCAACATCATCGTCTATGCCAAACGCGGCGAGATCTTGCTGAAGATCGCCCAGAACGGCCATCGGCGCGGCGTGGTCGTCATTGCGACCGACGAGGGACCGGGCATAATCGATATCGACATGGCGATGCGGGACGGCTTCTCGACCGGCAAGAGCCTGGGGCTGGGCCTGCCCGGCGCCAGACGATTGATGGACGAGTTCGCGATCGTCTCGGAGGCGGGTCACGGCGTCACCGTGACCATGACCAAGTGGTCGCGATGATCGCCGACAGCGCCCTGGCGGCCGACAGGGTTGCCTGGGCAACCGCCAGCCGTAAGCTGGCGGGGCAGCTGGTGTCGGGCGACGCGCATCTGGTGGCGCCGTTCGAGGGCGGCGTGCTGGTCGCGGTGATCGACGGCCTGGGACATGGTCCAGAAGCCCACCTCGCCGCGAGCGCCGCCATAGCCGTGCTGTCGCGCCGCCCCCAATCCCCGGTCACGGATCTGATCCGGTTGTGCCATGCGGAAATCAAGAGCACCCGCGGCGTCGTCCTGAGCCTGGCCTCCTTCGACACGACGCACGGCCTTGTCACCTGGGCCGGGGTGGGCGATGTCGAGGGCGTGCTGCTCAGCGCCTCGGATCCGTCCAGGAGCGGGCGCCAGTCGCTGCTGCTGCGCAACGGCGTCGTCGGCTATCAGCTGCCGTCGCTGCGGGAAACGATCTGCCCGGTGGCGACGGGCGACGTGCTGATCTTGGCCACGGACGGGGTGAGCCACGCTTTTGCCGCCACGGTCGTGAACGACCGTTCGCCACAGGCGATCGCCGACGATATCATCGCCAATCATGGCAAGTTAACCGACGACGCCCTGGTGCTCGTCGCGCGGTATCTGGGGACGTTGTCATGAGTAGCTTGCCCGCCGACTACGAGGCGATGCTGAGACGGCAAGGCGGCGAAGATGACGAGACCTGGCTGAACAACGCCTATCTGGTTGGTCGCCGGGCGCTCGACGAGAACTACAGCGTGCTCGACATCGTGCGCCTGCACCATGACGTGCTGATGGGGCTGGAGGCGGATCCGAAGGCCAAGGCGGCGTCGGAATATGTCGACCTGCGACGCGCTTCGGCCTTCCTGGGCGAGTGCCTGGCGCCCTTCGAGATGGCGCTGCGCGGCGTCTGGGATTCCAACGCCAGGCTGTTGGCCCTGAACGCCGAGCTGCAGGCGGCCAACACCCAGCTGAAGGCCGAGACGGAGGGGCGCGAGCGGGTCGAGGAGACCTTGCGGCAGGCCCAGAAGATCCAGGCGGTGGGCCGATTGGCCGGCGGCGTCGCGCATCATTTCAACAACCTGCTCACCGTGATCATGGGCAATCTCGATATCGTTCAGCGGCGCGACCTTGACCCCGCGGCCCGCAACAAGCGCCTCACGGCCGCGTCCGAGGCGGCGGCGCGTGGCGCTCGGGTGACCAGGCAACTTCTGACCTTCTCGGGGCGGCAGCATCTGAAGCCAGACCGTTTCGAACCCGATAAGCGCCTGCCTGATCTCGCCGCCCTGATCGAAGGCTCCCTCGGCGCCGAGGTGTCGGTCGAGTTCGATTTTCCGCCCGGTCTGTGGCCCATCCGCGTGGATGCGGCGGAGCTGGAATTGGCCGTCCTCAACCTGTGTTTCAATGCGCGCGACGCCATGCCGGCTGGCGGGCGGCTGCGCGTCTCCGCCGGCAACCGGACGACCTGCGACCCGGGACTGGGCATCGACGGCTGCTATCTGGCCATCGAGATCTCCGACAATGGCGAGGGCATCGCGCCCGACCTGCTGTCCAAGGTGTTCGAACCGTTTTTCACCACCAAGGGCGTCGGGGTGGGAACCGGTCTTGGCCTCAGCCAGGTGCATGGTTTCGCGCACCAGGCGGGCGGCGTGGTGGATATCGAGAGCCAGGTGGGACGCGGCACCACCGTTCGGATCTATCTGCCCGCCCTGGTCAACCCAGACCTCGTGGCCGGAGCCGATGAGCCGGCGCGCCAGGCGCAGTCCATGGGCACGGTCCTCGTCGTCGAGGATGACGTGGACGTGGCCGAAGTCGCGATCGCGATGCTGGCCAGTTGCGGCTATGAGACCCGGCTCACCTATCGCGCCCAGGGCGCGCTGGATCTCCTTCGGCGCGGCGAGAAGATCGATCTGGTCTTCTCCGACATCGTCATGCCCGACGGGATGAACGGCTTGGAGCTCGCCGCCAGAGTCGCCCGCGAGCATCCGGATCTGCCGGTGCTGCTGACCACCGGCTATAGCGACGCTCTGAGCGACGCCGAGGGCCAGGGTTTGCAGATCATCGGCAAGCCCTATCGCACGAGCGACCTATGCCAGCGCGTCAGCGCGATGCTCGCGACCGTATTGATGTAGAATTAAGCGCAGGCCCTCCCTCATTTGGCGGTGTTGTAGGCAGCCGTCGCAAGCACTTGCACCCGGTCCAGGCGCTGGCCCGGCTGCGTCGCGCGGCTGATTACAATCGAAAGCGCCGGCTGCTTGCGGCTCCTGAAAACCGTCGACGCCATATCGCTGTTGATGTCCTCTTCGACACGCTCTTCCTTGACCAGATCCCAACGGCTGGCAAAGCTTGTCGAGGCGATAACGGCGTTCACGACCGGTTGTAAATCGGTGTCACCGCCGCCGGTGATGTGGCACATCGGGAGCTGGTCAGACACCACCAGGACAAAGCCCGCTCCGAGCGTCGCATTGATGCGCCAGTAGTGATTGGCGACACGCAACTGTTTTGGCGGAAGCGAAACTTCCTCCACCTGCTCGACGAGCCCCATTTTGTCGCCGAGACCGACCGCAGCGACAAAAGGAGCTGGACCATTGGCCCAACTCGCAGGGTTGAGGATCCATTCCTCGCAACCGCGCAGAGCTCCATCAAAGCCCTTCTCAAGTTCTGACTGAGCTTGAGCCGGTGCGGCGGAGGCAACCGCAGCCATGGCAAGCAGAAGCACGATTGGCCGCATAGTCCTAAGTTTCCTTCACGCAAAACTAGCAAGGGAAGGCAGAGAAACTACGCTGGTCCAAACCGATTTGGACCGTCTGTGCCTGGCTGGCAAAGCCAGTAGATAAACAGAATCAACCCAATGAAGGGCACGACCAGGATGAAAAACCACCAGCCCGACCTATTCACGTCGTGAAGTCGGCGAACGATTGAAGCGTAGTGCGGAATTAAACTGACCGCCCAAAAGATGAAGAACGCATATACGGACACAGTGCATACGATCTGGTCGGCCGGATCAGGAAGATGCCAGGATAGCCATGCCGAGCCCGTAAGCACGAGAAGAGTGCCCATCATGAAGACGAACCAATACCAAAATTCAGATCGAGTCGAACGCCCGGCGAATTGAAAATAGCGCCGATAGGCCGACACAACCGCACGGATCATCGTCAATCTTGAGCTCCCCGACGCGCTCCGTGATCGAGCTTAGCCATACGCGGCGACCTGGAGCAAGGACCGTTCACGCCACCCTCAACCTTTGCGCTCAACTCAACCGTCGCACGCCTTCGGCCACGGTCACCACGTCGAACCCCCCGTCCACGGCCAGCTTGACCAGGGCCGCCAGGGCGCCCGGCGTACAGCCCCAGGGGGACGGCTGGTCGTCGACATCGTGGCTATAGAGGATCAGCCAGGCCTTGCGCTCGGCCGCCCGCCACAGCCAGCGGCGCGCCCGGCTCTCGCCGTCCGGGCCTTCGACGCCGACCGCCGGCGCCTGGTTGAGGTCGACACCGGCCTCGATCAGGCCGGGATGCAGGCCCCGCAACAGGCCGTAGCGACGCTGCAGCACCTGTTTGGCGTCCAGCGAGACATCGCCATAGGGATAGGCGAAGGTCGCCGCCGCCGGCGCGCCCCACTCATCCAAAGCCAGCCGGTTGCGCTCGATATCGGCGCTGATCGCCGCCGCGCGCGCCCGGCCGCAGTCGAGATGGGAAAAGGTGTGGCAGGCCAGTTCGTGACCCTTGGCGGCCAGGGCCATCAATTCGGCCTGTCCGGCATAGCGGCCCATGGGGCCATGGGTGTCGGCCAGGCCGGCGGATACGAAATAGGTTCCCCTCAGGCCGTGGCCCTCCAGGATCTGCGCGCCGATCCCCACCGCCGTGGCCGGGGCGTCGTCGAAGCTGAACGAGATCATCGGCCGCTGCGGCGATCGCCGGGCCGGGCGGCGGGCCAGCAGGCGCACGGCGCGCCGGCGCAGCTTGCCCCTGAGCGAGGCGTCGGCGACATAGGGTTCTGACTGATCCATCACACCGCCTCGGCATAGAGCGCGGCGCGATACAGGCGCATGGCCAGGGCTCGCGCGGCCAGGGGCGCGATTTCCGTCAGGGCGAAGATCTTGAGCCAGGGCCGCCAGGCCGCGCGCAGCGGCACGCGCTTCAGGGCGCAGGCTACGCGATAGCTGGGATAGCGCTCGACGATCTCGCGGTGGCCAGACACCACGCGGGCGAAATTGGCCGCCGACTGCTCGTATTTGCGGGCCATGGCCGGGGCGGCGTCCAGCCCCAGATGGGTGGCGGTATTGGCCACGTGCAGGATCGGATAGTGGCGCGCGACCCGCATGGCCCACTCCACATCCTCCCAGCCCCAGCCGGCGAAGCTCTCGTCGAAGGCCTCGCTCTCGAACACGTCCCGGCGGACCAGCAGGTTGGAGGTGAAGACGTGCTTTTCCGGCGCCTTTCGCCGTTCCTCGACGGGCGCGCAGTCGGTGGCCAGGGCCATCCGCCGATGCAGGGCGTGTTCGCGCCGCCGGGGGGCCTGATCGAGGGAAAAACCGCCGAAGGTCACAGGGGGGGCGAGCTGTATGATCAGGTCCATATAGGACTGCAGGAACAGGGCGGTGTCGGGCAGCATGTCGCTGTCCAAAAACAGCAGCCAGCCGCCGCGCGCGGCCTGGGCCAGGCGGTTGCGGCCCTTGGCGCGCCCCAGATTGGCCAGGGACCGCACGAAGCGGATCGGCAAGGGCGAGCGCTTCGCGGCGGTCTCGACCCGGTGCGCCAAAAGGTCGTCGCCCGTGCCGTCGTCGAACAGCACCACTTCGATGGCCCCGCGATGGGTGCGGACCTGGCGCTCCAGGGCGGCGATCAGGCCGCAGGGGTCGTCGCGGAAAAAGGGGATCAGCACCGACAGGGTCGGGGCGGCGCCAGACCAGTGCGGATTGTCGGTGACGGTTTCACGGACCTCGGTCATGCCAGTCTCGCCTGCAAGGCTCGCGCCACTAGCAGCGACCGGCCGCGCACATCGGCGACATCGAGCAACAGGGCCAGGGCGCCATAGGTCAGGCCCCCGACGGCGGCCTTGGCGGCCAGTTCCAAAACCCCGCCGCTGGCGGGAACCAGGCGCACGGCCAGGGCCATGCCCAGGGCCGCCACGGCCGCCTTGGCCAGGGTCAGCCACGGCACGGGCAGGGGCAGCACCATCCGGCCCAGTCCATAGGAGGCCACGGCGCCAAGCCCATAACTGGCCAGGGTCGCCCACAGCGCGCCTTGCAGGCCATAACGCGGCACCAAAATGAGATTCAGCGCCAGATTGACCAGGGCGGGCAGGCACATGGCCGCCATCAGAAGCCGGGTCCGCCGGGCCAGGGTGAAGGCGGTGTGGAAATAATAGACCGTGACCCCGGACAGGAAGGCGCTGGCGGCGATCCACGGCGTCACCTGGGCCGCGCCCTCACGCAGGCCGGGGCCGATCATGACCTCGGCCAGGGGGCGGGCGACCAGGGCCAGGCCCACCGCGGCGGGCAGGGTCAGGGCGATCATCAGCGAGGCCTGGTCGTGGGCGGTGGCGTGCAGCGCCGGCCGGCCGCCGCGCTCCAGCGCCGCCACCGAGGCCGGGCCGCCGGCCATGCCCAGCCAGATGAACATCACGTCCAAGGTGCGGTTGGCCAGGCTATAGCCGGCATGATAGACGCCGACACTGGTCTCGTTGAGATAGGCGGCCAGCACGAACCGGTCCGTGGTGGCCAGCACCAGGGACAGGATTAGGGACAGGGACACCGGCACCCCATAGGCGGCGTAGAGCCTGGCCCGGGCGGCGTCGAACCGGCCGTCCCGCAGCCTGGACAGCTCGGCGGGCAGGGCCCAGATCAGGCACACCGCCGCCGCCGCGCCCGCGCCGATCAGGGGCGCCGACCCGCGCCAGCCCAGCAGCGCCAGGCCGGCGCCCACGGCGAAGCCGCCGGCGGTCTGGACCATGTCGATCAGGGCCGCCCCGGCCACGTCCCCCGCGGCGCGCCGGCGCTCCTGCGCCAGTTTGAGCAGGCTGCGGACCAGGATACTGGCCAGGCCCGCGCCAATGGCCGCCTTCAGCGCGAGGACCATCGGCCAGAGCCAGAGAACGGGTCCGACGATCAGCGGAAAGGCCAGGGCCAGCAGGCCATAGGTGCGATAAAGGGTGGCGAAATGGTCGGGCAGGCGCTCGCCCTGGGCCTCGGCGGCGTAGAAGCGGGCCATGGCCGCCTCCAGCCAGGTGAACAGCACCGTATGGGTCAGGCTCATCACCGAAAAGGCGAGGGCGTAGGCCCCATAGTCGCTGGGCGACAGCACGCGGGTGAAGACGACGATGGTCAGCAGGCCGACCACGCCCTGAACGATATTGACCGGCAGATAGCCGATGACGCCGCGCCAGAACATGAAGCGGTTTCCGGCGCTTAACGCGCGACCGCGCCGTCGCCCAGCAGGCACGGCAGGGTCATGACCATGATGTAGAAGTCGAACCAGAAGGACTGGCGCTCGATATAGGCCACATCCAGCTCGACGCGCCGGCGCACCAGTTCGGGCGTGTCCACCGGACCGCGCGATCCGTTCACCGCCGCCCAGCCGGTCATGCCGGGCTTCATCCGATGGCGATGGGCGTAGTGGGCCACCAGCAGGGCCGACTGCACGTCGCCGGTCTTCATCCCCGGGGCGTGAGGCCGGGGTCCCACCAGCGACATCTCGCCGGCCAGGACGTTGAACAGCTGCGGCAGCTCGTCCAGGCTGGTGCGGCGGATGATGCGGCCGACGCGGGTGATGCGCGGATCATCGGACCGCACCTGTTTATGGGCGCGCAGGTCCTGTTGCGCGTGGCGCATGGAACGGAACTTCCAGACCACGATCTCTTCGTTGTTGAAGCCCTGCCGGCGCTGGCGGAAGAACACCGGGCCGGGGCTTTCCAGCTTCACCGCCACGGCGATGATCGCCATCAGCGGAATGGCCATCATCAGGGCGACCCCGCCGAACACCAGGTCCTGGACGCGCTTGGCGACGATGCGCCGAAAGCCGGGCCGCCGGGCGGACAGCCGCGCCAGGGGCAGGTTGGCCAGCCGGTCGAGGGTCTCGGCGGTGGGATTGGGCGCGCCCAGGTCGATGAACAGGGTGATGTCGTTGGGCAGGACGCCCAGGCGCTCGACCAGGGCCTGCACCCTGGCCCTGGCCGAGGCGGTGACGGTGATCACCACCCGGTCGACATAGGGCATGATGCGATGGCCCAGCAGCGCGTCCAGGTCGCCCAGCACCGGAACGCCGTCGATCGCCTGCGGCGCGCGCTCGAGCCGGTCGTCGAAAATGCCGAGCACCGCGATCTCGCCGGTGTCGACCGCCTGGCCGATCAGCAGGCGCGCGTTTTCGTTGGCGCCGACCACCACCACATTGGGGGTCAGATAGCCACGCCGCCGCCAACGCCGCACCAGCGCCAGCCAGGCGCCATGGGCGGCCAGCAGCAGGGCCAGGGACAGGCCCGCCTCGGCCTGCACGGCCCGGATCAGGGGCGCCGGCGCATGGACAGCCGCCAGGCCGCCGACCACGGCGAGGCCGGCCGTGGCCGAGGCGGCCAGGACGCGAGCCAGATGCGGCAGGGTGCGCTCGCGGCGGCGAAATCCATAGGCGCGCAGGGCTGTAAGCCCGCAGATCGAAACCAGGGCGACGCCGGCGAAAGGGGCGACCTCGGCCAGGGGCGCGGCCCAAAGCCTGCTACCGACGAACAGGGCGCAACAGGCGGCGGCTACGCCAACCGCTAGCAACGCGTCGAGACCGCGAAAGGCGCTGGCGACCACATCGCCCCGCATGCGCTGCCGCGTGGGCACCAGCCGCTCCGGGCGCATGGGCCCGCGCCGGTCGGTCACGCGCCGCGCGCCATCCGCCGCCTCGGTGGTCAGCGGCTCAGCCTCGCCTTCAACATGGGCGCGTTCGAAGAGAGCGATGACGTTCATGCCAACTCGAGCGGTGCATTTCCTGGGTTGTAAACTGTCAGAACCAGATGAGCCGCCGGTTAACGGCCACGCTTTTACCCGCTCCGGGGTCGACTTCGCCGCGCGCCGGAGCAATTTTCGCCGGTGCGGCGCTGGGAATGATGCGCGGTGCGTTGCTCCCGCCCGAGGCTTCGGCTATCAGTGCCTGTCTGTCGGACTGATTTGCGGCCAACCCTTGCGGCGTCGCGGACAGCGCGGCGGCGCTCGGGAGAAAACCCGAACAAAAACATGCTGGTGATGTGGCCGAGTGGCTGAAGGCGGCGGTTTGCTAAACCGTTGTACGGTGTAAAGCCGTACCGAGGGTTCGAATCCCTCCGTCACCGCCAACCTCCTTATCGTTCGTCTCCGCTTGCAGGCCCGGCCTAAAGCAGCCGATTCGTCGCCGGTTTTGGCGTGCAATCCGTAACAGGGTCACGTATTCGCGGCCGTCTCCAAGGCTTTGTAGGCCCGCGTGAGGCGCGTGTCTCCGCGGGAATGAGCGGATCAGTTCGGTTGGGCGTGGAAGGCATGGTCCAACACATCGGTTAAGAATGTTCTTGTTTTGTTTTTGACGGTTCATTGAATCCGTGCGCAAGTGTGTGGCGCGGAACCGACTGCGGCCCGCCTTCGGGCGATGCATTTCAACTCCAATCTGGGAATCCCCGTTTGATCGCAAACGACTTGCGAATGGCTTGTCGCGCGTACATCGCGGCGGCCGCAATCGAGCCGAGGCTGTGTTTCAAGGCGCAAGGCCTGATCCTTGGCGTCGGCACGGTGCTGGCCCATGTCCCTGAGGGCGAACGCCTCGACAGCGCCGATGAGCACCGCCTCAGGGCCCTGCTGGCGACCGCCTATGGAGAAGCCATCGGGGCCCGGGCTCTTGGCCATACTCGTCAAGCCATCGCGCATTGGAGCAAAGGCGATCGCACCCGCGCCGACCTGCACTTGGCCTTGACCGGCCTAGGCCCGCTCAAGCGGCCGCACCAGGATTCAGAGCGGCTGTTTCTGGCCGACACCCTCATGGAGGCCGGCGCCCAGCCGGACATGATCCTCTCGGCGCTTGGCCTGAGGGCGCCGGCCCTAAGCAGGGCGATCAAGTTCTACAATCCCAGCCAACCACGTGTTCCGCCTGGCAATGGCCGCGTCAGCGGCCAATGGACGAGCATTGCGCGCTATCTGCTCCAAAGCGTTTCGCGCGAGACATTGCTGCGGCTGGGGTTGGTCGCGGCTCGATTCAGCGCGCCAGCCGTCTTCCTCGGTGTCCTGTTCATCCCGACCAACAAGACCTCGCCCGAAGAGGACTACCCGGTGCCTGGTCATCCAGGCCTGCGTGTCGGGCGCCTGGTCGGCGAAACCGGCTGGCGGATCATCTACAACGACGACGAGGGTGACGAGCAGACCATCCTGCAGCAGCCTGACGGCACGCTCCGCGACCCGAAGGGGCAAATCGTCGGCAGAGTCCTGCCCAATGGTCATGTGGCCGTCGACTTGGCGGCTGTCGCGCCGGGACATGTCAACAACGATGACCCGCGATATTGCAAAGCGCCGGTCCAGGACAACTATGGAAGCGGCCCTGGCAGCATAGCTCGCGCCTACGAAGATCAGGTCAAGGCGTATATCAATCCGACCGCACCGACGCCCAGCGGCCTAGCCGTGGCGCTGGGCAATCCGAGTGACGGCGGCAGATTGGTGAAATTCGACGATTGCGAGCACAGCACGGGCGCAATGATCGAAGCTAAGGGGCCGACCTTCGCGGACCTGCTTAGGCGCGCGTTGAAATCGAATTTCTCAGACAATGTTGACGCGAAATTAGTCAAGCAGGCGGAGAGCCAGATCCAGGCTGCCGGTCCGCGGGAGGTCCGCTGGTATTTCGCCGATCAAGGCGCCGCAGATCACGTTCGTGCGCTCTTCGCTCGAAAGGGCGCTGGCCCTGAGCGGATCGCCATTCGTGTTCTTCCTTACCGAGGGCCGCGTAAATGAATAACTGCCTGTACGACATCAACTCGGCTTGGTCGGATCGAGTCGAGGATCCTGCCGAGATCGGCCGCAAGTTCCTGCAGACGCTCGACCAACTGAGCCACGCCGGTCCTATGTTCCGTGACTGGGGCACGTGCGATGCAGAGAACACGGCGAAGGGGCAGCCGATCGATCCCATGCGCTCCAACTTCACCCCTTGGGTCGAGGCGAACGTCTGGATTGACGACTGGGGAAAGCCCGATCCTGACGACGGCTATTGGATCTGGGCGGCGACGCGGTATCGGCCCTACGCCCCGGCAGACCCAAAGTCCCTGAGCTTCCATTTGGCCGCCGGTTCTCGGTGGAAAAACCATTATACGCTCGAGGCCGGCCGCATGGGCAAGGCGCCGGACCCCGCGGTCGTGACCTATCCCGCGTTCAAGGCGGCGCTCTTGACGACAATTTCAATTTGGCCGGCGCCGTGGGCCAATCTGCGCGCGTCGATCTGGGGCGAAGATCCGCCGACCTTGCCGGGCGAGCCGCCCTTCCCGAAGTCCGGCTACCAGATGCCGTGGATTTCGTATCTCTGCGCCGAGCGCGCCGCCAAGCTCGATTTGCCGCATGACGTGCTGACAGAGCGTACGCCAGATGGCGGCCTCCTCATGATCGCCGCCGAAACCCGCTTCGACCCGTCAAATCGCGACCACATGGCGCGATCCAAGATCCTGGCCGAGATCATGATCCAGCTTGGCGGCGATCCCTATTGGTGAGGGCATTTCGAATTTAAACAGGCTTTTCAACCGCAAACCGGACCGGTTCGTCGCCTGGCGGCGGCGCACCTGCTCAACCCTTCCGCTCTTGCAGAATATTGCCGCCGTCGACCACCAGGGTCGCGCCATTGATATAGCTCGCGGCGTCCGAAGCCAGGAACAGCACCGCCGCGGCGACTTCGTCCGGACGGCCGGCGCGGCCCAGGGGCGTGTTCCTGGCCGCCTGCAGTTCCTCGGGCGTGGCGGCGCCGGTTGCGATCCAGCCCGGCGCCACCGCGTTGGCGGTCACGCCCAGGGGGCCGACTTCCAGGGCCAGGGCGTGGATCAGGCCGATCATCGCCGATTTGGCCGCCGAATAGGTCGCTTCGCCGATATTGGAGACATAAGGCCCGGTCACCGAGGCCATGGCCACGACGCGCCCATGACCCCTGGCGGTCATGTCCGGCAGGAAGGCGCGGGTGACCAGGAACATGGTCTTCAGATTGACGGCGATCCCGTGGTCCCATTCCGGCTCGCTCAGGGCCAAGAAGGGCGTCTGCAGCGCGGGCTGCGCCTGCGAACCCATGCCGGCGTTGTTCACCAGCACATCGACCGGACCTACCTCGGCGCGCAGCCGTTCGACCTCCGCCGTGACCGTCAGGTCGGCGACAAAGCCGCGCGCGGTCAAGCCCTCGGCCCGCAGTTCCGCGGCGCGGTCCAGCACGCGAGCGCTGGCTCCGGTCAGGGCCACGGCCAGGCCGGCCTGACCCAAGGCCCGGGCGACGGCAAAGCCGATGCC
>FTIF01000006.1_pt1 | contig 13601 bp, 8 predicted proteins | sample 1658001 | NCBI WGS metagenome assembly FTIF01 (sample SAMEA3914789, study PRJEB12502) | metagenome | biome: forest; material: soil | place: Canada | collected 2011-07-03 | depth 0.3 m | reverse complement strand
GCACACCTATGCGTTCGTGCTCACCGACGGCGTCCACGACCCGCAGGGGAACGCCATCGGCGCCGACGCGGCGGGGCTGGAAGACACGGTGGGCCGCTTCAATAGATACGCAGCCGCCGGCGTGGACCCCGACTTCGGGCGCGGCGCCGACAAGGCGGACGCCTTCATGGGCGATCCCGAACACAAACCCAATCCTTGCCTTGGGCCGATCGAGGCGGCGCCCTTCTATGCGGTGAAGATCTTTCCAGGCGACACCACCACTACGGTAGGCCTCAAGGTCGACGCCAAGGCGCGCGTGCTGAGCGCTGATGACCGGCCTATCCCTGGTCTGCATGCGGTCGGGTTGGACATGAATTCGCTCTGGCGAGGGCGGGCGCCCGGCAACGGCGGCAACAACACCCTCGGCCTGACCTTCGGCTATATCGCGGCCCGCGCCCTGGCCGAGGCGCGATAGGGCGTCAGCCGGCCTTGGCGATGGCCCTGATCCGGGCGGGACGACCCTGGCCGCGCGCCAGATAGGCGTCCAAGACCGGACTCTCCGGCAAAAGCGGCCGGGCGTGGTCGAAAAGGCTCATATAGAGAATATCCACCGCCGTGAATCGGTCACCCAGGATATATGGGCCTTGAGCCAGGGTCGCCTCGATATACGCCATCATGGCGTCGTTGAGGCGCGACATGGCGGGGTCGTTGTCCAGCATCCGGCCCCCCTTCATATAGATGAGCGGCTCGGTGAGGCCCACCTGGTAGAACAGCCAAGTTAGATAGCTGCCGCGCAGCGGATCGCCCACCGGAACGCCAATAGGCGAATTCGGGAAAAGGTCTGTCAGATAAAGAGCGATGGCCCCGGTCTCGCTCACCACAAGGCCGTCATGGTCGAGCGCCGGCGTGTAGCCGTGCGGATGCGGATTTCTCGGGTCGGCGTTGGAGCCATCGGCCTTGGGGTAGCTGACCACCGTTGTCTGGTAGTGCGCCTCCAGCTCTTCCAAAAGCCAAAGGATGCGGGACGAGAACGAGCCGGGGGCGTGATAGACGGTCAGCATAGCCTGAACTATGTCGCGAGCCCGCGAGGCTTGTCCATCGTCGATCTGCGGCGTTAGGGGCGAAAAGGCGACAAAACGGGGGTTTCCCGCACGCATGAACGCCGCGGCTGGGCGAGCGCCAGGGCCTGCGCGCACCGATCCACCGTCAAATGATATTCTCAGCCGAGAAGGTCATTCTTGAATTCAAGTTGAACATGTGCGTTCATACTGTTCAAAGCTGGCGGCTAGTGACCGTCAGTAAAATCTCGGCGGCAACCGTCGGGTCGGGGAGGGAACATGCAAGAGACCACATTGATCACGCGCGCGAATCTCGTTTGCAAGGTCGGCCTGGCGGGACTATTCGCGGCAAGCTGCCTGACCGCTCCGACCTGGGCTTTGGCGCAGCAGGCGGCGGATGCGCCGGCTGCGGGCGCCACCGCTCCAATCAGCTCGATTGCTGAGATCGTCGTTACCGCCCGCCGACATGAAGAGAAGGCCCAGGCTGTTCCGATCTCCATCGTGTCGCTCAACAAGACGCAACTGACCCAAGAAGGCGTGGTCACCGCCAATGACCTCTCGCGGGTGGCGCCCGGCCTGAGCATCATGAACACCGCGGCTAGTCGAAGTGCGGTCACATTCTCAATTCGCGGCCAGGGCTCGACCTTCGGGTCAGGACCGGGGGTAATTCCCTATTTCGCCGACGTGGCGAACTTCAGCGAAGCGATCTTTGATATTGGAAATGTCCAGGTGTTGAAAGGTCCGCAAGGCACTTTGTTCGGCCGGAACACCAGCGGCGGCGCCGTTCTGTTCGAGCCACAATTGCCGACCGAAGACTACAACGGCTACATCGATACGCGTCTGGGCAACTATGGTCGAAGGGATTTCGAATTCGGAGTGGGCGGCGCGGTCATTCCGGGAAATGACATGTTTACGTTCCGTGTCTCTGGTCAAATACTGAATCGAGACGGCTATACGACCGACACGTTCGACGGCGCCAAGCTCGACAACGAGAACAAGGAGAATTTTCGCGGAATCTTTACGTTCAAACCGTTCGAAAGTTTTGACAATACGACAATTGTTCAGACCACGCGTCAGCACGAAAATAACGACGGCGCGGTACTTATCAACGTCTCGCCGGCCATTCCGCCATTGTACCCCGCACTGCAGGGACAGCTTGCGCTTCAACAGTCATTGGGAAATCGTCAGGTCCTTGGCGCGTTTCCGTTGCACAAATTTGTCTCCGACACCACGGGCGTGATCAACACCACCAGCTGGCGGATTAGCGACAACTTTTCGCTCAAGAACATCGCCAGCTTCCTGGACACCAATGGCGAAAAGAATTGGGACCTATCGGAAACCCAGCTTCCGCTACTGGGTGTCCTCAACCCGCCCAACAAGAACCACCAGTACACAGAGGAGTTCCAGGCGCGTGGGAATGTGGGGCCGGTCAGCGGCGCCGTAGGCTACTATTATGAGCGCATCACAGCGCCATTCCAGATGGGCTTCGTTGAGGTTTCTCCCATTCTCTTCGCGCCGTTCGCGCCGGCAAACGCCGAAGTTGTCGGCGAAGGCAGCAGCAGCGTCAGTCGCGGTCCATATGCTCAGCTCGACTGGAAGGCGACCTCGAAACTTACCTTGACCGGCGGTGCTCGCTACACGACCGACGAGTTGACGGCGGAGCCAACGGGCAGCACTTTGACCGTCTATCCGCCAACCCCGATTCTAAGCACCCTCGCATTCCAATTTGCACCTGGGCAACGACACACTTTCAATACGCTCACCTGGAACTTCGCCGCTGACTATGCGGTTGACCAGAACATGAACGCCTATGGCCATGTCGCCAAAGGCTACAAGCAGGGCGGCTTCAACGGCACCGCCCCTCCGGGCCTCCAAGAATACCTGCCGGAATATGTCACCGACTATGAACTGGGCGTCAAAGGCCGCTTCAATATGGGTGGCTGGCAAACAACCTATGACATCGACGGCTTCTACGACGACTACACCAATATACAGCGAGACGAAAACGTCGGCCTTCCGTCTGGAGCCGTCGCCACCGTCATCCAGAACGCCGCGGCAGGCCATATTGACGGCGCGGAGTTCCAATTGACGGTTGTGCCGAACCGCTACATCCGCGTAACGGCGGGCTACACCTATCTGGACGCCAAATATAGCGCGTTCGACGGCGGGGTGGGGGTCGGAGATGTCTCGCGCAGCCGCTTCCCCAACACGCCCGCGAACCAACTGACCGTCACCCCGCTGGTCACCATACCGATCCCCGAGAATATCGGGACGCTGACGGCCCAAGCCAATATCTATTATCAGAGCAGCTACGCCACCGACGCCTTCAACGTGAGGAACGGAAACAGCTCAGTCGATCTGGACGCGGCGGGAGCGAACGCTCCAGGTTATACACGGGTCGATCTGCGAGCGGATTGGCGGCACATCTTCGGCACTCAGATCAGCGTGGCTCTCTACGGCCAAAATGTTTTCAATGAAAAGTATATTGTCGGCACCGACAATCAACTCAACACCTTTGGCGTCGAGACTGCGCTCTTCAATCCCCCACCGTTTTACGGGGTCGAATTGCGCTGGGAATTTGGAAAATAATCGAACCCAGGGCGCCATCCCGTTCAAGGATGGCGCCATCGCTTCATGCGCATAGTCCCCGGGCCGGTCTCGTGTGAGCGGGCTGAAGGCGGACTCGAACGCATGGTGAGGTGATCAAGGAGCGTTGGGAAGAACTGCGGGGCGAATCGGCAGCCAACACCCGACGAAATCCGCGTTGCGGGGCGGCGCCAGCCGTCTGAAACTACATAATTATTTTGCGTCATAGGGAAATGGCGGCTGCGTCGGGTCAGCCGGTTCCGCCGTCCGAACCGAGAATGTGGCGGACTCGCTTCCAAGGTCCAGGACCGGCTTCCGCCCATCGGCTGCTGAAGCCATTCTCAATCGAGAAACTCATTCTTGAAATTTAGTTGAACATATGCGTTCATTATGTTCAAAGCTGACCGCCAATGACCGTCAGAAAAATCTCGGCGGCAACCGTCGAGTCGGGGAGGGACGATGCAGGGGACCACATTGATCACGCGCGCGAGTTTCGTTCGCAAAGTCGGCCTGGCGGGACTATTCGCGGCAAGCTGCCTGACCCCGACCTGGGCCTTGGCCCAGCAGGTGGCTACGCCGCTGGTCGCCAGTCAGCCGCCTGTGAATTCCCTCGGCGAGATTGTCGTTACGGCTCGCCGGCATGAAGAGCGGCTGCAGTCGGTCCCGATCTCGGTCGTCGCCATCAATGCGACGCAACTCGACCAACAGGGGGTGAAGAACGCGACCGACCTTTCCCGGGTGGCGCCAGGCCTGAGTTTCCAGAGCACGGCGGCGAACAGGGCCGACACCACGTTCTCGATCCGCGGGCAGGGCGAGACTTACGGCCAGAGTTCGCCGGGCGTCGTTCCCTATTTCGCCGATGTGGCGAACTTCAGCACCGCGATCTACGATCTTCAGAACATTCAGGTGCTGAAAGGGCCACAGGGCACCCTGTTCGGCCGCAACACTGAAGGCGGCGCCGTCCTGTTTATGCCGCAGATGCCGACCGACCAATATACCGGCTATATCTCTACGCGATTAGGCAACTATAACCGCGCGGACCTGGAATTCGGCATTGGAGGGCCGCTTATCGCTGATAGCGACAAGCTGACGTTCCGCATCGCAGGCCAGAGTCTTAACCGTCAAGGCTTCACCACCTATCAGTTGGACGGATCGAAGCTCGACAATGAAAACCGGCAATCCGCGCGCGCGATTTTGACGTTCAAGCCGGTCGAAAATTTCCAGAACACCACGATCGTTCAATTCCAGCGGAACCACGAAAATGGCTCGGGGGCCGTGCTTACCGATGTCGTGAACAACACGTCGCCGGCGGAAGAGGCTGTGGTGCCGCTGGCGCAGCAAACAGCCTTGGCGCAGCAGCTTGCCGCGCAACAGGCTCTGGGTATTCGTACGGTCCTCGGCAACGATCCGAAGCATTTTGTCGTGCGGGACCTTCAAGGTGTGATCAACACCACCACCTGGAAGATCAACGATTTTCTGACGTTCAAGAACATCGCCAGCTACGAAGCCACCCAGACGGGGCAATCCTACGACCTGGATGGGACGAACCTCACGCTGCTGCATGTGGACAACCCGGTCGACAAAAATTATCAGCTCACTGAGGAGTTCCAGGCGCAGTTCAAGGCTGGACCCGTCAGTGGGGTGGTCGGCGCCTATTATGAAGACATTTGGAGCCCGCACCAGACGGGTTACGATATCCAGGAGCCGAGCGCCGGCCTGGGCCCCTTGGCCGCCTTCGGTCCGATCGCCGACATCTCGTCCGCCGGCTCGGGCGATAGCAAGAGCGAAGCCGTCTACGCTCAGGCCGACTGGAAGGTTACGGACAAATTCACAGTGACCGTCGGCGTGCGCGAAACGTCGGACCCGGTCTCGGCCGGGCTTCAGGTCACACAGTTGAATATACCGCTCGTTCCAGCGCCCTTCGGGCCGGTGATCGTCCTCCAACAAACACCCTCGTTGAGCGCTACTTTCCAGGCATTTACGTGGAACGTCGCGGCGGACTATGCGCTGAATCATGACCTCAACGTCTACGGCACTGTACGTCGGGGGTTTAAGGAGGGCGGATTCAACGGCACGGCGTTGCTCGCCTCCGACAAAACCTTCGCCCCAGAATTTGACACCGACTACGAAGTCGGCATCAAGGGCGTTCACCAGTTTGGAGACTTTAGGTCCCGCTTCGACCTCGATGTGTTCTACGATGATTATACAAACATCCAGCGCTTCGAGAATATTGTAGCGTTGGGTGTTCCGCAAACAGTCACGAAGAATGCTGCGACTGGTAGAATTGCCGGGATCGATGTGGATGCATCAGTTCTGTTTGGAGAATATTTTCGGATTTCAGCAAATTACACCTACCTGGATGCCAAATATGGCAGCTATACTGATCCACTCGTCGGGAATGTATCCAATAGCCGCTTCCCGAATACTCCAGAGCATCAGTTCACGGTGACGCCGCTTGTGAACATACCAATCCCCGCTCAAATGGGGACTCTCTCGGCCCAGGCCAACATCTACCACCAGAGCAGGATCGCCACCGACCCGTTCAACGTGCCTAACGGTAACCTTGCTGTGTTCGAAGACTCTCTTGGCGCCAATGTGGCAGGTTACACGCGTGTCGATCTGCGGGTCGACTGGCGACATGTCTTTGGCAGCAAGGTCAGCCTGGCCGCGTACGTACAGAACGTGGGCGACAAGAAATATGTCGTCGGCACCAACAACCAACTGAACGCCGGCACCGGCACAGTGGCGGACCTTTACGGGGAGCCGCGAATGTTCGGGATCGAGGCGCGCTACGAATTCGGGCGCTGACCATAGACGCGGCGTCGCCCGATCACAGGGCGACGCCGCAGACTGCGGCGCACGCGCCCAGTCGACTCGCTAGTGGCGGCTCGGACGCGACGCCTGTCTTTTGAAAAGGGTCTGGTTGATGGCGAAAACCTTCGGGCTGCCAGCGCTGGCCACCCTGAGTATCCCGCTGGCGGCCTTGTCGCTGCCGCTGGTGGTGATGATCCCGGAATATTACGCCAATGCGCTTGGCTTGAAGTTGGCGGTGGTCGGGGCCGTGTTCACGGCTGTGCGGGTTCTGGACCTCGTGGTCGATCCATTGCTCGGCTCGGCCATGGATCGCACCCGTAGCCGTCTGGGCCGCTACAAGCCCTGGCTCATCTTCGGCGCGCCGGCGCTCATGCTTTCGGTCTATATGCTGTTCATGGCGCACAGGGGCGTCGGGCCTGCCTATCTGCTATTTGGATTGATCGCGGTGTTCCTCGGTTGGTCGATTTTGTCGCTGGCCCAACTCGCACTCGCGGCTGGCTTGTCCACAGGCTACGACGAGCGCTCCAAGGTCTATGCCTGGCTGCAGGCCGGGTTCATGGGCGGCACGCTCGCGGTCATGGCCTTCCCGCTATTCGCGGCGCATCTCCACATCACGACGGCGCCGACCCAGCTGATGGGTTGGGTGATCATCACTTTGATGGCGCCTGCGGTGACGTTCGCCGTATGGCGAACGGATGAGGTTCCCGCCCCCTCCGCGCGCGAAGTCTTCGGGCTTCGAGACTATGTGCGCGTGGTCGTGCGTCCCAGCGTCTTGCGGCTGGCGCTCATCGACCTTTTGTTCGGCCTTGGTTTTGGCGTCGCCTCGGCGGCTCTGGTGTTCTTCTTCACGGCGGTGAAGGGGCTGGAGCGCAGCGCCATCGGCGTGCTGCTGATCGCGCAGATGGGAACGGCCATGCTCGCCATGCCGCTCGTCGCCGCCTGCGCCAAACGGCTGGGCAAGCAGATCGCGCTTAGCCTGTTCGGCGTCCTGGCGGCGGTGGTCAGCGTGGCGTTTCTGGCCACACCCAAGGGAAACCTGCTCGTGGCGTGCCTGGCGATGATGGCCTGGGGCGTTTCCTATGCCGCCTTCACACTGCTGCCGCGCGCGATGATGGCCGACGCCGCCGACGAGTTGAGGCTTCAGTCCGGGGCCGATCAGCCCGGCGTGCTGTTCGCCCTGTTGATCAGCAGCTGGAAGCTGGGAGGCGCATTGTCCGTCGGCATCGCTTTTCTGGCGTTGGCGATGGTCGGCTATCAGCCGGCGCTGATGCAGAAAAACGCGCCTTCGGCGCTGTTGGGTTTGAATCTGCTTTTCGCAGGGCCGTCGGCGGGGCTGTTTTTAGCCGGTGCGTGGCTGTCGTTCACCTATCCGCTCACCCGCGCCAGGCACCAGGCTATTCTCGCCGCCTCGGAACTACTGGCTGAGGGCATGACGCCCGAAGGCCTGCTACCTTCCCGCAATGCCGAGGGCCTTGAGGAGGCCTGAAGGAGCGGCGCGAGGTGGAGGTCGACGCCAAACTTGCTCATCGCGTATCGAACCGGCTCAAACGGGTAGAAACGCCCCTTCGGCTCAGCGGTATTGGCGTTCAGTAGAGAATTTCCGTGAGGCGGGGGCCCAGTTGCTTCATCTCCTGGCCCAGGGTCTCGATTTCGGCTTCGTCATACTGGCCGCGGAACATCACGCTCGATAGTGAAAAGGACATGACACCGTCGGTGTCGTACACGGGCACGGCCACTGTCATGATCCCGTGCGAAAAATAACCGTCGTCTACGGCCCAACCACGAGCTTTAGCCATTTGCAGTTCTTGCCAGTAGGTCTCGAACTCGATGGGGCGAGCCCAGCGCAGCGCCCGGAAGGCCGCGGCCGTGTCCTGCTTGCTGAGCCCAAGCTCCGCGCCCACCAATCGACCAGTCGCCCCCATCAGGAATGGGAGCCGCTGTCCTGTCGTCATGTGGATACGAAGATCCCCGGGGCTCTGCTCCACGGCGACAAGTACGATACGGTCTTCGCCGATACGCCGCCAAAGGGTTGCGGTTACGGAGAACCGGTCGGCCAGAGCGTGCATCAGAGGCCTGGCCATTTCCAGCCGCTGCCCCTCGCGAATGGAATGACCGACTAGTTTGAGCAGCCCCACGCCGAGCTTGTAGGTCTTGGAGATGGGATCGAACTCGACCACGCCTTCGCTGACCAGCGTGCGCAGGATGTTGAAGCAGGTGCTGGTATTGATCGACAAGGAGCGGGCGAGCTGCGTGGTCCGGGCCGGTTGACCGGTCTGGCTCAGATAGCGAAGGATTCGGATGGCGTTGGCGACCGGCTTGACAGTGTTCTTTGCCGTTCCCGCGAGACCGTCATCATCGTCAGCGGAAGGGCTTTCGCCCGCGGGCGTGTCAACTGCGGTCATGTCGTCTCTATCGATTCCATTGGGTGTCGGCCTAGCTCGCTCCTGCGCACGGCGAGAATGCGCCGCTTCATCAGGCCAAACTCAAGCCGTCCCGGCGACGACCGCCAGATCGGCGCCCACCCAGACGCGCAGAAGACAATTTTATATCACGCCATGCATTCTGAATAAAGAATTTAACGGAGCAAATCATTCATAATAGCGATGAATCGGGAGCGCTTTGACGGCCACCGCCGCGCAGTCTGGAGTCAGTTTCACGGTGGTCAGGGCAGGCGTCGCTGCAGGTTTAGGCTTGGGTTGATGCTCAAGCCCCGGTGGGTCATCATGCCTGTTCGCAGTGCGGGGGCTGCAGATTTCCGGGGGCGGCGATGTGACCGGACTTGATCTTGCGATAGGACGGATTGTTTGGGGAGCATGACCTCGCGAGCGACGGCGATTGCTGCCGCGCAGACGATGAGCGCGCATGGCGGATGATCCCGCCAGCATCCAGCTGGCCGACCAGATCGCCGTTCAGATCCGGGCCGAGCGGCTGAAGCCGGGCGCCGTTGTCGCTTCGGAGGAGGATCTCCTCAACCATCACGACACAGGCCGCTCGTTGCTGCGCCAGGCCGTGCGCATCCTCAAGGAGCGCGGCGTCGCCTATATGAGGCGCGGCCACGGCGGCGGTCTGGTCGTGGCGCAACCAAATCCGGAATTTGCAAGCCGGGCATTGGCGATCGCCATCGAGAGCCGGATGCAGGGACCCTCCGGGCTGGATCCATTGCTGAAGGCCACGGACACGCATCTCTTCCTGTCCGGCGCGCCGAAACTGGATCCCGCGGCCTGTGATCACATTCGCCGCCTGGCCGCACGCCTCGATAGTCTTCCTCATGCAGAATTCCAGCGGATCGGCGGCCACAGGGAGATGACCCGCGCTCTTCGCGGCCTATTCAAGGACCCGGTGGTCGCGCTCGCCTACCAGACCACGGCGGAATACGGCATAGACCTTCTCCCAAATAGTGTTTTGGCCGCCGAAGAAGGTAGCCGAAGCGAACTTTGGAATCTGACCCTGCAAATGGTCGAAGCGCTGATCGGCGCCGATATCGCCGGCCTGTTCGATCTGCGGCGGCGTCAACAGGACATCATCCGTGCAGGATGGCGCGTCTGGGGCTCGATGGACGCGGAGAACCGGCCGCTTCCCGTGATTGACCTGGCCGAAGGGTCTTGGGCGCAGACGGCTGAAAACAACGCCGAGCGGCTTGCGCGCGAAATCCTGCGAGATGTCCGGGGGATGGGATGGAAGACTGGCCAGCGCATCGGCGGAGCGGCCGAAGTCATGGAGCGTTATGGCGCAACGGTGGGAACCGTCCGGCAGGCCGTGCGGCTGCTTGAGGAACATTCTGCCGTGCGCATGGAGCGTGGCCGCAATGGCGGACTGTTCATTGCATCGCCTGACGCCTCGACGGCGGTGGACCGCGCCCTGGCCTATCTGGTGCAGGCCGAGGTCGAGCCGGCTGATGTCAAGGGGTTCCTGACCCAGGTCATGCTTGACGTGCTCAGCCTCCTGGCGGCCCAAAATCAGCCTCAAACCGCGCTGCGGGCCGTCTTCGGTCCAGTGCGCGCCCGGCCCGGGGCGGCGGCTGACCAGGCCCTATGCCGCAACCTGGCGCAGCTGGCTGGCAACGCCGCTCTGGAGATATTCGTCGATATCCTGACGAGCCTGCTACCCACGCATGGACCCGGTGGAATCGTGGAGGATCTCAGCCCCATTCTCAAGGCCCTGGCCATGAGTGATGGGGCCAAGGCCCGTCGCGCGTTTTTACACTATGTCCGATGCGGCGGCCTTCTGGGGTGACCCGTGCTTTGGCGTCAGGCCTTGTCCCAGATCACGTGCACGGCGCTGGGGCCGCGCATCTGTACGCCCTTGATCGTCGGCGCGGCACAGTCTGGATCCAGGCGCAGGTTGGGCATCCGGTCCAGCATTACCTCGACGGCGACTTCGATCTCCGCCTTCGCTAGCCACAGGCCAACGCACATATGGACGCCGAAGCCGAAACCGAAAGATGGGAGTTGCTTACGATCGATGTCGAACTGGTCGGCGTCTGCGAACACCGCCTCGTCGCGATTGGCGGAGGCTACGCAGAGCGAAAGGATCGAACCCTTGGGGATTCCCACGCCCTGGAAGCTGACATCGGCCTGGGTTTCTCGCACTTTGAACGTGGCGACCGGCTCGTAGCGCATGCTTTCCTCGAGCGCCTTCCTGATCAGGCTGCGGTCCTGACGCAAGCGGTCGAGCAGGGCGGGGCGCTCCAGCAACAGGGTCATCAGCGTGGTGAAGGTGCGGGTGGTGGTTTCGGCGGCGGCCGGCAGCATCATGCGAACGAAATTCGTGATCTGGTGATCGTCCAGCGAGTGGCCCTCGAATTCCGCCCGCATGAGCCGGCTGATCAGGTCCGGCCCGGCGGCGCCTTCTTTGCGGCGGGCTTCGACGGCGGCGCGGGTCGGCGCATAGAGATCCTTGAACGCCTGAACGGCGGCCAGTTTGGCGGCCGGGTCCGGGGAAGGTCCGGCCAGGATCTTCAGTCCCGTGGCGGCGAAGTCCTCCACCGCGGCCGGATCGTCGGGAAAGCCGAGGACGGCGTAGACGACGCGAATGGGAAACATCACAGCCATGTCGCGGACGAGTTCAGCCTTTCCGTAAGGTAAGACCGGTTCGATGAACTCTCTTTGCAGCAGGGGACGGATCATGGACTCGCGCCATTCGTCCATGATCCCCGCGGTGAAGCAGGGCTGGAGCAATCCGCGCAGGTGACGATGCGGCTCGCCGTCCAGGCCGGTGATCATGAGACCATCGAGAAAGGCTCCCAGGCCGTTCTCCATGAGGATGCTGCTGGTGTAGGTCTTGGGGTCGCGCAGCACGCTCAGGACGTCGGCGTGTTTGAACAGCGTGTAGATCGCCCGGTCGGCGGATGATCCGGCGAAGGAGGCCGCCCCGAACTGGGCGACGATGTCGCCTTTCATCACCGGTTCTTCCAGGCGGCGCTGCCGGTAGATTTCGTTCGGGTTTTCGATGTCGCCGCCAAATATCGCGCTGACGTCGTTGAAGTTCTCTGTGATTCTGGAGCCAGCGCCTGGCGCAGTGTCCTGTATCGTCATGGGTCGTTTCCTCTACGCGATGGTCGCACGAACGGCTGGTCGTGGGTTATTGATATTGTGAACGGGTCATGGGCGGCCCGCCTCCTTGAGCCAGGCTTCCACCCGCTGAGAAACAAGCCGGCCCGGTCCTCCGGACACACCCCCTCCCGGATGGATACCGGCGCCGCCGAGAAAAAATCCGGCGACGAGCGGTTCGGGGCCGCCGAGCTCCACCGCCGGCCGCCGGGCGCCGGAACGGAAGGAGCCAAAATCCACATGGGTCACGCAGCCCTTGGTCACGTTCGCGCGTACGGCGCGCTCGGGGCATGTCTCGACCCAGCGGCCAATCTCGGCGTCGAAACCGTCGTAATATCCGCTGGCGCGGGCGAGGATGGCGTTGGCGGCGGATCCTTTGAGCTTGTCCCAGCCCTCGTTCACGTCGACCGGAAACACCGGCAGATAGACATAGGCCGATCCCTGCCCCTCGGGAGCCTGACTTGGATCCCAATTGGTCATCGGCGAGACGGAAAAGACCGGGGTGGCGGGCACGACACCGCGGCGAGCTTGCACAAGGGCTTGACGCAATTCTTCTGCAGTCCCGATCAGGCCGACGGCCTGGTTGATGTCTGCATCGTCGCGGCGCAAATCCTGGTGCCGCTTGAGGCGGAAGGGCTTGGCCGAGGCCACGTTGATGAGCGTGGGCCCGACATTGGCGCGGTGGGCCGGCGCATAGTCCAGTCGCGTGCGTGTCCGGCGATCCAGCCCCCCTGGCGTGGTGAGCTTGGCGGCGGTCTGCGGGTCGCACGTCGCAATCACGACGCCCGCCTTGAGGGCGCGGCCATCCTTCAGGCGAACGCCGCGGGTCTGGCCGTCCTCGATCAGGATTTCTTCGACTTCTGCGCTCAACAGCAGTTCGCCGCCGCTAGCGGCATAGGCCCGAGCAAGAGTGTCCGCCAACATGCGCATGCCGCCGATCGGCTTGCTGACCCCGACGCGGTGAAGGAGGCCGAACAGGGCGTAGGCGATGCCGTTGCCGTCGGTATCGAAGGGCCCGGCCCCGGCGACGACGCCAAGCAGCAGGGCCTGGACGGCCGGATGTTCGAACCATTCGGCCGCCAACTGGTCGGCTGGCGCGGCGCTGAGGACCTGCAGCCTATCCTTCAGGCGGCGATTGTGGACGGCCACCTTGGCCAGGTTCAGGTAGTCGCCCGGCCGGCGGACGCCCGGATCGCCCTTGGTCATGGCGCCGGCGAAGTCCATCAGCCCGTCGATCAGCTCCATGAACTCCGGGTACGCGGCGGCGTCAGCCTTGGAGAACTGAGCGATATCCTCGGCTGTGCGGCGCGGATCGCGAAACAGGGCGATCGAGCGCCCGTCGGGATCCAGATAGACATAGGTCGGATCGGTTTCGACCGTACGCCAGCCGTGTTGGGGCAGTTCAAGCTCGTGCATCACCGGCGAAGCGCGGATGTGGATCAGTTCGACGGCCCCGGTGTTGATCATATGACCGGGCGCCTCCGGGATCATCGGATCCGACCGCGACAGACCTCCGGGAACCTCGGCGCGCTCGGCGATCACAACCTTGCGGCCGGCCTTGGCCAGGTAAGTCCCGGCCACCAGTCCGTTGTGGCCGCCGCCCACGATCACCACG
>FTIF01004095.1_pt4 | contig 13621 bp, 9 predicted proteins | sample 1658001 | NCBI WGS metagenome assembly FTIF01 (sample SAMEA3914789, study PRJEB12502) | metagenome | biome: forest; material: soil | place: Canada | collected 2011-07-03 | depth 0.3 m | reverse complement strand
CATCGCGGCATCGAGAATGGCGTTGAGGCTGCGGGCCTTGGTGAACTGTTCCATGTTCGCCTGCATCGCTTCGGATGCAGCGGCGGGCAGATTCTTCTGCAGGGCGCCGAGGATTTCGACGCGCTTGATCGAGTCGATGCCGAGCTCGGCTTCGAGGTCCTGGTCCAGGCCGAGCATGTCGGTGGGGTAGCCGGTGCGCTCGGCCACGATGTTCAGCAAAGAGCTTTGCAGCGCGGCGCGGTCCATCGCCGGTGCTGCCGCCACGGCGACTGCGGCAGGCGCGGCGAGCAGCACGGCCGGGGCCACGCTTATTGCAGTGGCTGGCACCAGGGCCAGCGCGGCGTCGAGGATGGCATTGAGGCTGCGTGCCTTGGTGAACTGCTCCATGCCGGACTGCATCGCTTCGGATGCGGCGGCGGGGAGGTTCTTCTGCAGGGCGCCGAGGATTTCGACGCGCTTGATCGAGTCGATGCCCAACTCGGCTTCGAGGTCTTGATCCAGACCGAGCATATCGGTCGGGTAACCGGTGCGCTCGGCAACGATGTTGAGCAGCTGCGCCTGCAAGGCGGCGCGATCCATCGCGGGCACGGCAGGCGCCTGCATCACTACAGGCGCAGCAGCGACGGGAGCGGACACGGCAGCAGCAACCGGGGCTAGGCCCGCGAGATCGGCATTGGCCTGCGCCAGGATGGCGTTGAGGGTCTTGGCGCGGGTGTAGCGCTCCATGCTGCCCTGCATGACTTCGGCGCCGGCGCCGGGCATGCGCTTCTGGAAGGCACCGAGGATTTCAACGCGCTTGATCGAGTCGATGCCGAGTTCGGCTTCGAGGTCTTGATCCAGGCCGAGCATGTCGGTCGGGTAGCCGGTGCGTTCGGCCACGATCTCCAGCAGCGCGGCTTGCGCGTTGAAGGCGGGAACGACGGCAGCGGCAGCAACCGGCTTGGGTGCCGGGGCGACCGTCACGGCGATTGGTGCAGATGCTGCTGCAGCGACAGGCGCCGGTGCGGCGATGACAGTCGGCGCCTGCATCACGGTCGGCGCAGCCGGGGCCATCGAAGGCAGGCCCGGCACCGCAGCGATGGGCGCAGCGCCGCCGCCGAGATATTGCTGAATCACGCGTTCCTGCAGGTTCAGGAACTGGCGCATGGTCTGCTGGTAGGCGATCAGGGCGTCCGCATTCATCAGCGGCGTCATGCCGGCAGCGGCCGGTGCAATGGTGATCGCAGGAGCAGCAAACGGAGCCGGCTGCGATGCCTTTGCAGGCGCCGCAGCGGCAGCCTGCGACGCGATCTGCGCGGCGGCGGGCATGGTGGGTGCGGGCAGCGCTTTGGCAGCCTGTTTGGCCTTGTCGCGGGCCTCGGTGGAGGTGCGCAGATCCAGCGCCGGCAGCTTGCCGGTGCGCATCATCGGATCGTCCAGCGGACGGGCGCAGCCGCCGCTGACCCACCAGGCGTGTTTGGGCAGCGCCACCGGCTTGATCAGCTCGGCCAGGCGGTTGAGGTCCAGCAATTGGGCTTCGCGGGTGTCGAACAATTTGGTGATCTGCACTTCGACGCCGGCCGCCACCAGCTCGGCCAGGCCGAGCAGCAGGCCGCGCAGGCCACCGCCCTGGCCGTCGAGCGAGACGGCGATGGCATCGCGGCCAGCCAGCGTCTGCTTGGCCATATTGGAGCAGGTGCCCTTGGGGCCTAGCTCGAGGTAGACGCGGGCGCCGGCGGCATACATCGCTTCGACTTCGGCGACGAACTCGACGCTGTTGAGCAGATGCCCGTCCAACGTGTTGCGGATGCCGTCGATATCGGACGGATAGGGCGTGCCGGTGGTGTTGGAGTACACTGGGAAGCGCGCTTCGTTCAGCTGCGTCGCCTGGATGGCGGCGGACAGGCCGACCTGCGCGCCCGCCACCAGCTCGGTGTGGAAGGCGCCGGAAACCGGCAGGCGCGACACGCGCACATTGGCGGCTTCGAGCTTCTTCGCCACCTGTTCCACTTCGGCGGCGGCGCCGGAGATGACCGACTGTTCCGGCGAATTGTGGTTGGCGATCTTGACGCCGCTGAAGCCGGCGATGGCCTGCGCCACCACTTCACGCTTGGCCTGCACCGCGACCATGGCGCCGGGCGCGCTGCTGCGCGCGGCCTCGCTCATGCAGCGGCCGCGCACGGCGGAGAGGCGCAGGAAGTCCTGCGGCGACAGCACGCCGGCGGAGAGCAGCGCGGCGTATTCGCCGTAGCTGTGTCCGGCCGCGGCCATGGGCGACAGGCCGAGGCGTTCGGCCAGGCGCAGGTAGCCCAGGGCGATGGCGCCGATGGAAGGCTGGGCCACGCGGGTATCGGTGAGGGCTGCACCCTGTGCGCGCTCGGCGTCCACGTCGAACGCGGCGGGCGGCAGGATGGTGCGGGACAGTTGCAGCGGGAAATCGCTGCGCAGGGTGCTGTCGGCCAGCTCCAGCGCGGTGCGCAGCTCTTCCACATAGACCGCGGTCTCGCGGCCCATGTTGACGTACTGCGAGCCTTGGCCCGGGAACAGGAAGGCCAGCTTCGGCGCTTCGCTTTTGAGATTACGGCCGAGGCGGGCGCTGGCGGGGACCGGCTTGCCGTTGCCGCCGATACTTGCGAGTACCGCTTCAACGTCAGCCAGCAGGCCGGCGAAATCCTTGGCGACAATCGACAGGCTCACCGCGCTGCCGCGGCGCGACTCGGCCTGGCGCGCTAGGCTGTAGGCCAGGTCGCGCAGCTTGAGGTTGGTGCCCTGGCGCAGGGCCGTGGCCACGCGGCCGAGGTCGGCGTTCAGCGCCGCTTCGTCCTTGGCCTTGAACACGAACAGTTCCAGCGGCCAGCGCGCTGCGCCGGGCGCGGCAGAGGCGGCGAAGTTGCCGCGGTACTCTTCCAGCACGGCGTGGAAATTGGTGCCGCCGAAGCCGAAGGCGGAGACGCCGCCGCGGCGCGGATGATCCGGGTGGGCCAGCCAGGGACGGGTGTCCTTGAGCAGGTACACCGGCGAGTTGGCGTCGGCGATGGTGTCGATCGGCTTGCTCACGCCGAAGTGCGCGGGCAGGGTGCGGTGATGCAGCGACAGCGCCACCTTGATCAGGCCGGAAACGCCGGCGCTGGCCTTGGTGTGGCCGAGCAGGGTCTTGACCGAGCCGATGGCGCAGGTCTTCGGCGCGGCGCCTTCGGCCAGCAGCGATTCGGTGATGGTCTTGGCTTCGGCGCGGTCGCCGACTGGGGTGCCGGTGCCGTGCGCTTCGGCCAGGCCGAGCGTGGCGGGCGAGAAGCCGGCGCGGGCGTAGGCGCGCCTGAGGGCGCGCTTCTGGCCTTCGGGGCGCGGCGCGGTCATGCCCAGCGCCTTGCCGTCGGAGGAGCCGGAGACGGCCTTGATCACGGCGTAGATCTTGTCGCCGTCGCGCTCGGCGTCGGCCAGGCGCTTCATGGCGATCACCGCCAGGCCTTCACTGATGGCGATGCCGTCGGCGGCCTGGTCGAAGGTCTTGGGCTTGCCGGTGGGCGACAGGGCCTGGGTCTTGGAGAAGCAGAGGAAACCGAACGGGCTTTGCACCGTATCGACGCCGCCGGCGATGGCGAAGTTGCTGCGGCCGGTTTCCAGCTCGTTCACCGCCATGCCGATGGCGGCGAGGGACGAGGCGCAAGCCGCGTCCACGGTGAAGTTGAGGCCGCCGAAATCCATGCGGTTGGCGACACGCCCCGCGGCGACGTTGAGCAGCGCGCCGGCGAAGGACTCCTCGGTCCACTCGGGCAGGCGTTCCCACACGCTCTCGTCCGGGTTTTCGATGAAGCGCGGGATTTCCGAGCGCACCGCGTACTGCGTGCCCAGATCGCCCAGGCCGCCGCCGGCGCCGAGGATGATGGAGGTGTTCTCGCGGTCGAAGTCGCCGTTGGAATAACCGGCGTCGGCGAGGGCGCGCTTGGTCACTTCCAGGGTCAGCAGCTGCATCGGGTCGATGACCTTCATCGACTTCGGCGGGATGCCGTAGGCGATGGGGTCGAACGCCACTTCGTCGAGGAAGCCGCCCCAGCGCGAGTAGACCTTGTCGCGGGCGCGGCGGTCGGCGTCGAAGTAGAGCTTCCAGTCCCAGCGCGACTCGGGCACTTCGCCGAGCACGCAGACCTGTTCCAGGATGTTGTGCCAGTACTGGTCGGCGTCGTGCGCCTTGGGCAGCAGGGTGCCGAGGCCGACGATGGCGATGTCGCAGGGCTTGGCCGCTTCGACGCGGATCTCGCGGTGCTCCAGGTGCTGGTTGAGGATGGCAGTGCCGCCCACCGTCACGTCGCTGTGCAGCTCGTCGATGGTCTGGGTCTTGTCGCGCAGGGTGGCGACCTGGCCGATCATGTACATGCCGTCGCTGAGCTGTTGCGATGCTTCGACGGTGACGATGGCGCCGCTGCTGTCGCGGTTGAGGCCCTTGGAGGCGATGCGCAGGCGGCCCATGTTGAGGTCCTCCAGCGTGTCGCGGATCTCGTCGGCGGAGCGGCCCTCGCGCAGTAGGCTGCGGCGGGTCTGGTAGAAGTCGCGGGCGAAGGTGGTGTCGGCGCAGCGGGTGGAGTGGCCGGGGCCGGATTCCAGATTGACGGTGCGGGCGCATTCCAGCGCCTGCTCCTGGAAGCCTTCCACCACCGCGCCGGACTGCACGATCTCTTTGGTAAACAGGTAGGCCGTGCCCATCAGGCCGCCGACCTTCATGCCGCGCGCCGCCAGCGGCGCGGTGAGCGCGGCGAGCATGGCGCCCGAGCGGGCGTCGTGCAGACCGCCGGCGAACAGCAGGTGATAGTCGCCTTCGGTGCCGGGCTTCACATCGGCCAGCAGCGCCTCGGTCATCTGCTCCCACAGCGGGAAGCTGGCGAGCGGGCCGATATGGCCGCCGCACTCGCGGCCCTCGAAGACGAAGCGCTTGGCGCCCTGCTCGATGTACATCTTGAGCAGCGCCGGCGCCGGGGCGTGGATATAGGTGGGGATGCCGCGCTTCTCGAACTCCGCCGCCTGGTCCGGACGGCCGCCGGCGATGAGGGCGTAAGTCGGCTTGCATTGCCAGATGGCGGTGCACTGCTCCTCGCGCAGCGAGTGCGGCACGAAGCCGAGCATGCCCACGCCCCATGGGAGATTCCCCATCTTGGCCTTGGTCTGCTGCAGCATTTCCAGCACCTGCGGGCCGCGCATCAGGGCCAGGGCCAGGAACGGCAGGCCGCCTTGCAGGGAAACCTGGTAGGCGAATTCAGGGCTGTCCGAGACGCGGGTCATCGGACCCTGGGCCAGCGGGTAACGCGTGCCATGCGACTGCGCCAGCGGGCCGCCGGGGGCGATGAAGCCCTGCTGCGCGGCGCTCTCGATATGGCGCAGGCTGGACTTGCCCAGGGCCTGCACGAAGCGGCCGACGGTGCGGTACTGCGCGCGATAGATGGCGGCGACGCCGATGCCCTGGCCCAGCGGCATCAGCATGTCCGGGCTGCCGCTCCAGCCCAGGCGGGCGTTGAGACGGTTATGCCACTCGGTGAAATCCAGGGCGCCGGATTCGGCGCCGCGGTTGTCCTCGTCGGAGGCTTTCAGCGCTGCCGTGCCCGGGCGCGAGTAGACGCGGCAGGGGGCGTCGATCAGCTCGCCGAACAGCTTGGTCTCGGCGCCGTTGAGGCGGGTCAGCTCATTCTGCTGCGCTTCCGGCAGGGGCGATTCGGCCAGCAGCAGCAGCTGGTCGTCCACCACCACGCCGGCCACGCCGAGGATGCGGCAGGCGGCGGCGCTGTGGATGCCGATGCCGCCCTGCACGTAGATCGGCTGGCTAATCTTGCCGGCCAGCTTCTGTAACAGGATGTAGCTGGTATCCACGCCGACCCAGCCGCCTGATTCGTGGCCGCGGGCGACGATGCCGTGGTGTGGATAGAAAAGGGTGGCGGGAACGGCGGCGTCGGTGATCTCGGCCAGGATCTGGTGCGAGGCGACGGGCTGCAAGGCGGCGTACATCCGCATCTGCGCATCGGCGCTGCCGCTGAGGATCAGTGTGAGCGCGCGGCCCGGGGCAAGCAGGGCCAGCATCCGCCCGGCCAGCTCGGTGCTACCGGCTGTCAGACGCAGCCCGACGCGGGCCTCAGTGGCATCGAGCAAACGCCGGAAATTGGCCAGGGCTTGCCCACCATCGCGGCAGAACTCCAGGTCCAGCAGGCCGATGCCGCCGGAGCGGGCCACTGCCACGGCGATGCCGGGGTGCGCCGCATCGGCCGGTGTCAGGCCAAGGACGTCAAACGCTTCCATCTTGCTCATTCCACTCCTCCCTTCCAAACAACTACCAATCGCCGCTACATCCGCGCCGCCGCCATCCTCTTACGGGATTCGGTCGCTCAGCGCTTCTTCCCCTCCAGAAACGGCACTTCCAGCACCTTCTCGTGCACGATCGGCCCATGGCCGAAGTAACCGCTCTCGCCGAAGCACTCGCCGTGGTCGGCGGTGACGATGAAATGGGTGTTCTTTGGTGCCTTGTCGATCAATGAGCCCAGCACTTCGTCGACGTATTCCACGCACTTCACCTGCTGGTCGTGCAGGGAGCGCATCTGCTCGTCGTCGAAGAACTTGTCCTCGGTGGCCTTGCCCAGCTCATCATCCAGGCGCTTGAACACGCCGTGAACACCCGAGATGTGGGGCAGGCCCTTGGGGTCCAGCATGTAGGGGTAATGCGTCTCGCCCAGGTTCAGGAAATAGAACTGCGGCTCGGACGCGTCGAACTCGATCTCCTTCACCATGCCGGCGAAGTCGTTGTGGTTCGCCATCAGCTTGTAGTCGTCGAAATGGCGGTTCAGGTGCGACAGCGGGTTCAGCACCGGCAGCGACACCTTGGCGCTGGTGCGGTAGCCGTTTTCCTGCAGCACATGGGGCAGGGACAGCTGCGGCACGAAACTCTTGAAGGACAGGTCCGGCACGTTGAGGCGGTCCACCCAGAGGGCGAAGTCCTTCTTGTACACCTCCGAGGCGAACACGCCCTGCGGGCTGGTGTGGGGGATCATGCCCATCAGGTAGGTGTAATGGGAGGGGCTGGTCCAGGAGGCGAAGGAAAAGCGCTTCTCGCCGAGGCCGATGCGGTCCATGTTCGGCCGCTTGGCACGGAGGTAACTGTCGTAACGGCAGCTATCCATGACGATGAAGACAAGGTTGTTCTCGCTCATGCGCGAGCCATCCCGCCGAACGCCAGTCCGTTTCCGTCCAGGGAATCGCCTTGTCGCGCCACGCGCAGCACAAGTCCTTGATACTGCATGATATTACTTCTCCCCTCGAGCCTGAGTGTGTATGGTGAACACCAGCCCTGGTTTCCCCAGATCCTGGCCGGTAATACGCCGTTCTCGCCGTGCCGATGCACTTAGCGAAAACCTCGTACCTTCCGAAAATTCATATGCTTAGAAGTGTAGTGCAAGGTGCCAAAGATGTCTGCAAGAATCAAACCATTAACAATTTGCGTGAGCAATCCCCGAAACAGGGCCGAACCATAAACAATTTCGGCCATTTGTACTGTGTTGCAAGTATCAGGACCGGCCAAAGCCGGCTCCAGACGCCCTTCCGGTGACAATTCGCGTCCAGCCTGGCCGCGCTGTGACGCTGAGCGGCGGTCCAGCCTAGGCCCGGAAGATTGGCCGCGTCATCATCAGAGCAGACGAGACCGTGACGGCAGAGACTATGTGCCGAACGCTGACGCCGGGTTCATGTTTTCCGAGCAACGGTCCAGTATGGTGCGTCGGACGGCATGGGGGATTGGCCCGAGCGCCTGCTTTACAGAGCGGCCGCCAAGCCGCGGCTGGCTGCGATGGCGCCTGCCCCTCTCTTATATATAAAAGCTCTGGCTGATCTAGTGCTCTCTTTCTTAGTGTGCTGCTGTTGCTTGTCTTTTTGGTTTGCCGAAGGCGACATTTTCCACACACGCGATAGCGTGGGTGGGCATGTCTAAAACTTCCCTTGTAAAAGCCCTTCTTTCGCCCCGGGTTTGCCGCTGCACGGCATTGGGTGCATATGGAGAGGGATTGAGGAAGATTGAAAGGATTGAAAGATATTGAAAAGCATTGAAGGGTAGGAATTCGGCCTTTTTCAGGCATAAACCCAGGCCTAACCCAAGGGTTCAGGCAAAACAGGCGGCAAAGCGCAGTTCAGACTGCAAATAACCGGGGGCTTAGGACTGGGTTAGCCCTGGGGTCGCTTCCGGTTTGCGGCAGGCTTCTCGTACAAGCGAGTGATGGCCGTTGTTGCGTTTGCCGCTGGTATTGCCGTACTTATTCTCGGCGTCTCGTGGCTGGTAGGCAGAGCGTAATTCTGTCTGGCAAGAGCGAGGGAGAAAAGGGGGCGGAGTCAATAACGACGATGAAACCAAGTCGCTTCTTCCAGGTCGTCACACTGACATTGGGAGCCCTGCCGGCTGCGTGCTGGACAATGTTCTTTCTGCTGATCGCGTTTCGTGAATTTCAGGATCTTCCGAGAGAAAACTTGTTTCGCGGGGCATTTCCCGGAACGTTAGCTGTGGTGCTAGTCGCTGCCGTTGGCTGTATCGGACTCAGTGCCGCAGCGTTCTCGCGCACCTCATCACTAGTCGTTGTCTTTCTGGCGGTCGGCGTCTGTACCGCGCTCCCGGGCGCTCTCGTTCTCGCGTTCATTTGGCCTATGGCCGTTGTTACATTAATTTTCCCGGCGGCAATCGCTATCTTCCATTTAGTTCATGCTAGCGACGCCAGTCAGGCCCAACCGGGCGTTCAAGCCGATGGCCCATAAGCTGTCATGGTCCGGCGGCTTAATTTTGGCGTTATGCTTCAGGAAGCGTTCCTTCACCGTAAGGCGGCTACTCGGCAAGCCGTTGAAGCGGCAGTCCCGCCTCCAGCGGACCTGCAACCTAACGCAACGACAACCCATCAGCCCGCGCCTGCTGCCGATGTGAAGGCGCGCGGTTTGGCGCCGGCCGCTTGCGCAGGTGCAGCGGCAACAGTCCCTGTTCCTTGCGGCAGCGCTCAATCCAGGCGAGGCCCTCGCGGTTGCCTTCGCGGATGCGGGACCAGGCGTCGCTGACGCCGACGTTGAGCGGGTTGCTGACGCGGAAGCGCAGGCGGTAGATGCCCGCGATCATCAGGGGGCTGCCGCGCGGGGCGATGGCGGCGTACTTGTCGATGAAGTTGCCGTCCTGATCCGTGACCGTGCAGCCGATCTCGCCGCAGGTGTGGGCGAGGGCGCCGCCGATGCCTTCCTCGCCGCTGGGTTTGTAGCCGTGGAGGCTGCGGCAATCCAGCTCGTACAGCGGATCGGCATCGTCCGGCACGGCGCCGTATTCACTGCCGTTGCCGAGCCGGCGCGTTCCTCCGTCGCCGACCAGCGAGGATCTCGCGGTCTTTTACATTCCCGGCGCATCCGAATGGCAGGCAGGCTGTGCGCGCATGCTGGCGGCCGGCTTCAGGCAGGTGCCCTCGTTCAACCCGTACGGGGAGCTTCGGGGTCAGACCTTTGAGGGCCCGAATGATTATCGGGTGGTGCTGGAAAACGCCGAGTGGAGCAGCCAGGAAAGCGGCTAGGCCTGAGCTTGCGTGTTCATCGTTCGAGTATTGGTCTAAGCTTTCGCTGGCGGCGCCGGGCGATTGCGTCACGCGCCAGACAGACAGCAGATGCAGATTCCCATGGATATCCGCGTAGACGATTTGAGGGGGCCGGAGATCATTGCCTTGCTGCAGGAGCACTTGCGCGGCATGGCGCTGCATTCTCCGCCGGAGAGCATTCATGCGCTCGATCTGGTGGGATTGCGCAAGCCGGAAATCACCTTCTGGACGGTGTGGCAGGGGGCTGAGCTGATGGGCTGCGGCGCCATCAAGCAGCTGGATGCGGGTCATGGCGAAATCAAGTCGATGCGCACGGCTGCCCTGCACCTGCGCAAGGGCGTTGCGGCCGGGCTGATGCGCCACATCCTCGAGGAAGCCGCCCGCCGCTCTTACCGGAGGCTGAGTTTGGAAACGGGGTCGATGGCGGCGTTTGCGCCGGCTCACGCACTCTACACCGGCTTCGGGTTCAAGCCCTGCGGGCCGTTTGCGGATTATGTTGAAGATCCGTACAGCGTTTTCATGACCAGGGAACTATAAAGGCGAGGAATATGCAGCATGTCCTGATCATTCACGAGGTCGAAGCCTATGCGGCGTGGAAGGCTGTATTCGATCAGGCGGCCGGGATCAGGAAGAGCGCCGGTGAAATCAGCTACCAGCTACTGCGCTACGACACGGACGCGAACAACATCGTCCATTTTTCAGAATGGTCTTCGCTGGACAGTGCGCGGCGTTTCTTCGAGTCGCCGGAGCTGGTGGAGATCCGCAGAAAGGCTGGCGTGAAGGCACCGGACTTCATCTATCTGCAGGAGATCGAGCGTGGCGTGCTATAGGCCCGATCATGCTTGCGCCTGGCGATCCATGGCCGCCAGTCGGGCCAGGCCCTGGGCTTGATGGCAATGGATGCCGAGATACAGCGAGCAGGCGTTTCCGATGCGCCGTCGATATTGGCGCTGCAGCGCCTGGCCTACGAATCGGAGGCACGCATCTACAATGACTGGTCACTCCCGCCGCTCACTCAAACACTCGATCAATTGATGACGGAGCTTGCCGCAAGCCATTTTCTGAAAGCAATGCTCGGGGATGCGCTGGTCGGTTCGGTGCGCGCCAGGCTGGCGGGCGGCAGCTGTGAGATCGGCCGCCTGATCGTGCATCCGGATTTCCAGCGCCGGGGCCTGGGAGGCCTTTTGATGGCGGCGATCGAGCAGGCTTTCCCCGCGGCCGATCGTTTCGAGCTGTTCACCGGCTCGCTCAGCGTAGGCAACATCAGGCTCTACCAGTCCCTGGGTTATCGCCAGACCCGGCTGCACCAGGTATCCGCCAGGGTTACGCTGGTGTACATGGAAAAACGCCCGCATGGGGCTTAGCCCGGGAGGTCCGTATGTGCAGGAATATCAAGACGCTGTTCAACTTCGAGCCGCCGGCCACTGACGATGAGATTCATGCGTCCGCCTTGCAATTCGTGCGCAAGCTGAGCGGCTTCAATGCGCCGTCCAAGATCAACGAGGCAGCATTCAACCGCGCGGTGGAGCAGGTCAGCGAGGTTGCGCGCAGGCTGGTCGATTCCCTGGTGACGCTGGCGCCGCCGAAAGACCGCGAGGTGGAGCGGCTGCGGGCCGTGGCGGAGTCGGCCAAGCGGTTCAGCCGGTAGCTGCGAAAGGCCAACGGTTGCGGCGGTGCAGCGGTAGCAGGCGGATGCGCGGAGTGTAAGTATTACGCTGCGTTCTTCACCGGGTAACGTTGAACCAGCACCTCGGCGGGCAGGCCTAGCCCTTCCGTAAGCCGGCGGATCATCTCCAGCGTCAGTGGACGTACCCGATTCAATACCTCGGCTACACGCGCCCGCGAGCCGATAAAGGGTTCCAGGTCTTTGCGACCCAGTTCGCGCTGCTCCATGACATAAAGCAGAAAATCCACCGGATCGGGATCGCGAATCGGATGATGCCTGGTTTCATAGTCCTGGATCAGCAGCGTCAGTACATCGAGACGATCCGCCTCAGGACTGTTCTCCGGTGCATCCCAAAAGGTTTCTGCCAGCTTGAGAGCGGCCCGGTAGTCGCGCTCGGTCTTGATGGGCTTCAGTTCCATGTCATGCCTCAAATGGTCCCGGCGTCGATCCGGTCGTACTCGGCGTGTGTGCCGACGGAGCCTCTGTGTACTTTGGGCCACGGACTCATCTTCCTGCGCCCAAGACAGATTTATCAAAATCTTCGTAATCGCCTACCAAACAAAAAAGGCGCCGCAAGGGCGCCCGTTTCGTTGTTGGTGGAGGTGGCGGGAATCGAACCCGCGTCCGACAACCTTCCATCCGTCGATCTACATGCGTAGCCCAATCTTTGATTTTCATCGAGCACTCCCGGATGGGCACGGAACGTGTTCGCCTATCTACTTTAGGGTTTTAGCGGGTCGGCCAGTAGCCTGCTTTCACCGCGAGTTGATGAGAGTCGACGACTGATTCAGGGGCATCAACACCGTCTGGTCAATCGCTCACCGGGATTAAGCGGCGAGGGCGTAGTTAGCGTCGTTCGCAACTAGCTTGTTTGCGGAAGAGTTTAACGAGGGTCTACCGCACCTCGGCATGCACGTTGGATTTCCTGTCACCGTCGAGCCCAGGTCACCCCCGTTACAGATAACAGTGTAGCACTAGGAGCAACACTCGATACCGGGAGTGGTGCTGCAAGCAGCACTGAAACTGGGGCGTAGAGCCTGAAAATCAAGCGCTTGGGCCTACTTGTGGCAGGCGGCGCGGATCGCCCGCGCCGCTTGCCCGCGGCCTTATTCGGCCGGAGGCACGTAGCCGGCGTCGAGCGCGGCCTGCACCAGGCCCTGCCATTCCTCCAGGTGCTCGGCGTGGCGGCGCTCGACTTCGGCGTAGCGTTCCGGCGTCATCGTTGCCTGGGCCGCTTGCATCTGCGAGGAGCAGGACTGGCCGAAGGAGGGGTCGTCCGGCACGGTGAAGGCTGGCGCTGCGCTGGTGTCCGGCGGCGAGCTGAAGTCGAGGGCTTGGGCGAAGTTGAGCGAGGTGGTGCCGCGGGCGCCGAGCGGGGCGAAGCCGAAGCGCCAGGCGATCATGTTGAGGATCGAGTTCGGGTCGAACTGGTTCTTCTCGACGTGGTTGCGCCGCGCGCGCGGGCCGATGGCCATGCAGGGCACGCGGAAGCCGAGACGGCCGTCGTTGCCGGTGGCCTGGAATTCCTCGAAGGTCACCGGCGCGATCGGCGGCGGCACGTGGTCGAAGAAGCCGCCCCACTCGTCGTAATTGATGATCAGCAGGGTCTTGTCCCACTGCGGGCTTTGCCGCACGGCGTCGTAGACCGTGTTGAGGAAAGCCTGGCCCTTGCGGATGTCGGCCAGCGGGTGGTCGTCGTTGGAGGTGCCGGCGCCTTCGCCGAGCATAGCCGGGTCGACGTAGCTGACATCGGCGAGATTGCCGTTCCTGGCGTCGGTGAGGAATTGCGAGAACGGCAGGATGTTGGCCGTGCCGGGGTTATGCCCGGAGAGCTCCACCGAGACCAGGGCCCAGCCGGCGAGGTCGCCGTAGTAGTAGCGCCCGGTGCGGCCCACGCTCTTCAGCGCGTCCCACACTGTGGGCAGGGTGAAGTGGTTGGTGGTGTTGTCCTTCTTGTTGGTCTGGCCGGCGTGCATGTAGTAGCGGTTCGGCTGGGTCGGGCCGAGGATGCCGCAGAAGTAACGGTCGCACAGGGTCCAGTTCTCCACCACGCCCTTGAAGAACGGCAGGCTGTCGGCGGTGTAGTAGCCGATGGGGAAGGTGTCTTTGTTCGGCTGCGTTTGCAGGAAGCCGTCCATCTTGCCGTTGTTGAACTGGATGCGGCCGCCCTCGTAGCTGTGGTCCGGGTCGGCCAGGGTGCAGTTCTGGAAATTGGGGGCGAGGTCGTGGGTGCTCTGCGGGTTGCCGGCGGTGTCGATGAAGCTCAGGCCCGGCTGCTTGCCGTTGGCGCCGGGGACCCAGCCGAAGTAATGGTCGAAGGAGCGGTTTTCCATCATCACCACGATGATGTGGTCGATGCCGGACTGCTCCGGCGGCGGCAGCGTCTGCAGCCGCGGCG
>FTIF01005289.1_pt10 | contig 13629 bp, 12 predicted proteins | sample 1658001 | NCBI WGS metagenome assembly FTIF01 (sample SAMEA3914789, study PRJEB12502) | metagenome | biome: forest; material: soil | place: Canada | collected 2011-07-03 | depth 0.3 m | reverse complement strand
CAGCGCGGGATCGCTGGAAACCCTGTAGGCGAGGGTACCCTTGGGATGTCGGTACCAGCCGGGGTCAGCATGCCCCTTCAGCTCGTCGCGCACCTTGAGCACGGTGAACATGCCGCCCATGTCGACACTGCCGAAAGGCCCCTTGCCGCCGCCCATCGGCAGCGTGTTGGCGGGGCCGCCCATCATGCCCGCCATGTCGCTCATGCCGTCCATGCCGGTCCGTCCCATTGCCATATAGCCCGGCAGCATCGAACGGATCTTCTCCTCCACCCCGGACTGGTCGACGCCGAGCATGTTGGGAATGCCATGGCCCATCGCATTCATGGTGTGATGCGACATATGACAGTGGAAGGCCCAGTCACCCGGATTGTCGGCGATGAACTCGAAGTCGCGCATCTGCCCCACGCCGACGATATGGGTCACCTCCGGCCGCCAGCTGCTGCGCGGCCAGCGGTCGCCGTCACTGCCGGTGACCCAGAAACGATGGCCATGCAGATGCATCGGATGATTCCACATCGACAGATTGCCCAAGCGGATGCGCACCCGTTCACCGGTCTTCGCCAGCAGTGGCGCCGTGGCCGGATAGACCTTGCTGTTGAAGCTCCACAGGTCGAAGTCCTGCATGATCGAAGGGTCGGGCCGGTAAGTGCCCGGATGCAGTGCCCAGTTGTGCAGCATGATGGCGTAGTCGCGATCCACCGGCGGCCCGCTATCGGCATCTCCATCCTTGGGATGGATGATGAAGAAGCCCATCATGCCCAGCGCCATCTGCACCATCTCGTCGGCATGCGGGTGATACATATGGCTGCCGGCCTGGCGCAGGGTGAACTCATAAGCCCAGGTCTCGCCGGGCTGAATCGCCGCCTGAGTCAGCCCGGTTACGCCATCCATGCCATTCGGCAGCAGGATGCCGTGCCAGTGGATGCTGGTCGGCTCCGGCAGCTTGTTGGTGACCAGGATGCGCACGCGGTCGCCTTCCACCGCCTCGATGGTCGGCCCCGGCGTGGAGCCGTTGTAGCCCCAGCACTTGGCGCGGCAGCCGGGTGCGAACTCGTGTTCGACCTCTTCGGCCACCAGATGGAACTGCTTGACGCCGTCCTTGACGGTGAAAGGCAGGCTGCGACCGTTCGGCGTGGACACCGGCACGTAGCCGCGCCGGCGTCCCTCGGACAGCGCCTGCGTGCTCAGGCCGCTGACAGGATCGAGGTCCTGTTCAGTCGCAGCGGCTGGAGCCGCAGCACCGGCCAGAGTGCCGGCGCCGATGAGCTGGATCAGATTGCGGCGGGTGATCATGGCTGTCCTCCGGCGGAAGGGGCGATCGGCACTTGCAGGCCGGCAGGTGTCGAATCGCTGGGCAGCCGCGTTCCGACTTCGCGCTCCAGCTCGGCACGCGCCACCCAGTAGTCGCGCACTGTTTCGATGTACTTCTGGTAAGTGTCGTATTCCTGTTGCCGTGCACGGATCAACTCGAACGGTCCGACCAGCATGAAATTGGCGCGCTCCTGGGTGTGCCGCACGATGCGCTCGCGCAGGGGGATGTATTCGACGGTGTAACGCTGCGCCAGTGCACGCGAAGAGACGACTCGCGACTGCGCCAGCTGGATTGCCGTGCTCGCCTCCACCTCCATCCGGCGCAGCTCGGCGCGGCCCAGTTCCAGCCGCGACTGCGCGCGCAATACCGCGCCCTGGCCCTGGTTGAAGAGCGGCAGCTGGATCGACACGGAAGGGCCAAGCAGGTGCGCGCCGTCGGTGTCGCGTTCGCCCTGCACGCCCACATCGACATCGCCGAGCAGCCGGTAAGAGCGCGTCACTCCCAATGAATCTTCCAGCAGCGCCACTTCGCGCCGCTTCGCAGCCAGATCGAGCCGGCCCTGTTGCGCCAGTGCCTGCAATTGCGACGGATCGTCTTCCTGCGTCACCGGTGCGGGTAGCCGATCCGGCACCTGCCAGCCATTTCGATCTGCCGTCAGGCCGATCAGCCGGCTCAGCTCAGCTCGGGCAGTGAGCGTGTCATTGCTGGCCTTGACCACGTCGGCCTGGGCTTGCCCGGCCTCGGCGCGGTTCAGCTCCAGTTCCAGTTCCGGGATGTTGCCGGCATCGTAGAAACGCTGTGCCAGTTCGGCCGAAGCGTCGGCGGCCGCGGCCACCACCTCGCGCAGGCCATGAATCTGCCTGGCGCCAACCAGGCGCTGGTACGCTACCCGCACCTGGCCCGACAGCTCGATCACCGCGGCACCAGCTTCCTGCTGTGTGCGCTCGAACTCTGCCTTCGCCAGCCGCGAGCGCGCCGGCAGCAGCAACAGGCCGAGGAAGTTCTGGCTCACTCCGTAGTCGTAGCGGTTGACGTCGCCGGAACTGCCGGTGAACAGCATCGAGCCGCTTAGCACCGGATTGCTCAGCCGGCCCGCGTCATGGACATCCGCGGCACTGAAACCGAGCCGGGCATAGCTGGCGCGCAAGGCGGGATTGCCCATCAGGGCGACGCGCACCGCATCGTCCGCCGAGAGTGGGCCTTGTGCCAGGATTGCGTCCACCAGTTTGCCGGTCGGTTCGTCACCGGGCTGTGCGATGTCTGCATAGCCGCGCGCCTGCGCCAGCGCTTGCACCTGCGAAAAGCCACGATCCTGCGGAATACTGGCGCAGGCGCTCAGGCTGCCAATGGCCAGCACGGCACACAGGCGCAATGCCGTCCGCACTGTAGGGAATGAGTTCACAGTCAATCTCCGTCGCATTGCTGTCCTCGACGAAGCCAGGCGCCGCCGCCCAGGAAGCGGGGGACAGGAAAACACCGGATGGGCCGGCCGCGCGCAGGCGGCCGTAACAATCAGGCGGCGCCGGGCGGCGCCACGATCGGAGGTCGGAACGGAGAGCTGCCGCGGGTGGCGGGAACCCAGGCCGTATAGGGTCCTGCCGCTGCCTTGTCGCCCAATAAGAAGGAGAGCGCAGGTGCAGCCAGGCTCAGTACCGCAATCCCCGTGCCGCTGGCGCAGTGATGCTGGCAGTTGCACTTCACTTCACAATCGCAGCCCTGATCGACAGCCTGGTCATGCTGCGACATGGCGGCATGCTCGTGATGCTGCGGGGTATCGAGCAGCGCGCCCAGCCCGTCATGATGGCAGTGCAGGTTCTCGCGCAGTTCGGCGCCCGCCGACCAGGGCAGGGCGACGATCAGCAGCAGAACCAGCAGGGTGCGCAGTTTCTTCACGGGGCCAGTATAGGGCTCACTTGCCCGGCATGCTAAACCCTGCAGGTGGGTCCAGGGTCAAGCCCCGGCCCGGGCAATTACTGTTTCTCGCCGGGATCGCCGTCCGCATCGGTCCGGTGCTTGTTTCCGTCCCGGGCGGCCTGCTTCAAACCCAGACGCAGGGCGCTGCCGATCAGCTTGTTGCCGCCGCTGATGCTGTCGTAAACCACGTCGCTGATCTGATCATGCAGGCCGCGCACGATGCGTGTGGGATGGCGCGTCACCGGGATGGCTTCGAGGATGCCGAACGGGATGCTGGCGATGCCACGGTGCACGTTGCGCACGGTGTTCGTGCCCAGTTCCACGCCCTGTTCTGCGACGCGCTGCAACTGATGCAGGGTTTCTAGCTGCGCTTCGGCGCGCGAGCTTTCCAGAAAGGCTGCCGCGACCCTGCGCATGCCAAGTTGTGTGGCAGCCAGCTCGCGGCCGCTGCGCCGCTGCTGCCACAGCGCGGCAGCCGTCGCCGCCAGCATCAGGAGCAGCAGGCTAAGCGCCATCGTGCAGCCTCACTTCCGCCACCACGCCCTGATCCTGCAACTGCAGGCACAGGCGCTGGTAGATTTCCTTGTAGACCTCGCGCCGCACCAGCTCCGGTGTGAGGCTGCCGAAGGCCTTGGCCAGGGGCGACTCGCGCATCGCCAGTTCCATCGGATTGAGGATTTCCACCGAGATCAGGGAAGGGCGGCCGAGCGCGGCGAAGACGCCTGAGGCGAGGGTGCCGAGGCCCGCGGCGCCCCATTGCTCAAGCTGCCGGTTCGCCGTGTCCAGCTCGCGTCGCAGGCGCAGATGCCGCTGGATGAAAAAGCCCAGCGCGGCGAAATTGACCGCGATCAGGCACCAGATCAGCGTATTCATGGTGAGCTCCCCCTGAGACAGCAGGAAGCAGGATAGCCGATTACGCCGAGGCTGCGGCCAGTAGCCGCCGTCTCGAAGCAGTGACTAGTGATTGGTGATTAGTAAAAAAGCAAAAGCCGCCGTTTCGCTTTTTTACTAACCACCAACCACTGGCCACTAACCACTAAAAGTTGTAGTAGTCCGGCCGTCCGGCGGTCCACAGCTCGCCCCACAGCTTGCCGCCGCCATCCACCGTCAGCACTTCACCGGTGATGAAGCTGCCGGAAGGGCCGGCCAGGTAGATGCAGGCCTCGGCGATTTCCATCGGCGTGCCGGGGCGTTTCAGCGGGTTGGCGCGGGGGAATTCCTTCACCGCCTCGGGCGGATAGACCTCCAGGCCTTCGGTGGCGGTGAGGCCGGGAGCGATGCAGTTGATGCGGATGCCCAGCGGCGCCCATTCCACTGCCACCGTGCGGGTAAGGCCGATGACGCCCGAGCGGGCTGCCACCGTATGCGCCACGCCGGGCATGCCGCGCTCGGTGACCACGGCGATGTTGACGATCGAGCCGGGCCGCTTGGTGTCGCGCCAGTACTGCGCGGCGCGCTGCATCATGTACCAGGTGCCGTTGAGGTTGTTGTTGATGACCGCGTTCCAGCCCTTCACCGGAAAGTCGATCGCCGCCTGCGGGAACTGGCCGCCGGCATTGTTGACCAGCATGTCGAGGCCGCCGAGTTCGGCGTCGATGCGCTTGAACAGCGCGTCCACCTGTTCCGGCTCGCGCACATTGGTCGGAATCGCCAGCACCGGGCAGCCCCTGCCGCGGATGAACTCGGCCACGCGCTCCAGCTTGTCCGCGGTACGGCCGCAGATCACCACGCTGGCGCCAAGGCGGGCGAACAGCAGGGCAGTGGCGCGGCCGATGCCGCTGCCGCCGCCGGAGACCAGGGCCACGCGCCCCTTGAACAGGTCGGGGCGGTAGACCGTGTCGGCGGTCCACAGGTACTCGGGGGTGTTCTGCTCGGCGTAATTGTTCGTCATTGAAAAACCAGTAGGGCGGGCCATGCCCGCCATTGCCTTGATGCAATGTCCACGGCGGGCATGGCCCGCCCTACAACAACGTAAAGTCGGCGGCTACTCGCGCAGCAACTCCTCGCTGATGATGATCTTGCGCACCTCGGTGGTGCCGGCGCCGATCTCCAGCAGCTTGATCGAGCGATACAAACGATTGATCTCGGACTCCCAGATGTAGCCGGTGCCGCCGTGCACCTGCACCGCATCGTTCAGCACCTTGTTCAGGGTCTCGGCCACGTACATCACGCCGGCGGCGGTGATCTTGTGGATGTCGCCGCGGCCGCCGCCGTGCTCGTCAAGGGTATTGGCGGCGCGCAGCGTCTGGTAGGTGAACAGGCGCATCGACTCGACCCACACATACAGGTCGGCCAGCTTGGCGCGCACCATCTGGAAGTCGGCGATGGGACGGCCGAACTGCTTGCGCTGCTTGGCGTAGTCGATGGAAAGCTGCAGGGCGCGCTCGGCGATGCCGAGGCAGATCGGCGAGATCATCGAGCGTTCCAGGTCCAGGCCGCTCATCACCACCTTGACGCCCTGGTTCTCCACGCCGACCAGGTTCTCCGCCGGCACGCGGCAGTCGTTGAACACCAGCTCGGCGGTCTGGCTGCCGCGGAAGCCCATTTTGGTCAGCTTCTGCGCCACCTTGAAGCCGGGGAAATCCTTTTCGATGATGAAGGCCGAGATGCCCTTGGCACCAAGCGCCTTGTCGGTCTTGGCGTAGACCAGCAACACGTCGGCGACCGGGCCGTTGGTGATGAAGATCTTGCTGCCGTTGAGCAGGTAGTGGCCGCCTTCGCGGCGCGCGGTGGTGCTCATCGAGCCCAGCGCATCGGAGCCGGCGCCCGGCTCGGTCAGGCCCAGGGCGCCGATGGCCTTGCCGCTGCACAGGCCTGGCAGGTACTTCTTTTTCTGCTCGTCGTTGGCGTTGCGCAGGATGTTGTGCAGGCACAGGTTCTCGTGCGCCACCCAGGCCAGGGCCAGGGCGTGGTTCCAGCGGCCGAAGGCCTGCAGCACCAGGCCGCTGGTCATCAGGTCGAGGGCGGAGCCGCCGTAGACCTCGGGTGCGGTGATGCCGAAATAGCCGGTGCGGCCGATCAGCGGGAACGCCTGCTCCGGCCACCACTCCTCGTCATCCATGCGCTGCGCCAGCGGATACAACTCCTTCTGTGCGAAGCGGTCGGCCTGGTCGAGGATGCCCTGCTCATCGTTCGACAGGCCGGAAAAGACCTGGGCGATGCTGCGCTGTTCGGTAGAGGGGGAGCTATGGTCTGCCATGATCTTTTTACCTGGAAGTCTGCCGCTGAAAAGTGTTGCCCTGAGTGGATGCTGCCAGCCTAGTCCCGCAGGGCGGTTTGCCGCTTCGTCCGATTTGGTGAGGTCGACTCACTAGCGATCCTCGACGGCGTCGACCAGGCCCCAATCCAGGGCCTGCGCTGCCTTGATGCGGTGGCCGGACAGGGCCAGCCAGACGGTGCGCTGGCGGCCCATGCGCCGCGCGATGCTGACGCAACCGCCGGCACCGGGAATCAGGCCGAACTTCAGTTCCGGCAGCTGGAAATAGGCATCCGCTGCCGCGATGAGGCGCCCGGCAAAGGCCGGAAACTCGATGCCGGAGCCGATGCAGGCGCCATGCACCCGTGCTTCCACCCGTGCCGCGCAAACGGCGAGGAAGCGGCCGGGCACGGCCAGGCTGCGCACCACATGGGCGGTGGCGGGATCGGGCGCGGTGCCGAACTCGGTGAGATCGCCGCCGGTGCTGAAGCACTTGCCGCGGCCGCTGAGGTGCACGCGGCGGATCGAGTCGTCGCTCCACACCAGCTGCATGGCTTCGACCAGGGCGTCGCGCATCTCCACCGACATGCCGTTGCGGTTGGAGGGGCGGTTCAATTCCAGGCGTAGGGTGTCGTTATCCCGCTCCATCACAACTGCCGGCCCCGCGTCGGTCGGGACCGCCGGCGCGGGCGCACGATTCATCTCCAGCCAGCGACGAAACTCGGGGCCCGCTTGCAGCGTGGAATAGGCCAGAGACTCCGCAGTGAGCGCATCGGCAACCGGCAGGGTTTCGATGGCGCGCAGCAGCTGCACCAACACCGCGGCGGCGATGGGGCTGCGCCGTATGCCGTCGAGCAGCGGGACCGCTTCTGCGGCATGTCCCAGCACCACATCGCAGGCCGGCGTCAGCGCCGTCGATGCGGCGGCGATGGCGATGCTGGGGCAGGGCAGTTCGCGCAGCCAGGCACGGATGCGCGCATAGGCCGGTTCCGGCAGATCGTCATCGTTGGCGTCGAACAACAGGAATGGCTGTGCCGACAGCGGTGAGAAAGCGCGGCGCGCATCGCTGTCGCCGGCCCATGCCAGCACCTGGGCCAGCGGTGCCGGCCGCAATTCCCGATCCGCGTTGTTCACGGCTGGCAGGGCGGCGTTAACGCTGGCCGCGCTGGAAAAGCGAGAAGAAGCCGTAGGAGGGATCGACCGGGCCAGGCTTGCCGATGTAGGCGCCGGTCAGCATCGGGTGATCCATGCGCACCGCCGAAGGGTCCTGCGGATAGGCCCAATCGGCGACGATCGAGCGGTAGCTGAACTTCCATACGCCGTCGCGCTTCTCGTACTTGTCGAAGTAGCGGCCGCCGATCAGCATGTCATAGCTGCGCTCGCCCTCGCGCACCTTGTGGAAGGCGAGGATGTAAACCTCGCCCTCGGCCTTGTCGCCGTCCAGCTTGAGGTTCACGGTGGTGACGTTGTGATGCAGGATTTCCATCGCCGACTGGATCTGCGGCAGCTTGTCGATGAAGTCCTTCGCCGGCCCCTTGGAGTAGTGGCCGTGATCGTCGATCGCGTCCTCGTGGTACAGCGCGCGCATCTTGTCGTGATCGTGGCGATCGGCGGCGTTGCAGTAGGCGCAGATCAGCTCGTACAGCGCCTGCTTGTCGAGCAGTTGCTGTAACTGCTTCTCAAGAGATGGATTGATCACGCAGCACTCCTCCGTATTTTATTTTTCAGCTCAGCCCGTTCACCGGAATGGCTGCGCCATGGATGGCACGCGCACCATTCGAACACAGGAACAGCATCACGCTGGCCAGGTCTTCCGGCGTCACCCATTTCTTCGGATCGGCCTTGGGCATGTCGGCGCGGTTCTGCGGCGTGTCGATGGTGCTGGGCAGCACGCAATTGACGTTGATGCCCTTGTCGCGCAGTTCGGCGGCCATGGATTCGGTCAAGCGGATCACCGCGCTCTTCGAGGCACTGTAGGCAGCCATGCGGGCACCGCCCTTGAGGCCGCCGCCGGCGCCGATATTGACGATCTTGCCCGAGCCGGCCGCCAGCATGCCCGGCACCACCGCCTGCGCCATGTTGAGCACGGTGCCGGCATTGAGATCCATCATCAGCTTCCACAGCTCGGCCGGCGTCTCGTGCACCGCCGGCCCCATGCGGAAGCCACCGGCGACGTTGCACAGGCAGTCGATGCGCTGGAAACGGGCCAGCGCCGCTGCTACCGCTTTCTGCGCGGAGGCGGCTTCCATCAGGTTGGCGGCCAGCAGCAGGCGCCGCTCGTCCTTCTCCGGATAAGCGGAAGCCAGCACCGCATCGTTGATGTCCACCAGCACCAGACTGGCGCCGGCGGCGCCGAAGGCGGCTGCAACAGCGCGGCCCAGGTTACCGGCGGCGCCGGTGATCAATACCACCTTGTTGCTGAAGCTCATGGTTTTCCTCGTGTTCTGTGGTGGCGCGCGTTTGCCGCGACATCCGGGCGGTTCCGGCGCAAAAGCCGATGCCAAAAAGTACCACGTTGCCCCGCGCGCGGATGCCATCTGAACAGACGAAGCCGCCAGCCGGAGCGCTGCGGAACAATGCACGGGCTTGAAGCATGGGAGCGGGCTGCCGTATATTAGTGAGTATAACTCACTAAGAAATGCCCCAGTGCCCCGATTGATCGAGAAACAGGCATTGAAACACAACGAAGACCCTGTCGTCACAGATAATGAGACAGGCTCACTGAAAACGACGTAAAAGCCGGAGAGAGCAATGTCGGATGTACTGGTTGAACGCCGCGGGGCGGTGCAGTGGATCACCATCAATCGGCCGGAGCGCCGCAACGCGCTCAACGAGCAGGTGGTCAGGTCCATCGACGCCGGCATCGCCCAGGCGGTGGCGGACCGCGAGGCGCGCGCCATCGTGTTGACCGGCGCCGGCGAGCAGGCCTTCTGCGCTGGCGCGGACTTGCAGAAAAATGTGCAGGGTGCCGCTTTCGACGTCGACTTCTCGCGCCCGCAGCACTACATCGTCGACCTGTTCAAGCGCATCCAGGAATGCACCTTGCCGATTGTGGCGCGGGTCAATGGTCACGCCATGGCCGGGGGCTTCGGCATCCTCTGCGCCTGCGACATGGCCATCGCCGCCGACGATATCCGCATCGGCACGCCGGAGAGCAAGATCGGCATGACGCCGATGATGATCCTGCCCTTCATGCTGCGCTTGTTGCCGCCGCGCAAGCTGCAGGAGCTGTGCGTCACCGGCGAGCAGTTCAGCGCCGCCGATGGACTGGAGATGGGCCTGTTCAATTATGTGGTGCCGCGCGCCGAGCTGGACGCCAAGCTGGAGTGGCTGCTCAAGCGCATTACCGACAAGTCGCCCACCGCGGTGCGCCTGGGCAAGCAGGCCTTCAACGCCACCCGCGACATGGGGCTGCGTGAGGCTTTGGAATACTCGCAGGCGATGGTGCCGGTGATGTCCTCGACCTCCGACGCACGCGAGGGCAGGCTGTCGTTCCAGGAGAAGCGCCCCGCTGTCTGGAGCGGCAAGTGAGCGGAGCGAAACAGCTGGTTCGCATCGGCTGCGGCGCCGGTTTCTGGGGCGATAGCGGCGAGGGGCCGAAGCAGTTGGTCGAGCCCGGACAAATCGACTACCTGATTCTGGATTACCTGGCCGAGATCACCATGTCGCTGCTGGCGCGGGCGCGCTCCAAAGACCCGGCAGCCGGCTACGCCACGGACTTTCCCGATGTCATCGCCCGGCTGGCGCCGCAGATCAAGAAGAATGGCATCCGCGTCGTCACCAATGCCGGCGGCGTCAATCCCAAGGCCTGCCAGGAAGTGCTGGCGGCGAAGCTGAAGGCAGCGGGCATCGATCTGCGCATCGGCATCGTCACCGGTGACGACCTGCTGCCGCGCGCGGCGGAGTTGAAGCAGCAAGGCATCCGCGAGATGTTCAGCGGCGGCGAGTTCCCGGACCAGCCCTGGAGCGTCAACGCCTATCTCGGCGCTTTCCCCATCGCTGCCGCGCTGGATGCCGGTGCCGATATCGTCATCACCGGCCGCTGCGTCGATAGTGCTCTGGCACTGGCGCCGCTTGTGCACGAATTCGGCTGGAAGGCGACCGACTACGACCTGCTTTCGGCCGGCAGCCTCGCCGGCCATGTCATCGAATGCGGCACCCAGGCCACCGGCGGCATCGTCACCGACTGGAAGAGCACGGTCGAGGACTGGGATCGCATGGGCTTTCCCATCGCCGAAGTGGCGCGCGACGGCTCCTTCGTCGCCACCAAGCCGACTGGCACCGGCGGCCGCGTGGCGCCGGAAACGGTGGCCGAGCAGATCGTTTACGAGATCGGCGATCCGGCCTCCTACCTGCTGCCGGATGTGACTTGCGACTGGCGCGAACTGAGCCTGAGCCAGGTCGGCCCCGACCGGGTCGCGATACGCGGTGCCAAAGGACGTGCACCGACCGACAGTTACAAGGTCTCGGCCACCTACCAGGATGGCTTCCGCGCCACCGGCACCATGATGCTCGGTGGCCGTGACGCGGTGGCGCGCGCCGAAGCCACGGCACAGGCCATCCTGCGCCGCACCCGGCGCCTGTTCGGCGAGCGCAAGCTGGCGGATTACCTGCGCACCGATATCGAAGTGCTGGGCGCCGAGGCCAACTGGGGCGCCCAGGCACGCGCCCGCGGCACTCGCGAGGTGATTCTCAAGCTATCGGTGCATCACTCGGACAAGGCAGCGCTGGAAATCTTCTCGCGCGAATTCCTGCCTTCCGCCACCTCGATGGCGCAAGGCATCACCGGCTTTGCCGGCGGCCGGCCTTCGGTGACGCCGCTGGTGCGGCTGTTCTCCTGCATGGTGCCGAAAGGCTCGGTGCAGATCGCAGCCGAGCTCGATGGCAAGCCGGTTGTGCTGCCGGCGCCTGTTGCAGGCGCGCCTCCCGAGTCAGTGGCAAAGACGGAGCTTGCCAGCGGCGCCGTTCCTTCAGGGCCAACGCGCACGCTGCCCCTGGTCGCCCTGGCTTACGGCCGCAGCGGCGACAAGGGCGATAGCGCCAATATCGGCGTGCTGGCACGGCGGCCGGAGCTCGTGCCCTTGCTGCGTGCCCAGTTGAGCGCCGAGGCGGTGAAGCAGTATTTCGCGCATTTCGTGCGCGGCAAGGTGGAGCGTTTCGAAGTCCCGGGCCTGCACGGCTTCAACTTCCTGTTGCATGAAGCGCTCGGCGGCGGCGGCATGGCCTCGTTGCGCTACGACCCGCAGGGCAAGATGCTGGCGCAGATCCTGATGGATTTTCCGCTGCAGGTGCCGCTGCAGTGGATCGAGCAGGGGCTGGTTGCGGCAACGGCAGCGGAGCCCGCATGAATCGCAGCGGCAGCAGGAAGATCGTGCGGCTGGGGCGCGAACAGCGTGTTGCCGACATCCTGCAGGCCGCGCGCGACGTGTTCTGCGAGAAGGGTTACGAGGCCGCCGCCGTGGCGGAGATCGCGGCGCGCCTGGATATCGTCGAAGGCACCATCTACAAGTATTTCGAGAGCAAGCGCGAGCTGCTGCTCAAGGTGCTGGAGCACTGGTACGAGGAACTGTTTGGCAATTACGAGCGCGATCTGGCCGGCGTTGCCGGGGCGCGTCAGCGCCTGCGCCTGCTGATCTGGCGGCACCTGCGCTCGGTGCATGAATTCCCCCTGCTGTGCCGCCTGATGTTCCGCGAGGTGCGCGCCGAGCAGGACTATCACGGCTCCAGCGTCTACGCCAAGAATCGCCGCTACACCCAGTTCCTGGTCGATGTGCTGAAGGAAGGGGTGGAGGCGGGCGAGTTCCGTGCCGACATCCCGCTGACCCTGCTGCGCGACATGGTCTACGGCGGCATCGAGCACCACGCCTGGAACTTCATCTGCGGCCGCGGCGACCTCGACGTCGATCGTGTGGCCGAGCAGATCACCCTGATCGTCTGCGACGGTGTCGCCACGCAGCATCCCACGGCCGATCTCGGCAGGGAAACGCAAAGGCTGTCGCAAATCGTCGACCGCATGGAGCGCAAGCTGTCACCGCGCGCCAAACCAACCAAGTGAAATCAATATGAGCTCCTCCATAAATTCGGTGCCCGATCCTGCGGTGCTCGAGGCGACACGGGCCCGTGCCGCGCACTGGCCATTCCGTTCGGTGCTGATCGCCAACCGCGGCGAGATCGCAGTGCGCATCCTGCGCACGGTGCAGGCCCTGGGCCTGCAAGGCGTGGTGGTGTACCACGCTGCCGACCGCAAGGCGCCGGCAGTGCAGATGGCGGACCAGGCCATCGAGATCACCGGCGCCACACCGGTTGCGGCGTATCTGGACGCCAAGCAGATCCTTGCCGCGGCGAAAGCCAGCGGTGCCGGCGCCATCCACCCCGGCTATGGCTTTCTGTCCGAGAATGCCGGCTTCGCCCGCGCCGTGGCCGAGGCCGGCCTGATCTTCGTCGGCCCTACGCCGGAGCAGATCGAGCTGATGGGGGACAAGGTGCGCGCCCGAGCCTTTGTGGAGAAGGGAGGCTTCCCGGTGGCGCCCTCGGCAATCGAGGACGACGAGCCGGCGACGTTCGCCGAGCGCGCGCTCAAGGTGCCGTTTCCCCTGCTGATCAAGCCGGCGGCCGGCGGCGGCGGCAAGGGCATGCGCATCGTGCGTGAGGCGGGGCAGCTCAAGGGCGAGATCGAACGCGCCCGCAGCGAGGGTCAGCGCTACTTCGGTGACGGGCGCCTTTACGTCGAGCGTTATATCGAGAATCCCCGGCACATCGAGGTGCAGGTGCTGGGCGATGCCCACGGCAACGTAGTTCACCTATTTGAGCGCGAGTGCTCGGTGCAGCGGCGCTTCCAGAAAATCGTCGAGGAGACGCCTTCGCCGGCGCTCAACCCGGAACTGCGCAAGCGCATCTGCGAGACGGCGGCCGGCATTGCGCGCGAGGCGGGCTACCGCAACGCCGGCACGGTGGAGTTTATCTTCGGTGCGGGCGGCGAGTTCTACTTCCTCGAGATGAACACGCGCCTGCAAGTGGAGCATCCGGTGACGGAGATGATCACCGGCAAGGACCTGGTGCTGGAGCAGCTGCGCGTCGCCGCAGGCGAGCCGCTCGGCTTCACCCAGGAGCAGGTGACGTCACAGGGCCACTCCATCGAATTCCGCATCTACGCCGAGGACGCCTCGCGCGGCTACACGCCGACCACCGGGCCGGTGCTGGTGCTGCG
>FTIF01349139.1_pt1 | contig 13643 bp, 9 predicted proteins | sample 1658001 | NCBI WGS metagenome assembly FTIF01 (sample SAMEA3914789, study PRJEB12502) | metagenome | biome: forest; material: soil | place: Canada | collected 2011-07-03 | depth 0.3 m | reverse complement strand
GCGACGTGGTCAGCGCCGGCGTCGGCGGCAGCTCCATCATCAAGGTCGAGAACGGCAAGATCCGCGTCGGCCCCGAGAGCGTCGGCGGCGCCCCCGGACCAGCCTGCTTCGGCCTCGGCGGCAAGGAGGCGACGATGACCGACGCCTTCCTGCTGATGGGCCTGCTCGACCCGGCTTCGTTCTTCGGCGGCGAGCTGAAGATCGACGCCGCGCGCGCCAGCGCCGCCGTCACCGAGCGGGTGGCCAAGCCGCTGGGCCTGTCCGAGCAGCAGGCAGCGCAGGCGATGGAAGATGCCTGGGTGGCGAAGATCGCCGCCAGCCTGAAGGACTACACCGAGATCAAGCCCGACACCACGCTGGCCGCCTTCGGCGGCGCCGGTCCGTTTGTGGTGTGCAAGGTGGCCGAGGCCATCGGCGTCAAGCGCATCATCATCCCCGGCCTGGCCGCGGTGTTCTCCGCCTTCGGCATCGGCTTCTCCGACATCGCCCACGGCTTCGAGGCGCCGCTGGCGACTAACGACGCCGCCGGCCTCCAGGCCTGCCGCGAGCAGCTGCTTGAGCGCGCCCAGCGCGCCATGTTCGCCGAAGGCGCCAACCTGGAGCAGTGCGAGATCGAGGAAACCCTGCGCATTGTCGAGGGCAAGGACGAACACATCGTCACCCTCAAGGACGGCAAGCTGACGTCAAGCTTGCCGGCCAAGGGGCGCGTCTCCCTGGCGCTGCAGGCGCTCAAGCCGATCAGCCACGCCACGTTGTCCGGTAGCTTCGGCCACGCCGGCAAGGCGGCGGTGAGCGGCGCCAAGCGCGCCACCCTTTCCGGCGACCTGCCGCTGTACCGCGTCGAGGAGCAGGGTGCCGGCGCCACGGCGGAAGGCCCCGCGGTGCTGGAAGAAGCGTTTTTCACCTGCCGCATCGAAAAAGGCTGGCGCTTCGAAATCAACGAAGCCGGCGACATCCTGCTGAGCCGCGCCTGAGCCAGGCCCATCGACATCGAACGAGATCGAGCATGAACGTCCTCATCACCGAATATCTGCGCATCAACCTCGATACCGAGAACTACGAGTGCCGCCGTTGCGGCAAGGTCCTGGTCTCGGCCCGCGAAAACTACAAGAAGGGCCTGCTGGTCTATGACCGCGACCCGCGCGAGATCCACAAGCCGCTGCTCGACACCAGCAAGTACGAGCGCACCTATTCGCCCAACCCGCAGTGGTGCCGCATCCTCGAGTACTACTGCCCGCAATGCGGCACCATGATGGAAGTCGAATACGTGCCGCCCGGCCATCCGCCGCTGCACGACATCGAGCTGGACATCGACGCGCTCAAGGCGCAGTGGAAGGATCGGCCCGAGGTCAAGGAAGTCCCCATCGGACCGGTGCCGCCGCGCCGCGGCCATCACCACCATGGCCACAGCCACTGAGCGGAGACGAACATGAAACGCGTTTCAGTGGATATCGGCGGTACCTTCACCGACTGTTTCGTGGTGTGGGGCGAGCGCAGCATCGGCGGCAAGGCCCTCACCACTCACCATAACCTGGCCCTGGGCTTCAACGAGGCCCTGGCCGATGCCTGCAAGCAATTGGGCGTGGAAATCGAAACCCTGCTGTCCGAGGTCGACTCGGTGCGCTATGCCACCACCCTCGGCACCAATGCCCTGATCGAGCGCAAGGGGCCGCGCATCGGCCTGCTGGTCACTGCCGGCTTCAAGAGCACCATCCCGCTGTCCCGCGCCCGTGGTTACGGTGAGGGCCTGGCGGAAGAGCAGCAGATGGACATTCCCAACGCTCACCGCCCTGAGCCCATCGTGCCGATCCCGATGATCCGCGAAGTGCGCGAGCGCGTCGACTACCTGGGCCAGGTGTTCTGGCGGCTGGACGAGGACGACGTGCGCCTGCGCATCCGCGAGCTGGTCGATGCCGGCGCCGAGGCCCTGGTGGTGGTCTTCACCAACAGCGTCGTCAATCCCGAGCACGAGCTGCGGGTGCGCGAGATCTTTCTGGAAGAGTACCCAGGCCACTTGCTCGGCGCGGTGCCGATGCTGCTGTCGCACCAGGTCGCCGGCCGCAAGGGCGAATACGCCCGCGGCACCTCGACCATCATGGACGCCTTCCTCCACGCCACCATGTACCACGGCCTCGGCACGCTGGAGCTGAACCTGCGCAGCCAGGGCTACGACAAGCCGATGCTGGTCAACCACAACTCCGGCGGCATGGCCCAGCTCAATTCCACCGATGCCTTGCAAACGGTGCACTCCGGCCCGGTTTCCGGCATCGCCGCCAGCGAGCACCTGATGCTGCAGACCGGCCTGGGCAACGTCGTCGCCACCGATATGGGCGGCACCAGCTTCGACATCGGCATCGTGGTGCAGGGCGGGGTGAAGTACTACGACTTCAACCCGGTGATCGACCGCTGGCTGGTGTCGATCCCGATGGTGCACCTGGTCACCCTCGGCGCCGGCGGCGGCTCGATCTGCTCCTACGAGCGCATGTTCAAGACAGTCAAGGTCGGCCCGTCCAGCGCCGGCTCCGATCCGGGCCCGGCCTGCTACGACCGCGGCGGCCTCAAGCCGACGGTGACCGACGCCGACCTGCTGCTGGGTTACCTGGACCCGGCCAACTACGCCTCCGGCCACATCAAGCTCAACCCGCGCCGCGCCAAGCAGGCCTTCGAGGACCATCTCTGCGATGACTTGGGCCTGGACGTGGTGACCACTGCCAAGCTGGTGAAGAAGACCGTCGACGCCAACATGGCCAACGGCATCGCCACCGAGCTGCGCACCCGCGGTTACGAGCCCAAGGACTTCACCCTCCTGGCTTACGGCGGCAACGGGCCACTGCACGCCTGCGGCATCGCCAACGTGCTGGGCGTCGACCGGGTGCTGGCACCGCCGTTCTCCTCGGTGTTCTCCGCCGTGGGCGCCGGCAACATGAACCAGATGCACATCCACGAGATCAGCACCTGGACTGTGCTGTTCGACGCCAACGTAAAGTCTTTCTTCTCCGACTACGAATCCTTCAACCGCAACGTCGAGGAGCTCGAACGCCGCGGCCGCGAGGACCTGCTGCGCCAGGGCTTCGGCGCCGCGGATATCCGCTACCGCCTGGAGATCGACATGCGCTACGGCAACCAGCGCGTGCAGACCGCGGTGGTGACCGAGCTGAAGCGTCTGGAAGGCCAACGTGACGTGCTGCGGCTGATCAAGGAATTCCACCAGCGCTACGGCGAGCGCTTCGGCGAGGGCAGCCAGTCGCCGGAAGCCGGCGTGCGCATCAACACCATCCGCGTCTGCTCCTACGTCGAGCAGAGCACGGTGCAGTTCTCCGGCATCAAGGACGACGGTGCCACCGGCAAGGCCGTGGAGCCGATCGGCACGCGCAGCTGCCATTTCGTCGGCCACGACAAGCCGGTGGAAGCGCGCCTCTACGACGAGCAGGCCCTGGCCGAAGGCACGCGCATCGAAGGTCCCGCACTCGTCACGACGCGGGCCACCACCTACCTGATCGAGCCGGGCTGGCGCTTCTATGCCGCGGCGCAAGGCGCCGTCTGGTTCACCCGCGGCGGGCACTGAGCACTCAAGGAAACGACCATGAACGACATCCTGAACAAGAAGGCCCTGCCCAAGGAAGAGCAGGCGCTGCTGGACAGCTTCCTCGCCGACAACCGCCTGTTCCTGGGGCCGGACCCGGAGGTGATGCGCAATCACAGCATCGCCCCGCGCACCGCGCGCGAGGACGAGATCCTGAAGAAGGGCCTGGACGTGCACCAGGTGCACCACATCCGCGGCCTGATCAACGCTGCGCTGTCCGAAGCCTTCCAGATGGTCAACCAGATGGGCGCTGCCCCCGGCGCCAAGTGGGGCGACCTGGTCACCGGCATCTTCACCAACAGCGGCGACCTGGCCATGATCGCGCCGCACGGCATCATCGCCTTCGCCGCCTGCTGCTTCTACCCGATCAAGTTCATCATTAAGTACTGGGTGGATGATCCCTCCGTCGGCGTCAAGGAGGGCGACGGCTTCATCCACAACGACGCCCGCTACGGCGGCGTGCACAACACCGACCAGTCGATGATGATGCCGCTGTTCTACAAGGGCGAGCTGGTGTGCTGGCTTTCCTCCACCATCCACGAGGGCGAGAACGGCGCCTGCGAGCCGGGCGGCATGCCGGCGGCGGCGGAGAGCAAGTACGACGAGGGCATCAAGATGTCGCCCTTCAAGGTGGTCGAGAACTTCCAGCTTAAGCGCGACCTCGTCACCTTCCTGCAAAACTCGGTGCGCGATCCCAAGCTGCAGCTGGAAGACATGAAGGTCAAGCTGCACGCCGTGATGCGCCTGCGCGACCGTATCGTCGCCATCATGGACCAGTTCGGCAAGGACGCGGTGATGGGCACCCTGCGCACCCACCTGGAAGATGTCGAGGTGGAGATGCGCCGGCGCATCAAGGAGCTGCCGGACGGCACCACCCGCGTCAACGCCTTCATGGATTCCTCGCTGCGCGAGAACTGCATCCAGAAGATCAGCCTGGCCCTCACCGTCAAGGGCGACCGCATGATTCTGGATTTCCGTGGCTCCGCGCCGCAGTTCCTCAACCGCGCGGTCAACACCAATATCGCCTCGTTCAAGGCGGCACTGTGCACCGGCCTGTTGCAGAACATCTGGCCGGACCTGCCGCACACCATGGCGGTGCTGTCGCCGATCGAGATCGTGTCCGACCGCAACTCGATCCTCGACGCCGAAGGCGAGATGCCGCAGGCGATGAGCCTGATGCCGCTGTTCAAGGCCTGCGTCATCTGGACCATCCCGATGAACAAGCTCAACTACAGCCTGCCGCACCGCTACTCCGCGGTGATCGCGCAGCAGTACGACCAGGCGGCAACTTTCATCTACGGCGGCCTGACCCAGCACGGCGATGTCACCGGCAACTTCTGCTCGGACATCAACGGCATGGGGCAGGGCGCCCGCTCCGACTGCGACGGCGAGCACTCCATCTCCCCGGTATTCGGTTTCATGGCCGATTCCGGCGAGCACGAGATCAACGAGGAAGACACCCCGATCATCCGCCTCGGCGCCCAGCGCCTGGCCAAGGACCGCATCGGCTTCGGCAAGTACCGCGGCGGCATGGGCTACGAGCAGATCGCCACCATGCGCAACTCCAATCTGTGGGGTTTCATGACCGGTTGCGAGGGCTCGATGTTCTCCTCCGCCCAGGGCCTGTTCGGCGGCTACTCCTGCCCGTCCTACCAGCTGTGCAAGATCAAGGGCATCAACATTTTCGAGGAACTGAAGAAGGACCCCAAGATCATCGACAAGTGGGACATGCTGAGCCTGATGAACGAGCAGCCCATTCCCGGCGGCAAATACAGCAGCCACGATATGGGCATGACCTTTGAGTTGTGCCAGGAAGGTGAGATCTACATGATCTGCCAGGGCAGCGGCGGCGGCTACGGCGATGTGCTGGAGCGCGACCCACAGCTGGTGATGAAGGATCTGGAAGAGGACCTGATGTCCCACGACCTCGCCCGCGACATCTACAAGGTGGTCTACGACGAGAAGACCCTGCTGGTCGACGAGGAGGCCACCACCGCCTTGCGCGCGAGTTACCGCAGGGAGCGCCTCGCCCGCGGCAAGCCCTTCGACGCCTTCTGCGCGGAATGGGTCAAGCCCGAGCCGCCGGCGCACCTGCCGTACTTCGGCAGCTGGGAAAACCCGAAGGAGATCTACGCCAGCACCGCCGGCCAGCGCATCAAGATGGATTCGGACAAGTTGCAGGGCGCCTTCATGCTCAATCCGAAGGACCTGCAGATCGCCGCATTGGAGGCCAAGGTCGCCGCCCTGAGCAGCCAGCTCGACGATTGCAACAAGGCGCGCAAGTAGTGCTGTAGCAACAGTTCATAAAAGAACAAGGGAGGAGCAGATGACCGATTACGGCAAGGCATTCCGGCTGGATGGCAAGACCGCCCTGGTCAGCGGCGCGGCCCGCGGCATCGGCGCCGCCATCGCCGAGGCGCTGGCCCAGGCTGGCGCCAGCGTGGTGATCACCGACATCCTGGAGCGGGAAGGCCAGGAGACAGTGGAGAAAATCCGGCGTGCCGGCGGCGAAGCGTCCTTCTTCAAGCATAACGTGACCGTCGAGGCGCAGTGGCAAGCCGCCATCGCCCACGCCGAGAAGGAATTCGGCCCGCTCGAAGTGCTGGTCAACAACGCCGGCATCGAGACCGCGGCGCTGCTATCGCAGTGCACGCTGGAAGACTTCAGCAATGTCATGAACGTCAACGTCAACGGTGTGTTCCTCGGCCTCAAGCACGCGGTGCGCGCCATGTCGCCCGGCGGCAGTTCCGGTCGCGGCGGCTCCATCGTCAACATGTCCTCCGCCGCGGGCCTAGTCGGCACCACCGGCCATATTTCCTATCACGCCTCGAAGGGCGCGGTGCGCTTGCTGTCCAAGGCAGCCGCCGTCGAATGCGCGCAGTTGCAGACCGGCATCCGCGTCAACTCGGTGCACCCGGCCATCGTCGGCACCGAGATGGGCGACAACTTCGTCAAGCACCTGGTCGACCTGCAACTGGCGCCGGACCATGCCACCGCCAAGGCCGCCATGATGGCGGCGCACCCGATGGGCCATTTCGGCGAGCCCGCCGACGTCGCCGCCGCCGTGCTGTACCTGGCTTCGGCCGCTTCGAAATGGGTGACCGGCACCGAGCTGGTGCTGGATGGCGGCTATACCGCCGCCTAGGCCAGGTCCAGGACCGATGCCCTTACTGACCGAACGCCTGGCTGCCGAGGGGCACTGCCTGTGGCTCGACTACAACGCCTATGCCGGCGCCCTGCTGGCCAACGGCAGCGTGCCCTGGCTGGACGTGGATGCACTGGTCGGCTGGATGCGCAAGGCGCAGAGCCTGCTCAAGTCGGATGTGGTCGCCGTGCCGGTGGCAATGGTGGTGGAGCAATGGCTGGGCGCCCACCCTGAGCTGAAGACGGCGATGGCGGCGAAGCGGCGGGTAGTGTTTCCGCTGAAAACCCTGCTCGCCGATGCCGCGCTGCGCACCCACCTGGTGGCGCTGAGCAAGGCCCTGCGTTCGAGCTTCCCCAAACCGCCCCTGCTCCTGAGCCTGCCGTCGCCGCGCCTGTGGGTGGCGCTGGCCAGCGCGCAGGCGTTGCCCGGCGAGACGGTCGAGATCGATGCGGACGCGGTGGACGGCGCCGCGGCCTACATCGCCGACTTCTTGCGCGCCTTCGCCGAATGCGGCATCGACGGCATCCTGCTGCAGGAAAGCGTGGAGTCGGAGCCGGCTTCGGCGGAAGACCTACAGCTGTACCAGGCCGTGTTCAATGTCGCCGCGCATTACCGCTGGGATGCCGGCCTGTGCCTGCCCGTGGCGGCGCACGATGCCGCCCTCGGGCCAGGTCCCGCCTTTGTGGTCTCGCCGCGCAGCTCCGTGGCAGCTGCGACGGGACAGGTGGTGCAAGCGGAGTTCTGGACCGGCGAAGCGCCGCCCGAATGTCCTGCCGGTGGTTTCCGCTACGCCGAGATTCCGCTGGACGCAAAGCCGGAAAGCGTGCTGGACCGTCTTGCCACGCTGCGCTGAGCAACAAGAAAGGGGAGGGCCGATGTTCGATTACAAAATGGAGCACCTGTACTCCTACACTGCAACGCTGCAGGCGCCGGTCGAGGCGATCGGCCCGGTGCCGGAAGGCATCCGCGTCAATTTCTATATCACCGGCGGCGTGATCCGCGGCGAGCGGCTCAACGGCCGCGTGCGGCCGGTGGGTGCCGACTGCTTCATGGTGCGGCGCGACGGCATCGGCGTGCTCGATGTGCGCACCACCTTCGAAACCACCGATGGCGCCCTGATCGACGTGGCCTACCGCGGCATCGGCGACCTGGGCGAAGACGGTTATGACAAATTCCTGCGCGGCGAGCTGCCGAAGAAGCTGCCGCTGCGCACCGGGCCGGTGGTGCGCACGGCGCATTCGGCCTACGCGTGGTTGCAACGGCTGCATTGTGTAGGGGTGGGGGAAGTGGATCTCGAACGTTTCGAGGTTTCCTACGATGTCTATGCTGTTCGGTAGGGAGATGGGTTTATGGTGAAGGAAGGAGAGCTGCTGTGGGCCCCGAGCCCCGAGTTCGCGGAGGCTTCCAACCTGACGCGTTACATGCGCTGGCTGAAGCAGACGCGCAGCCTGGATTTTGCCGACTACGATGCGCTGTGGCGCTGGTCGGTCACCGATATCGAGGGCTTCTGGGCTTCCATCTGGGAGTATTTCCAGGTGATGTCGGACCAGCCCTACCTGCGCGTGCTGGACCAGCGCGCCATGCCCGGCGGCAAATGGTTCGAGGGCTCGCGCCTGAACTACGCCGAACACCTGCTGCGCACCGAAAACGGGCCGGGCGAAGCCCGCACCGTGTTCCACCACCTGACCGAGAACCGCCCGCTGCAGACCATGAGCTGGGGCGAGCTGGGCAAGCAGGTGCGCATCCTGGCGACACAGCTGCGCTCGCTCGGCGTGGTCCCCGGCGACCGGGTGGTGTCCTACATGCCGAACGTGCCGGAGACCGCCATCGCCATGATGGCCACCGTCGCCATCGGCGCGGTGTGGTCCTCGGCGGCGCCGGAGTTCGGCATCAAGACGGTGACCGAGCGCTTCAGCCAGATCCAACCGAAGATCCTGTTCGCGGCGGACGGCTACCGCTTCGGCGGCAAGGACTTCAAGCGTGAGAGCGAAGTGCGCAGCATCATTGCCGACCTGCCCTTGCTGGAACGGGTGGTATGGCTGCCATACCTGAATCCGAAAGGCGAGGTGCCGCAAGCCCTGCCCAAGGCGATCTCCTGGACCCGGCTGATGGACCGCGAGGCGGTGCCGCGCGACAAGTTCCGCTACGAGCGCGTGGACTATGACCACCCGCTGTGGATCGTGTTCTCCTCCGGCACCACCGGCCTGCCCAAGGCTATCGTGCACAGCCATGCCGGCGTGCTGCTGGAACATCTCAAGCTGATGCATTTCCACCTCAACCTGGGGCCGAAGTCGGTGATGTTCTTCTACAGCACCACCGGCTGGATGATGTGGAACCTGCTGCTGGCGGCGCTGGTGACCGGCTCTGCCGCGGTGCTCTACGACGGCAACCCCGCCTATCCCTCGCTGGATTTTCTGTGGAAGCTGGCGGCGGATACCGGCGCCACCTCGTTCGGCGCCAGCCCGACCTACGTGCAGATGATGGAGAAAGCCGGCTTGCGCCCTGGCGAGCAATACGACCTGTCGCGCCTGGAAGGCGTAGTGGTCGCGGGTGCGCCGTCGACTCCGGAAACCTTCGACTGGTTCTACCGCTGCGTCAAGCAGGACCTGTGGGTAACCTCGCAGTCCGGCGGCACCGAGCTGTGCAGCGGCTTCGTCGGCGCCGTGCCGCTGCTGCCGGTGCACGCCGGTGAAATCCAGACCCGCCTGCTCGGCATGGACGTGCACGCCTGGAGCGACGACGGCAAGGAGCTGTTCGACGAAGTGGGCGAACTGGTGGCGACCAGCCCGTTCCCCTCGATGCCGATCCGCTTTTGGAACGATACCGGCGGCAAGCGCTACCACGAGTCCTACTTCGAGGTTTATCCGGGCGTCTGGCGCCACGGCGACTTCATCAAGATCAACCAGCGCGGCGGCTGCTACATCTACGGCCGCTCCGATTCCACCCTGAACCGTTACGGCGTGCGCATCGGCACCGCCGAAATCTACCGGGCGGTGGAGCAGGTGGAGGAAGTCGCCGACAGCCTGATCGTCTGTTGCGAGTTGCCGGGCGGACATTTCTTCATGCCCCTGTTCCTGCGCCTCAAGCCCGGCGTGCAGTTCGACGACACCCTGCGCGAGCGCGTGGCGTCGCGTCTGCGCGGCGATTGCAGCCCGCGCCATGTGCCGGACCGCATGTACCAGGTGGAGGCCGTGCCCTACACCCTGACTGGCAAGAAAATGGAAGTGCCGGTGCGCAAGATCCTGATGGGCTGGCCGCTGGAAAAAGCCGCGAGCCGCGACGCCATGATGAACCCCGAGGCGATCGACTACTTCGTGCGCTTCGCCCAGGAGTCCATCGACTACCGCTGGCGCCCCACCGACCCGCAACTGGCATCGGCGCGCGGATGACCGTCCCCGTCATTCCCGCGAAGGGCGCCCCCGACACGGTGTCCGGAACGGCGGGTGCGGGAGGGGCTCGCAGCGCCTGCGATATGCCACCTCCTCCCGGGGACGCATCCGCCTGCTCCCGCACCCACGCTTCGCGGCACCGTGTCGCAGGCGGAATCCAGTTTTCAGGCCGACATGACCATCAACTTCATGAGCGCAATACCAGGATGAATCCATGAAACGAGTACAAGACAAAGTCTGCCTGGTCACCGGAGGCGCCCGCGGCCTCGGCCTGGCCGCCGCCGAAGCCCTGTTGCAGGAAGGCGCCAGGGTGATGATCACCGATGTCGACGCCGCAGCAGGCGAAGCCGAGAAGACCCGCCTGAGCAAGCTCGGCTTCGAAGTCCGCTTCATGGTGCAGGACGTGACCCACGCCGCGCAGTGGGGTGAAGTGCTGGAGCGCACCACGGCCGGCTGGGGCGCCCTCGACGTGGTGGTCAACAATGCCGGCGTGGCCGGCCTGGCCGATGTCGAGAAGGAAAGCCTGGAACACTGGAAGAAAACCCTGTCGGTCAATCTCGACGGCGTCTTCCTCGGCACCCAGGCGGCGATTGCCCGCATGAAAGGCCGCGGCGGCTCGATCATCAACATCGCCTCGATCGAAGGCCTGATCGGCGAGCCGCTGATCCCAGCCTACAACGCCAGCAAGGGCGGGGTGCGCATGTTCACCAAGTCCTCGGCCATCCACTGCGCCCGCGCCGGCTACAACATCCGCATCAACAGCGTCTGCCCCGGCTTCGCCGAGACGCAGATGGTCGGCGCTGCCGTCGCCAGCCTGCCGCCTGAGGAAGCCAAGGTCTTCGTCGAGCGCACCCTGGCGCGCATCCCCCTGGGACGCTTCGCCCGGCCGGAAGAGATCGCCAGGGCTGTGCTGTTCCTGTCCTCGGATGAGGCCAGTTACATCACCGGTTCCGACCTCGTCGTGGATGGGGGCATGACCGCGTAGGCGGGCGCCCTTGTCGGCAGCAGTCCCGCAGGAAGCAATTCAAGCAAGCGCCGTTTCAACCGCCAATTCAATCAGTACCCGATCACGCACAAGAATGAGAGGAGCATCGTCATGAGCAGCAAGAAACCCGTCGTCATCTACGGCGTGACCGGCTACACCGGCCGGCTGGTCGCCGAGTACCTGCGCGAGTACCGCGTCCCCTTCATCGCCGCCGGCCGCGACGGCAAGCGCATCAAGGAAGTGATGGACAAGGTGCCGGGCATCGAGAACGCCGAATACGAAATCGCCGAGGTCGAGCACAGCACCGAGGCGTTGACCAAGCTGTTCAAGGGCGCCAAGGTTGTCTGCAACATGGTCGGGCCGTTCATGAAATACGGCCCGGAAGCGGTGGAAGCCTCGCTCGCCGCCGGCTGCCACTACACCGACACCAACGGCGAGCAGAACTGGATGATGCGCGCCGAGCAGGCCTGGGGCGAGAAGTTCGCCGCCAAGGGCCTGCTGCTGTCCCCGGGCATCGCGCAGATGTATACCACCGGCGAAATCGCCGCCAACATCTGCCTGGAGACGCCGGGGCTGGACACGCTCGACATCCTGGTGCTGTGGAAGGGCTTCCCGACCTACGCCTCGACCCAGACCATCTTCAGCATCCTCACTGCCGACTTCTTCCACCTCGAGCAGAACCAGTACGTGCAGTGGTCGCCGTTCGCCAAGGCCGAGGTGCAGGTGCCGGGCCAGCATGCGGTGGCGATGGCGTTGCCCTGGGGCGGCACCGCCCACCCGGTCTGGTTCAAGAACGATCCGCGCGTCGCCAACTGCAAGGCCATGGGCGGCGTGTTCGAGCGCAGCGTGATGGAAGGCGTGGTGCAGATCACCACCGTGGTCGAGGAGCAGATCAAGAAAATGCCCAAGGCCCAGCAGGAGAAAGCGCTGTCCGACATGGCGGCAAGCCTGCAGGCCGGCATGCCGCCGCGCGAGAACCCGCGCATCAACACCTCGGTCGATTCGGTCCATGCCAGCGGCCCGCTCGGCCGGATGCACTGCGTCATCCACGGCACCTGCAACTACAAGCAGACCGGCTTGCTACAGGCCTATGCCGCCTACCACCTGCTGCAGGCCCCGCCGCGCCGCGCCGGCTTTGCCTCGGGCTGCCAGGCCTTCGGCCATCGCGAACTGCTGGGCGTGCTGCAGAGCTTTGGACTGTCCGGCAAACCGGTCGTTACCAGCTACACCTGATCCGCGGCGGCGCTCCCCATCCTTGCATGAGGCATGGGGAGCGCCTGCTGCGTCCGGCTGGGCGGGCGGCCGGGTGGCCAGCCGCGACTTGGTGCGTGTTGCCGATCAGCCCTGCGCGGCCGCAAGGGCCGCATTGAGCGTCTTGCTCGGCTGCATCGCCGCTTCCATCTTGCCGCGATCGGCCAGGTAGTAGCCGCCGATGTCGACCGGCTTGCCCTGCACGTCGGCAAGCTCCCCCACGATGGCCTGCTCGTTCTCGGTCAGGGTCTTGGCCAGTGCCGCGAATCGTGCCTGCAGGGCCGGGTCTTCCGTCTGCGCCGCGAGTTCCTGCGCCCAGTACATGGCGAGATAGAACTGGCTGCCGCGGTTATCCAGCTGGCCGGTCTTGGGGGACGGGTTCTTGTTGTTGTCCAGCAGCTTGCCGGTTGCGGCATCCAGCGTCCGGGCCAGGATCTTGGCCTGCGGGTTGCCGGTCTTGATGCCCAGGTCCTCCAGGCTTACCGCCAGCGCCATGAATTCCCCCAGGGAATCCCAGCGCAGGTGGTTTTCCTCCACCAGTTGCTTCACATGCTTGGGCGCCGAGCCGCCGGCCCCGGTTTCATACATGCCGCCGCCGGCCATCAGCGGCACGATGGACAGCATCTTGGCGCTGGTGCCCAGCTCCATGATCGGGAACAGGTCGGTCAGGTAGTCGCGCAGGATGTTGCCGGTGACCGAAATGGTGTCCAGCCCGCGGAAGGCACGCTCCAGCGAGTAGCGCATGGCGCGCACCTGCGACATGATCTGGATGTGCAGGCCGGCGGTGTCGTGGTCTTTCAGATACAGCTCGACCTTCTTGATCATCTGCGCTTCGTGCGGGCGGTACGGATCGAGCCAGAACACGGCCTCCATGCCGGAATTGCGGGCGCGGCTGACGGCCAGCTTGACCCAGTCGCGGATCGGCGCGTCCTTCACCTGGCACATGCGCCAGATGTCGCCGGCTTCCACCTGCTGCACCAGCAGCACTTCGCCAGTGGCGAGGTCGACGATGCGCGCCTCGCCGTCCTCGGCGATCTCGAAGGTCTTGTCGTGCGAGCCGTATTCCTCCGCCTGCTGCGCCATCAGGCCGACGTTGGGCACGGTGCCCATGGTGACCGGGTCGAAATTGCCGTTGGTCTTGCAGAAGTTGATCATCTCCTGGTAGATGCGGGCAAAGGTGCTTTCCGGGATCACCGCCTTGGTGTCCTTCGGGCGGCCATCGGCGCCCCACATCTTGCCGCCGATGCGGATCATGGCGGGCATCGACGCGTCCACGATGATGTCGTTGGG
>FTIF01008743.1_pt1 | contig 13663 bp, 11 predicted proteins | sample 1658001 | NCBI WGS metagenome assembly FTIF01 (sample SAMEA3914789, study PRJEB12502) | metagenome | biome: forest; material: soil | place: Canada | collected 2011-07-03 | depth 0.3 m | reverse complement strand
GTGTACTTGACGTACATGAGCGAGGAGTGACGACGCAATGCGCGAAAATCACCCCCGTCCCGGAGGGTTGCCCCCAAAATCGCGTCATGCGTCGTTGCTCGTCGCTCATTTAGTGGTACTAAACTTCGCTCCTCGCGCCTAGCCTGACGCGATTTTGGGGGCAACGCAGCGATCAAATAGGCGTGAACAGACCCTAGGCTTCACCCTGCAGTGTGAGCACCACCTCGCGCCGATGGCCCGAAGTGCGGTGCTCCCACAGGCAAATGCCCTGCCAGGTGCCGAGAGCCAGGCGGCCGTCGCGAATCGGCACCGTCAGTTCGTAACCGGCAAAGAGGTTGCGCACATGCGCCGGCATATCGTCCGGGCCTTCGGCATCGTGACGGAACAATCTGTCCCCGTCCGGCGCCAGCCTCTGCGAGAAACGCTCAAGATCGCGTTGAACCTCGGCATCGGCGTTCTCGGTGATGCACAGCGAGGCGCTGGTATGGCGCAGGAACAGGTGACACAGCCCGATGCGCAGCCCGGACTGCTGAAGCAGTTCTTCCACCTGCGCCGCCAGCTCATGGAAACCGCGGCCACGCGTATCGACCGCAATCGTGCTTTGCTGCCAGCGGCTCATGCCGTCTCCAGCAGGGCGCGCACGCTGGCGCGGTCCAGCATCGGATAGGGCATCGGCTCGGCCGGCGTCACTGGCGGCGGCTGCAGGCCCAGGCCCCACCAGCCGACATCGTGCCAGGCGCCGTGCTTGTAACCGACCCTGCGGTAAATGCCCACCGGCAGGAAACCCAGCGCCTCATGCAGACTCACGCTCGCCGCATTGGGCAGGGCGATGCCGGCATAGGCGTTGACATGGCCCAGGCGCCGCAGCACTTCAAACAGCGCCCCGTAAAGGCGGCGGCCGATGCCGCGCCGATGCGCCTCCGCCGCCAGATACACGGCCACATCCACATCCCAGCGGTAGGCAGCACGGCTGCGATGCTCGCCGGCATAGGCGTAACCGAGCACACGCCCATCCTGCTCCGCCACCAGCCAGGGATAACGCGCGCCGATGGAGGCGAGACGCCGACTCATCTCCTCGGCCGTCGGCGGCTCGGTCTCGAACGAGATGATGGTGTCGCGCACATAGGGCGCATAGACCGCCGCGATCATCGCGGCATCCCGCGCCTCTGCTGTATGAATCCGAATCGCTCCACCCATAGATCACTCCGACACGGAAGCGGGCATGCCGTTCCCGTCATGCAAAAGGCGTCCCATCCGCAGACCCGCCGTTGAAATGGGCCGCACACTTCACCGGCAACCCGGCGCAGCGTATAACAGCCGCTATCCGCGCCACTACGTCCAATCCATTCGCCATGCCGCCAATCGCACTTCATTTCAACCCGCCGCCGGCGCCGCCGCAATGACCGCCTCCTGGAAGCACCATTTCTCCCGCTTCCTCGGCGCCGGGCAGTGGCTGCACGCCACGGCTCACAGCCACCACCCCTGGCCGGACGTGAGCTTTGAAGCACAGCAGCAGGCCTGGCTCGACGCGGCGGAGCTGATCGACGGCAAGTGGGACCTGATTTTCAGCGAGGTGCTGCCGCAGGCGCAGGCGCACGTGGCACGAAGGCTGAATCTGCCTTCGGCGCAAAGCCTGTGCTTCGCCGGCAATACCCACGAGTTCCTGCTGCGCCTGCTGTCCTGCATCGAGCGCCAGCCGGTGCGTGTGCTCAGCACTGACAGCGAATTCCACAGCTTCTCGCGGCAGCTGCGCCGCCTGGAGCAGGCCGGGCTGGCGCAGGTGGAGCGCATTGCTACCGAGCCCTTCGACAGCTTCGGCGCACGCTTCGCCGAGGCGGCGGCGCGCGGCGGCCACGACCTGGTCTACTTCAGCCAGTGCTTCTTCAACAGCGGCTTTCTGCTGCAGGACCTGGCGACGCCGGTGCGGGCAGTGCGCGATAGGCAGACCCTGGTGGTGATCGACGGCTACCACGGCTTCATGGCGGCGCCCACCAATCTGTCGGCCATCGCCGACCGCGCCTTCTATCTCGCCGGCGGCTACAAGTACGCCATGGCAGGCGAAGGCTGTGTCTTCCTGCACTGCCCGCCGGGCTATGCGGAGCGGCCGCTCAATACCGGCTGGTTCGCCGGCTTCGGCGCGCTCAGCAGCGGCGCCGACGAGATTCCCTATGCCAGCGACGGCCAGCGCTTCATGGGCGCCACCTACGACCCGGTTGGGCTATACCGCTTCAATGCGGTGATGAACTGGCTCGACGCGCACAAACTGACGCCGGCGCTGATACACGCGCACGTGCAGGCACTGCAGGAACGTTTTCTCGATGGAGCGGGCGCACTGAGGCTGGATGCGTTCAAACCGGAGCGGCTGATGCCGGCGCGCGGATCGCCGCGCGGCAACTTCCTCTGTTTCCGCCATGCGCAAGCGGGCGATTGCCATGCGCGACTGCAGGCTCGCAATGTGATGGCCGACTATCGCGAGGACCGGCTGCGCCTGGGATTTGGCATCTATCACGATGCGGCCGACATCGATGAGCTGTTGCATCGCTGTGCGGCGGCGCTGGGCTAGCCAGGTAAAAGCAAAAAGCGCATCGCGCAAAGGACGCAGAAACAGTAGGGTGGGTGGAGCCGCATAGCGGCGTAACCCACCGTTTCGGCCGCAGCGGTGGGTTGCGCTTCGCTCCACCCACCCTACTTTTCTTACCGCTTATTTGAACAGTCCGGGCCACGGATAGCCGATCAACTGATTCCTCAGAGATCGCGCGTCCGGTGCTTGATAGGACGTCAGAAAGGTATCCAGGTCTTCTTTTCGCTGTAGCTCAGGTAACCGACATTGGCGCCCGCGCGCAGGCCGACGCCGGTGCGGATCGGGGCCAGCGTGATGTTGTTGGCGCGCTGGTAGTTGAGGCCCACGCCGGCGACGATGTAGAGGCTGCCGTCCACGCCGGGGAAGCGCTGGAACAGGTCGCGGGTCCAGTGCAGGTTATAGACCAGGGTGAAGACCTTGGAGGCGTTGCCGCCGAAATCCCAGCCGACCGAGGGGCCCTGCCAGTACACCTTCATCGAGCCGCCGCCCTTGTAATACAGCGTGCCCTCGCCGTAGCGCAGGCCCACGATGAAGGCACCGGCGCCCTCGTTGCCGACGATGTAGGCATTGGGGCGGCCGTTTTCGGAGAAGACTTTCTCGATCGCCTTGGCCAGGCCCTCGGTGGTGCCGCCGAAGAAATTCTTCGCGGCAGCCATGGTTTCGTCCTGGGTATAGGTTTGCGGGCCGATCTCGCCGTTCTGCGGCACCGGCTGATTGGCCGGCGCATTGGATTGACTGGACTGGGTCTGGGCGGCGGGCGCATCGCCCGGCTGCTCGCCGATCTGCGAAGTCGGCGGCGCGCTGCTGTCCTGCGCGCTGGCTTGCGGCAACGTGACCAGCAGGGCAAGGAAAGCCACGGCCAAGCCGGCGGAGGCCACCAGGGCCTTCCGGTAATTCTGATTCATCAATTTTGTCTCCGGGGTCGCCTAAAGGCGCCTATGAGACCTTATAAAGCGCCCCGGGTTCAACCTGAGAGCCGCCCCGGGCGCCGCGCCCGGCCTCTCTAGGCGCGGACAGCGCGTGGCGCCTGAACCGGCAGGTGAAGGCGGCGGTAGACGAAGGCCAGCAGCCACAGCGGCCCGATCAGCAGGAACTGCAGATCCTTGAAGAAGGAAGGCTTGGCGCCTTCCACCTGGTGGCCGACGAACTGGCCGATCCAGGCCAGCACGAACACCGCCACCATCGCCGGCACATGCAGGCGGCCAAGCTGCTGAAAGGAAACATCGGCGCCCCAGTAAAGCAGCGCCAGCACGCCGGCGGCACCCAGCGCCAGCCGCCAGGACAGCGCCAGGTAGTAGGCGAACATCAGCAGCGCGGTAATCGACGCGGCGTTGACCGCGGCACTGCCCACCGGCACGGCGCGCAGCAGTCCCAGCAGCGAAAACACGATCGGCGGGATGCAGATCCAGTGCAGGGTTTTGTTGAGCGGATTGAGGTGGCTGAGCGAATACTCATCCAGCCATTGTGCGATCGGCTTCATGCCACCAGCTCCAAAATGTCGGGCGCGCACCCGGTATACGGGTTGCGTCCGGCAGTATGCTGGGGAATGATTGAGGGGGCGATAGTAAATCCGCCTCCAGTGTCGATCCGGTGGCAGGGTATTTTTGCCCGGATCGTCCGCAGGACTCGCTCCCCCATCCGGCGCGGTTGTGGCCGGAGGCATGGGATTCATCCGCTAGACAAGGTATTGCAACGGCATGCGCCGCAGTTGAACCAGCGAATTCCTGGCCTGTCCCATACAGGCCATGCAAGGGAATGACGGCCGCTGCAACCGGTTTGAGGAGAGGCATGCAGGAATTGAAACCATCCAGCCCCGTCGATGCGGTGGACCGCTATATCGGCCGCCTCTACCGCTCCGCGCTGAGCGTGCCGCCGGAAGGCTTCCGCGCCTGGGCCCTGGACGAATTGCGGCAGGTGGTGGAATTCGACGGCGCGCTGTGGGGCAGCGGCTCGCTGCCGCGCTGGCAGTTCCACACGGTGGCGATGGTCGGCCTGCCGGAGGATTTTCCCCGCGCGCTGGAGCAGACCCACGAGATCAACCCGATCATCCCGCGCATCCTGGCCAATCTCGGCGCGCCGGTGGACATGCGCAGCGTCATGCCGGACACCCGTTTCTTCCGCTCCGAGATCTACGAGCAGTGCTTCAAGCGTTTCGACATCAGCCGCATCCTCAGCACCCTGCACCTGGATCCGCGCAGCGGCCTGTATTCCCTGCTGACGCTGTACCGCAAGGATCGCAAGCAGGTGTTTTCCGAACAGGACCGGCAGCGCCAGCAGCGCGCCACCTTTCACCTGTTCAACGCCGCCTCGCACGCTTTTTTCCTGCACCTGATGCGCACCCCCACCGACCGGCCGGCGGAAAGCGCGGCGGCGGCGATCGACCGCGAAGGCATGTTCCACGAGGCGCAGCCGCGCTTTCTGGAAATGCTGGAGAAGTACTTTCCGGGACGCACGCCCTACACCCTGCCGTTCGAGCTGCCGCCGAAGGGCGAGACCACCCTGGTCAACGGCCTGTGCATCCGCTGCGAGCCGCTGGCCGACTTCAACTACGTCTTCATCTGGCCGGCGGGCGCGCTGGACCGCCTGACCCAGCGCGAGCGCGAGATCGTCTACGCCGTGGCGCACGGCCTCAGCTTCAAGCAGGCGGCGCGGCGCATCGGCATCGCCCCCTCCACCGTCGCCAACCACCTCTACCGCATCTACCGCAAGCTGGGCGTGTGCAGCCGCAGCGAGCTGGCCGGGCTGGTCTATCCGACGGCGCCCTGACGCCGCGGCCGGCGGCGTCAGCCGCGTTTCTTAACGCTCCTCCGGCGGGCCGCTATGCTAGGCTTTCGGCCCATTCAGCCTGGCCTCAAACGGCCCCGAAACCCGCCGCCATGCGCAATCTCACCCCGGAAGAACTCAAATCCCTGCTCGACCAGGGCCAGGTGCGTCTGCTCGACGTACGGCAGGCGGAAGAGCTGGAAATCGCCCATATCGACGGCGCGGTGCATATTCCCCTCAACGAATTGCCCGCCCGGCTGGCAGAACTGGACCCGGCGCAGCCCATTGCCGCCCTCTGCCACCACGGCGTGCGCAGCGAAATGGCCGGTCGTCTGCTCGAACGCAACGGTTTTGCCCATGTCGCGCATCTAAGTGGGGGAATCGATGCCTGGTCGCAGGCCATCGACCCCGCCATTCCGCGTTATTGAGGGGGTGGCTGGCTGATTGCCGGCCTGCCGACAAGAACGCTTATTTCAACAGTCCGGTCATGGACGACCGGTCGCCTGTACAGGGTTGTACATATAGAGGGATTCATGCGCCGACTCATTTTGGGGGCTTTGTCGTTTTCGGTTCCAGCCATGGCCGGAGCCAACGGCCTGCTCGACGCCTATCACCAGGCACAGGAGCAGGACCAGACCTTCCAGGCCGCAGAGCATCAGCGTGACGCCAGCATCGAGGCCAAGCCGCAGGCTTGGTCGGTGCTGCTGCCGCAGGTCACCGGCCAGGGCGCGATTCAACGCGATCGCCAGCATGTCCTGTCAAGCTCCAGCAGCCAGCTCAACAGCACCGGCGGCACGCCGCAGAAAGATGTGCAGTGGTTCGGCACGCGCAGCTACTCGTTGACCCTCAATCAGGTCATCTTCGACTGGTCGGCGTTCCAGACCGTGGCCCAGTCCGACAAGCAGGTGGCTGAGGCCCAGGCCACCTACCGCTCCGCCGAGCAGAGCCTGATCTCGCGCTCCGCCGCCGCCTATTTTGCGGTGCTGAGCGCACAGGACACGCTGCGCGCCGACCTCGACGCGCAGACCTCGTTCAAGCAGCAGCTGGAACAGGCGCAGAAGAAATTCGACGTCGGTCTGGCCGCCATCACCGATGTGCGCAACGCCCAGGCTTCGTACGACACCAGCACCGCCCTGGTCATCGCCGACCGCACCGCGATGGACAATGCCAAGCGCGCACTGGGCCTGATCGTCGGCCAGCCGGTCGATGCCATCGCCGACCTGCAACAGGACATCCCGCTGGTGGCGCCGAACCCGGCCATCCCGTCCGAATGGAGCAAGTCCTCGAGCCAGGACAACCCGGACCTGATGACCGCTTTCTATGCGGCCGAAGTGGCGCGCAAGCAGGTATCGATCTATCGCGGCAAGTACCTCCCGACAGTCGGCGCCAGCGGCGGCCTGAGCCGCAACATCTCGCGCTCCAATTTCGGCAGCGATACGCTGGATGACTCCGTCGCGCTGACCCTGACCTGGAACATCTTTCAGGGCGGCCTGGTCACTTCGCAGGTGCGACAGGCGGTCGCCACCTACAATCAGACTTTGGCGCAGTACGAATTGCAGCGCCGCACGGTGGACCAGAACACGCGCAACGACTATGAAGGCGTCACCAGCGGCATCGCCAGCGTCAAGGCCAACAAGCAGGCGGTGATTTCCAACCAGACTAGCCTGGAGGCGACACAGGTAGGCCTGCGAGTGGGCACCCGCACCGAAATCGACGTGCTGACCGCCCGGCAGGCCCTGGCCGCCGCGCAGAAGAGCTACTACCAATCGCGCTACAACTACCTCAACAGCCTGATCGCGCTGAAACAGGACGCGGGGCGCCTGAGCGAAAACGATCTGGTCGAGATCGACCGCCTGGTGGCCGACACGGCAACGCCGTCGCCGCCGATTTCGGCGGGCGAAGCGACCATTCCCGACACCATGCCGACGGTACCGGCCACGCCGCCGAAACCCTGAGGCCCGCAACCCGGCAAGCATGACGGGCAGCCCGCAGCTCGCCCGTCACGGCAAACCCCGCGCTAAACTGCGGCTGGCCGATACTGACGGCTGCCGGGCGGAGGGGCTCATGGCAACGATGGCGCGAATCCTGTTGCTGTCTGGTCTTCTGGCGCTGGCGCCAGCCCGTGCCCTGGCGCAACCGCAGGCCAACCTGCGCGCCCTGAGCGCGGTCCCGCATTTCGCCTTGAACGGCGCCGCCGTGGCCAAGGCGGTGGCGACGGCGCAACAGGGCAAGAGCCGCCCGGTGCAGTTCGCGGTGCCGATGGATCTGCCGCTGAGCCTGTCCGAAGGGCGCTGGGATACGCTGGACGCCAACACGTCGTCGTGGCGCCTGCGCGTCGGTTCGGCCGGCGCCCGTTCGCTCAGCTTCGAGTTTTCCAGGTTCCGCATGCCCGTCGGCGGCGAGCTGTGGATCTACGATGCCCAGGGCAAGCTGTTGCAGGGGCCGTACACCACGGCCAGCGAGACGTCCGAGGGCCGCTTGTGGACCGCCATCGTGCCGGACTCGGAGGCCGTCATCGAAGCGCGCGTGCCCACCACTGCGCGCGATGCGCTGCAGCTCGAACTGGCCCGCGTCGGCCACGGCTTCCGCGATTTCGCCGCGGCTGCATCCGGCGCAGCGACACCCGAATCCATTCCCGGCGGCGGCACGGCGGCGTCCTGCGAGGTCAACGTCGCCTGTCCGGCCGGCAACGACTGGAGCAACGAGACGCGCGCGGTGGCAACCTACACCGTGGGTAACCAGTTCATCTGCACCGGCCAGCTGGTCAACAATGTGCCGCAGGACAATACGCCGTTCTTCCTCACCGCCAATCACTGCGAAATCGGCCAGACGCTGACCACCCCGGCCTCCTCGGTGGTGGTGTACTGGAATTACCAGGCCAGCGGCTGCAGCGGCGGCGACGGGCCGATCAACCATACCCAGAGCGGCGCCCGGCTGGTCGCCGGGGATTCCGGCGCGGACTTCACCCTGATCCAGCTCAACCAGACGCCCAATCCTTCCTACAACGTCTGGTACGCCGGCTGGGATGTCACCGGCACCGCTGCCACTTCCGGCGCCGATATCCACCAGCCCGGCGGCGACGTCAAGAAGATCAGCCTGTTCAGCCGCCCCACCACCAAGGTCACCACGCAGCTGACCGGCACGCTGCGCACGGTGCAGGCCTGGGACGTGGTGTGGTCGCTGGGCATCACCGAGGACGGCTCTTCCGGCTCGGGGCTGTACAACAACAACCATCACCTGATCGGCGTGCTGTCCGGCGGCTCCTCTTCCTGCGCCAACCCGGGCGGCGATGATGTGTTCGGCCGGCTCGACGTGGCCTGGACCGCCCAGACCGCCGCCAGCGGGCAGCTCAAGGCCAATCTCGATCCCGCCAACACGGGCGCGCAATGCGTGGCCGGGCGCAATCCGGGAGACGGCCCCGCTTCCACTGCCTGCTCCGCGGCCAGCGGCGGCACCGGTGGCGGCGCCAGCGGCAGCGTATCGTCGGGCGGTGGCGGCGCTTGGCCGCTTTCATTGAGCTTGCTGCTGGCGCCGATGGCCGCGCTGCGGCGCAGACGCTGGCGCCATTGAGCTCGCGCCGGGCGTGCCGGCGCGAACTGCTATCGGGCTTGCGGCAGGGGCCTCAGGCTTTCGCCGGGGCCTGGTGCAGACGACTGATCCAGCGGTAGAGGACGGCAATGGTGAGCGCGAAGGCCACCAGGCCGATCCATTGCGCCGGCCCGGCGAAGCTGTCGCCAACCAGCGCCAGCGGCGTGTCCTTGCCTGAGAACACCACCAGGCCGGCGAGCAGCACCCCGATCAGACTCTCGCCGACGATCAGGCCGGAGGCCAGCAGCACGCCAAGCTGCTTGGCGCCTTCCGCATCGGGCTTTTCCTCGGCGCGCTTGTCGTAGTGCCAGCCGACGACGGCGCCGACCACGATCATCAGGGTCACCACCAGCGGCAGGTACATGCCCAGGCCTACCGCCAGCGGCGGAATGCGCAGGCCCCTGGCCCGCGCCAGCAGTTCGTCGACGACGATGACGCCGATACCGATGGCGACGCCGTATTCGATCAGGTTCCAGTCAAGCTGGCCCTCGATCACGCCCTTGGCCAGCGCCGAGATCAGCGCAGCTTGCGGAGCCGCCAGTGCATTCACCGGATTGGCGCCGGGGACGCCGGAGAATCCGTAGGCGTGATTGAGCAGGTCCAGCACCGGCGGGATCACCGCCGCGCCGGCGACGACGCCGATGACCAGCGCCACCTGCTGCTTCCATGGCGTGGCATCGACCAGCTGGCCGGTCTTCAGATCCTGCAGATTATTGTTGGCGATGGTCGCCACCGCGAACACCACCGAGGTGATGAACAGGGCGAAGGCCACCAGCGCCGGACCGCCGCTGCCGCCGAGCAGCGGCTTGACCCCGAACACCAGCAGCAGCGCCGCGCCGATCACCACCAGGATGCCGACACCGGACAGCGGGCTGTTGGACGAGCCGATCAGCCCGGCCATGTAGCCGCATACCGCCGATACCAGGAAACTCATCAGCACCACATAGATCAGCCCGCCCAGCACCAGCGACAGCGCGTGCTCGCCGAGACCGCTCTGTTTGGCGAAGTTGGCCAGCAGCAAGGTGATGGGAATCAAGCAGACCAGCGAGATCAGACCGACCAGGCCGATGGGGATGTCCTGTTCGGTGCGCGGCAGGGTGGCGCCCTGGCCGGCCTTGCGCACCCGCGAAGCGGCCATGGCCGAGGTCAGGCCGCTGACCACCGGCTTGACCAGCTTGAGCAGGGTCCAGATGGCGGAGATGCCGATGGTGCCGGCGCCGATGAAGCGCGCCTGGTGCTTCCAGGTGGCCATCGCCACATCCGCTGCCGCGCCGGGGTCCGGATGCAGCGCGGTCAGCCAGGGCATCAGTCCGGCCCAGGTGATCAGGGCGCCGACCAGCATGGCGATGCCGCATGACAGACCGACCAGATGGCCGACGCCGAACAGCGCCAGGGACAGGCCGAAGTCGTAACCGCTGATCGAGTTGCCGCCGCGGATGCGGAAGTAATCGACGAAATCGGCGGCGAACACCTGCGTTGCAGTGATGAGATAGAACACCGCGGATACGACGGAGCCGACGATGACTGCGAGCAAACCCTTCTTGCCCGCTTCCGCTGCTGCCTCGCCCGCTGCGCCGGTGCCTGCGCCGATCTTGAGCACCTCGGCGCAGGCCACGCCTTCCGGATAGGGCAAGTCGGAATTGGTCACCAGGGCGCGCCGCAGCGGGATCGAATACATCACGCCGAGAATACCGCCGAGGGCGCAGATCCAGAACGACTCCCAGTAGGGGAAGCCGGTCCACCAGCCGATCATGATCAGGCCGGGCAGGACGAAGATGATGGAAGACAGGGTGCCGGCCGCCGAGGCGACGGTCTGCACGATGTTGTTCTCCTGGATGGTGACGCCCTTGAAGCCGCGCAGCACCGCCATGGAAATGACCGCCGCCGGGATCGAGGAGGCGAAGGTCAGGCCGGCCTTGAGGCCAAAAAACACGTTGGCAGCGGTGAACACCACCGTGATGATCGCGCCCAGGACCAGGCCACGGAAAGTCAGTTCGGTGCGCGGCGCAGCGCCGGGCGGGTTGCTTGCAGACACCAGGTTTTCTCCAATATTCAGTTTTATCGCGGGTATCGTCCGGCCCGTTTTGCCCGGGTCCGCTCCCTCCCGCCGTATGGTCCGAGTATAGCGGCGCACGCCGTCAAAGCCTTACCATGCCTGCACTTGCGGCGGCCCAGTGCCGCACCGCACATCCAATCGAGGACACCCGCATGCGTCTTTTCCGGCTTGCTGCCGCGCCCACCCTTATTCTGGCCCTGATTCTGCCCATGACCGCCCCCCTCGCCGCCACCGACACGCCGGCCAACCGGCCCTTCACTTCGCGCGACCTGGTGATGCTGGATCGCGTCTCCGACCCGCAGGCTTCGCCCGACGGCAAGACCCTGGCCTTCTCGCTGCGCGAAACCGACCTCGCCGCCAACAAGGGCCTGCGCAGCATCTGGCGCCTGTCCCTGCAGGGCAAGGACGCGCAGCCGGAGCGGCTCAGCGCCAAGGGCAGCAATTCCGACACGCCGCGCTGGTCGCCGGACGGCAAGACCCTGTACTTCCTGTCCTCGCGCTCCGGCAGCACCCAGATCTGGCGCCTCGACGCCGGCCTCGGCGAAGCGCGCCAGGTCAGCGACCTGCCGCTGGACGTGAACAACTTCATCATCGCCCCGGACGGCAAGCGCCTGGCGCTGTCGATCGACGTGTTCACCGATTGCACCGATCTGGCCTGCAGCAAGAAGCGGCTGGACGACAAGGCAGCCGGCAAGGCCAGCGGCACGGTCTATAACCGCCTGTTCATCCGCCACTGGGACAGCTGGGCCGATGGGCGCCGCTCGCAGCTGTTCATCGCCGACCTCGATGCAGACGGCAAGATCGGCGCCGCGCCGCGCTGGATCACCCGCGACGCCAATGGCGGCATCGACGGCGACATTCCCTCCAAGCCCTTCGGCGACGAGTCCGAGTACTGCTTCTCGCCGGACGGCAAGACGGTGTATTTCGGCGTGCGCATCGCCGGCAACAGCGAGCCCTGGTCGACCAATTTCGACATCTATTCGGTGCCCACCGATGGCAGCAGCGCGCCGCGCAACCTGACCGCGGACAACCTCGCCTGGGATGCCAACCCGGTGGTGTCGAAAGACGGCGCCAAGCTGTACTACCTGGCGATGAAGCGCCCGACTTTCGAGGCCGATCGCTTCGGCATCATGGAACTCGACCTGGCCAGCGGCAAGAAGCGCGAGATCGATCCGCAATGGGACCGCTCCGCCAGCTCGATCCGCCTGTCCGATGACGGCCGCAGCCTTTACGCCCTGGCCGACGACAACGGCGAGCGTCCGCTGTTCAGCGTCGACATCCGCAGCGGCAAGGTGAAGAGGCTCGTCGGTGAGGGCAACGTCAGCGCCTACACCCTTGCCGGCGACAGCCTCATCTTCAGCCGCGACACGCTCAAATCACCCGCCGATCTGTTCCGCCTCGAAGACGGCGCCAAGGCTACGCGCCTGACCACGTTCAACACGGAAAAACTGAAGAACGTTGCCTTCGGCGATTACGAGTTCTTCCAGTTCAAGGGCTGGAACGACGAGTCGGTGCAGGGCTATGTGGTGAAGCCGGCCAACTACGTGCCGGGCAAGAAGTACCCGGTGGCGTTCCTGATCCACGGCGGCCCGCAGGGCTCCTGGCTCAACGATTTCCACTACCGCTGGAATCCGCAGACTTATGCCGGTGCCGGCTTCGCCGTCGTCACCATCGACTTCCACGGCTCCACCGGCTACGGCCAGGCCTTCACCGACGCCATCTCCGGCCACTGGGGCGACCGTCCGCTGGAAGACCTGCAGAAAGGCTGGGCCGCGGCGCTGGCCAAGTATTCCTTCCTCGACGGCAATCGCGCCTGCGCCCTCGGCGCCAGCTACGGCGGCTACATGATCAACTGGATCGCCGGCAACTGGCCCAATCCAAGTTCGGGCCCGTGGAAATGCCTGGTCAACCACGACGGCGTGTTCGATAACCGCGCCATGGCCTACTCCACCGAAGAGCTGTGGTTCGACGAATGGGAGAATCAGGGCACGCAGTGGCAGAAGCCGGAAAACTACGAGCGCTTCAACCCGGTCAACCACGTCGCCGACTGGAAGACGCCGATGCTGGTGGTGCACAGCGGCAACGACTTCCGCATCCCGCTGGAACAGGGCATCGCCGCCTTCACCGTGCTGCAGCGCCGCGGCATTCCCAGCCAGTTCCTGACCTTCCCCGAAGAGAGCCACTGGGTGCAGAAGCCGCAGAACAGCCTGCAATGGCACGACACGGTGGAAGCGTGGATCAAGAAGTGGACGGCGGCCGAGTAGTCATGCCGCCGTCGCGCGCTTGCAGCGCGACGATCTAGGGCCTGTTAACACTTATTGGATCGCTGCGTTGCAGTCCAAAATCGCGTCAGGCAAGGCGGAAGCCCCGGCCATGGTGATTCCATGGTCGGGGCTGACAACGCAGCATGACGCGATTTTGGGCGCAACCCTTCGGGACGGGATCATTTTTGCGCATTGCTGCGCCGGCCAGAGCTTGCATGGAATGACCATGCCGCGCCCCGTCCGACTTGCACTGCGCAAAAATGACCGCCGTCGCAGCGACCCAATAAGTGTTAACAGGCCCTAACAAGGGTGAGCTTTCGTGCGGGCCATTGCCGGCCCGCACGAAAGGCACCTTGCGGACTCCCCTGAGCCTTGTTCGGAATCAGCGCAGTAGCCCGGCAAACGCGCAGC
>FTIF01010782.1_pt1 | contig 13718 bp, 10 predicted proteins | sample 1658001 | NCBI WGS metagenome assembly FTIF01 (sample SAMEA3914789, study PRJEB12502) | metagenome | biome: forest; material: soil | place: Canada | collected 2011-07-03 | depth 0.3 m | reverse complement strand
GAACAAAGGCTACGAAGTGCATGGCATCAAGCGGCGGGCCTCTCTGTTTAATACGGACCGTATCGACCACCTTTATGAGGGGCCGCAGGAGCATGGTCGCCGTTTTATCCTGCACTACGGCGACCTCACGGATTCGACCAACCTGATCCGCATCATTCAGCAGGTCCAGCCTGACGAAATTTACAACTTGGGCGCGCAGAGCCACGTCGCTGTCTCCTTTGAAAGTCCGGAGTACACGGCCAATAGCGATGCAATGGGGACCTTGCGCATTCTCGAGGCGATCAGGATTCTCGGGCTGGAAAAGAAAACCCGGTTCTACCAGGCATCGACTTCCGAACTATATGGCAAGGTTCAGGAAATTCCGCAGAAGGAAACCACGCCATTTTATCCGCGTTCACCCTACGCGGTCGCCAAGCTATATGCCTACTGGATCGTGGTGAACTACCGCGAGGCCTACGGCATTTTTGCCTGCAACGGTATTCTCTTCAATCACGAGTCCCCCATCCGCGGTGAGACTTTCGTAACCCGCAAGATCACGCGCGCCATCAGCAGAATCCATCTTGGCTTGCAGGATTGCCTTTTCCTGGGAAACTACAATTCTCTGCGCGATTGGGGGCATGCACGCGACTATGTCGAGATGCAGTGGTTGATGCTGCAACAGGCGCAGCCGGAGGATTATGTCATCGCCACCGGCGTTCAGTACTCGGTGCGGCAATTCGTATCGCAGGCGGCGCAGGAATTGGGCATTTCCATCGAGTGGACCGGTAAGGGCGTAGATGAGATCGGTGTAGTGTCCGCGGCGCCGGCGGATTCAAAAGTGAAGCCCGGCCAGAAAATCGTGGCTGTCGATCCGCGTTACTTCCGTCCGACGGAAGTGGAAACTCTGCTGGGCGACCCATCGAAGGCCAAGCAGAAGCTCGGCTGGGTTCCCAAGACGAGTTTCGCCGAACTCGTACGCGAAATGGTGGCCGAGGACCTCAAGATTGCCCAGCGCGACACCCTGATCAAGGACGCCGGATTCCGCGCCTACAGCTATAACGAGTAAGCGCATGGAAAAGCATTCCAGGATTTTCGTCGCTGGCCACAATGGCTTGGCAGGAAGCGCTATCTTGCGGCGCCTGCAGGCCGAGGGGTTCAATAATCTGGTGCTGCGCAGCCGCCAGGAACTTGACCTCATCGATCAGGCTGCAGTGGAACGGTTCTTCGAGCTTGAAAAGCCTGAATACGTTTTTCTGGCTGCAGCAAAAGTGGGCGGCATACATGCCAATAGTATTTATCCCGCGGAATTCTTGCGCGACAACCTTGTAGTCCAGACCAACGTCATTCACTCGGCCTGGAAGCACGGCACCGTCAAGCTCGCCTTCCTCGGCTCGTCGTGTATTTACCCGAAGCATGCCGCTCAGCCGATGGCGGAAACCGAACTCCTGACGGGTCCTTTGGAATCGACCAACGAATGGTATGCCATTGCGAAAATCGCCGGTATCAAGCAATGCCAAGCCTACCGGCGTCAATACGGATTCAATGCCATATCTTTGATGCCGACCAATCTGTACGGTCCTGGCGATAACTTCCATCTCGAAAATTCACACGTCCTGCCGGCCCTGATACGCAAATTTCACGAAGCCAGAATTGCGGGGTCGCCGGAAGTGGTGATGTGGGGGACAGGTACGCCCAAGAGGGAGTTCCTGCATGTGGACGATCTTGCAGATGCTGTGGTCTTTCTGATGCAGAACTATGATTCGGAAGACATCGTCAACATTGGTGTCGGCGAAGATGTTTCGATCAGTGAGCTTGCGCATATCGTGGCTGATGTTGTCGGCTACAGTGGCAGGATCGTGAACGATCTCACCAAGCCCGATGGCACCCCACGCAAGCTCATGGAAGTGAGCCGACTCCATGCTCTGGGTTGGAAGGCGAGCATTCCCCTGCGACAGGGAATTGCCGGCACCTATCAGTGGTTCCTGCAACAACAGAATCGATTCAGGGCCTGAACCCGGCACAGCTGTTCATTATTAAAAGACCGTAAGGATCGCGCGAGTTTAGCGGTGCGATCTTCAATGATGGCGCCGCGCGCGCTTGGTTGCAGAAAGTGCTGCGGACTTGTCTGACGAGCTTCCTCCTTCAGTTTTTTTTACATCGATCGGGCGGCCGCGTAAGCGCCGAGCCGATTCTGGTGCACTTTCGGCAATCGGAGTCTTGTGCTTGTATTTGCACAGATCTGCAATTACACAGCGCCAGCATTCCGGCGTGCGGGCCTTGCAGACGTAGCGGCCGTGCAGGATCAGCCAATGGTGGGCATGCAGCCTGTAGGGTTCGGGGGTGATCTTTTCCAGCTTCTCGGAAATCTTGTCGGGATTGGTCCCCGGCGCCAGGCCGGTGCGGTTGGCGATGCGGAAGATATGGGTGTCGACGGCGATGGTCGGCTCGCCGAAGGCTACGTTCAGCACCACGTTGGCAGTCTTGCGGCCGACCCCCGGCAGGGCTTCCAGCGCGGCGCGATCGTGCGGCACTTGGCCGCCATGGCGTTCCAGCAACTGCCGGCACAGGGCGATGACGTTCTTTGACTTGGTCTGGTACAGGCCGATGGTCTTGATATAGCCGCGCAGCTTTTCCTCGCCCAGGTCGATGAGCTTTTCCGGAGTGTTGGCCACCGGGTAGAGCAAGGCGGTGGCCTTGTTGACGCTGACGTCGGTGGCCTGGGCGGACAGTACCACCGCGACCAGCAGTTCGAACGGATTGCTGTATTGCAGCTCGCTGCGCGGATTCGGATTGCCGGCCGCGAGGCGGCGGTACAGCTCAGTGACATCGGCGGGCTTCATGGCCGGTCGGGATTATTCCGCCGTGCCCGGGAGCGGGCGATGGCAGCGGCGATGTCGATGGCCCCGGCCTTGTCCTGCAGGCTCGGTGCCGAGCGGCGGCGGGCAGCCGCCCGGGCCTGTTGTTCGCGGTTCAGTCGCGCCTTGCGGGCGACATGGCGCTGGCGCCAGGGGGCGGCCATCGCTGCGGGAATAGGCAACTCCGCGGGGCGTGGCGCCATCACGATGCAGTTGACCGGGCAGGGTGGGATGCACAGTTCGCAACCGCTGCATTCCGCCGCGATCACCGTGTGCATCTGCTTCGCCGCGCCGACGATGGCATCCACCGGGCAGGCCAGTACACATTTGAAACAGCCGATGCAGCGTGTCTCGTCGATGACCGCGATGGCGGCAATTTCCATTTCGAGGCCGTTTTCGGGATTCAGTGGCTTGGGGGCCATGTCGAGCAACTGCGCCAACGCAAAGATGGTGGCAGCTCCGCCAGGCGGGCACTGGTTGATGTCGGCAGCGCCCGCAGCCACGGCTTCGGCATACGGCTTGCAGCCGTCGTAGCCGCAGCGTGCGCACTGGGTTTGTGGCAGCAGGGCGTCGATGCGATCGGAGAGAGCCCGGTCAGTCATGGCCTGCTAAAACAGGATCCGCCTTCGCGGGAATGACCGCGCTGGGCGCGGTCACTTGACCCGCATGCCCGGCTCGGCGCCCGAGTCCGGCGACAGCAGAAATGGCTTGCCGTCGCCATGGCTGGCGGCCAGAACCATGCCTTCGGACAGGCCGAAGCGCATCTTACGTGGGGCGAGATTGGCGACGACCACGGTGAGGCGGCCGATCAGGGTTTCCGGGGCGTATTGCGACTTGATGCCGGCGAATACCTGTCGCTTGCCCAATTCGCCCAGGTCCAGTGTCAGCTTCAGCAACTTGTCCGCGCCTTCCACCGGCTCGGCGTTGTCGATGTGCGCGATGCGCAGCTCGACCTTGCTGAAGTCTTCGATGGAAATCGGGCCTGCTCCTTCCGCCGTGGCAGCGGGTGCCGCCATGGGCTTCGTCTTGGTCTCGACGGCCTTGGGGGCAGAAGGCGGTGCGGGTGTGGCGCTCTGCCCGGCACTCGGCGCCAGGTCTTCTTTCGATGCTTCGGTCATGGCCTTGATCTGTGCCGGGTCGATACGGGTGATGAGCGGCTGGTAGGGCTTGATGTCGTGGCTCAGCAGTGGCTGCGCCGCATCCTGCCAGGTCAAAGGTGAAACATTCAGGAACGACTCGGCCTGCGCCGCAAGCTTGGGCAGCAGCGGCTTCAGATACAGCGTGAGCAGGCGGAACGCGTTCAGGTAGGTAGTGCAGACCTGGTGTAGCTGCGCGCGGGCATTTTCATCCTTGGCCATCAGCCAGGGCGCGGCGCGCTGAATGGCTTCGTTGGCCTCGTCGGCCAGCGCCATCACCGTGCGCACGGCTTCGGCGAAATCACGCTTCTCGTAAGACTCGGCGATGCGTGGTGCCGCGTCGGCGATGCGGGTATAGCCCTGCGCGTCATGCAGTTGCGCCGCCAGCTTGCCGCCGAACAGCTTCTCGATGAATCCAGCGCAGCGGCTGGCGATATTGACGTACTTGCCGACCAGGTCGCTGTTGACCCGGGCCACGAAATCTTCCAGGTTGAGGTCGATATCCACCACGGCCGGGCCGAGCTTGGTGGCGAAGTAGTAGCGCAGGTATTCCGGATTGAGGCCGGCATCGAGGTAGGTGCGCGCCTTGATGAAGGTGCCGCGCGACTTGCTCATCTTGGCGCCGTCGACGGTGAGGTAGCCGTTCACCGACAGGCCGTTGGGTTGGCGCATGCCGGCGCCGCGCAGCATCCCCGGCCAGAACAGACCGTGGAAGTTGATGATGTCCTTGCCGATGAAATGCCACATCTCGACGCTGGAATCCGCGCCGATGATCGCTTCGAGTTTGGTCTGGTCGCCGCCGAGGTAGGCCAGCAGGCTGGCGAAGTAGCCGATTGGCGCATCCAGCCAGACGTAGAAATACTTGCCGGGCTTGCCCGGGATTTCGAAGCCGAAGTAAGGGGCATCGCGCGAGATGTCCCAGTCCTTCAGGCCGCCGTCCAGCCATTCGCGCAGCTTGGCTTTGACGCTTTCATGCACCTGCGCGGCCTCGAGCCAACAGCTGATCTCGGCCTGCATCTTCGATAGGGCGAAGAAGTAGTGCTCGGACGGCCGCCATTCCGGCGCAGCACCGGAGAGCACCGAAAACGGATTCTTCAGTTCGCGCGCCGAGTAGGTGGCGCTGCAGTTTTCGCAGTTGTCGCCGTACTGGTCGGGGGTGCCGCAGTTGGGACAGATGCCCTTGATGTAGCGGTCCGGCAGGAACATGCCCTTGACCGGGTCGTAGGCCTGTTCGATCTCGCGCACCACGATGTAGCCGCCGCGCTCCAGCGCGGCGTAGATGCGCTCGGACAGCACCCGGTTCTCTTCCGAGTGGGTCGAGTGATAGTGGTTGAAGTCGATGTGGAAGGCGGCGAAGTCCTGCTCGTGCCCGGTCTTGATCCCGGCGATATACGTTTCCGGCGACAGGCCGGCTTTCTCGGCTGCGAGCATGATGGGGGTGCCGTGGGCGTCGTCGGCGCAGACGTAGGTGACGTCGTTGCCTTGCATGCGCTGGAAGCGCACCCAGATATCGCCCTGGATGTAGCCCACCAGGTGGCCCAGGTGCAGCGGGCCGTTGGCGTATGGCAAGGCATTGGTGACAAACAGCTTTCTGGTAGCCGGCAAGGTCATTTCGGGCGCCGCGTGGATGATCGGTGGATTATCGCATAGCGTCCCCCCGGCTTTGCCGGAAGCGGGGCGGCCGGGTGCTAGACTTCGCGCCTGAAAATCCCCTTTCCAGACGGCGCCCTGATGTCCGAACTAGCTCTCCTTGAAACCGCCCTCGGCCGCTACGTCGATCCCCTGCTGGGCCGCGATCTGCAATCCGCCGGCGTGGAGCGCCGTATTGAACTGGACGGTGCTCGCGCTCGCGTCCATATCGAACTGGGCTTTCCCGCAGCTGGGTATCGGCAGGCGCTGGCGGCGGCCCTGCAACAGCATCTGGCGGCAGCCCGCCCCGGACTGGAAGTCGAGGTGCTGCTGGACTGGCAGATCGCCCCACACGCGGTGCAGAAGGGCTTGCAGCCCCTGCCGGGGGTGAAGAACGTCATCGCCGTGGCCTCGGGCAAGGGCGGCGTGGGCAAGTCCACCGTGGCGGTAAATTTTGCCCTGTCTCTGCAGGCCGAAGGTGCGCGGGTCGGCATTCTTGACGCCGATCTCTACGGCCCCAGCCAGCCGCTGATGCTGGGCAGCCGTGAGCGCCCGGCTTCGCCGGACGGCCGCCGCATGCACCCCATCATCGCCCACGGCCTGCAGGCCATGTCGATTGGCTTCCTGCTCGATTCCGACTCCCAGCCGACCATCTGGCGTGGCCCGATGGCGACGCAGGCGCTGTGGCAGCTGCTCACCGAGACGGTATGGGACGACCTGGATTACCTGGTGGTGGACATGCCGCCGGGCACCGGCGACATCCAGCTGTCGCTGTCGCAGAAAGTGCCGGTGGCCGGCAGCGTGGTGGTGACCACGCCGCAGGACGTAGCCCTGCTCGATGCGCGCAAGGGGCTAGAGATGTTCCGCAAGGTCGGCATCCCGGTACTGGGTATCGTCGAGAACATGAGCACCCACCTGTGCAGCAATTGCGGCCACGAGGAGGCGATTTTCGGCTCCGGCGGCGGCGAGCGGCTGGCACGTGATGCCGGCTCGGAACTGCTGGGCCAGCTGCCATTAGACATCCGCATCCGCCAGCAGGCGGACAGCGGCAATCCCACCGTTGCCGCCGACCCGGAAAGCGCGCTGGCGCATCGTTACCGGGATATTGCCCGTCTTGCCGTGGCGCGCCTGGCTTATGGCGAGGCGGCTGACGCTGGATTCCCGAGCATCGACGTCGTCGAAGACTGAGACCTCGCATGTTCGAGCGGCGCGGGCTGCTCCTTGGCATCGTCATCGTGCTGTGTGCCTGGGGCGGCTGGAACGCCTGGAGCCTTCGCAGCATCGAGCGGGCGCCGGGTATGCTGGCCCAGGACGAGCCCCAGCAGGAGAATTACGACCCGCTGCCCCCGGCATTCGACCATGACGGCTATATGGTCCAGCCGCTGGCCCGCTTTTCCCTGCTGGCGCGGGTGCTGTCGCGCAGCGACTACCACCTGGACCGCTTGTCCAGCCTGATCCCCACCGATCTAGCGCTGGGCTGGGGGCCGATGTCGGACAGCGCGGTGCTGCGCACCCTGAAGATCGAACAGAGCGACCGCTTCTACTTCTGGTCAGCGACAGAGTTTCCGATTCCGCGCCGGGAGATCGAGGTGCACAGCGCCAATATGCACCTGATCCCGGCGGATGCCGGCGTTCGGCGGGTGCTGCGCCGTATACGACCCGGTGCGCTGGTTCAGCTGAGCGGTCAATTGGTGGAGGTCCGGGCTCCGAAAGGCTGGAGCATCCGAAGCTCCATGAGCCGTGACGATACCGGCGCGGGAGCCTGCGAAGTAGTCTGGGTGGAGACGCTGGACGCCCGGTAATACGGTACTGCTCGCCCTTCGCCTAAGCAGCGCTGCAGTACGGCTTCCGGGCGACCTGCAATAATCTGTCCATCAACCGGAGTCGCGGGATCAGATGAGCATCAAAGCCGACAAGTGGATCCGCCGCATGGCGGAGCAGCACAAGATGATCGAGCCGTTCGAGCCAGGCCAGGTCCGCAGCAATGACCGCGGCAAGATCGTCAGCTACGGCGTTTCCAGTTATGGCTACGACGTGCGCTGCGCCGACGAGTTCAAGATCTTCACCAACATCAACTCCACCATCGTCGACCCCAAGGCTTTCGATCCGAAAAGCTTCGTCGATTTCCAGGGCGAGTGCTGCGTCATCCCACCGAACTCGTTTGCGCTGGCGCGCACGGTGGAGTACTTCCGCATTCCGCGCAACGTGCTGGTGATCTGCCTGGGCAAAAGCACCTATGCGCGCTGCGGCATCATCGTCAATGTCACGCCGCTGGAGCCGGAATGGGAAGGGCACGTGACGCTGGAATTTTCCAACACCACCACGCTGCCGGCGAAGATCTACGCCAACGAGGGCGTGGCGCAGATGCTGTTCCTGGAGTCGGACGAGGTCTGCGAGACCAGTTACCGCGACCGTGGCGGCAAGTATCAGGGTCAGCGCGGTGTGACGCTGCCCAAGACCTGACCGTAGGTCGGCTCAAGCCGAAGGCGGAGCCGACATTGCACTGAGGCGCGCTTGAGCGGACCTATAGTCCTGCCGTTTCATTGCGAGGACAGGCAACTCCGCCCGGGCTTTATGGTTTTCGGGTACGGATTGCCCAGCAGCGATGAGGCGGCGGCGGCCGCTTGTAGTCCTCGTCCAGGGTCTGCGGTGTGATGTCGCTGATCTCCAGTCCCGTCAGCCCTTCCATGTCGAGCTTGAAGCGCTTGCGGTTGGTGGAGAAGTACAGCACGCCTTGCGGGGTCAGCAAACGCGCGGCGTTTTGAATCATTTCGACGTGATCGCGCTGCACGTCAAGCGTGCCGTCCATGCGCTTGGAATTGGAGAAGGTCGGCGGGTCGCACAGGATCAGGTCGAAGCGCGGCGGTGACTTGCTCTCCGCCTGTTCCTTGAGCCAAGCCAGGCAATCGGCCTGGATCAACGTGTGCTTGGCGGCGGGCTCGTGGCGTGGACGCCGCTGGTTCCATACATCGTCCGGCTGGCGGCGGGTCTTCAGTGTCGCGTCGATATTGTTGAGGGCCAGATTGCGCTGGCCCCAGTCCAGGTAGTTGGCCGACAGGTCCACCGACACCGTGCCGTTGGCGCCGCCCTTGGCCGCATGTACCGTGGCCGTGGCGGTGTAGCAGAACAGGTTGAGGAAGCGCTTGCCCGCCGCCTCGGCCTGGATGCGCCGGCGCAGCGGGCGGTGGTCGAGGAACAGGCCGGTATCGAGATAGTCGTCGAGGTTGATCCACAGGCGGCAGCCGTGTTCTTCCACCTGCTGGAAGTTTTCCTGCTCGCTCTGCCGTGAATACTGATCGGTACCTTTCTGCTGCTGGCGGATCTTGAAGTGGATGGCCGAGGTGGGGACGGCGAACTCCTGCTGGATCACCGCCAGCGCTTCGCGCAGGCGGCGCTCGGCGCGGACCGGGTCGACGGTCTTGGGTGCGGCGTATTCCTGGGCGTGGATCTGTAGCGAGGCGGTGGGATAGAGGTCGACCGCCAGGGCGTAGTCGGGCAGATCGGCGTCGTAGACGCGGTAGCAGGAGACGCCGCTGCGCTTGGCCCATTTACCAAGATGTTTGAGGTTCTTGCGCAGGCGATTGGAGAAGTCCTCGCTGCCGCCGCCCGGGTTGACCGTACCCGGTGTCTCGGCCGCCGGTGCCTGCACGTCGAACAGCAGCAGTTTGCAGGGCAGGTCGCCGTTGTAGAGGGAGTACATCTTCTCGGCACGCAGGCCCAGACGCGGGCCAAGGTCGGGGCGGCCGGTGAAGATGGCGGCCCGCCAGCCGCCGAAATGCTGTTTCAGGGTGACGCCGAGCAGGCTGTAGAGCTTGATCAGCTCGGCTTCGCTGCCGAGGCGTTCGCCGTAGGGTGGGTTGGCGACCACCAGCCCCGGTATTTCTCCCTGCGGACGTGTGGTGGAGGCGTCGGCCTGGGTCCACTGGATGTGGTCGCCGAGACCGGCCAGCTCGGCATTTTGCCGCGCCGAACGCAGGGTTGCGCCGTCGATGTCCTGGCCGCGCAGCGGCGGCAGGATGGCCAGCCCGGCGTCCTTGCGGCGCCGCGCTTCGCCAAGGAGCGCGCCCCAGATGTTGCTGTCGAAGTTCCTGAGCGCCTGGAAGCCGTAGTGCTCGCGCGCCAGACCGGGAGCGATGTCCGCGGCTATGTAGGCAGCCTCGATTACCAACGTGCCGGAGCCGCATAGCGGGTCGATCAGGGCGCCGCCGCGCTGCGCCACTTCCGGCCAGCCGGCGCGCAACAGGATCGCCGCCGCCAGGGTTTCCTTCAGCGGTGCAGTGCCTCCGCGTGCCCGATAGCCACGACGGTGCAGGCTGCCTCCGGACAAATCCAGGCTCAGCGTGGCATTTGCACCATTTAGGTGCAAATGAACCGGGATATCCGGATTGGTAGCGTCCACGTCCGGCCGGCGGCCATGGTCGTCGCGGAAGCGATCGGCGATGGCATCCTTCACCTTCAGCGCAGCGAAGTGGGTATGGGTCAGGGTGTTGGAGCGCCCGGCAACCTCGATGGCGAAGCTGCGGTCGGCGGAGAACCAGCTGGGCCAGTCGATCAGCTTGCTGGCGTTGTAGAGCTGTTCTGCATCGAGCGCTTCGAACTGGGTCAGGGGCAGCAGGACGCGGCTGGCCAGGCACGACCACAGGCAGGTGCGGTAGGCCACGGCCCAGTCGGCGGTGCAGGCGACGCCGCCGTTCTGCTCGCGCACTTCCGTTGCGCCCAGCGTGGCGGCTTCCTGGGCCAGCAGGGGCTCGAGGCCGCGTGCGCAGCTCAGGAACAGGGAAATGGATTCGGTCGATGCCATGCGGAAGGGTCGGGAATGGCTGTCGGGCAGGCAGCGCTTGGTGCAGTTCCCCGATAATGAAGGTGAGAAGCGGTGCCGATCGTTTCCGCAAGCTGCAGCTTTTTGCGAAGGCTCAAATCGCCAGCCTGCTTTTTCATGACATCATAAAGGTATGTGGCCAGAACCGCCCGGCGCATGAGCCGCTTAAAGGTGCGGGATCGGGTGGCGATGGCGTCCAGGGCTGTGGCCGGAATACAGGCAGGAGATGGGGTAAAAATGCTGAGTCGCAGGCAATTGCTGGGTGGTTTGCTGGTGTCGGGCGTCGCCGGGTGCGCATCGGATCCGAATTCGACCGTCAACCTGTTTTCAAAGACCATCACCGCCAAAGGGCGCTCGGCTGACGAGTACCCTCTCAGCGCCGCGCAAATCCATGACATTCCCTACGCAACGCTGGGGGTACGAATCGCCAGCAATCCGCGCGCGGTGATCGTGCTGGCCTCCGCTGAGGGGCGGACTCTGCAATGGGCCTCCGCCGACCACGTGACTTTCGTTACCCGTGGCGGCTGGCTGCTGCGGACCCATGGTTTGCAACGCGATCTGGCCGCCACGCGCTGGCAGCCCACGCCCGACGAAGATCCGCTCCTTGCCTACGCACAGACCGGGGTACTGCCGCAGCGTGGGGTATACCGGGAGATCGACCTTGGCCATGCCGACGAGCACGGCATTGCCGTGGAATCGCATTTCGAGGTCGGCAAGGACGAAACCATCGTCATCCAAGGGAGGGAGCGGCTGACCCGGAGGATCGACGAAATTGCCATCATGCGCGCTTGGCGCTGGGAGACCCGCAACAGTTTCTGGCTCGATCCCCAATCCGGGCAGGTCTGGCGTTCCGTCCAGCAGTATTGCCCGGAAATGCCGCAGATCGAGTTCGAAGTGCTCAAGCCGGCTGCGCTGTAATTTGTTACAAAAAAGGCCGCCAGCAGGCGGCCTTTTTGGGGTACTTCGAAAGTTCAGTGTGTGCTGGTGGTGCTGGTTGTCGAGGTCGTGCCGTTGCCGTTTGACGAGCCCGCCCCCGCCACAATTGCACCAATCACAGCCGCGGTGCCCACGCCAGCGGCAACAATGGTCGCGGTCGAGCCGTTGGCGGTGCTGGAAGCCTGCTGGTTGCTGCCTGCGGCGACGCCTGTGTCGTCTGCAAAAACGGCCGGGGTGCTAAGAACCACGGTGGCCAATATGGCTGCTTTAAAAATCGTATTCATAACGCCTCTCCATTATCCTGAACCATCGTCAAAGGCCAGGAAGGGCTTAGCCCTTCCATAATCTCAGCCAGAGTATACCCAAAGTGTTGCTCTGCAACACTTCGACAGGCCATGCTCCGCTTAGTTCTAAGCAAGTTTTCGGCCATCTTTGTGCGGCGCATCACGGTTTGGGTTGGTTTTTGGGAGCGGCACCGGCCTGATTCCCGAAAATTCCAATAAGTTATTGATGTCGGTGGGGGTTCTTGACTCCTCATCGAGATTTTTTTTTATCTGCATGACAGAATGGCAGCGATTCACGGTGTAGCCCGCCGCTAGTTTCGAGCCAAAATGGGGCTTGCGCCACGCCACCGGGCATAGGCCCTCAAGGCAAGCTTCAGGAGTTTCAATGTGACGACGCAGGCCTATCCGGGCGTTGGGCTGGGTACTGTCTAGCCGGTTTGATGCAAATAAGTCAGGAATCGCGGGGTTTACGTTTGAGTTTTCGTTCTGGATTGCCGCTGAGCGCCTCTGGCGTAGCTCTTTTCGTCACAGCATTGCTGGCAGCTTCCGGCAAAGCGGCGGCGGCTGACTTCGACAGTCTATTCGCCGGGACTAACGATTTCGGCAATGTCGGCCTGATGCAGACGCCATCCGCGCGCATGCGCGCGGATGGTGATTTCGGCTTGGGTGTCTCGACGGTAAGGCCTTACAACCAGATCGACTTTTTTTTGCAGCCCTTGCCCTGGCTGGAAACATCGGTTCGCTATACGGATGTGACCAATCGGTTTTACAGCAACGACCCTAGTTTTAGCGGGAATCAGCACTACAAGGACAAGAGCGCCGACGTCAAGGTCAGACTTCTAAACGAAGGGCAATATTGGCCTGCAGTTGCCGTTGGCTTGCAGGATGTGGGGGGGACGGGATTATTCTCCAGTGAATATTTCGTCAGCAGCTATCACTGGTACGACCTGGATTTCTCGTTTGGCCTGGGATGGGGCCGAATGGGTTCCGGTGGCGACATCTACAATCCATTGCGGGCGCTTTCGGGGCATTTCGATAAAAGCCGCTATACCACCGCGAACACCGCAGGTGGTACCGGTTTGAACCGGCTGTTTACCGGCCAGACTGTCGGCCCTTTCGGAGGGGTTAACTGGAATACGCCGATCAAGGGTTTGGGGCTTCGTCTCGAATATGACGGCAATGACTACGAGCATGAGGGCTTGGGCGACAATCAGCGGCAGAAATCACACATCAACGTGGGCTTTGCCTATCGCGGTTTGAAGAACCTGGATATGGGTGTTGCCTACGAGCGCGGCAATACGGTGATGGCGCGCTTTGCCATTTACACGAATTTCCAGGAGTTGCGCGGTCTGATCAAGTCAGCGGACCCTGCACCGGTTGTACTTGGTCCGGCTGCCGATGCCAGGCCAGCGGATGACGCAGCGGTTGCCGCCGGCGCCTCGGCGATAACGGACAATGGCGCGGCGCCTTCCATTTCGGCGCAGGCTTCGCCGTCTGCCGCCGCCCTTCCCGCGACGCAAACGCCAGCTGCCCAGTTGCCTGTTGTGTCCGAAACTTCCGGCCAGGAGCAGCACGAGTTTGTCCTCAGGCTGAAGGAGGCTTTGAAGCAACAAGGCTTCACCCTGATTGCAGTCGACTACGATAGCTTCCTTAAGGAAGTGCACGTCTGGTTGAATCAGGATAAATATCGCAATCCGGCCAAGGCGGTGGGACGCACTGCGAGAGTGCTAAGCGCCACGGCGCCCGCCGAAGTCTCCAAATTCACCCTGGTCTTCGTCGATCAGGGCATGGAGAACTATCGTGCGGCAGTCTATCGTCAGGATTTCGAGAAGGCGGTGAGGGAGAACGATACCGACGCAGCGCTGTCTTCGGTCTTGCTGAAGGGGCCTGGTGATGGCTTCTCAAGCGCCGAATACTTCGATACTACGAGATTCCCGAAGTTCTCCTGGGATATGGGGCCGGCCGTCCGCCAAAGCATAGGTGGCCCCGACACCTTTTACGCCGGTCAGTTGTACTGGAAAGTGGCCAGTGCTGTTGCCATTACCGATCATCTCAACATTACCGGTGCTGCCGGCTTCAA
>FTIF01011845.1_pt1 | contig 13732 bp, 16 predicted proteins | sample 1658001 | NCBI WGS metagenome assembly FTIF01 (sample SAMEA3914789, study PRJEB12502) | metagenome | biome: forest; material: soil | place: Canada | collected 2011-07-03 | depth 0.3 m | reverse complement strand
CAAGGGTTGCGCTCGTTGCGGGACTTAACCCAACATCTCACGACACGAGCTGACGACAGCCATGCAGCACCTGTGTTCAAGTTCCCGAAGGCACATCCGCATCTCTGCAGACTTCTTGACATGTCAAGACCAGGTAAGGTTCTTCGCGTTGCATCGAATTAAACCACATACTCCACCGCTTGTGCGGGCCCCCGTCAATTCCTTTGAGTTTCAACCTTGCGGCCGTACTCCCCAGGCGGAGAACTTAGCGCGTTAGCTTCGACACCGAATCGCTAAGCGACCCGACGTCAAGTTCTCATCGTTTACAGCGTGGACTACCAGGGTATCTAATCCTGTTTGCTACCCACGCTTTCGTGCCTCAGCGTCAGAACAGGCCCAGGAGGTTGCCTTCGCCATCGGTGTTCTTCCAGATATCTACGCATTTCACCGCTACACCTGGAGTTCCGCCTCCCTCTACCGTTCTCTAGTCCATCAGTATCGACTGCAATTCCCAGGTTGAGCCCAGGGCTTTCACAATCGACTTAACGAACCGCCTACGCACGCTTTACGCCCAGTAAATCCGATTAACGCTTGCACCCTCTGTATTACCGCGGCTGCTGGCACAGAGTTAGCCGGTGCTTATTCTGTCGGTACCGTCAAGACTCCACGTATTAGGTGGAATTTTTTCTTCCCAACTTAAAGTGCTTTACAACCCGAAGGCCTTCTTCACACACGCGGCATTGCTGGATCAGGCTTTCGCCCATTGTCCAATATTCCCCACTGCTGCCTCCCGTAGGAGTCCGGACCGTGTCTCAGTTCCGGTGTGACTGATCATCCTCTCAGACCAGTTACGGATCGTCGCCTTGGTGAGCCATTACCTCACCAACTAGCTAATCCGACGTAGGCTTCTCCAAAAGCGTGAGGTCTTGCGATCCCCCACTTTGCTCTTTCGAGATCATGCGGTATTAATCCGGGTTTCCCCGGGTTATCCCCCACTTAAGGGCAAATTCCTACGTATTCCTCACCCGTCCGCCACTAGAGTATTGCTACTCCCGTTCGACTTGCATGTGTTAGGCATGCCGCCAGCGTTCAATCTGAGCCAGGATCAAACTCTCCAATTAAATTTAAATCTTAAATTTAAGCTTGGATGGCAGCTCAACGTTCCAGGAAAGAACGTCTTCGCCACCAGTAAGAGTTATCAACACTTGCTCTCTTACAACTAAGGCTTACGTTGATACTCCGTGATGCTATGGCTTCCGCCACGCACCGGGAGCACCCACACAAATCACTTGCTTACTTGTTAAAGATCAGGCTGTTCGGCTTCGCTTCGTTTCAGCGTTTCCGTGCAGCAGGGAGGCGAATTATAGGGGGGTTTCCCGGGGTGTCAACACTCTCGCCTGAAGTTTTTTGGAGGAGGCCTCTCAAACCCCTCAAAAACCCATATGGATAAAGGGTTTCCGGGCTGTACAAAAAGTGTCAAAGAACTTCCGGAGGGGGTTAAAGCACCCCCCGTTTTGCGCAAAAATCCGCGAATCGGCCATCGAAGAAACCGAAAAAAATCTTCGATCGGGAGAAAAAATATCTCGTTGGGACCCGATTTGCTGAAATTTTGACCAAAAGCGGCCGATTTCGTTCGCTCAGAAGCTGTCGAGGCGGGTTTAGGGGCGCTTTTTTGCGCGGAAGGCGATTTTGGGTGCGCGCCGGCCAGTCGGCATGCGCCCTGGGCGGCGCAAAGGCTGCTCCGCGTAGGCAGTTACCGCGGCCCCTTGGCCGTATAGCTGCTGGCACGGCCCGTAGAGGGGCGTGAGCGGCCTCGTAGTGTTTCCCGGGAGGGCGGCCACATTGATGAAGCGGCCCTCTCCCCTGGCCCCTCTCCCGCGTGCGGGAGAGGGGAACGCTCGCCGAAAGGTAAGCGCCAAGAATCACCGGTGCTTCAGAAATGCAAAAGCCCCGGACAAGGATCCCTGTCCGGGGCTTCTTGGGCATTCGCGGCCCGCTATCGCTGGCGCAATGGCCAATCAGGCCTCTCAGCCGGCCTTCAGCAGCACCCTGGCGTAGCGGCGTGAGCCCACCTGGAGCAGGTGGCTGCCGCCCGGCAGCAGCATCAGGGTCCGGTCTTCCACGCGCTGCGTGTCGATGCGCACGGCTTTCTGCTCGATCATGCGGTTGCCTTCGCCGTTGCTGGCGACCAGGCCGGCTTCCTTGAGCACGCGGGCCAGGGGCAGGCCTTCGGGCGGGGCGGCCAGGGTGATTTCGGGGATGTTCTCGGGCAGGGCGCCCTGCGAGAACTGGGCGATGAAGGCGGCGCGGGCCGCCTCGCCGCTGCCGGGGCCGTGGAAGCGGTCGACGATTTCCACGCCCAGGGCCATCTTCACGTCGCGCGGGTTGGCGCCTTCCTGCACCGACTGGCGCAGGGCGGCGATGGCGGCGAGGGGCTGGAAGCTGAGCAGATCGTAGTAGCGCCACATCAACGTGTCCGACACCGACATGATCTTGCCGAACATGTCCTGCGGCGGGTCGTTGAGGGCGACGTAGTTGCCCAGCGACTTGCTCATCTTGTTGATGCCGTCGAGCCCTTCGAGGATCGGCACAGTCATGATGCATTGGGGCTTCTGGCCGTGGACGCCCTGCAGATGCCGTCCGACCAGCAGGTTGAATTTCTGGTCGGTGCCGCCCAGTTCCACATCGGCTTTCAGTGCCACCGAGTCGTATCCCTGCAACAGCGGGTAAAGGAATTCGTGGATGGCGATGGGCAGGCCTTCCTTGTAGCGCTTGGAGAAATCGTCGCGCTCCAGCATGCGGGCCACGGTGTGCTGGGCGGTGAGCCGCACCATGCCCTCGGTGCCGAGCTGGTCCAGCCAGGTCGAGTTGAAGGCGATGGTGGTTTGCTCGGGATCCAGGATCTTGAATACCTGCTGCTTGTAGGTCTCGGCGTTGTCCTGCACCTGCGCGCGGGTCAGTGGCTTGCGGGTTTCATTCTTGCCGGTCGGGTCGCCGATCATGCCGGTGAAGTCCCCGATCAGGAAGATTGCCTCGTGTCCGGCGGCCTGGTAGGCACGTAACTTGTTTAACAAAAGGGTATGGCCGAGATGCAGATCCTTGGCGGTGGGATCGAAGCCGGCCTTGATGCGCAGGCGGCTGCCGTCACGCGTGGCGGCGGCGAGCCTGGAGCGCAGTTCATCGTGGGGGATGATTTCGTCGGTGCCGCGCGCGATCTCGGCGAAGATTTCTTCAAAACCTTGGGTCATGGTTGAGCTTTTCGAAGCAAGTGACTCGTATTAGGCCGATTTTTTGGCCTACAGGGATTGCCAAGCGGGGAGAATTATGTTTTCGTTACACCAGACGCGGCCGATTCGACCATACCAACCAGAACCATCTGGCCGTCCAAGTCTGCAGCCCGTGGGCGCAGTCCATTGTTCTGATCGGAAGCCGTATGTCGAATTATAGCCCCGCCGGGGGGTCCGTCCCCTCCTCGGCTCGTCGTATCGTAGTGATTTGCGGTTTCCTCGCTGCTTCCGCCGCAGCCTTTGTCTATTACCATCGCGATAGCGCGCTGGACCAGGAGTCCGTCGGCGCTGCCCGCGCGGTCGCCTCCGACAGCCAGGCCCCCGGAAGCCAGGAATATCCGGTGGCGCGCTTCGATTCGGTGATCAGTTCCGCCGTGAACGAAGCGCTGACCGTGCCGCCGGCCACCGAGTGGACTACGGTGGGGGTGAAGTCCGGGCAGAGCCTGTCGAATATCTTCGACGACGCCCATCTGCCGCCCGAGGACTGGATGGCGATCACTCATCTGGGCGGCGACTGCGCCCAGCTCAAGCGGATCAAGGCCGGCGACCAGATGCGCCTGCGCATCGCCAACGGCGAGCTGCAGGAACTGGTCTACCAGATGGACGAGCTGCGCACGCTGAGCGTGCGCCGCGGCGACAATGGCTTCGAGAGCGCCACCCTCACCGCGGCGCTGGAACGGCGCAGCAGCGAGGCGGTCGGCACCATCGAGAATTCGCTGTTCCTCGACGGCCGCAAGGCCGGCCTCAACGACCGCATGATCCTGCAGTTCGCCGACCTGTTCGGCTACGACATCGATTTCGCCCAGGACCTGCAGGAAGGCGACCGCTTCTCGGTGGTCTACGAGCAGATCTACAAGGACGGCAAGAAGCTGCGCGACGGCGACATCCTCGCCGCCGAATTCACCAACAACGGCAAGACCTACCGCGCCGTGCGCTTCGTCGCCGGCGACGGCACCAAGGCTTATTACACGCCGGCGGGCCTGTCGCTGCGCAAGGCCTTCATCCGCACCCCGGTGGATTTCATCCGCATCAGCTCCGGCTTCACCCTGCACCGCTGGCACCCGATCCTCAACCGCATGCGCGCCCACATGGGCACCGACTACGCGGCGCCGATCGGCACCCCGGTGCACGCCGCCGGCAACGGCCGCGTCGAGTTCGTCGGCAAGAAGGGCGGCTACGGCAACGTGGTGGTGCTGCGCCATGGCAACCAGTACGAGACGGTGTACGGCCATCTGTCGCGCTTCCAGAAAGGCCTGCGCGCCGGCATGCCGGTGACGCAGGGCCAGGTCATCGCCTTTGTCGGCATGACCGGTCTGGCCACCGGCCCGCATCTGCACTACGAATTCCGCGTCAACGGCATGCCGGTGAACCCGGAGAAAGTGACCCTGCCGCGCGCCATGCCGATGGATCCGAAGACGCTGGCGCAGTTCCGCAGCGGCGCCGCGCCGCTGGTCGCCGCGCTCGACACCATCGACGTCAAGCGCAGCGTGGCCCAGGCCAACACGGCGCAGCCGGCCGCGTCGCAGGCCGACACCGCCACGCAGTAGCACGGCCGCAGACATGCTCGTTCTCGGCCTGATGTCGGGCACGAGCATGGACGGCATCGACGCCGTCCTCGCCGAGTTCGAGGACGGCCGCTTCAAGGGCCTGCGGGCCACCCACCACCTCGAATACGCCGCGCCGCTGCGCGCCCGGCTGCTGCAGCTCGCGCGCAGCGACGCCAGCCTGAGCCTGCGCGAGCTGGCCACCTTCGATATCGCCGTTGCCGACCGCTTCGCCGATGCGGCGCTGGGCCTGCTCGCCACGGCCGGGATCGATGCCGGCGCGGTCAGCGCCCTCGGCAGCCACGGCCAGACCGTGTTCCATGACACCGCGGCACAGCCCTGGGCGACGCAGCAGCTTGGCGATCCCAGCCGCATCGCGGCGCGCAGCGGCATCACTACCGTGGCCGATTTCCGCCGCAAGGACGTCGCTCTGGGCGGCCAGGGTGCGCCCCTGGTGCCGGCGTTTCACCATGCGCTGTTCGCCAGCGCCGACGAGCCGCGCTGCGCCCTCAATATCGGCGGCATCGCCAATATCACCCTGCTGCCCGGGGCCGATGCGGCGCAGGTGCGCGGCTTCGACACCGGTCCCGGCAATGGTCTGATGGACGAATGGTGCGAGCGGCAGCTGGGCGAGGCCTACGATGCCGGCGGCGCCTTCGCCGCCAGCGGCCGCTGCAGCGAGCCGCTGCTGCGGGCCTTGCTGGGCGACCCGTATTTCTCCCAGCCGCCGCCGAAAAGCACCGGCCGCGGCTATTTCCAGCTGTCCTGGGTGGAACAGCGTTACGGCAAGCTGGACACCCTGGCGCCGGCCGACGTGCAGGCGACCCTGGCGGAGCTCACCACGCGCAGCATCGCCGCCGACATCCTGGCCCATGCGCCGGCGACGCGGCGGGTGCTGGTGTGCGGTGGCGGGACCCGCAACGGCTATCTGATGCAACGACTGGGCGCGGCACTGCCCGGATGCACCGTCCAGCCCAGCGACGACTACGGGCTGGATGCGGGTTGGGTGGAGGCCGCGGCCTTCGCCTGGCTGGCGATGCGAACCCTGGCGGGACTGCCGGGGAATCTGCCGGGGGTGACGGGAGCTTCGCGGTTAGCGGTACTGGGCGGGATCTTCAAGCCCTGAGCGATTGCGGTTGCAGGGCGGCCTACAACTACGCCCCACCCGGCAGCAGCCGTCGGACGTGCCAGATGGTCACGATGTCGACCTGTTCGGCCTGGATTCGGTAAATGATGCGATAGGGATGCTCCGGCAGTTCGCGCAGATCATCGCGGCGATGTTCCGGAACCTGGCGCCCGCTGTGAGGGAGATCTCCTGCCTGCCGGGCACGCTGGATCAAACGAGCGATAGTGCGTTTGGCCGCAGCAGGCGAATCCTGTGCGATGTAGGCTTCGATGGCCCTGAGCTGCACCCTCGCTTCCAGGGTCCAGTACAGCCTCATTCGGCGATGCCGAATTCCTTCAGGATGTCCTCGTGCGCAATAGTCTGCGCAGCGTCGCTTTGCACCAGACCGCGTTCAATGGACGCTTGCAACTCGACCTGGTAACGCACGTCCCCCCAGGTAGCATTGCGGGGGAGCTGGTCAGCCAGTTCATGCAGCTTGTCAGGGATGCTCGAAGCCGTATGCATGGCCGCTCCGTGCGCCCGCGCTTATACCGAGAACGAAGAGCCGCAGCCGCAGGTGGTGGTGGCCTGGGGATTGCGGATCACGAACTGGGCGCCGTTGACGTCGTCCTTGTAGTCGATCTCGGCGCCGGTGAGGTATTGCAGGCTCATCGGGTCGACCAGCAGGGTGACGCCGCCGTTCTCCACCTGGAGATCGCCGTCCTCGACGTTTTCGTCGAAGGTGAAGCCGTATTTGAAGCCGGAGCAGCCGCCGCCGGTGACGAACACCCGCAGCTTGAGGGCCGGATTGCTCTCCTCGTTCAGCAGCTCGCGCACCTTGGCGGCGGCCGAGCTGGTGAAGATCACATCCGACTGTTCCGCTTCCATTACTGCTGCTTCGCTAACACCCATGACACTTACCTCCATTACAACAAGCGCTTAGACCGCTTTGGCCCTGCGCCCGTCCTGAATTTCCAGCACCGTCGAGTCGGACTTGGATTCGCCCGGCTTCTGGTGGGTCAACGCGGCCACCGGATCATTGCCTTCATACAGCAACTGACCGTTGATCATCGCGCCCGGCTCCATCTGCAGCACTTTGTAGTATACGTTACCGGTGACCCGAGCCTTGGCGGCCAGGGACAGCTTCTCGGTGGCGCGGACGTCGCCAATCACGGTGCCGTTCAGCATCATGGTGGGGACGCGCACATCGCCTTCAATAGCGCCGCTTTCGCTCACCGACAGGTGGGCGGACTTGTCCGCGCCCAGGGTGGTGACACCGCCCTTGATCTTGCCGTCGACGTGCAGGCCGCCGGAGAAGCGCACATCGCCCAGAACTTCCGTCTGCCGCCCGATCAGAGTATCCACTGCCACTCCCTTGCTGCTGCCGCTATTGCTGCTGCCGGCATTGTTTGAGCCCAAAAAACCTTTCATGACCGCGCCTCCTGCATGATCTTGCCCCAGTCATAGTCGTCGTCGATCCGGGGCGTGCCATCGCCCTGCAGCGTCACGGTGGCGCGCAAGGGTTTGAAGCCTTCGGGGAAACGGAAACTACCGCTGAACTCTTCAAAGTACTTGAAGGAAAATACCAGATTTTTGTTACCGTCAGTGACCAGGTCGGCCAATTTGAGGGACTGTTTGGCACTGCCGCGGAAACCCTCGAAGCTGACGTTCAGGTCACCATCGACGCGCTTGTCGTGGCGCACCGACTGGATCAGCACCAGGTCGTATTTGTAGACGCCGGCGGCGGCATCCTTGGCAGCGGGGCTGTACACCTTGAACTCGAATACCCGTACCCCGGCCTGCGCTTCGGCCGGCGAGACGATGCCGCGGTAGAAGGACAGCTGCGAGCGCAGATCGGCGGATTCGGCCTGCAGCGAGGCCAGCGACAGCTTGACCGTGCTGCAGGCGCTGTCGTCGATCTGCTGCGAGCGGCTCAAATAGGCGGCCTGGTCCTTCAGCTGCTGGTTCTCCGACAGGGCGGCGCGCAGCTTCTGCGACATCTGGCGATTGTCGTCGCGCAGCCGGTCGCGCTCCAGCTGGGCCCGCTCGAAATCGGACACGGTATGGGCGCGGGTGTAGCTGTACAGTCCCCAGCCGCCCAGCAGCACCGCCACGGTGATGCTGCCGATGATGATCCAGCGGCGCCACGGCCGGTGCTGGGCGATGACGATTTTATGCTTGGTATTCAAATCGTTACTTGGTCTTTACGGTGCGATCGGCGGCGCATCGAGCGCGGTCTGCTCGTCGCAGTCGAACATCAGGTTGAAGCACTGCACCGCCTGGCCGGCGGCGCCCTTGACCAGGTTGTCGATCACCGACAACACCACCACGGTGTCGCCGCCGCCGGGGCGGTGCACCGCCAGGCGGCAGGTGTTGGAAGCGCGCACTGAGCGCGTCTCCGGCTCGGCACCGGCGGGCATGACGTCGACGAAGGGCTCGCCGCGATAGCGGCTCTCGAACAGGGCCTGCAGGTCGACATCCGGGCGGGTCAGCCGCGCGTACAGAGTGGCCTGCATGCCGCGGATCATCGGGATCAGGTGCGGAATGAAGGTCAGGCCCACATCCCTGCCTGCCACAGCGGACAATTCCTGCACGATTTCAGGCAGATGGCGGTGGCCGGCAACGCCGTAGGACTTCAGGTTGTCGGACGCCTCGACGAACATCGAGCCGAGCTTGAGCTCGCGCCCGGCGCCGCTGACGCCGGACTTGCAGTCGGCAATCAGCGTGTTGCGGTCGACCAGGTCCGCCTCCAGCAAGGGCAGCAGGCCCAGCGACACGGCGGTGGGATAGCAGCCGGGATTGCCGACGACGCGGGCCTTGGCGATCTCGTGGCGATGCAGTTCCGGCAGGCCGTAGACCGCCTCGGCCAGCAGTTCGGGGCAGGCGTGCTCGTGCTGATACCAGCGCTTGTACACGGCCGGGTCCTTAAGGCGGAAGTCGGCCGACAGGTCGATCACCTTGACGCCGCGCTCGACCAGGGCCGGGGCCATGTTCATCGCGGTGCCGTGCGGGGTGGCGAAGAACACGGCCTGGCAGCCGGCCAGGGCTTCTGCGTCCGGGGCGGTGTAGCTGACATCGCAGAAACCGCGCAGCTGCGGGAACAGCGCATCGGCGCGCTTGCCGGCTTCCTGTCGCGAAGTCAGCACCTTGACCCGGGCCCGCGGGTGCCGCGCCAGCAGGCGCAGCAGTTCGGCGCCGGTGTAACCGGTGCCTCCGACGATTCCGACCTCGATCACTCCGTCCACAACACTCTCTGGGCTTTTCGGGGGATAGGATGATAGCGTGTGCGGCAAATCCCGTTATTAACCGTGCTTCGAATCCGCCATGCTCTGGGTCAAGGCTTTACACGTCATTTTCGTGGTCAGCTGGTTCGCCAGCCTGCTCTACCTGCCGCGGCTGTTCGTCTATCACTGCGAAGTGAGCGACGATGCCGGCCATGCGCGCTTCGCCACCATGGAGCGCAAGCTCTACAGCATGGGCCTGATCGCCATGTTCGGCACCTGGGCCTTCGGCCTGTGGATGCTGATGCTGGAGCCGGGCTTGATGCAGGCTCACTGGCTGCACGCCAAGCTGACCCTGGTGCTGCTGCTGAGCGGCTACCAGGGCTGGCTCAAGTCGCAGGTGCGCCGCTTCGCCGCCCGCCAGAACACCCGCAGCCCGCGCTTCTGGCGCTTCGCCAACGAGGTGCCGGCGCTGTTCCTGGTGGCGATCGTGATTCTGGTGATCGTCAAGCCGTTTTGAGGGGTGATTCCCTGGTAGGTCGGCTCAAGCGGAGCCGACGCCCTGGCGCCAAGGCCCGTCGGTTCCGGGCGCGAGCGCCCTTGAACCGACCTACGGGATCTTCAGATAAGCAACAGCTTCAGGAACCCGAGCCCTCTTCCGGCTTCATCTGCGACTGCTGGTAATTCTGCAGGCCGACGCGCTCGAGCAGGCCGAGCTGGGTCTCGATGTAATCGATGTGCTCTTCCTCGCTCTCCTGGATCTCGACCAGCAGCTCGCGGGTGACGTAGTCCTGCACCGTCTCGGCGTAGGCGATGGCTTCCTTGTACAGGGGATGCGCTTCGCGTTCGCGGCGCAGGTCGCATTGCAGCACTTCGGCGACGTTTTCGCCGATGTAGAGCTTGCCCAGGTCCTGCAGGTTGGGTAGGCCTTCGAGGAACAGGATGCGCTTGATCAGGCGATCGGCGTGCTTCATCTCGTCGATCGATTCCTCATATTCATGCTTGCCCAGTTGCACTAGGCCCCAGTTATTCAGCATGCGGGCATGCAGGAAATACTGGTTGATCGAGGTCAGCTCGTTGCGCAGGGCCTGATTCAGATAGTCCAGCACTTTGGGATCGCCGCGCATTTGTCGTCTCCTGGTCCATGGTTGTGTCCGGACCGGAGTCTACCCCGCGCCCGCGGGGCGCACTAGGCAAGCCGCACGGAGCGGCTCCAGCCGCTCAGGCGGCGGCGATGAGCTGGTCCAGGCGCAGCGGCTGCGCCCGGTTGCGGCATTCGTTGATGAGCTGGCGCGCTTCCGGCACGCAACGCCCGCAGACGCTGCCCACACCCAACTGATCCTTCAATGCGCGCATGGTGCAGGCACCCTGCTCCACGGCATTGCGGATCTTGCTGTCGGATACGGCGCGGCAAACACAGACGTACATCGAAGGGCACCTGGAAGCTTTGCGATGCCCTATTTGATCGCGAATGATAATGATTGTCAATTAGTAAAAAACGACTTAACACTTTGCTGCCGTGAGGCGGCAGATCCGCGCGTTTTCAGGCGTCGGGAGCTTGCGCCGGAGCCGGCGGCGCGGCGGCATTCGGTGCCAGGCCCAGCAAGGGCGCCAGCTGATTGAGGGCGTCCTGATAGACGCCGCGCTTGAATGCCACCACTTCCTGCAGCGGCTGCCAGAAGTCGACCCAGCGCCAGCCGTCGAACTCCGGATGGCCGGTGGCGTTGAAATGCACCAGGCATTCCTCACAGTTCATGCGCAGCAGGAACCATTTCTGCTTCTGGCCGATGCATACCGGGTGCCGGCCGCGCCGGATCAGGCGACTGGGCAGGCGGTAGCGCAGCCAGTCGCTGGTGACGCCGAGCAGGCCGACGTGCTCGGGCTTGAGGCCCAGCTCCTCCTCCAGCTCCCGGTACAGCGCCTGCTCCGGGGTTTCGTTGCGCTGGATGCCGCCTTGCGGGAACTGCCAAGCGTCCTGGCGGATGCGCTTGGCCCAGAGCACCTGGGAGGCGGCATTGGCCAGGATGATGCCCACGTTGGGACGGAACCCATCCGCGTCAATCACTGGTTTATGACATTTATAAGTCGATATTGAAGTTGATTCTTTCATAGCGAACACTGCTGCGGCAAACTGCGCTGGTATGTCGCTGTGCATGTCGTCCATGACGAGCACCGGCAGAGTGTCGTCCTGTCCAAGCACCGGGCCATCCCTGGCCCGGACCGTTCAAATAAGCACCCTGCATTACTTCTCCATTTTTTGGACTTTTTCGTGACCAACCTGGCCATTTTCGACCTCGACCACACCCTGCTGGACGGCGATAGCGACTACTTGTGGGGCCAGTTCCTGGTCGAGCAGGGGCGGGTCGACGGCGAGGCCTACGAGCGGCAGAACAAGCTGTTCTACGACGCCTACCAGGCCGGCACACTGGATATCGATGCCTTCGCCAGTTTTTCGCTGGCGCCGCTGGCGGCGCACGAGCCGGAGGTGCTGTACGCGCTGCGCCAGCGCTTCGTGCGCGAGAAGATCGGCCCCTGCGTGGCAGCCGGGGCGCGCGGCTTGCTGGAGCGGCATCGCAGCGGCGGCGATACGCTGATCATCACCACCGCCACCAACCGCTTCATCACCGAGCCGATTGCCGCGCTGCTCGGTGTGCCCAACCTGCTCGCTACCGATCCGGAAATGATCGAGGGCCGCTACACCGGCCGCATCACCGGCCACGCCAATTTCCGCGAGGGCAAGGTGCTGCGCCTGCGCGCATGGCTGGAACAGCAGCGCATCGAGTACGCACACTCCACCTGCTACAGCGATTCGCACAACGATCTGCCGCTGCTCGACTTTGCCGACACGGCGGTGGCGGTGGACCCCGACCCGACGCTGCGCGCCGAGGCGGAGCGGCGGGGATGGGCGGTGATCAGCCTGCGGGCGGCTTAGCCGGACGCCATTCAACCGCGGCGCAGTCCCGGGTAGCGCTGCGCGCTTCCCGGGCTACGGGATCGTTCAGGCACTGGGCTTGCGGTCGGATGCAGCGGCGGACACGTCGAGCTGAGGCAAGCCGAATCCCGCTCAGCTTCTGCGCGGCAGCAGTGGCCGCAGCGTTTCCAGATGCTGCGGGTGCTCCTGCCGCAGCACCGACTCGCTGCAGAACTGGTGATCGGCATAGTCGAAGCCCGGCGCCACCACTTCGGCCACCAATGCGTGCGTGGCGCCTTCGATCAGCTGCGAGGCTTTCCAGCAGCCGCCGGGGACCATTAGGAAACGGCTGTCCGTGGGGCCGCTGCCCAGGCGCACGCGGCGCAACTCGCCGTCCGCGTCCAGCAGCAGGTATTCCACCGGGCCGCCGTCGAGGAAGAAATGCAGGATGTCGCTGCGATTGCGATGCAGGAAGCCGCGCGGCTCGGCCTGATCTAGCAGGTAATAGATCGAAGTCGCCAGCGGGCGCTCGCCTGCGGCCGTCGCGTGGCTGCCTGTGGCGGTGTAGATGCGTTTGAAATAACCGCCCTCAGGATGGGTTTCGAGGCCCAGCTTCGAAACCCAGTCCTGCCGGCTCATGGCTCCAGCCGCTCGATGCGCCAGCCCTCGCCAGCGCGGGCATAGAGCAGCCGGTCATGGACGCGGTTGGCGCGGCCCTGCCAGAACTCGATGGTCTGCGGCACCACGCGGTAGCCGCCCCAGTAATCCGGCAGCGGGATGTCCTGGCCGGCAAACTGCCGCTCGGTGGCGGCGAGGCGCGCGTCCAGTTCCTCGCGCTTTTCGAGCGTGCGGCTCTGGCGCGAGGTGTAGGCGCCGATCTGCGAGCCGCGCGGGCGGCTGTGGAAGTAATGATCGGACAGCTGGCGCGGCACCCGCTCGACACGGCCTTCGATGCGCACCTGACGCTCCAGCTTGTCCCACCAGAAAGTCAGCGCCGCCTCGGGCCGCGCCGCCAGTTCCTCGCCCTTGCGCGAGTCGTAATTGGTGTAGAAGGTGAAACCGCCCTCATATAAGCCCTTGAACAGCACGATGCGCAGCGAGGGCCGCCCTTCGGCCGATACCGTCGCCAGGGACATCGCGGTCGGCTCGACCAGGCCGGCGGCCGCGGCATCGGCCAGCCAGCGCTCGAATTGCGCCAGCGGATCGGGCAGCACGTCGGCGTCGTTCAGCGGCGGATTGCGTTCGTATTGGGCCATGTGAAAGTTATATGGGGCAAAATAGGGGTCTGCAATATGCGAATTCTGCCGGAATCCAATGATGTCTACCTTTAAAGCCCTGCGCGTCCACCAGGTCGAGAAGACCTTCCAGGCCCGGCTGGAGCAGATCCAGCTGTCGGACCTGACGCCGGGCGAGGTGGTGATCCGGGTGGCGTATTCCTGCCTCAACTACAAAGATGCGCTGGCGGTCAGCGGCAAGGGCCGCATCATGCGCGCGATGCCGCGCGTCGCCGGCATCGACCTGTCGGGCGTGGTGGAGAGCAGCGCCGACCCGCAGTACAAACTGGGTGACAAGGTGCTGGTCACCGGCTGCAATATCGGCGAGCTGCTCGACGGCGGCCTGGCCGAATTCGCCCGCGTGCCGGCGGAGGCGGTGGTGCCGCTGCCGCAGGGCCTGAGCCTGGCCGA